>JAEEGG010017631.1_pt1 | contig 14656 bp, 10 predicted proteins | sample 9134161 | NCBI WGS metagenome assembly JAEEGG01 (sample SAMN16246543, study PRJNA631951) | gut metagenome | biome: gut microbiome; feature: rumen; material: CR-attached | host: Bos | place: Iran: Karaj | collected 2018-10
GACCAAAATATGCTGTGACATCCTGCCGTGGGACAAACCGCGCTATCTGATGGGGGTGGGCACACCGGCCAACATTTTGGAATGCATCGCGCTGGGTGTCGACATGTTCGATTGTGTGATGCCTACGCGCAACGGAAGGAACGCCTGCCTGTTCACCAAAGATGGCATCATCAACTTGCGCAACGAAAAGTGGAAGTTCGACTTCACACCGCTTGATGCTGAAAGCCCGCTCTTTGCGGACAGGGTCTACACGCGGGCCTATCTGCGTCATCTGTATATGAACGGGGAGATGCTGGCCTCAATGGTGGGCAGCCTGCACAACCTCCATTTTTATCTGGAGCTGGTCCGCGAGGCGCGGCGGCACATTCTTAACGGGGACTTTACGGAGTGGAAGGATTCCGTGGTGCCCATTCTGTCACGAAGAATATGAAATACTACATCATAGCAGGGGAAGCTTCGGGAGATATGCATGCCTCGAACCTGGTGAGGGCGTTGCGGAGGCAGGATGCGCAGGCGGAGGTCCGCGCCTGGGGAGGCGAGCGTCTTCAGGAGGCCGGTGCTGTGATGGTGAAAAATTACAAGGATATGGCCTTCATGGGATTTGTGGAGGTCCTGACCCATCTGAAAACCATTTTTTCGCTTCTGGGCCTATGCGTGCGGGACATTCTGCAATACCGTCCAGATGTGGTGGTGCTGGTCGATTATCCCGGGTTCAACCTTCGGGTGGCAAAACGCCTGCACCGCTCAGGCATACCGGTGTACTATTACATTTCGCCGCAGGTGTGGGCATGGCACAAGTCCCGCATACGCCAAATCCGGGAATATGTGTCGGAAATGTTTGTGATTCTTCCGTTTGAAAAGGATTTTTACGCACAAAACGGCATGGAGGTGCATTATTCGGGGCATCCCCTGCTGGACGAGCTCTCCCGTTTTTCGGAGGATGCAGGCTTCATGGAACGTAACGGCTTGGGTGGAAAACCTGTCATAGCGCTGCTTCCGGGAAGCCGCACGCAGGAGATCCGTCGTATGCTTCCGGTGATGGCTGAAACTGCCAAGGCGTTTCCGGATTATCTCTTTGTCATTGCCGGGGTGAAGCACCATGAAACGTTGTATCAGCCATATCTTTCTGATAATTTGCGAATTGTTTATGGTGAAACCTATCCGCTGCTTGCGCATAGCACGGCCGCTTTAGTCACTTCCGGCACCGCCACGCTGGAGACGGCGTTGTTCGGGGTGCCGCAGGTTGTCTGTTATAAGGGGAATTATTTCTCATATCTGATAGCCAAGCATCTGATAAAGGGCATCAGTTATATTTCATTAGTCAATCTGATAGCGGACAAGCAGGTTGTCACTGAATTGATACAGAAGGATATGAATGTTCCATTGCTGAAACGGGAGCTTGCCGCCCTGCTGACGGATGAAAGTCGAAATCGGATTAAGGAGGAATACAGGAGGCTGCGCCTGCGCTTGGGTGACGGCGACGCTTCCGGCCAAACGGCAGCTGCCATGATACATTGTTTGAAAAAAAAATTAAAAAAATTTTGGAACATGTGCAACAAAACGGACGTATAAATCATCTATATGGAAAAGGTATAATTTTGTCAGGACAAAAATTTATTATATGAAAGATAATTATTTAATTAACAAATGTTTATCATATTTTGGAGCCATAGCCCTGCTTTTTGCGGGACTGGCCGGTGTTCGTGCACAGGGAACCTCCTGCCCGAACCTTGACTTCAGCTTCAAGAACTTCCAGAACTGGATCTGCCAGATATCCTCCTCTTCCGGTCTGAGCAATACCGCATACAGTGCGCTGACCTGGTCCGGCATGGCGGCTGTAGACGGCCGCCACACCATCATGACGGACATCTTCGAGACGGACCCCCGCACCTGCAACGGTCCGGAGCCGAACACGGAGCTGGCATTGGTGCCGGAGGGCTTCAACCAGTCCGCGAAGATTGGTAACGAGGGTACCGGATATATGGCGGAGTGCATCAAGTACAACATGACGATCGACAGCAACAACGCGCTGCTACTTCTGCACTTCGCGGTGGTGTTCGAGGACCCCAGCCATGAGTCGGCCATCCAGCCCCGTTTCGAGATGCGCATACAGGACACGAACGGCAACCTGCTGAACGTGCCCTGCAACAGCTACACGGTTGTCTCCGGCGCGGGCATATCGGGGTTCAACGACTGCGGCACCCAAGTGCGGTGGCGTGACTGGACGACGGTGGGCGTGAGCCTTCTTGCTCTGATGAACCAGAAGATTCAGATTGTGTTCGCCTCCGCCGACTGCGGTGCCGGCGGTCACTACGGGTACAGCTACATGGTGGGGGAGTGCCAGCCTATGAGCATCGACGTGCAGTTCTGCGAGGGCTCCAACGTGGCCCGTCTGACGGCGCCTATCGGGTTCACGTCGTACACGTGGCGGGACAGCCGTGGCAACGTGGTGGGTGTGACGCGTAAGTTCAACGCGCAGAACCCGCCAGACGGTACTGTGTACACCTGCGAGCTGATGTCTGCAATCGGCTGCTCGTCGAAGTTGTCGGCGGTGATCCAGAAGACGATGATAGCTCCGGAGTTCATGCACTCGCTTGACACCTGCGCCCACGAGGTGACCCTGATTCAGGTGGCCTACGCTACTGGTTCGACTGTGGCGAGCTGGACGTGGGAGATAGGCAAGGAGGGCTACGGCACGGAGTACACGAGCAACGACTCGATAGTGAAGTATGTTTTCCAGGACACGGGCCTTTACACGATACTTCTGACTGTGAACACGAAGAACGGCTGCGCGGACACGCAGTCGGTGCGTGTGTTCAACTATCCTGACCCTGTGGCTAAGATATACTGCCCTACGACTATGTGCAAGTACAAGGAGACGAAGGTGTGGGCGAACGGCGGCGACGACTACTACTGGTCATCCGTTGATAGCGGCCGTATAGTGGAGTACCACCACGACACGATCGTCATCGACCGCGGCGGCACGTACGCTGTGCGTGTGACTGACACGAACGGGTGCTACGGGTATGACACGGCGAACACGGAGCACCGCGCGTTCCACACGGTGTTCGCGGTTACGAACGAGCCGTGCTACAACGACGCGAAGGGTGCGATATCTATCCGCAACACGACAGGCGGTACGGAGCCGTACTTCTACACATGGACGGGCTACGGTTCGGCGGACATGTCGCGCGGCGACGCGAACGCTGTTATGAAGAACCTCCCTGCTGGCAAGTACTACCTGTACACTGAGGACGACATCGGGTGCAAGAACTACGACACTGTTGAGGTTATGCAGCCCGACTCGATGACGATAACTTTGGACAAGCTTGTGAACATGCGCTGCGCGAAGCCGAACGGTTCGATAGAGATATCCGTGGAGGGCGGCACTGTGCCTTACACCTACCTGTGGGACACTCCGGGAGCTGACACGTCGCAGGATGTCTACGGACTGCGCGACGGCCGTTACGAGGTGTTGGTGACGGACTATGAGGGCTGCACGATGAAGGCGAGCTACGAGGTGATAGCGATCCCGAACCCGACGATAGAGGTTGACACCCTGGTGAACGAGACTTGCGACCAGTCGAACGGCATGATAGACGTTCGCACTATCAACGGTGTGGAGCCGCTGGAGTACAAGTGGAGCCCTGACGCGACGGGCAACAAGACGGACGTTCTGTCGGGCATCCCTGCGGGGACGTACCAGGTGCGTGTGACCGACGATTTGGGCTGCTCATACGACACGGTTCTGTCGATCACCAACCATGCGACGCAGGTTGTGACGGTGTCGGAGCTGGAACCTGAGTACTGCGACCGCATGGACGGCCACATCCTTGTGACGGTTACGGGCGACACTGACTACTTCGAGTACTCGTGGCTGCCCGCCGACGTTGACGAGAACTCCCCTGAGCTGAACGGCCTGCGTGCGGGCACCTACACTGTGACCGTGTTCGACGGCACCTGCACTGTGAGCAAGGAGATAGTTGTCGACTTCGTTGAGGGTCCCGTTGCTGACTTTGTGACGAAGACTTACAATGTTGCCACTAACAACACGTTCGCCTTGTCGGACAACACGAAGCCGGGTGGCGGCGCGTTGAGCGTGTGGCAGTGGGATCTGGGCGACAACAACACCGAGGTGGGCAAGCTGGTCTACCACAGCTACGAGGAGCCTGGCGACTACTACGTGCTGATGCGCGTGGAGGATGTGAACCGTTGCTGGGACACCATCACGAAGCGCATCCATGTGTATGACGAGCTGAGCGTGTTCATCCCGAGCGCCTTCACGCCGAACGGCGACGGGTTGAACGACGACTGGGGTCCTGTTATGCAGGAGTACCAGGAGGAGGGCTACAGCCTGACGCTGTATGACCGTTGGGGCCAGCAGGTGTACTACACTCAGAAGACTGACGACCGCTGGGACGGCCGAATCGGCGGCAAGCCTGTGACGACCACCAGCGTCTACTCCTACAAGTTGATTGTAAAGGATTTCACGGGACAGCTGCATGAGTATGTGGGGCATGTGACCGTGGTGAAATAAATCTTTTCGGACTGTTCCCAATAATGAAAATCATACGGTTCACAGCGTGCATCCTGCTTGGCTTCCTAAGTATGGGGATGGTGCAGGCCATCAACGTCAAGGTGCGTGTGCTCTCCGAATTTAATGTAAAATCTGTGGTTTTCAGGACAGAAGCTGGCCAATATATGCTTCTGTGTGACAATTCGCGTGTCTTCGAGGAGGATCTGAAGCCGGGCGAGGCGGTCACGTTGAGTCTGTATGACAACCAGATACGGGTTGAAAAGGGCATTGAACTAATCGGCACCTATTCGCAGGTCGACATGATCGGCACACGCTACAGCAATGTTTTTTCCCTGCAGTTGCCCCAGTGGAGCAAAAGACGCAGCTATGAGGAGCGGCTTTCGGTCTCAGTGAAGCAGGGGATGCTGCTGATAAACCGGATCGATCTGGAAAAATATGTGGCCGGAGTTGTGCAGTCGGAGGTGTTCGGCAGCTCCAACGATGTGGAGTTCTTCAAGATACAGGCTACAGCCGCCCGCACCTACTGCCTCGCCAACCTGAACCGGCATCTGAAAGAGGGCTACAACATGTGCGATGCGGTGCATTGCCAGTCCTATAAGGGCAAGTGCACCGAGGCGGACATCCTGCGCGGCACCTTTGAAACCTACGGCGATGTGATTGTGGACAGCAATAACCACTTGATCACACCGGCCTACCATTCAAACAGCGGCGGGATGACGGTTGATGCCGGCGACATATGGCAGCGTTCCGTCCCTTATCTGCAGGCGCGGGTGGATTCCTTCAGCATGGATGCCCGTAACTACATGTGGGAAAAATGTATTCCAACTGACCAGTGGACTGCCTTTTTCGTCTCCAACTACGGCTCCTCATACCGTTCCGCGGAGAAGCAGCAGATAATCCGGCATCTTTCGCAGCCTCAGCGTATGGCCTATTGGGTTATAGGCAAGGATACCGTCCCGACAAAAAATTTGCGCAACCATTTCAAACTTCGCTCCTCCTACTTTTCGGTGCAGCCGCAGGAGGGGGGCGACAGCGTCTGTTTGAGCGGCAGAGGCTACGGACACGGTGTGGGGCTGAGCCAGGAGGGTGCAATCCAGATGGTCCGGAGCGGTTACGGATTTCAGGAGATCCTGCAGTTTTATTATCGGGATGTCCATATCGTAAAATATACTGACATCATAAATTTTTAGGGATGGAAAAGGTGGAAGTGAGGGTCCGGTGCATCGCGGAATGGGGCGGTTCGTCCATGCGCATGGTTCTGATGGAGACAGTTGACAGGCGGACGGTTTTCCCGGTCATTATTGCGGAGAACGAAGCCGGCTACCTTACTCGCGAATGGATGGGCGACGAAGGCATGAAACGCCCCGGCCCATACGACCTGTTGTCGGAAATGCTTAAGGGTTTTTCAATAGAATTGCGTGAGGCTCTCATATACCATCTTTCTGAAGGTGTCTTTATGACGCGGATGGTTTTCGCCTCGGAACAGCATGAGCTTGAGGTTGAGGCAAGAATCTCCGATGCTGTGATTATGGCCATACGGAGCCATTGCCCCGTGTATGTCCTGCCTGAGGTGCTTGAAAAGGTTGGTGTCTCCTCAAACGTGCTTAAACGCATGGAGGAGCTGGTTACCGATGATGGTAAGGAGTCTGAACCGGCTTCCGAAATGTCGCTCGAAACATTGGAACGGCGCTTGCATGAGGCGGTCGAAAACGAGGATTTTGAATCGGCCTCCACATTGCGTGACCAAATCAAGGCGTTGAAAGGCAACGGATAAGCCATGGACACCATCGCCGTACAGTTCCAATACCCCCTTGATTCCGCACTGCCCGCCCATGTGCCGTCATTTGACTCCTCTTTGCGTGCTCTGCTTGACAGTGCCATGGTGCTGCATCCGGAACATGCCGTTTCGGACTCGATTCCGTCCCTGCAGCTGCTGATGCCGGTGGAATTAGGCCAGCCGCTTCCCAGGATTATGATACTCTCCTCACTTTTCCCTTGCCTGCTGGTATTGTATCTTGCAGTTGTTGCCTTCAACCGGTTCCATAGTGTCCCGATTTCCGTCACTTCCGGAAAGAAAATGACGGACAGGCTGTTGCCGCAACTTTTTTTGTCTGACCGTACCATTACGGACGAATGGACCCGTTGGATGCGTTTTGTTGCGCTCTGTGTCGGTTTTGCGCTCTGTGCGGCCTCTTTCATGCATTGGTCCGGCAGTTCCGCACGTACAGCCATTGCTTTGGCGGGATGTGTCTCTTATGTTTTCGCCAAGCAGTTGCTGCGATACTGCTCGGCATTCCTTTTGGATGTGGAGACACTTTCCCGACAGTTTGTGCGCCGCAAGTATGCCATTTATTATAATGTATTGCTTTGGTTGGTGATGGTGGCCTTTGTCCATGCCCTCTATCCCTCCATGCTGTTGTCCGCAGTTTTTCCAGTCACTTTGGCGGTTGTAAATATATTTCTGTTAATCAATGCTATATCTATTTTTTCAAATAAAATGAAATTGTATGGCATTTTTTTGTACTTTTGCACTCTGGAAATCATGCCGGCTGCCTGCATGGTTTTATATATATTAAGGTGTTAAAGAATAAGTAGTTAGGGGATATTCATGAGAATAAAAAACGTTCTGTTTTCACAGAATCCTCCGCAAAATTTTGACAAAAGTCCTTATGCGGAGTACACGAAAAAGTATAATGTGAAAGTGAATTTCTTCAAGTTTTTCCAGTCCGAAGAGATCACTGTCGAGCAATTCCGGAAGAAAAGAATCCATATTGAAGACTATACGGCTGTCATTATGACCAGCAAGAAGGTGGTTGACCATTTTTTCTCCATTATCGGACAAATGAAGATTTCACTGCCTTCGGAATGCCATTTCTATTGCATCAACGATGCGGTCGCCTTTTATCTTCAAAAATATATCGTGTACCGTAAGCGCAAGGTTTTTTATGGCAACGGTGAGCAGGAGGATCTGATCCGCCTGTTGGGTGAAAACAAGGAGAAATATCTCTATCCCTGTGGTGTCGAGACCATTGCCAACACCTTCAGCGATCTGATGGACATGCACAAAATATCATACAAGAAAATAGAAATTTACCATATCTCATATGCGGACCTTACGCCGCTTGAGCTGGACAAGGGAAGTTACGACCTGATTGTCTTCTTCAGCCCGCATGGGGTGGATGCCTTCAGGAAATCCTATCCGGATTTCGTACAGGGCGACATACAGATCGGCACTTTGGGGAGCCAGGTCGTCGAAAAGGCACAGCAGGAGGGGCTGCGTGTCGACGTTTCCGCCCCCACGCCTGAGCACGCCTCCATCTTTACGGCGGTTGACTGTCTGCTGCAGAAAACCAACGGGCGCAAGCGATGAGTCTGTACGGATTCCCCAAGGAGGAACATTTGTGCGGGAAAAACAATTTTCAGCTGCTTTTCAAGGAGGGCAGGGCCTATTATCATGCCGCCTCGCTCAAGCTGATGTGCCTGCACAGGCCTGCGCCGGCGCTTGAGGTCCATGCGGGGATGGTGGTTCCGAAAAAGGTGTTCCGTCATGCGGCTGACCGCAACCGTGTGAAACGGCTGCTGCGGGAGGCTTACCGGTTGCGCAAGCCGGATTTCCATGCCGCCATAGGCCGGATTCCCTGCGCATGGCAGCTGCTGTTTGTCTACACCGGACGTGAACTTCCAACTTTCTGGCAGGTTCAAAATGGTGTCAACGCATTGTTAACCAGTGTCCAAAAGAAATATTTGGTCGAGGCTGATAAAAAAAACGGTGTGGATGGCACGAAGGTATAGCGATTTGTGCTATATTTGCAAACTTTGGAAACGAATCGTATTAGGAATATAAACACATAATTATCAAATAATTAAAAAATGCGAAACAAAGGGTTTATTTTATTTTTTGCAGTAACGTTTGCGTTGGTCTGTCTCTATTCCTTGTCGTTTACGTACTGCACGCGCAGGGTTGAAAACAGGGCGAAAGAATATGCGCAGAACGATCCCACCCGTGACACGCTGATTGCACGGGCGAACGGAAACGCCTTTATGGAGACCTATCTGCTGGATTCATCGGCGAAAGCCCGTGAAACCAAATATTTGCAGAGAGTTTCCGATTCCACGGCATGCTATCTGCCGAAGCTGTCGTATAGGGAGTGCAAGGAAAGGGAAATTAATCTGGGTCTGGACCTTAAGGGCGGTATGAACGTGACCTTGGAGGTCTCCGTTCCCAACATTGTGACCTCATTGGCCGGCAACGGTGCGAAGGATTCGCTGTTTGTCAAGACGATGAAGCTGGCAAAGGAGAAACAGTACCGTTCCCAGAGCGATTTCATCACGCTGTTCGAGCAGTCCTTCAAGGAGGTTGCCCCCGCCAACGCCAAGCTCTCCACCATTTTCCGCAAGCTGCAGCTTAACAAGAACAATCCCACCAATGCCGATGTGATTGCCGCGCTGCGTGAGGAGACGGAGTCCGCGTTGAGCAACGCCTTCATGGTGCTGCGCGCCCGTATCGACCGTTTCGGCGTGACACAGCCGAACATCCAGCGCCTGCCGCAGTCCGGCCGTATCATGGTCGAGCTGCCGGGTGTGAAGGAGCCGGAGCGTGTCCGTAAGCTTTTACAGGGTTCTGCAAATCTGGAGTTCTGGAAAACATACGAATACGGTGAGATTGCCGAGCTGTTTTCACAGGCCAATGACCGCATTGCCGAAATCAACAAGGGCGAGGCTCCTGTTGTGAAGGACACTGCGGATGCCGCAACGGAGGAGAAGGCTGCCGACAAAAATGGCACCGGTTTTTACGATGAGTCGGATTCCACCGAAGTGGATGAGGAGGAAACTGAAGACGAAAGCCAGCTCTCACCGGAGGAGGCTCTTGCAAAATACCCGCTGCTCTCCAAACTGTATATGGATCCCCAGCGCCGTCCGGACGAGGATGGCAAATATGGCCCGCTGGTCGGATACTGCCACGAGTCTGACACCGCCGATGTCAACGCCATGCTGAACATGGAGGCTGTGAAGAGCATCTTCCCGCAGGATCTGAAACTCTGCTGGCAGGCCAAGCTGGGCAAGGACAAGACCCCCGTGCATTACCTGATCGCCCTGAAGGCTGTCGGTGAGCAGGGTCCCGTTTTGGACGGAAAGGTCGTTGTTGACGCCCGTCAGGACTTCAACGACCGCGCCGGAAATGAGATTTCCATGACCATGAACACCGAGGGTGCCAAGCAGTGGAAGAAAATCACCGAGGAGAACAAGGGCAACTGCATCGCCATCGTGCTGGACAATCTGGTCTATTCCTATCCGCGCGTAAACGATGTCATTCCGAACGGACGTTCCTCCATCACCGGCGGATTCTCGTTAGAGGAGGCCAAGGACCTTGCCAACCTGCTGAAGGCCGGTAAGCTTCCCGCCCCCGCCGTTATTGTTTCTGAAGAAATCGTGGGACCTACGCTGGGTCGCGAGTCCATCCGCTCCAGTTTGATTTCCTTCATCATCGCATTCTGCCTTGTGCTGATTTACATGGCCTTCTACTACAGCAGGGCCGGTTGGGTCGCGGGCATCGCCCTGGTGACCAACATCCTCTTCATATTCGGAACGCTTGCATCAATCGGTGCGGTGCTGACCCTGCCGGGTATCGCCGGTATCGTGCTGACCTTGGGTATGGCAGTGGACGCGAATGTCATTATCTTTGAACGTATCCGTGAGGAATTGCGTGCAGGCAAGGGAGTGCGTCTGGCACTGGCCGACGGTTACAAGGCGGCCTACTCCGCCATCATCGACGGTAACGTCACCACGCTGATCACCGGTATCATCCTCTTCATTTTCGGTTCCGGCCCCATCCAGGGTTTCGCCACCACGCTGATCATCGGTATCCTTTCATCACTCTTCACGGCCATCTTCGTTTCCCGTCTTATCTTCAACTGGATGCTGAACAAGAACCAGGATGTGACATACGGCAACAAGTGGACGCTGAACGCCATGACCAATTTCCATTTCGACTTCCTGGCCAAGCGTAAGATCTTCTACGTGATTTCCGCCGTATTGATCGGTATCGGAATCATTTCGCTCTGCATCCGTGGTCTGAACTTCGGTATTGACTTTACCGGAGGCCGTACCTACACTGTCCGTTTCGACCAGCCTGTGAAGGCGGAGGATCTGCGTGCCAGCCTCACCAAGGTATACGACGGCATCACACCGGAGGTTAAGACCTTCGGTTCCGACAACCAGATGAAGATCACCTCCAAATGGCGTTTCTCCAACGGTGAGGACGAGAGCTCCGAGATTGACTCCCTCTCTGAGGTGCGTCTGTATGAGGGCTTGAAGGGATATTTCAAATCCAATGTCACCTTTGAGGATTTCAGTGTGCAGAACCAGAGCGTCGGTCTGATCAGTTCGCAGAAGGTGGGCGCCACCGTGTCGCGCGACATCACCCGGAGTGCATTCCTCTCTGTGGCCATAGCCCTGTTGTGCATCTTTGTATACATCGCCCTGCGGTTCCGTAATTGGCAGTTCGGTCTGGGCGGCATCATCTGTCTGGCCCACGACGCGCTGTTCATCATCGGCACCTTCTCGCTGCTGTATGGGCTGATGCCCTTCACGATGGAGGTTGACCAGGCGTTCATCGCGGCCATCCTGACAATCATCGGTTACTCCATCAACGATACGGTGGTTGTGTTTGACCGTGTGCGTGAGTACAGGACGCTTTACCCGAAACGCAACCTCAAGGATAATATCAACGCGGCTGTCAACAGCACGTTGAGCCGTACCATCAACACATCCGGCACCACGCTGGTCACGCTGCTGGCCATCTTCCTGCTGGGTGGTGAGGTTATCCGCGGCTTTGTGTTCGCCCTGCTGCTCGGTATCCTTATCGGTACCTATTCATCCATCTTCATCAGTACTCCTATTTCCTACGAGTTCCTGAAAAAGAAGGAGGATTCTGAAGCAATTGAGAAAAAATAACACATTATAATCATCATCATGGAAAGAGACAAACAAATATTCGATCTCATTCAGAAGGAGCGGGAACGTCAGACCAAGGGCATTGAGCTGATCGCCTCCGAGAATTTCGTGAGTGACCAGGTGATGGAAGCCATGGGCTCCGTCATGACAAACAAGTATGCTGAAGGCTATCCCGGCAAACGCTACTACGGCGGTTGCCAGGTGGTGGACCAGAGCGAAACCATCGCCATTGAGCGTGCCAAGCAGCTGTACGGTGCCTGCTGGGCAAATGTGCAGCCCCATAGCGGCGCACAGGCCAACATGGCCGTGTTCCTGGCCTGCCTGAACGCCGGTGACACCTTCATGGGCATGGATTTGAACCACGGCGGACACCTGAGCCACGGTAGCCCTGTCAATTTCAGCGGCATCATGTACAAGGTGGTCGGTTACCAGGTCAAGGAGGAGACCGGCACCGTCGATTACGACGATATGGAGAAGAAGGCCAAGGAGTTCCGTCCGAAGCTGATTATCGGTGGAGGTTCCGCCTACAGCCGCGACTGGGATTGGGAGCGCATGCGTGCCATCGCCGACAGCATCGGCGCCATTCTGATGGGCGACATTTCCCATCCTTCCGGTCTGATTGCCAAGGGTTATCTGAACAATGCCGTCAAATATTGCCACATTGTCACCACCACCACCCACAAGACCCTCCGCGGACCGCGCGGTGGCATGATTCTGATGGGTGAGGATTTCGACAATCCGTGGGGCAAGACCACCCCGAAGGGTGAAATAAAGAAGATGAGCGCCTTGTTGGACAGCGCAGTGTTCCCCGGAACACAGGGCGGCCCGCTGGAGCATGTCATCGCCGCCAAAGCCGTTGCGCTCGGCGAGGCTTTGACCGACAGCTATGACCAGTACATCCGGCAGGTGATGAAGAACGCCAAGGTGATGTGCGAGGCCTTTGTGAACAAGGGCTACAAGGTCATCAGCGGCGGCACCGACAACCACCTGATGCTTATCGACCTCCGCACCAAGTTCCCCGAACTGACCGGTAAGGAGGCTGAGAATGCGCTGGTGGCAGCCGACATCACTGTGAACAAGAACATGGTTCCCTTCGACAGCCGTTCAGCTTTCAAGACTTCGGGTCTCCGTGTCGGCACTCCGGCCATCACCACCCGCGGCCTGAAGGAGAATGACATGCCGGTCATCGTCGATATGATCGACACCGTGCTGTGCAACCCGACAGACGAGGCTGTCCGTGCCCGTATCATCGGCCAGGTCAACGAGATGATGCAGAACCGTCCGTTGTTCGCCTGGTAGAAGATTCTTAGGTATTTGTGTTTTAAATTAAATAATGCTTCCGGGGGGCTTTGCCCCCCTTTTTTAATACAGCATCCCGAACATCCACAGCGGAATCCTGTTGCCGAATCCGGTCTCGATTTTTTTACCTTCAAAGGAAAGATTTTTTCAATTTTTTTTCCTTGCAAGGTAAAATTTAGGGGTTGCATGCTGAAAAAACTTAATGCTCAGCATGTATGCGCCGCCTGCAGGCGGTTCAATCCTGAAACAGTTTGTCCAAGGTGACCACTTGCTGGAAAATGCCGCTGTGGATCCCGTATTTCAGCCCGAAGGTGGTGACAAGGGTTACCTGTATGCTGTGACGGCGGCTTATCTGCTCCATAACCCGTTGTATCCGTTCGCGCAGTTTCCGGTCATCTTCGTTTTTCACTTCAAATTCGCTGCCTGAAAATTTCATTTCGCAGAGATTCACCACATTGTCCATTCTTGAAATGAGGAGGTCAATCTGCATCCCGTCGTTTTTGCCGTCGCCTTTGACCACGAGGGCGGATTGTGTGGAGGATACGCCGAGGATGCCAAGCGCCTGCTTGATTTGGCGGATATGGGCGAAACATACCTCCTCGAAAGCCAAGCCTCTCCATGCGCTGACACTTTGTGACGTGACATTGTGCATCCAAAAATCAGGGTCCGTTTCCGTGCGTCCCTGCACAAATTTCATGTGGAAGAGGCAGAACGGGTCGGTCAGCTTGTAGTGTGTTTCGCGCCTGCTTTTGCCAAAGGGGATATACGATGTGATGAAATCGCTGTTTTCCAATATTTTCAATAGTTTGGTGGAAGAGCCGCAATCCTCCATTCCGGTTTTGTCGAGTATTTCGCGGCGTGTGAATCCGGCATGGCGTGTCCCCAAAAACTGCACAATGCGCTTCATCTGTTCAGGGTTGGAAAACACCGAGGCGAACAGCCGGTCATATTCGTGGCGAAGCACGGCCCCATCGGTGAAAAACAGCCTGTCAATGTTTTGGGCGAGGCTCAGCTCGGACTTTATGTATCCGAGGTAGTAGGGGATTCCTCCTAATGCCATGTAACCCTGCACGATATCGTATCGTGACATCATCACACCCCTGCTCTGCAGGAACAGCTCGCATTCGTTGAGGGTGAACGGGGAGAGCTTTATCTGGCAGGTGAGCCTTCCGTACAGTCCGCCATAGTTGTTGATGAGTTTGTCTGTCATCCAGGAGGTTGCCGAACCGCATACCACCAGCATCATGTTGTCGCGATGGCTTGCCCATCCGTTCCAAAATGCCTCCAAAGCGGTGACGAAGCCCGAACGTGGGGTGTCCATCCATGGCAGTTCGTCCAAAAAAATAACCTGTCGGGAACCGTCATCAATTGATTTGAGGTGCATTTCGAGCATAAAGAATGCATCTAACCACGAAGAGGGGCATCTGCTCCTTTTCATGCCGTGCAGTTGGAGGGAAAGGTAGAAGTGTTTCAGCTGCTCCTTAAGGCCGTTCTTGTGGTTCTGTTCGTCCACCGGTGAAAGCCCGGAATGGCGGAATGTGATCCGTTCTTTCAGGGTTTCATCCACAAGGTATGTTTTCCCCACACGCCGCCGTCCGTATACTGCAATAAATTCCGGCCTGTTACTGTCGTATCGCTCATTCAGTTCCCGAATTTCCTGTTCTCGTCCTATCATTTTTAAAAAAGTGCTTTTAATTTTCTGCAAAGGTACAAAAAATATCGATTCCAGAAAAATAAAAGGGTAGTTTTATATTGATTTTTTTCTGGAATTGGGTGTTTGGTGTTTTTTACGGGTGTGTTCTCCTTGCCGATGTCGCAAAAAAGGCTGGGAGGATGCAGTCCGTTTGGAAGAAACGGCACGAAAGT
>JAEEGG010017635.1_pt1 | contig 14651 bp, 10 predicted proteins | sample 9134161 | NCBI WGS metagenome assembly JAEEGG01 (sample SAMN16246543, study PRJNA631951) | gut metagenome | biome: gut microbiome; feature: rumen; material: CR-attached | host: Bos | place: Iran: Karaj | collected 2018-10
GATGCGGGCATTCACCTCGGTAGCATTGGCACCCGGAGCCTGGAAGACCATGAACATAGCACCCGGACGGTCTTGGATATTCGACGTGAAGTTGTAACTCATGGCACCAATCTTCACTTCGGCCACATCGCTCAGGTGCAGCATGCCGCCGCCACTGGTGCGTAGCACGATGTCGTTGAACTCTTCAACGCTTTTCAGCGTACCCTTGTACTGCATGCTGTACTGGTAGGAGTTCTCCGACTGCTCGCCCAGCGAACCCATAGCCGACACGAAACTCTGTCCGCCGATGGCTGCGAAGACCTCGTTAGGCGTCAGACCGTACTGTGCCATTACGTCAGGCTTCAGCCAGATGCGCAGGGCGTAAGTGGTACCCAGACTGAGCACGTTACCCACACCAGTGATACGCATCAGACGCGGCTTGACGTTGATGTCAACGTAGTTAGACACGAAGTCTTCATCGTACTTGCCATCGGAACTCTTCACAGCGAAGATCTGCAGGATGTTGTTCTGTCGTTTCTGTACGGACACACCGATCTTGTTCACGTCGGCAGGGAGCAGGGCTTGTGCACGGGTAACGCGGTTCTGCACGTTTACCGCTGCCATGTCAGGATCGACACCCTGTTTGAAATATACACTAATCTCAACGTCACCGTTCGACGAAGCCTTTGAGGTCATGTAGGTCATGTCTGACACACCGTTGATGGCCTCTTCGAGCGGCTGGATGACCGACTTCATCACGGTGTTCTCGTCAGCACCAGAGTAGCTGGTGCTAACCGATACCGTAGGTGGTGCGATATCCGGGTATTGCTCCACTGCCAGCGTGCTCATCGATATGTAGCCTACCAGTGCTATCACAATCGAGATGGCACATGCCATCACGTATTTATTGATGAAAATATTGTTTTTCATATTGTTGCGGCAACAAATTTTTCACTCTTTACTTTTCACTTTTCGGTTCCTCAGGGAAAAGGACCTTCTGTCCTTCCGTTACATTGTTGGCACCAGTGGTCACAATCTGATCACCCACATTCAAACCGCTGGTGATGATGAATTCCTTACCATTACCAATATCTTCTATCGTTACGTCGACGGCGGTGGCTGTACTGTCGGCTTTTACCTTGTAAACCTGTGACTTGTCCTGAAGGCGTATCACTGCATTCTGGGGAATGATAATCACGTCCTTCTCAGAATAAGGCAGTACCACAGTGCCCTGTATGCCAGAGTACAGGTGACCGTTCGGGTTGGGAAACGAGGCCTTGCACGACAGCGAACCCGTGGCAGCATTCACCACACCTGTCATGCTGGTGATACGGCCCTTGTAGGGATACTCTGTACCGTTCTTCATGATAAATGTAACATCAGGCAGGTTGGCAATGTACTTATCCACGTCGGCTGTTGACATGCCGTACTGCACCAATTGCTCAATAAGTGATTCTGTCACTGAGAACTCAGCATCCATATTCGAGTTACCACTTACGATAGTCAACTGCATACCCGGAGACACCTGGTCGCCCGTCCTTACGGGAATCTCACCAATCAGACCTGACACCGGTGCCGTAAGCGTGCAGAAGCCTAAGTTCACCTTGGCGTTGTTCACCGATGCACGCGCCTGTGCCACCGAAGCCTGTGCCTGCTTGTACGAGTTTTCTGAGTTGTCGAGCATGTATTTGCTCACAATCTTTTTCTCATACAGGTTCTTGTTCGACTCATATTCCAGTTTGGCACTGTTCTCTGCGGCCAAAGCAGCCTGTAGGTTGGCCTGAGCTGCTTCCAGGTTCAGCTGCGCATTACGCGAGTCGATGATGAACAGCGTCTGACCCTTTTTCACCTGCTGGCCCTCAGTCACGCAGATTCTCGTCAACTGTCCGCTAACCTGAGGCGTGATGGTCACGTCCGTCTGACCCTTCATCCTGGCACTGAACTTAACCGGTACCTCAATGTCCGACTTTGCAATTGTCATCGTCTCATACGAAGTTTGCTCTTCTTTGGGCACGTCGATTCCGCACGAAGCCAAACAGCCACTCACGGAAATAAAAGCCACTGCCCACATTTTTAGGTTCTTTCTTTTCATGTTGTTTGTTATTTAGTTATTGTTAAATGACGAAAAAAATCCGTATCTAAGTTTAATACGGCTACAAAGATACGAATAATCCCGTTAACCTCTGTTATCAATAGTATAAATAATGTTAAATGACATAAACACCAATGCCCATCTGACATTATTATGCAAAGATGCAACAATCCGTTGCAGTGTTGCAGTTGTTGCAGTTCTCAAAATGCCTTCCAACAACCAAAACATATTTCTATATTTATATATATATAAATATATATATAAATATAGAGTAAATTCTGACATTATCACTACCTATTTTTGAACTGCAACAACTGCAACAACCGCAACAGATTCAGCCAGCTAAATGGCCTATATAGCCATACTAACTAGCCTACTTAGCTATGCTAACTTGCCTATTTAGCCATGCTAACTGGCCTACTTAGCAGTGCCAAAATCTAAGCGAGGGAGAAAAAGAGTCGGTTCAGGCTTGCGGGATAGCGGAATAATGCTTAATTTTGCAGGCGAATGGACGACAGACGGTATCTGCAGAGCCTTATCAAGGAGGGTGAACACCAGCAGCAGGACTTTAAATATAAGGTGACGGACGCGGCAAAGCTGGCGCGCTCAGTATCGGCCTTTGCCAATACCGATGGGGGCAGACTGCTGATTGGCGTCCGCGACGACGGCCATCTGAGCGGTGTGCGCGATGAGGAGGAGATCTACATGATGCACCAAGCAGCTTATAAATACTGTAAGCCAGAAGCCAGCATTAAGTTCGACACCTATCATGCGGAAGGGCGCACCATCGTCATTGCCACTGTACCGCCTTCGGACAAGCGCCCCATCATGGCTATTGATGAGGAGGGGCGCCAGCGGGCTTACATCCGCATTGCCGACGAGAACATCGTGGCCTCGCCCATACACTTAGCTATCTGGCGGGAAGCCCAACGGCCGCAGGGGACGATGATGACCTATACGGATACCGTAAAGCAGCTACTGGGCACCATACAATCGGAGCGGCTGACGCTGAATCAAGTCGTCCACCGCTCCGGCATTAAAAGATATAAGGTCATTTCCCTGCTGGCACGTCTCGTCCGCTTCGGCATTGTCCGAATGGAGTATTGCGACCAGCAGTTCCTGTTTTACATGACGTAGCCTATATTAATAGGTCATCTTCGGTTCCAGCTCCTTGGCTTGGTCAATCATCTTCTGCACCTCGCTAACGGCTGGCACACGGTTGCAGATATTCTTCTGCTCGTTGACCTCGGCCAGTTTGGGCTGCAGGTTCTCAGCCACACGATGACGGAACTCCTTGACGGTGTCAACACCAGCAGCCTCCAGCAACTCCGCAAACTGAGGGCCTACACCGTTGATGCGGAAGAGATCGGCGTGGTTAGTCCACTTCAGGATAAGTTTCTCAGAGATGCCTGTGGCCTCAGCCAGTTCCTTGCGTCCCTTGGGGGCGGCGCACTTCTCCAGCAGTTCGCTAACCTTGTTGATACCTGCTGCAATGAGCTTCTCGGCGTACACTTCGCCTACACCTTCGATGTCGATAATCTTGTAATCCATAATCGTTTAAAGTTTTTAGTTAATAAGAATAACAGTGTTTTCTGTTCGCAAAGATACGCACAAAATCCCATTCTTCCAACATTTTTCTTACTTTTTTCTGTAAATCATGAATAATATGCGCTTTTTATTGTATTTTTGCAAAAGTTTTCCCAAAGAACAATGATGAAAAGATTTGTTATCAGACTCCTGAAGGTGACGGCAGTTGTCATCATGATGCTTATCATGTTGGCAATCGGTACTTTCTTTCTCGTTCAGACAGACAGTGTCCAGCAAAAGCTGTTGAGTTATGCCACCAACCTGCTGAGTCAGGAACTTCACACCAAGGTAGAGATCAACAAGATAAGCCTAAGTCTGACTGGAGGCGTATTTAAGCTGCACGGGATGACGGTAGAAGACCAGCAACAACAAAAGATGTTGCAGGTAGAAGAACTGGGCGTGCGAGTAGCCTTGCGTCCCCTACTCCACCACAAGGTGCAACTGAAGAAAGCGACGTTGACAGGAGCCGACTTCCTGCTGTATAAACCGGCCCCCGACTCTGTGGCCAACTATCAGTTCCTCGTAGATTACTTCAAGAACAAACGCCCCAAGACCGATAAGCCAGACAAGCCTGACACGGTGGCGCATCCATCGCAAAAAATTGCGTTTGATATCAGCAAGGTGAAGCTGGAACGTATCAACGTAAATTACAACAATGGGAAATCAGATCAAAGCCTGTATATCGGCAGCGCCTATCTTCACAACAACTGCCGCCAACTGGACATCGACAGTCTGAGGTATGTCACAGACAACCATCGTCCGAGACGGAATTTCGGAAAACCCAAACATGGTTTCTTCGACGCGGGACATCTCAATGTGACAGCCAAGATACGCTTGCAACTGGAACACCTGTCGAAGGACAGTGTGGTGGCTGCAATAACAGAATGTGAGGCATGCGACATCAGCTCGGGCATTGACGTGCGAAGCATGAACGGCAAGGTGACTGTCAACAAGCAGATGATACAGATTGACAGCCTTAACCTCCACCTGCCCGAAACGAAGCTGAACATGCAGCATGTCAACATTCAACTGCCCAATAAGGAAAAAGAACGGCAATTCAGTTATAGCATTCCCCAAGTTACAGGTACCGTCGTGCTACGAGACATTGCCCATCCGTTCGCACCAGTGCTGAAGGACTTCAAGGTTCCACTATCGCTAACAGCCAAGGTTGTAGGCACCAAGGACGCCATGTACTACCAGAACGTAGCAGTAGCTACTACTGACAAGAAACTAAGGATAAAGGCCTCCGGAAACATCAGCCACCTGAAAGACAAGAAACGCCTTCACGTTCATTTCAATGTACACAAGATGACAGCACGTAGTGGTTCCAAGGAGCTCATCATCAACCAGTTCCCTGTCAAGAAGTTCATGATGAAGCAGCTGCATCGGCTTGGTGACATCAGTTATACTGGGCGCTTCGACGTTAGATGGAAAGAAGAAGAGTTTGCCGGACTGTTAGGAACGACTGCAGGAAATATTGACTTTCATTTCACGATTGACGAGATGAACAAATATATAACAGGAAAAGCTGGCTCTGAGGCTTTCGAGCTGGGACAAGTCATGGAAATGCCCGACATCGGGAAACTGGCATGTACGGCTCAATTCAAGTTTGACATCTCCAAGCCAAGAACTGCCAGGATGAGAAGGCTGAAAGGCGGAAAACTGCCTATTGGTGAGGTTAGTGCTGAAGTAGTCGAGGCTAAGTACAAGAAAATAAAGATGCACAACCTGGAGGCCGAACTCACTAGTGACGGTGCATTGGCAGAGGGACATGTCAAGGCCAATGGCAAGTATATTGACCTGCTTTGCAAGTTCTCGTTTACGAATACGAATGAGATGAAGAAGACAAAGATAGTGCCTGGCATCAAATTCCATAAAAAGAGGAAAAAAGATGATTTACATTGATGACCATATCAACGATTTTGACCTTCAGGCAGCACTGGCAGAGATTAGCAAGCAGCGTCGGGAACAGGCGCTGAACTTTAGGTTTGAGCAAGGACAGCGCACTTGCGTACTCGCATACCTATTATTAAAGAAAGGCTTGCAGCAGGAGTATGACATCTGGGAGAACCCCCTCTTTGAATATGGCGAGCACGGCAAGCCCAGCATCGTAGGGCATCCGGAGATACACTTCAACCTGAGCCACTGCCGCGAAGCAGTAGTCTGTGCCATCAGCAACCACCCAATAGGCATCGACGTAGAGTGCATCCGCGAATATCATGAGTCGCTGGTGGACTACACGATGAACGAGGCAGAACAGGCTGTTATCAAGGCTGCACCCCAGCCTGACGTAGCCTTCATACGACGATGGACCATGAAGGAGGCGCGACTGAAACTGACGGGCGAAGGCATCAGCGATAACCTGAAAAACGTGCTTGACGACACAAGCCAACTGAAGTTCACAACGATGGAGCAACTGGACAGGAACTATATCTATACGGTGTGCGAACCGCTTAACGCACAACACTAAACACTTAGCGAGCATGAATATCATACGTTTTCTGAAAGACTGGACGTTGCCCGTGGCTATTGCCGTAGGTTCCACAGCGTATCTCACCTTCTATTGGATTCCGGCACTCGACGAGTTAGGCAACGATCTGGCTCCCGTCTTCGACGTCATCTTCCCGCTGTTCGTCTTCTTGACGCTGTTGGTAACATTCTGCAAGGTGGACTTCCACCAGATGCGCCCTCACCGCTGGCATATCGGCGTGTTAGTGGCCCAGCTGCTATTGATAGCATTGAACATCGGCATTATCCTCTGGGTTAAAGACAATGTAGAGCAGAAACTGCTATGGGAGGCCGTGCTTACCTGTATCATTGGGCCTACAGCCTCAGCAGCGCCCGTAGTGGTAGGCAAGTTAGGAGGCAATATCTCGACCATGACCACCTATGTACTCATCTCATCGCTGGCATCAGCACTCATGATTCCCCTGGTCTTCCCTATGCTGGAGCAAACGGTACATGTCGACTTCCTAAGTGCGTTCCTTATTATATTAGAGAAGGTTTCCATCGTCCTGCTATTACCCTTGGTATTGGGATGGATTGTACAACACTTCCTGCCGCGCCTGCAGCAGCGTATCATCGCTATGCCCAATCTGAGTTTCTACTGTTGGTCGATTTCGCTCAGCATCACTACGGGCATTACCGTAAAGAATATCGTACATAGCAATGCTACCGTCAGTCTGTTACTGGCTATTGCCCTTGCCTCGTTTGTACTCTGCTTCGTGCAGTTTGCCATCGGACGCGGCATTGGCCGTCGATTAGGAGATCGGCAACGGATTCTTGCTGAGGCAAGCGAACAAGTTCGAGCGGGCAATGGTACGTCGGGAATAGAGATCAATGCCGGACAGGCGCTATTCCAGAAGAACACGGCATTGAGCATCTGGGTCGCCTATATGTACCTGAATCCCGTAGCTTCTGTCGGTGCCGGCTGCTATGTACTATGGCAGAACATCATCAACTCCATTGAGCTGTGGCAATACAGGAAGAAGGGCTGACGCACACAAACGTCAGCCCTTCTCCCTATTGATAAACTGTATTTCCTTCAACTTACAGGTTAGCCAGCTCGAGCACCTTGTCAACGGCAGCACTCAGGCCATCGACACTCTTACCGCCAGCCTGAGCAAAGTGAGGCTGACCGCCACCACCGCCCTGAATGAGCTTGGCAGCTTCGCGCACCATCTGTCCGGCATTCAGTCCATGGTCAGAAACCATATCATCACTCATCATGATAGTGAGCTGGGGCTTATTGTTATCGTGAGAGCCAATAACGCAGAGCAGCGAACCTTCTACGGCAGCACGAACCTTAAAGGCCAAGTCTTTGGCAGCAGCAGGATTCATGGGCACTACGCTGGTGATGACTTTTACACCATTTACCTCACGAGCCTTCTCCACCAGACGCTGAGCAGCACGTTCAACAGCCTGTGCCTGGAACGACTCAATCTCCTTCTTCATAGAGTCGTGCTCCTCAATGTACTTTTGGATAACGCCCTGCAGGTCCTTAGCGTTGTTGAAGAATGACCTGATACCCTTCAGAAGATCCTCCATCTGATAGAGGCGTTCTTCACAGTCGCGGCCTGTAGAGGCCTCAATACGACGGATACCGGCAGCAACTGAACTCTCTGATAGAATCTTGAAGAAACCTATGCGACCAGTAGAGGTGGCATGAATACCACCACAGAGCTCACAGGAAGGACCGAAGCGCATCACACGTACCTTGTCGCCATATTTCTCGCCAAACAGAGCGATGGCACCCAGTTTCTTGGCCTCCTCCATCGGCATGTCGCGATGCTCGTCGCGGGGCAGGTCCTGACGAATCATATCGTTGACCATACGCTCCACCTCGCGCAACTGCTCATCGCTGACTTTCTCGAAATGAGAGAAGTCGAAGCGCAGGGCGTCGGGACTAACGAACGAACCTTTCTGCTCCACATGATCGCCGAGTACCTGTTTCAGGGCATAGTCTAACAGGTGGGTGGCAGTATGGTTGGCAGCCGAGGCATCGCGCTTGTCGGTATCAACGCAGGCCATAAACGGAGCCGACGGATCTTTGGGAAGTTGTTTCACAATATGAACGGTTTGACCGTTCTCGCGCTTGGAGTCGACGACCTCGATGGTCTCCGTCTCACTAACCAGCACGCCCTGGTCACCGACCTGTCCACCCATCTCGCCATAGAAGGGAGTGGCCGAGAGGACAATTTCATAGAACTCGTTCTTCTTTTGGGTAACTTTACGGTATCGAAGAATCTCACATTCGTATTCACTATAGTCGTAGCCTACGAACTGCTGCTCTCCTGCCTTCAGTTCCACCCAGTCGCTGTTCTCGACAGCAGCGGCATTGCGGGCACGCTCTTTCTGTTTCTGCATCTCCACATTGAACTGCTCTTCGTTGACGGTAAAGCCATTCTCACGGCAGATCAGCTCTGTCAAGTCGAGGGGGAAACCGTAGGTATCAAAGAGGCGGAAAGCCTGTTCACCATCCAGCTCTGTTTTTCCCTCAGCCTTCAACTGCTCCATCGCCTTATCAAGCAGCGAGATACCCTTGTCGAGCGTACGCAGGAAAGAGTCTTCCTCTTCCTTCATTACTCGGGCGATAAGCGTCTGCTGGGCTTTCAACTCGGGGAAGGCATCGCCCATCTCCTCGACCATTGTGGGAAGCAACTTATAAAGGAATGCCTCTTTCTGTCCGAGGAACGTGTAGGCATAACGGACTGCACGACGCAGGATACGACGGATAACGTAACCAGCCTTAGCATTCGAAGGCAGCTGACCGTCGGCAATAGAGAAGGCAACGGCACGCAGATGGTCGGCACAAACGCGCATAGCAACGTTGATGTTGTCCTGCTCTCTAGATATACTAGTATCACTAGTTCCACTAGACAAACTAGCTTCCTCTTCGAAGGTCGTATATTTCAGTCCGGTAATCTGCTGCTCTGCCTTAATAATAGGCTGGAATACGTCGGTATCGTAGTTAGAATGCTTGCCTTGCATCATGCGGACGAGACGTTCAAAGCCCATACCCGTGTCGATGACGTTCATAGACAGGGGCTCCAGCGAACCGTCAGCCTTACGGTTGAACTGCATGAACACGATGTTCCAGATTTCAATGACCTGCGGGTCGTCCTGATTCACCAGTTCACGGCCAGTCTTACCAGAAGCTTTGCGCTGCTCGGGAGTACGAGAGTCAACATGAATCTCAGAGCAGGGGCCACAGGGACCCGTATCACCCATTTCCCAGAAGTTATCGTGCTTGTTACCATTGATGATATGATCCTCAGGGACGTGCTTAGCCCAGTATTTTGCTGCCTCGTCATCACGAGGAATGTTTTCTTCGGGTGAACCCTCGAACACGGTGACGTACAGGTCTTCGGGGTTCAGTTTCAACACGTCAACCAGGTATTCCCAGGCCATATCGATGGCACCCTCCTTGAAATAGTCGCCAAACGACCAGTTACCCAACATCTCGAACATGGTGTGGTGATAAGTGTCGTGGCCAACTTCTTCCAGATCATTATGTTTACCGCTGACACGAAGGCACTTCTGCGTATCTGCGCGACGACGTGGCTCTGGGTCACGCGTCCCTAAGATAATATCCTTCCACTGGTTCATGCCGGCATTGGTAAACATCAGCGTGGGGTCATCTTTGATGACCATTGGTGCTGACGGTACAATGGCATGCTGCTTCGACTCGAAAAACTGTTTGAACGAGTCGCGAATCTCTTTTGCTGTCATCATGTTTATTTACGATTTTAAGAATTTGCGTGCAAAGGTACGAAATTCTTCTTAAAATCTGCTGATTCTTGGATTTTTTTATTTAATTTTGCAGTCGGAAATCTATTACAAAGACGATAATCCTACTGAAGATATGATATTGCTAAGTTTTGACACAGAGGAGTTCGATGTTCCCCGCGAGCATGGGGTTGATTTCTCATTGGAAGAAGGTATGAAGGTTTCCATCGTGGGAATCAACCGCATATTGGATGTCTTGAAGCAAAACGGCGTCAAGGCAACCTTCTTTTGTACAGGCAATTTCGCAGAGAATGCCCCTGAGGCCATGCAGCGCATTATGGATGAGGGGCATGAGGTAGCCTGTCACGGCGTAGACCACTGGCAGCCGAAAAAGACAGACTTTGCCCGCTCTAAGGAGATTGTAGAGCGCGTTACTGGCCGTACCGTCTATGGTTACCGCCAGCCGCGTATGTTCCCAGTTGTGGAGTCAGAGATTAAGCGGGTAGGCTATCTCTATAATTCATCGCTGAACCCGGCCTTTATCCCCGGACGCTATATGCATTTGACGGCTCCCCGCACGTGGTTTATGAAGGATGGTGTGATGCAGATTCCTGCCTCTGTGACGCCGTGGATACGTTTCCCGCTGTTCTGGCTGTCGCTTCATAACCTGCCGGAAGGACTTTACCATTGGATGACACGCCGCGTGCTGAGCCACGATGGTTATTTCGTCACCTATTTCCATCCGTGGGAGTTCTTCGAACTGAAGGAGCACCCTGAGTTCAAGATGCCCTTTATCATCAAGAACCATAGTGGGAAGCAGATGTGCGACCGTCTGGACCGTCTTGTCAAGATGCTGAAAGAACGGGGACATGAGTTCATTACCTACACAGAGTTTGTAGGATGGAAGAATCCGAAATAGCAGAACAACGAACGATATAAGACATTACGACAACATGATAAAATTAGCAACTGTATCACCCTGTTACAACGAAGAGGAGGTGCTTCGCCATTCAGTGGAGCGGCTGACGAATCTCTTTGAGCGCATGATAGCCGAGGGACTTATCTCCAGCGACTCTATGATGGTGTTCGTCAACGACGGCAGTCGTGACCAAACGTGGCAGTTAATTAAAGAGTTGTATGCTGAAAACAAATACGTACGCGGAATCAATATGTCACGTAACGTTGGCCACCAGAACGCCATCATGGCCGGTATGATGACGGCACGCCACTGGGCCGATGCCGTAGTAACCCTTGATGCCGACCTGCAGGATGATATAGAGTGCATACCACAGATGGTACGTCAGTTCAAGGAGGGCAGCGACATCGTCTACGGTGTAAAGGTGTCGCGACAGGCAGACCCCATGATGAAGCGTTTGTCTGCCCAGGCCTTCTACAAACTGCAAAGTTCGATGGGTGTGGAAAGCGTCTACAACCATGCTGACTTCCGGTTGATGAGCCGTAGAGCCCTTGACATGCTGGCCACTTATAAAGAGCACAACCTCTACCTAAGGGGGCTCATACCTCAAATTGGCCTTCAGACTTCTACGGTGGATGACGTCATCAGCGAGCGCTATGCTGGACAATCGAAATACACGCTGAGCAAGATGCTGGGACTGGCGATGAACGGTATCACAGCCTTCTCCGTAAAGCCGCTATACATCATCTTCGATATCGGTCTGCTGTTCTTGGTTGTGGCCTTCGGCATTGCCGTCTATGTGGCCTACTCCCTGATAACTGGCGCCGCCGTTCAGGGCTGGGCATCAATCATGCTGTCCATCTGGCTGGTAGGCGGTCTTATCCTGATGTCGATGGGTGTCATTGGCACCTATATCGGCAAGATCTATACAGAAGTGAAGCGCCGTCCGCTATACCATATTCAGGAGATATTGGGCGCTTCGCAAGTGGAGAGTGAAGAATCTGAGTAAAAACTAACTTTAAATACGAATGACTATGAAACAGAGACTATTACTCATTCTGAGTCTGCTGCTGATGGTAGCAATGTCACAGGCAGCACCCGTCGACGCCAACAAAGCAAAAGACAAGGCGTTGCAGTTCCTTTCGGGCAAACAGGCTAAAGCACGTGGTATGGAGCAGGGAACCACCCCAGACGTGCAATTGGTAACGTCGGAAGGCGATAGTTACTATGTGTTTAACGTAGGTCAGCAGAATGGCTTCGTCATCGTCAGCGGTGACGACCGTGCACCAGAGATTCTCGGCTATAGCGATAGCGGCACGTTTGACACGCAGACCATTCCCGAGAACATGCGTGCTTGGCTGCAAGGTTATGCAGAGCAAATACAGCTACTTGACCAAGTGGAATCACCTGCAACCGCCAGAGCCGCCATTTCGTTAAGAGAAACGCCGTGGACAGCTATAGCCCCTTTGATACAGACGAAGTGGGACCAGAAAAAACCATATAATGCAAAACTTCCCAAATTTGTTGATGGAAGTGACTGTGTTACTGGTTGTGTGGCAACAGCAATGGCACAAGTACTTTATTACGTTGCTTCTAAATCAAACTTCACATTCCCTTTGGCAACAACAAAAGCTATTGACAGTTATGACTGTAAAACCAACTGGTCTGGTCATGGGAAAATCCATGTTTCAACCGTACCTATTACCAATTTCAATTGGGGAAACATGAAACTGGTATATACAGAAAGTGAAACTAACGATGCTGTAGCTGATTTGATGCTTTGCTGTGGTGCTTCTGTTAAAATGGATTATCGAAACTCCGCGAACGGAGGTTCCCAAGCTTCTTCATCTAATGTTCCTGAGGCTTTTCAAACCTATTTCGGATTTGATCAGAGTGTCAGACATATTAAACGCTCTTATTATGGCATCGATGAATGGGAATCCATTATCTATGAGGAGTTAAAGAATGGTCGTCCTGTGCTTTATGGCGGTCAAACATCTAGAAATAGTGGCCATGAGTTTATTTGTGACGGCTACGACGGTAATGGTCTTTTCCATTTCAACTGGGGATGGGCAGGCAATCATAATGGCTATTTTGTCTTGTGGACAGCGAACCCTAATGGAACAGGAACAGGAGCAAGCAGTGGTTATGACGGATACTCTATGAAGCAGGATGCTGTTATTGGCATTCAGAAACCTTCTGGAGAGCAAATAGAGGAAGAAAAGAAACTAACAGTACAAGAGTTGTTCGTATCCAATAATGTTTTGACCTACAACAGAAATTCTGTTAATGATAATTTCACAGGGGTTAAACTTTGTGCTGTTATAGAGAATGGAACTTCTTCTGAATTCGGACCATCATTAGGATTTGCCCTTTATGATGGTGAAAATAGGATAAGTTTGTTATGGAATATTAATTACACCTCCCTTCCTCCTGGATATTACATAGGTAAAACAGAAGTACAAAATGGCTATAAATACACGTCATATTCTCTCTACGACTTTGGTGCTGGAAGAACTGGCACATACACCATTGTGCCCGTCAGTAAAGAAGCAACCAGTAGTACTTGGATCAAAGATGGAATGAGCGACCATTACTACATTGAAGCCACAATGACAGAAACAGAACTCACACTGCGAGTGATGCCCACTACGAACCTAGAAGTGACGGAAGTGGAATATACAGGCAATAAAATGGCAAACCTTGTTCAGGAAGTTAAGGTAACGGTGAAGAACAATGGCACTGAGTATAATGATAAAATCTACCTAAGGGTTAACGATAATTATGTATCTGGCGAGGGAGTAGCTTTAAGGGAAGGTGAAACAACAGACGTGTATTTCCATTATGTGCCTTCTAACGGAGCAAACAATTATAATATCTGCTTGTCTTCTGATGGTAGCAACTCTTTGAAGACAGGCTCACAGGTGATAGAAGCTTTTAGTGCTACAGACAATATAGACCTTGACATGAAGCTGACGATAAACAGCAAGTCAAAAGATAAATACTTGTTTGGCAACACGCTTTCTGTTACGGTGTCTGCAACGAATAAATCAGATAAAGTTTATAATGGTTATGTTGGTTTTTTCCATGACTATGATATTAATTATGCGCCTGTAACAATTCAGCAGGGACAGACCTATAACTTCGATTTTTCGATGAGTATCGATTTGAATCAGAAGTATGAGTTATCGACTTTATATATGAAGAATGGAGATTGGGTCTATACGAAAGTTGCTTACACCGCCGCCGAAGGTGTGGAAATCACTAACGCTGACGGAACGACGGAGATGGCATTGGCAGCGTCAACGATGACAGTTCCTAAAGATGCGACCACCTTTGACTTGCGTGGTTGCAGTACCGTTAAAACAATTAATACCACCAACGCCAACCCCAACTGCCTGATTTTGGCGGACGCTACCTCTTCGTTGAGTGGAAAGAACATCATTAAGGGCACGACTGCAGCAAACATCGAGCTGACCGACGGGGCCGACTTTGCTGCACCTATCGACTTCACCTCGACCGCCATCAGCTATGAGCGCACATTCACACAAGGCACCGACGGCACAGGCAGCGGCTGGACAACCATCATCCTGCCCTTCGACGTGCAGAAAGTAATGGTGGGCAATAAGGAAATCGACTGGTTCCACTGCAAAGACGACATTAACAAGAACTTCTGGATCCGCGAGCTGGTGAGCGACGGCGAAGAATCTGTCACCTTCGGCTATGTCAGCGAGCTGAAGGCCAACACCCCGTATATCATTGCTGTACCCGGCAACAAATGGGGAAGTCAATGGAGTCTTGTCGGAAAGACCCTGAAATTCATCGGCAGCAATGCCAGCATTATTAAAG
>JAEEGG010017638.1_pt1 | contig 14649 bp, 8 predicted proteins | sample 9134161 | NCBI WGS metagenome assembly JAEEGG01 (sample SAMN16246543, study PRJNA631951) | gut metagenome | biome: gut microbiome; feature: rumen; material: CR-attached | host: Bos | place: Iran: Karaj | collected 2018-10
CGTATTCACCAACTGAAACAGTTGGACGACAAGATGATTGCCATGACGCGATTCTCAGTGACCGACATGCTGAGCGACCTCGTTGTTGATTCTGTAAAACTGCGCGATGAGCACGTTTTCCGTGTACAGATAAACGACTTGGACGTTTGTATGCAGATGTTGCAGAACAACGAGATGGATGCGCTGTTTTTCGAGGAGCCATTGGCAACAATGGCCATAAAAGCCAAGAATCCTGTGGTGCTCGATACCCGTAAGTTGGATATGCAGATGGGTGTGATAGCCTTCCGTGAACAGGAGATGCGCCATCCCGAGCGACAAAAACAATTGGATTTGTTCGTCAAGGCATATAATAAAGCCTGTGATTCAATTAATGCAAAGGGAGTGTGGCATTATCGTGATTTGATTGTTGAGAAATGCGGTGTGACTAAAGCCGTGGCCGACTCGCTGCCGTCGGGCATCAAGTTTCAGCATGCTGTCGGTCCACGTCAGAAGGATATCGACACCGCCCAGAAATGGATAAGTAAAAAGAAGAAATAGTAGGGATGACAGGAACGAATATGCAATTGCAACAGGTGGCAGAACAGCTGTACACCGGAAATGTGGGAAAGGCTATTGCTGAGATGGAAACATATCTGGCTGCCTATCCCCAGCAACAGACAACAGAAAAACTGAAGGGCATTAAAACGGAATATCAGCTGATGGAGGACTATTGGCGCAAAGGTGTGGTTGACCCTCAGCTCACGCAACTCTATCAGCACTTGCTGCAGCGGCTCTACGTCTTGTTCGGCAATGTGGCATCATACTACCATACACTGTCGCATCCAACCCTCTCGGGTATCTATAGCCGGGTGAGATTGGAGCACCAGGACTGGTCGCTGAAGATGATACGCAAGGAGATGGAGGACTTTGTCAGCAGTGTGGCGATGCTGGAGTTTGAGACCGAGCAGGCGAGGGAGGTAAAGAAGGAACTGCTTTACAGAAATCACCAGCTGCAGATGAATGCCCTCTTCAACTATATCCTGACTTCAAGGATGTGGTCGGACGGTGTAGGCCATGACTTTGAGGAGATGCTGATATCACCCACGATTGACGGTAACGACCAGCAGTTGCTGGTGTCAGCGGTGACACTGTCGTTGTTGAACCAATTCGATATGGCGAAATTCCGCACGTTGGTAAATGTCTATCGCCGCTCGCAGGAAGAAGCCGTCAGGCAGCGAGCCTTAGTAGGATGGGTGTTGGCTATGGACGACGACGTTGACGAGGTTTATCCCGAACAGGCGGAAATAGTGGTGCAACTGCTGAAATCAGAGAAAGCATGCGAGGAACTGACGGAATTGCAGATGCAGTTGATATACTGTCTGAATGCGGAGAAAGATACAAAGACCATCCAGAAGGAAATCATGCCCGACCTTATGGCAAACCAGCAATTCCAGGTGACACAGTTCGGTATTGTGGAACGGGAAGAAGACCCGATGGAGGACATCCTTCATCCAGAAGCGTCGGAACAGCGTATGGAGAAGTTGGAGGCTACCTTCGGCAGGATGATGGATATGCAGAAGAAAGGCTCGGACATCTATTTCGGTGGTTTCTCGCAGATGAAGCGGTTCCCCTTCTTCTATGACATCAGCAACTGGTTTACACCGTTCTTCTTTGAGCATCCCGATATCATTCACTTTGTCAAGAGAGCGAAAGGGAATAAGTTCCTGGAGAAGATGATGCGTGTAGGCCCCTTCTGCGACAGCGACAAATACTCGTTTGTGATAGCTTTCCAACAGGTGATGGAACAGATTCCCGAGAGCATGCGTAAGATGCTGGACAGGGGCGAGGCCACGATGGGGGAAGTACCTATGGAAGAACTCACCACACCGGCATATATGAGAAGGGCTTATCTGATGGACCTGTATCGTTTCTTCCGTCTGTATCCCAATCGCCAGGAGTTTGAGAATCCTTTTGCTGTGAGCAGTTCGTCTTTAGGACGCTGTGAGTTCTTCAGCAAGTACATGTTTAAGCACTCTCCGTTAGAGGCCCATAAGGATCAGATAGTCCGTCTGTTGATACGCCAGAAATTACAGGAACCAGCCAATATTCTGTTGGATACCTATGATGAGGACCATCGTTCGGTGCAGTATTACATCTGGCGTGAGGAGTATGACAAAGCCTTAGAGTTGGAACCCGGCAACGAACGGGCGATGCGTGGAAAAGCGCGTCAACTCTTCGACATGGGCATTTATGATGAGGCAGAAGAGGTTTATGACGAACTGCTCCTGTTGCATCCCGATGACGCTACCTATCTGTTGTATAAGGCTATCTGCCAGATTCGCATGAGGGAATTTGACGATTCACTGAAACTGCTGTACCGACTGAATTACGAGAATCCTGACGACGACAGGGTTAATCGTGTGTTGGCATGGACTCTTCTCTGCTGTCATCAGTTGGAGCAGGCAGATAAGATATACCAGCGTCTGACAAGTGTGGAAAAGGTATATCCTGAAGACTGGCAGAATGCAGCCTATTGCTATTGGTTCTCAGGGAAGATAGACAAGGCTATCGATTACTTTAGGAAATATATTGATGCAGGAGGCGATGAGACCAGGAAGAGGTTCGGTTTCGACCTGATGTTGCTGGAGAGATACAACATCAGTCAGCCGCAGGTAAAGATGATGGAGGCTGCTGTGCTTTCCTGATGTGCTGACTACACCAGGTGAATCCTAAAGGAATCCCCACGCCCACGATGGTATAGAGAATCCAGAAGAAATCGTCTTTAGCATGATCGTGAATGACCATGTGGCATCCTATCTGCGCAAAGTCTAAGTCGTAATACCATATCTTGAGCAGACTGACAAGTTTAAAGCTGATGATATGGAACACGAAGATGGGCAGTGTGTTATCGCCGCAGAACACCAGGAAACGCTTGACGACACCATCGTACCGGTTGAGCCAGGTGGCGATATTGTAGGTCATCAAGAATCCGCAGATGGCTGGGACGGGCAGACTCAGGAACTGGATGAAAGAGGAGCGCCAGTTCATGTTCGCTGTCAGGTATTGGGAATAGAGAGCGACGATGATGGCAAATATAATGGTCATCCACCACGACACGCGATAGTGTTGTTCCCATTTGCGGAACAGGAATCCCACACCGAAGAAGAATGTACCCATGATTTCACGATATCCCCCCTGTATGAGGGTGATAATGCGCAAACCCTCAGAGGTCTTCCAGGCTGCCAATAGCAACATGAAGACACAGACACCGATGGGGGCAATGAGTTGGCGGTGGTGAAGCAACCGGGGTGACTTGCCTATCAGGTAGTCGATACCCTTATATATAATAAGGTATGCGATGCTGGCAACCAAGAGTCCTCTGAAAAACCAGAATGCACCACAGAGAAACTGGTCGTAACCCCCCATGGCAGTAACCATCGTCCACAGATTCTGTTGCACTTGGTGCCAGGAGTAGGGATGGGTTACACCGCCTGTCCAGTTGCCATACTGCTCGTTGAGGATGCCGAGGTCGAACATCCAGTTATGGATAATCAGAAAGAATACTGCCCATTTGAGGAAAGGCACATAGAGACCCTTGAAACGTTTCTTGACAAAGGTAGCCTCGTCGGTGAGGTAGCGCAGTGAAAAGAAAAACCCCGCCGTTATAAAGAACACGGGCATGTGAAACTCGTAGAGGAAGAGATTGATAGCCTCAGGAGCATCGGCATGTCCGATGACCATCAGGATGATAGCCAAGGCCTTGCAGATGGAGATGACGGTATTGCGCTGCATGAGTAATTTACAGGAATGGAGCTATGATATGCGATAACCATCCGCGGAACTTCTGCCAGGGAGTGCGGAACTTATCCCATGACTCTTCGGTGAGCAGGAAACACTTCTTCGTGTCGCGGTCAAACATATCGTCGAGTTCCTTGGTGGTAGCCCGATCGATGATGACGGCATTTTCCTCGAAGTCGCATCTCAGACTTCGGGCATCGAGATTGGTACTGCCTACGGTGCAGAAGAGTCCGTCAACCATCATGATCTTTGAATGATGGAAGCCTGGCTCGTACATCCAGATAATGGCACCGCGCTTCATGAGTTTGTGGGCCTGATAGTAGGCACAGTCGGGTGTCAACGGGATGTCGCTCTTGGCAGACTGCATAATCTCTACCTTGACACCTCGTTGCAGGGCACGGTTCAGAGCACGGGTAACGGTGGGTATCAACGTGAAGTAGGGATTGATTATCTTGATGGAATCCTGTGCTGCATCAATGGCACTGATGTAGAACTCACGCATGATTTTGGGGGTAAGATGAGGCTCGCGATTGATAATGCCCACCATCTTATGACCGGCTGTAGCTGTTGTGTCAGGTTTCAGCCCTTCGAACTTGGTGCCGGTTCCTCCACGGTAGTATTTCATGCCGTGCACATTTTCACCAGTGGTGCGATTCCATATCCTGAAGAATATTTTCTGCAGTTCGTTGACAGCATCGCCCTCAATGCGGCAGTGCATGTCGCGCCATTCACCAACTTGCTCAGTACCCTTGATGTAGTAATCGGCTACGTTCATGCCACCCGTATAGGCTATCTGTCCGTCGATGATGACTATCTTACGGTGGTCGCGCCCGAAAATCTTATTCAGCCAGGGGAAACGGATTGGTTCGTATTCCACAATTTGGATGCTGTCGTCGCGCAATGCTTTCAGGTGGTGTTTCTTCAGTGGCTGGTTGTTGGAATCGTTGCCGAAGCCGTCGAACATCGCACGTACTTCAACCCCTTCCTTACGCTTTTCGCGAAGCAGGTCGAAGAGTAGGGAAGCGATGGAGTCATTGCGGAAATTGAAATACTCCAAGTGGATGCTGCTCTTGGCTTGGCGGATGGCACGGAACATATCGTCGAACTTAGCCTGTCCCGACATGAGGAGCGTGACGCTGTTATTGTCGGAAAAGGTGATGTGCTTGGAACGTAATGTACGAACAATCAGCGAGTCGCTCGTCTGAGGGCTCGCTGATTGGAATATACATAGCAGTAGTGCGAATAATAAGAGTCGCAACATTTTCTTACTTTTTGTTCTTTAGTCTGTACTCAAGTGGCGTCATGCCGAACTTGTCCTTAAAGATGTTGATGAAATTCTCAGCGGTGGCAAAACCTACATTGATAGCCAACTCACTCATATTGATATTGGTCTGGGTGAGGAGCGTGCAGGCATGCTTCAGACGAATCTCACGTACAACCTCGGCAGGTGTCTTTGTCGTGATGCTGCGAATCTTGTGGAAGAACGGAACGCGGCCCATTCCCATCACGGAAGCCATTTCCTCTAAGTTAATCTGGCCTCGGCTCATATTCTGCAAGACATATTGCTCAACATTCTTCATCAGCTGACGGTCCATCATGCTGTTCATGGAGTAGTTGCCGAGGGTCTCGTCTTCTCCGTAGAACTGCTGGGCAGGTGTTCCGCCTTGGGTGGCAGGAGCATTGTCGGTTGATGCCTGTGGCGTTTCTTCTGCAGCAGGCTCTTCCTCCTTCTGCGTCTCGTCCATCTTGATGTCGTCATATACCATGGTGGCTGTGGTCATACTTGCGTTATGGCCTTCCAGCATACGTGTCTCGCGTCCCTCGATAGTGTTCTGTTCCATCTCAATAGGACCTAATCCCATCAGCTTGTTGAAACGCATCACTGCTTCCTGTACATTGAACGGCTTGGCGAGATAATCATCGGCAGCCAAAGTGATGTTCATATCGCTCATCATTTCGGGCGTCAGTACGGCATCAGTCATCAAGACAAACTTGATGTTATGGGTGTGTGGATTGGACTTGAGCTGGTTGCACAGTTCACTTCCCGTCATGTGCTTCATGTCCTGCTTACAGATGACCAAATCAGCTTTCATCGATTCGATGTCAGGGATAGCCAGACGGATGTCGTCATAGATATGGAAGTCATAGACCTCGCACAGGTGGGCATGCATGAAGTTGTTGAATTCACGGTTGCTATCAATGAAGACCACATTGAACTTCTGGGTCTTCTTGTCAAGACGCAGAGGCTGAATGGTGGCTGTCAGCTCTGTATTGGAAACAGCAGCAGGCAGGCTGACTTCACCTTGATCGTTGAGCTCCAGTCGGTCTTTGGCTGTTGACTCGGCTTTGGCTTCAGGATTCTCAAGGATGGTCTGCATCTCAGAGATGCGTGTGATAACCTGCAACATCTGGAAGTGGAGGGAGTTGAGTTGTTCACGTCCTTCCAAATCGTTCTCCTTTTCAGCCATATTTCCGATAATCGTAGTCATGCGGGCCATTGGCTGGCGCAGTTCATCACTGGTCAGTTTGATTTCCTCGCGCTGACGCTTCAGTTCTTCGACAACGGTGCGCTTCCTATACATGAAGTTCTTAATCTTCTTATAGCCATAGCGCCAGATAATCAGGGCGATGATGGCAAAGAGTACATAGACAGAGAGCATCCACCAGGTGAGCCACCAGGGGCGGTCAATCGTAATCTCTAACTGACGTTCCTGATTACTTACGGCACCTTCTGCACTGACCGCTTTGACGTGGAGGGTGTATTTGCCACTGCCAAGATTCTGGAATTTCACACCGTGCAGCAGTGCATCGCCATTCTTCCAGTCGTGGTCGAGACCTTCCATCCAGTACATGAACTGAAGGCGTTCGCCTTGGTTGTAGTTTCCGGCAGCAAACTTTATGGTAAAGGTGTTCTGCTTGTTTTTCAGTTCAATCTTATTACTCTCGTTGAGTGCCTGCGACAGTATGACATTACCTTCATATTCATGTCCAACCATAATCTCCTCTTCTCCGATGAAGAGTTGGGTGAGCATGACTCTTGGCAGACTGTTCTGGTCTTCCTTTCCGCCTCGGCGAACCCAGTTGACACCGAAGAGACCACCGAAGATAACCGTTCCGTCGGCACGGGTAAGGATAGAACCTGTGTTGAACTCGTTGCTCTGCAAACCGTCGCTGGTGCTGTAATTGTAAAGACCATAGCCGAAGGTGCCCTCTTCACGATTACGCTGTACAACGATACGGCTGATACCATTGCTGGTGGTAATCCACATATTATTGGTGATATCCTCGGTAATACCGCAGATGGAGTTGTTGCAGAGTCCGTTTTTCTCTGTGATGTAGCTCAAGGAGTCGGTCACGATATTCAGCACATTGAGTCCTTCGCGTGTACCAACCCAGATAAGACCGCGTGAGTCTTCGTAAACCTGTGTGATGTAGTTGTTGGTAAATGTCTTGATATTGGTAGAGTTACCAGTGAGAATCGTTTTCTCACGGTTCGACAGGTTCAGAATCACCATTCCCTCGGACGTACCAATCAAGAGGGTGTTGTTCTTGCCATAGTGAAGACAGGTAACGTTGTTCGTGTTCAACATGCCGTTCTCACGAGTGTATGACGAGAAGGTGTTCATCTTGGGGTTGTAAACCTGCAAACCACCGTTTGTCGCAATCCAGAGGTTACCGCTATTATCCTTTGTGAGGTCATTGATGTGGTCGTCAATGAGGGTTCTCAGACTGTCTCGGGCTGCAGAGAAAATATGTGATGTACCATCCTTGATGCGTGTCAGTCCGTTCTGGCGCGAGCCAACCCAGATGCTTCCGTCAGCGGTGGTTGTCATACAGGAAACCTTCTGACTTGCCAAAGCACCGTCATAGCCGATGACACCCTTGTCGCTGGTGCCATACCACATGTTGCCTTCCGTATCTTGGGCGATGGCAGTGACGTCGCCATTGAAGGAGGCTTCAAACTTATAGATGTTGTCGCCATAGAAAGCTACACCCGATTTCTCGGTTCCTACCCACAGCAAGTCCGTATCGTCAACATAAACGCTCTGAATACCGATAATATCCTGAGTCAAGTCGTTGGTTCTGCCACTATGAGGCTGTACGGATTCTATCTGGTGGGTGTTGACGTCCATTCTGAGAAGTCCCATTCGGTCAGTTCCTACCCAGATGTTACCCTTCTGGTCGCGCGTCATACCGTTGACGCTATGGTCAACGGCGATGCTGGTCAGTCCCAAACTGTTGCCAATGGTTGTGTCCCATACATTCGTACTCTTATTATAGCACATCAATGTGCCTTGTCCGTAGAGCCATACATTATCTAACTGGTCGGAAAAGACTCTCAGGGAGGAACTCTTTCTCAGGTGTTGCTGGGCAATGTGGTCGGTAGCCCAGACGGTATGCTGTTGGTGCATAATGTCGCAGCAAACCATTCTGCCGTCTTCATAGACGATGATGGCACCGTCGCGACACTCTCCGATAGAGCAAATAGCTCCTTGAGGTACTCCGTGACTGTCGTCCGTGTAACCAAACTCATAAAGTAACTGTTGCTGCATGTTATAGGCTACGACACCTTTGTTGGGAATTGAGGCCCATAGGTTCTTATGACGGTCGAAGAAAATAACATTGGGTTGTCCTTCAATGCCCATTTGACCTAGCACTTGCTTCATGTCGCGCTCGAAGGTCTCTGTCTGAGGGTGATAGACACAATAGCCTGCTGACGTCTGAATCCACAAGTTGCCATCCAGTGACTCCTGAATGCTCTTGATATAGCTGTCGGGCAAAGAGGAACCATCTTGCGAGTTGCTTTGGAAATACCTGAAGGTATAGCCGTCATAGCGATAGAGACCGGCAGGGGTGCCAAGCCACATGTAGCCTCGACTGTCTTTCAGGATACAGTTAATCTGACTGCTGGTCAGTCCATCTTTGATGTCCAGCGTCTTAAACAGATAAACGCCTGCAGCAGCCAGTGGGAGTGCAAGCATCAGCATCAATAATATTTTCTTCAGTCCTTTCATAACCTGTTTTTATTTTCAATTACAATATACATGCATACCGGTCAACAATACCCAATAGTTTGTTGTCACTATCGGAAACCAGCACGTTGTGTATTTTATTTTTATTCATTATTTTCTGTATCTCGGAAATCTTGGTCTGTGGAGAAACCGTCTTGGGCGTTTTGGTCATAATGTCCTTGACGCAGCGATTGAAGAAATCGGCTTTCCACTGTTCCATTGCCCGTCGGATGTCTCCGTCAGTGATAATACCGGCAATGTGGTCCTGCTCGATAGCCACACCAAGTCCCAGTTTTCCTTTGCTTACCAGGATAATGGCCTCGCCCAGATTCATCTCTGGAGCCAGAATGGGCAGATTCTCAGTAATCATCACATCTTGAGCCGTTGTCAGAAGCCGCTTCCCGAGTTCTCCACCAGGATGGAACTGGGCGAAGTCTTGAGGTTGGAAATGACGTTTTTTCATCAACGCTATGGCCAAGGCATCGCCCATCACCAGTGTAGCCGTTGTACTGCTGGTAGGTGCCAGATTGAGCGGGCAGGCTTCTTTCTCCACGCTGACGTTAAGATGGCAGGTGGAGTATTTTGCCAGCAGCGACATGGGATTGCCACTCATGGCAATGATGGGAATCTCCATATGAAGTACCATGGGGATGAAGCGAAGCAGTTCGTCTGTCTGCCCGGAGTTGGATATGGCCAGTACTACGTCTCCTTTCGACATCACTCCGAGGTCGCCATGAAAGACGTCCAGGGGGTTGATGAAAAAAGACGGTGTCCCAGTGGAGGCAAGCGTTGCTGCTATCTTGGCACCGATATGTCCGCTCTTACCAACGCCTGTCACAATCACTTTTCCTGTGCAATGCAATATCATGTCGACAGCTTTGTCAAAGTTGTCGTCAATCTTGGGAATCAGGTCAAGCACTGCTTGTGCCTCATCTTTTATGCATTGTATGGCATTCTCTTTATCAGTCACTTTTTTATTGATTAAGTTGCTGAATCAATGATTCAAGTTTGTTAAGTTCTAACATGTTGGCTGCGTCACTGAGTCCCTTGTCGGGGTCGGGGTGAACTTCGAAGAAATAACCTGTTGCGCCGAAGGCCTTGGCTGCTAATGCCATTTGTGGCACGAAACGACGATCACCACCGGTTTTCCCGCCTGCGCCTCCGGGGCGCTGCACACTATGCGTACAGTCCATGATGACGGTAGGGACAATATCCAGCATATCGGGTATGTTGCGGAAGTCCACTACCAGGTTGTTGTATCCCATCATGTTGCCTCGCTCCGTCAGCCAGACATCCTGAGCGCCTGCGTCACGGGCTTTCTCTACCGGATAGCGCATATCACTGCCGCTAAGGAACTGGGCTTTCTTGATGTTCACCGTTTTCCCGGTTCGGGCAGCGGCAATGAGTAAATCTGTCTGGCGGCACAGGAAAGCAGGAATCTGAATGACATCTACCACTTGTCCTGCATGTTCAGCCTGCCAAGCCTCGTGAATGTCTGTGAGAATACGGAGTCCGTATTTCTCTTTGATATCATTGAGCATGAGCAGTCCTTTGTCAATGCCAGGCCCTCTGAACGAACTAATCGAGGTGCGGTTAGCTTTGTCGTATGAAGCCTTGAAGATGATGTCAGTCCCAAGACGCTGATTGATGTCCACCAATTTTGCTGCGACAATGTCGAGCAATTCGGCTGATTCAATGACACAAGGGCCGGCAATAAACGTTGTTTTCATATTTGCAGTAGACATTTTCCTGCAAAGATAGTTATTTTCTGCCAATTATCCTTCTTTTCAAGAATAATTTTACATAAAAAGGTAAATTTTTCTCATTATTTAATATGAACATCCTGTTGTGGGAATGGTATTTCAATACCATTTTTGTTCAGCGTGTCGTAAATGGTGTTGAGAACATCACTGATGACATACGACTGTTTTGGGGCATCGGCCCATACAAACATCTTCAGATTGATGCCCGAGTCTGCCAGTTCGCCAATAACTGATTTGGCCTTCTTCGACTTGTCCATCCATTTGTGTTTCATCTGGTTGACAGCACCGTCAACCAGTTCAATCACCTGCTGGAGATTGCTTCCATAGGCCACACCATAGTGTACTACAGCCAGAACGTAGCCGTGATTGCGAGTCAGGTTCTTGTAGTTCTTGGTGAAGAGCTGGGAATTCTGGAAGGTGATGATCTCGCCATATAGAGACTCAACAACAGTAGAGGTATAGCTGATGCTCGTCACCTTACCCATAGTGCCGTCCACCTGAATCCAGTCGCCTACTTTAATACGGCCAGTCATCAATGTGATACCATAGTAAATATTCTCGATGATGTCTTTTGACGCAAAACCGATACCTGTTGACAAACCGCCAGTGACAACCATCAGCCAAGCCAGAGAGATGCCCATAATGCCCATCGTAATAAGGAACCAGGCTCCCCATACAATGACCTGTACGACGTTTCTGCCCATTACCTCCTTGCTGGCAGCAGTGGAGGGGTCGCTAATCTGGTAGTGCATTCGCATCAACTGTAAGATGGTCTTGCTGGCATATGAGAAGAAAAACCATAGACTGATGACAACAGCCAATGAAATGATGCTGATCTTGAGATTCGACAAATTGATGAACTTCGCATTGAATATCTTCCAGCACAAATCGCTGAGGTTGAAGACGTCGGCAGCCCAATAAATACTGATCATCACGGACATCACACCTGTTACGGGTAACAATACCTGGTATAACAGATCGTAGGCCCATGTTTGGGTGATAGGTCTTTCGGCAAAACGGTGCCTTATGCCGTAGAGTTTGAGATATTGCAAAGCACAGGTGATAGTCAGTACGCAGGTCAGCTGCATCATCCACCAAATCAGCATCTGGACAGCCATCAGTGTATAGCCTGTCCAAGAGCAGATGACTGACGCAATAAATACGATGAGGGAGATGTAGCTATAGAACATGTCCGAGCGTGGAATGTTCTTGTTGTGCCGCCTGATAACCAGCCATTGCCAGAGTGCGCTGATAAGTAAAATAGGTGGAAGAAATATATTTACAACTTCATTGGGTATCAGAATGATTCGAAAGATGATGACAAGGAAGCTGACAGCCAGTAGCGGGGTGTATACAAGGAAGGCGCTCTTAATTTGGTCGCCTTTTACACGCAGTAATAATGAAATTAGGATGACTCCCAAAAGCCAGGCATAATTCACCAACAGCGAAGATGCCATCGAGATGAAATTCTGTGACGATTTGTTCATCAGGAAACCTTGGATGACGGCGAAGGTGATGGTGGTTGCAGCCATGATAATAATAGGCTGTTTCTTCTTGAATTCTTCTTTCTTGAACCGTTTTGGAAACAGGAACTTGAAGAACAGCAGGTTCAGCAGACTGACCACGACAAAGAAAATAATGGTGGCTAAAATCATACCGAAGACCCATCGCGAACTCCATTGCGATTTCTCATCTTCCTCACTGCTGTTGTTGAGATTGTATTTCTTCTCAACAGTTTCCTTCATGGCTGTCCACCGGAGACCCAGATTCTGCAGCAAAGCGGGGTAATTCTCTCCACCGTTGATGAAGATACTGTGCTGGATGTCGTTATAGCGCTTGTTGGCATAGTCGTTCAAGCGTGACAGCCGTTGGTCCGTTTGGTTGTAAATCTGGATGTATTCCCCCAAGGTTACACGATTCTCTTCCAATGAGTTGCGAATGCTGGTGGCCAGTGTCAGACAGACGCTGCGATCAGTCTTTGTCTTGTCGTCCAGCATACTCTGGGGCATAGCCTTCAAACTGACAATCAGGGAGTCGTAACGCGCAATCTCGCCCTCGGCTTTGTCCATAAAGGTCTTGAAGGGTAGTTGCTGTCTGTGGAACTCGTGATATAGTTCTGTCGCCTCATGGCAGGCATAGGTCAGGTCGAACACATACTCGTGTTTCTGGGAATAGAGCATCAGAGAACTCTGGTTGGCGCGCCTCATGATGGAGATGAGCTTGGTGCGCACTTGGTCGCGTTGCATCTTGTCCATTTCCATACGTTCTGACAATTCACGATAGTAGTCAGTCAGCTCTGTGCGCAAAATCTGCAGCGTCTGGGGCAGATCTTTCTCCTTCAGCACGGCATGTGACTGAAGCGTTCCTATGCATAAAAACAGTATGAGGAGGAGTTTCTTCATCGTTGTTCTCTTAAAAATTTGTGCAAAGTTAGAAAATAATTTCCAAAACGCAATTCAACTTTCTCAATAATTTCGTATCTTTGCAAAAATTTTAGAAAAACGAACCATTATGAAACTGATAGCAGACAGCGGAAGCACCAAAACAGATTGGACGCTCATACATGACGCTGATTGGCGCTCCGACAGTATTATCGTAGCGTCGTTCTCCACCCAAGGTATTACTCCTATTCACCAGTCACCTGCAGATATTCGGCAGATTCTGGGACAGGAACTTATGCCACATCTATCTACATTCCCACGTGCGCAACTTATCAATTCGAGAGTGCTGGAGGCTCCTCTGCTTTCCAATATGCGGGTTTATTTCTATGGTAGTGGCTGTACACCAGCTCAAGTGCCTGCCATGAAACAGATTCTGAGCGAGTTCTTCTCCCCTCAGAATGTAGAGGTGCATAGCGATTTGATGGCTGCAGCCCGTGCTCTTTGCCAAAAGGAGGCTGGTATAGCCTGTATTCTTGGTACAGGTGCTAATTCGTGTCTGTATGATGGTGAAAATATTGTACAGAACACGCCTCCTCTCGGCTATATCCTCGGTGACGAAGGCAGTGGCTCCGTATTGGGTAAACTTTTTATGAATGCCATTTTCAAGGATCCTCAGTTTGAAACTATCAGGGATGCATATTTAAAGGAAACAAAGTTGACAATGCCAGCCATCATCAATAAGGTGTATCGCGAACCTCTGGCTAACCGTTTCCTGGCCTCTACATCCACCTTTATCCATCAACATCTTGACTTTGAACCGTTACGACAAATGGTTGTCGATAATTTCAGATCTTTCTTCCAGCGTAATGTCCAGCAGTATCAGCATCATGATTTGCCGATACATGCTATTGGCAGTATTGCACACTATTTCCAGGACGAACTGGCTGAGGCTGCAAAACAGGAAAACTTTGCGCTTGGCACAGTCTTGAGGACCCCCATGGAAGGACTGATTCATTACCACGAGGAGGCAAGGTGATTTTTTACTGGCTCGCCTGCAAAATTTTTTTCCCAGCGCTGGGAATAATTGTTAGTGCAGGAAGAGGGGTGTCGTCAAATCTAAATAAGTATAACATAAAACCAAATGCTAACATGAGAAAACTCTTACTACTAATGATGGTGACTGCTATGGTAGTTGCCTGTCAGGAAAAACAAGATTCCAAAGGGGATTTCGTCCGTGTGGAAGATGGCCACTTTATGCGTGGAAACAAACCTTATTATTATGTAGGGACCAATTTCTGGTATGGTGCCATCTTGGGTTCGGAAGGTCAGGGGGGCGACCGTGCCCGTCTTGCCAAGGAACTGGACGAAATGAAACGTATGGGTATCGACAACCTGCGTATTCTGGTCGGCTCAGACGGTGAGCGTGGTGTAAAGACCAAGGTGGAACCTACGCTTCAGATTGCTCCGGGGGTATATAACGACACTATCTTAGCAGGTCTTGACTACCTGTTGATGGAGATGGGCAAGCGCAATATGGTGGCTGTGCTCTATCTGAATAATTCATGGGAATGGAGTGGGGGTTATGGCTTTTATCTCGAACACGCAGGTGAAGGCAAGCAGCCTCGTCCTGACGAGGCAGGCTATCCTGCATTTATGAATGCCATGAGCAAATACGCCACCAACGAGAAGGCTCACCAGTTGTTCTACGACTATGTC
>JAEEGG010017640.1_pt1 | contig 14648 bp, 22 predicted proteins | sample 9134161 | NCBI WGS metagenome assembly JAEEGG01 (sample SAMN16246543, study PRJNA631951) | gut metagenome | biome: gut microbiome; feature: rumen; material: CR-attached | host: Bos | place: Iran: Karaj | collected 2018-10
GATGACGGATGTGACGGAAAAAATCTTAATCAACGTCATGGGGGCATTACTCAGTTCGCTACCAGGCTCTGTACAGAGAAAAACTGGGAAAGGCAAAGTGGTGAACCGAGTACATTCCATTTCAACCTCACAGGTCGGAAAATATTGAACTGACGGACAAACTGCTCCCTACTGCCATAGCTCAGACAAGCAGCAATGAAAGCAGTTACTTCTTGATTGGCCATACCACTTACCTGATGCATGAACCATGACGGGTCACCTTCAATGAAAGATGCCGTCTCATACTTTTCCGCATAAGAACGGAGCACTCGGCTCTGCCGCTTGGCATCGCTAAGAACCATTCCGCACTTCATTTTCTTCATTTCAATCAACTCTTCTTGACTTTCGTATATTTCGCCTTGACTATTTCGTATGAGTTTCGCGTCAGTTCCTGCAGCAGGTTATCAGGGGCAGTCTTTGGATTGATGCCAATCCAGTACTTTGGCGATTCGTTATATGGATTTCCGATGCACTCATACTGCGTCTTCAGTTCTTCAATGCGCTCTGGCTGGCATTTGAGCGAGATGACCGAGAATTCATCGCAGTCAAAGAATGAGAACATGTGGCCCATGACATAGAAAACCAACACACCCTCTCCGCTTTTGAACTTCTGGAAAGGAAGCTTCTCTTCTATGTCTTCGCCTAATGAAAGGCAAAACTCACGATAGTCTTCTATGTTCATTGACTTAGCCGATGCTCTTTCCTAATTCGAAAGCCTCCTGCAGTTTCGGATTACCCTCAATCTCACGAGGGTCATTCACTCCCCCGCAGAAGAGTGTGCCTGCCAGACGGCTCTTGGGATAGCAGTCTATCCAGCCCGTCAGGCCTGTCTCTGCACGCTTCGGAGTCAGCTCCTCATCCTCGGCTGCCGTGGTCAGCAGATAGACATCGCGGAACAGATAATCCTGTTCGTACATGGCATTCATGCGGTCGATGAGGGTCTTCATCTGGCCGCTCATCTCATAATAATAAATAGGTGTTACCCAGCATACCACATCAGCCTTCAGTACCTTGGCCATGATGTCGTTAACATCGTCGTTGATAACACAGCGGCCCAGTTTTTGGCAGCCTAAGCACCCTATGCAAAACAGGATTTTCTTTCCAACGAGAGAAATCTTCTCCACTTCGTTTCCGGCTGCCTTGGCTCCTTCCATAAACTTATCAGCGAGCATGTCGCTGTTTGAGCCATATCGTAGGCTCGTGGATATTACAATTACCTTTTTCATATTTGCTTGTTGTTCGCTAAATTGGAATTTATAGGTTTCTGATCAATGATAAATCACCACTTGACAAGGCTTTGAAATTGCGCTCAATCTTCTCTATGTCCCAATCCCACCATTTCAGTTGCAGCAGATAGGCGATGAATTCGTCATCAAAACGCATCCTGGTAACTCGGCACGGATTTCCTACGGCTATAGCGTAAGGCGGAATATCTGAGGCAACCACAGAGTTGGCTCCGATAATTGCTCCGTCGCCTATATGAACGCCTGGCATGATGGTTACATGCTGGCCAATCCAGACATCATTGCCCACAATGGTATCACCCTTCAGAGGCAATTCATCTTTCACTGGAGCAATGGCACTTCCCCAGTCGCCCCCAATGACATAAAACGGATAGGTTGTCACACCATCCATCCTGTGATTGGCTCCATTCATGACAAACTCCACGCCCTTGGCAATAGCACAGAACTTGCCAATAATCAGCCGGTCGCCTATGAAATCGTAGAAATGAGTGACATGCTTCTCGAATTGGTCAGCACCATCCACATCATCGTAGTACGTATAGTCGCCGATGATGATACGCGGGTTCTTCACCACGTTCTTGATGAAGCAGAGGCTTGGAATCTTAGGATTCGGGAAAGCGTCATTGGGATTTGGTCTGTTTTTTATCTCCATAAATTCCGATTTATATTTCAATTACATGTGGCTGTACTTCAGTGTCGTGGGTGGCCAACGACTCTATACAATCGGGTGACATACTCTGTTCACGAATCCATTGCAAGGACTGACGCTGCATCTTCTTGTCGAGAGTGATACCAGAGGTAATCATGTCACGCCATGATTTTGTAGCATAACCGCCATCAGCAAACAGGAGAACGTATTTTCCCTCGGTGTTTTTTATCTTCAAGGCACAAAGGCCTTCACTATGACCGGGAATATTCACCATCAACAGACTGCCGTCACCCAGCACGTCATACGACTTTCCGACAGGTCCTCCCGTGCCGTTCCAGTCAAATGTCTTCAGGTCAACACCTTCCCACCAACGTTTCTGGAAACGGATGCGGATCTGGAAGTTCTTCCGGGTTGTACCAATCATCTCTGCTTTTGATACAAGGATATTCTTTGCATCCTTCACCAGCCGCAAACCGTTAGCATGATCACAATCAAGGTGGGAAATAAGTACATAGTCAATATCCGATGGCTTCATGCCAAGCTCAGCTAATTGTTCATTGATAGCCTCGCCTTTTGCAATACGCCCTTGGTTGATTTGATATAAGAGCCACGAACCCAACGACTTTATCTGAGCCTTTTTGTCATAGACTCCATCGGGTGACATTTCACGATGCCAGCCTGTGTCAAACAGTACAAGTCCTTTTGGGTGCTCAATCAGGAAACTGAATACTGGCAACCAAATCCATTTCGACTTGGGAGTTGTGATTCCAGAAGCCTTGATGATGCTGCAATCATCGCCACCAAATGGCAAATAGGGCGATACTCTCACTTCGCCTGTCCTTAAAACATGAATTTTTATCTTTTCCATAAATTCCGATTTATCTCTTCCATTAATCACTCAATCATCACATGGGTAATCTCTACCTTGTGACCTGTACTGCCGTACTGATTGCGACGCTTGTCAGTCCAGTTGGGCTTCATTGTTGCAATGCGAAGTTCCAGCGTATATTTGCCTTTAGCCAACATGGGAGACAGGAAACGGATACCTGTGGCAGGAACAAGGCTGTAAAAATCGACGATACCGCTAAACACCTTGTGTCCTCTTTGGTCGCGGATAGTGATATCGGCATAGCCACTCATATTGTCAGTAGTTCCATAGAGTGCTATACGACGCCCCGTGTAGGGAATAGAGAGACTGTCACCAATGACCTGCGACTGCCATTTTTTCTCATGTAGCTTTTTGCTATTTACAATTTCCTGTTGCATTGTCAACGGGTCCCAAGCTTCATAATAATGCGGAATAGTCAATTTGCCGTCAGCAATAGTAAGAGGTTGCCAAACATAAGTGGCAGCACTACGCTGACGGGGGAAGGACCAGCGGTCACCCATATACATAAAGGAACCGTTCTCCAGAGGCAGGACGAACGAGCATTGACTATTCCATGTAAGCGAGCCCTTGGGACAGAATTCACCGCGATACTCCCATGGTCCGGAAAGAGAGTTGGAAGTCCAGTACATATTGTCGTTGCGTTCCCACGATGTGGTGTGACTCGAAAGCCAGTAGTATGTTCCATCTTTCTTCAGCATGGCGGGACTCTCGCCAGCACCTTTCAGACCGTTCATCAAACATGAGTCAAGCGAATGAAAGTCAGAGGCAAGACGGTAGATGATGCCATGATGCACCAAGAGATACGCATGCCCGTCATCATCAGCAAACGAGCCAACATCCCATTTCCTGACAGGCTCTCCTTTGTAGAGCAACGGCCCCTGGAATTCATAAGGGCCAGTAATAGCTTGGCTCGTAGCATAACAGGTGCAGGGGTCTTTGTACTGCATATTATCAGTATGCATGAGCATTACATATTCGCCTGTTGCAGGGCAACGGAGTACTTTCGGACGTTCGCCCACGCGATCGGGTCCCATGCGGCCATCGGGTTGTTGATCAAAGGCGATACCCTCAAAATGCCAGTCTGTCAGATTATCTGACGAATAGCAGCTGAAACCTTTAAATACATTGGCCGAGTCAGTTTTGTATTCACCAAACAAATAATACTTCCCGCCGTCTCGGATGATGTTGGCACCATGAGCCGAAACAGTCTCGCCTTGCTGGTCATACCAACTCACACCGCTCACGATAGCCTTTGAAAACTGCAATTGCTCAGGCATGGCCGTGGCTGATGGTTGTGGTTGAGCTGGATTCCAGTATTCTTGTCGGCCATCTGGGAATGTCACTTCAAAGAGTGATTCTTCGGTGAAACGAATCTTGGTGCCATCGTTCAGGGTCCGAAAGTCTGTGGCACCGTTGAATGGTTTGCCTAATTGCAACATAAAACAACAACGTCGCAAGTATGTCACCAAAGGCTTTAAGTCGGCTGCATGTTGGCTACGGCGGTCAAAGAAGGTGCCGAACCAGGGTCTGACAGCTGGCTGGCGCGAGTCGCCTGGCTGCGAAATCATAACGTGCAAGATGATTGCATTAACTCCGGCATGAAAGTATTGGTCGGCGATGGGTTTCAATTTCTCGAAACTCCAGTCATCTTGTGCCACCTTGTCCCATGCCCCATCGGTAAATGATTCTGCCCATACACGGTTCTTGCCACTGTTACGGGCAGCCCCAAGAGCCGCATCAACTTCTTTTTTTCTGAACTTTCGGTCGTTCACCCAGAATTCAGCACCCACTTCGTCAGCGACACTGCCGTATGTGATGCTATTGCCTGGGAAAGGACTGTGGGCGTATGGCTCGCACCATGTTCGCAACCCGTACTCATGAGCTTTCTCCGTCAGTCCGCCCATATACTCGCTGGCCACCAGATCGGAGATAAGATGGTTAAGGTCATTCTGGCAGGCAGGGTTCGTATAGTCAAGCTCATAGCCGAAACGCTGACGGAACTTTATATAGATGGAGTCCGTATAGTTCTGCTTGCCGCGCTCCCAACTGTCAACCACGACTGTGGTAAGTGTTTTGCGATCTTTGGGTGGTATGCGTCGCAGTATCTCACCAATAAATGACTCAAAATGCTTCTGTACGTGGTGCTTCGACAGTTTGTCGACCTCCAGTCCCTCGGCCTCATTGCTGCAAGGACCGCAAGTAACGTCGGCGCCCTGCTTCGTCTTGCATATTTCGATGCCGTTAGGCGTCCAGTTGCGCATAGCCTCATCAGGCTTCACCCACGGCCCTCCCGACTGACTCCAGCCAGGACAGTTGAAGATGCCCATCTCTATACCCAACTTGCCTGCCGTCTTCAGAGCCGTACGCAGGCTCTTCCACCACAGGCGACTCTGAAACTTGTTTTTGCCGAAAGCCTGCCCCTCCCATGGATTGTCCCATGTCTTGCGGTTGCGAATGTCGGTGGCAAGGAATGCCAGCGTGATGCCGTTGTCCTTCATCCATTGCAAGTCTGCCTCCACACCTTCGGGGTCAACCTGCTCATTGACCCAATAATAGTAGCATCCTACGCGGATGCTGTCGGGCGGTGTGAGAAACGCTTGCCATAGGCGTTCGCGAGGGTTATCATTTGCTGTCTGTGCATGGACTATGAGAGTGAAAGCGAACATAGCCATAAACAGCAGGTAGCGTTTTTTCAAAAAAATCATTTTGCTATTTTCCATATATTCGATTTATCTGCCTGTTCACTATTCTTCACCAAACTTCTCCGCCAACCGCTTACTTCGACAGAATTCAATAATTGCACTTACATCTTCTCCTATTGATAGGGAGACTATAATCATGTTATCGAGTTTGTAGATGGTAGGGACAAGCAGGTCACCACGCTTTGCAGCTACCCGATACTCTACCCGCAAACCGCTTACAACGAAATCTTCCGGCAACAGCTCCATCGCTATGCGAACATAGTTTGCATTGTTCAAGTGTTTGTTATAATCAATGTCGGCACAAAGAACCTGAATAGGTTTCTGCACCTCCCCTTCTGTCTTCGGAAGAATAATCCGACGATCCCGATAGTTCATCTCTAACTGTGGCTCCAACGTCATCGAGGCTATTGTCGCATCATCCACACGCTTCAGTTTGCCAGCCACCTTGTCTACGAATGCTCCCATGCTCCAAGTCTTGTAGCAGGGATTACCTTCAGCATCATAGATGAAGGTGTTACGGAATCCAAACATAGGTTTCATACCATAGACGGAAGTCGTCACCGTCAGTTCCTCTTTGTATTCCGGCACTCGGACAATTTCCACCTGACGTGTTGCCAGCAACTGAGCCATGTTTTGCTCCGTGAAATACTGCTTGATGCCAGGCTCACTGTCTATCCACATCTCTGAGCAGTCCTGCATCATTTGGAGGGCTGAATAGAGTTTCAGCCGTCCTTCGCTGTCACAGGTGCTTGTTGTTACTTTGTATTTTAAGCTATACATACATTTTTATTTTATCGGGTCTGAACAATACTCTCGTCTGCCACAATCCTTACAGAACTTACCTATCCATACGTTATCAAACTGCTCAATGGCTGCTTCCACCATTTCAGGGTCACCGGTCAGGATGCCAGCCTCGAAGTTCCTCTTTCGTGGCGATTTCATTCCCATGCCTGCACCAGTCAAGTTTGCTGAGCCTACGTAGGCAATGGAACTGTCAATGATGATGAGCTTGAAATGAACTCTGGGACACAGCACACGTTCCATACCATCATAGAGGATGGGATTCTCTGTTTCTTTGTTCCCGGGTTTCATCATTCTCCTAAAGGTCAACGGCAATATCAGTTAATGCTTTAGGCATGACCCTGCCGCTTGTCTGAATGTCTGCCCACGGGCATAATTCTGCATAGTTCTCATCAATGACCATATCGGTAGGCGGGCCGATGGGACTGTCCTCGCTGTAATAAAGGTGCCTTCCGGAACGAATCAGTTCGTCCGAATTCACGCCAGGCTCACCGAGCTGATTATAAATATCCGCATTTATCTCATAGAGATGGAAATCTCCTCTGTCCGATGTCTTGGCAGTGTAGATGTTGCGTTCTTCATCATAACAGACCTTCCAACCTATTCCTACTTTGAATTGCATCATTTCACTGGGTGTTAGGTATACGTTGAATGGGATACACTCTTCTTCTCTTACTTGCCGATAACGTATGTGTTGAACGAGTGGGGCGAAGCCGCTGCGTTCAGATACTTGCCTTTCACCTTGACGCTCAGGCACACATCAGCATCGGTGAAGTTGCCAATAGTGACAATGATTTGCTGACCGTTGCGGAATACGACGACAGGCGTCTTGCTGTAATCACGGCCTGCGTAGGCTATCATTTCGGTTCCTGGGGCGACGAACTGGCAGAAATGCTTATAGGCATAGTATTCGGCGGTGTATCGTTTCTGGCGTGTCTTGCTGTCCACCTGAATGAGGGCATTCTGCGTCCAGCCCCACGTGGACCGGCCATTGTCGGCAAGGATGAAGTTCCAGTTGTAGTATTCGTCGCAACCGTTGCCGAGGTTGTCGCTGAGCAGGAAGAAGGTGTGCTCGCCAGCCTTCCAGTCCATCGAGCCATTGCCGCACTCGCTCTCGCTCATCATCAGGCGCAGCTGCGGATAGCGCTCTTTCAGCTGAGGCAGGTTCTCACGGCACTCCCACTGCGTGGCAATGCCTTTCACGTTGGATTGGAGCGTCTTGTCGTCGATAATCTTCTGCACATAGTCCAGACGGTTGGTGTTGAATGTGCCTATCCACAGCTCCACCTCTGGATGCTGCTTGCGAAGCGTCGGTGCCAGGTATTCGTTGTTGAATCGCAGCGTGCCCTCGGCAGTCCATGCGCAGCCGGGATAGGGCGTGTAGCTGTAGGCCTCGTTCTGATACATGACCTTCGTGATAGGCAGCCCCTGCTCGGCATAGAGGTCGATGAAGCGGCAGAACATGTCAGCATAACTCTGCAGATAGCGTGGGTCCTGAATGAAGTAGTCCTGCGTTGCAAGGCGGCGTGGAAACACGCCTGTACGCTCGCCCATGAGTTTCATCTCGTCTGGGTCGACAGGACCGCCTTCGTAGAGCAGATAGTCCTTCTCCTTCGGCTGCGTGTTGTACTGGCTGCTCAGCACACAGTAGTCCTGGTTGATCTTCATCCAGGCGGGCGGGCTCCAAGGACTCATGAAGAGCTGCAGCTGAGGGCAGTACTTCTGCGCAGCACGGGCCAGTGGGATGATGTTACGCTTGTCTCGCTCAATGTTGAAGTACTTCAGCCCGAGGTCGCCCACCACGTCGTCGCACTGGTACCACGAGCGGGCATAGTCGTTGGCATTCATCGACACACGGCCATGCGTGAAACGCAGGTCGCCGTCCTTGGCAAACAGATTGTGCATCACCTCGTCCTGGTCGTCACGGCTCAGCAGGTTGAAGGCATCCCAGTCCAGTTCGTTAAACGTCGTTCCCCAGGCATGGAACGGAGTGCCCTTCTCCGTGCCGTCCACCGTTGCCACTACCACTGCATCGGCCTTTGTGGCGAGTGCCGCCTTAGATATTACCCAAGGGGCATTCTCAGTGGTGGTGTACTTTGTAACTCTCTGCGCATTCAGCGCAAGCGTCCCAGCCAGCAGGACGGCTCCAGCAAATAAAACCTTTTTCATCATATATCTTGATTATTTGTTTTCAAACCCAAAGAACTCCTTCAGGCCTCCCTTCTCTTTCAGGTCATCAGAGGTGAATCCATAATGTTTCACAGAGGCAAGGGTGATGACACGTTCAAGGAATTCGTCGTAGGAGAGGTCAAACCATTCCTTGGGGATAGCGACGTTGATGGTCCCACCGCCATTGTGACTACCTTCGTTCCAGGCTTCATCAAGCTCGGCCTCATAAGTACCGTCATCTTTCTTGATGAAGCAGTAGTGGCTGGTCCATTCTTCCATTCCCTCGACATAGTGGCCTTCGAAATGCGGGGCAGAGTGCGGCTTCGGAGAATAGGCTGCAGAGCATTTCTTCGCCATCCTGTCATAAATCATAAATTTCAAGACTCTATACGTTCCTTCCTTGGGCTTATTCATGTTCTTTCTCTTTTTAACTACTTTACCTCCTCATCTACTTTACCTCCTCAATTCCTGAAAGTACTTGTTTCGTGATTCGTGCCAAGTAATCATAATGCTCACCTTCAGCAACCACCTCGACGGCATAGCCGTTCTTCGCTGCTTTCTCTTTCAGGGTGTCAGCGTCGATATAGAGCCAGTCAAATGGCTCACCGATGGTGTCCTTATACTGCATTCGGAAACAGTGCTCGCCATAATAGTCCATTTCGTTGGGAATATCTATCATGCCATTTCCGTCCTCAAATACATAGCTAATGTCTGAGGAATCACACAACAGCTGACCTCCTTCGAGTTAGTAATCTCTGCATTGATATATGCCAGATTCCTCACTTGTTTTGAAACCTTAGCACGAATGGTCAGTTCTGGTTCTGTTGTCGGAACAGCCTTGCGGAATTTTACATTCAGCTGAACGGTATAGCCACTGGTCTGTAGCTTCCCCATTAGGGGACTCAAAATGTAGGCAATAATCTGGTCAATCATACGCACAATACCTAAATACACTTAAAACTAACGGCAAAGATAGTGATAATCACGGAATTTTCGCTAAATTTGCAGCAAGAATTAGCATTGTTTATCAAGTTACCCAACAAAAACTACAGTTATGAGACAGAAAAAGTTTATTTTTGTGATTCTCGCTGCCATGCTGCTGTCAGTGATTGCAGTGGCTCAGAGTTCCAAAAAGGCTGTTAAGGCCAGCGCCCTTGAAGTGTCGTTCAACTATCAGCGTCAGGCAGGCCCTGGCTCTAACCAGTATGCAGTGTGGATAGAGAACGAGAAGGGCGAGTTCGTAAAGACACTCTTCGTCACCTCGTACACAACTAAAGGACGTGCCCGTGGCGGTGAACCAGCAAAACGTGGTTACATCGTGCGCCCGGCCTGTGTGCCAGTATGGGTGAAGACCTCGAAGGCTGAGGAGAAGACAGACATGCAGTTGGATGCAGTCACTGGTGCCACACCGCAGGCCGGAGGCGTACAGACTTTTACATGGGACTTTACCGATGAGCAGGGCAAGGCTGTGCCGCAGGGGACCTATAAGGTGAAGGTCGAAGCCACGCTGATCTTCGATAGTGACATCGTCTATACGGGAACATTCTCTACCAAGGACAAGCCCGGCAATATCATGCTCACTTCGGAGTTGGGCAAGCCCGACGAGCAGCATAAGAATATGGTGACGGATGTGAAAGCCGTACTGAAATAAATATGGAAGAATTCAAGGATAAAATTGCCGTCGTGACGGGAGGCGCTCAGGGCATCGGACGCTGTATTGCCGATGAGTTTCAGAAGGCTGGTGCCCACGTCTGCGTAATCGACAAGCAGACTGGAAATCACTTTGTCGGCGACATATCTGATAAGCAGGTACTGGAGCGGTTTGTCCAAGAGGTCATCGGGAAGCATGGTCATGTGGACTATCTCATCAACAATGCCCTGCCGCTGATGAAGGGTATCGACGAATGCAGCTATGAGGAGTTTCAGTATGCCATGAGCGTAGGAGTCACCGCCCCATTCTACCTTGCCAAGCTCTTCGCCTCGAATTTCGCCGATGGAGGTGCCATTGTGAACATCTCTTCGTCGAGAGACCGCATGAGCCAACCCCAGACGGAAAGTTATACAGCCGCCAAGGGAGGCATCGCAGCACTGACGCATGCACTCGCCCTCAGCCTTGCCGGACGTGTCCGTGTCAACTCTATTTCACCAGGCTGGATAGACACTGCCTATACCGTCTATGAAGGCCCCGATGCCACACAGCAACCTGCGGGACGTGTCGGCAATCCTCTGGACATCGCCAACATGGTGCTCTATCTTTGTTCCGACAAGGCAGGCTTCATCACAGGAGAGAACATCTGCATTGATGGTGGCATGACCCATCAGATGATCTATCACGGTGATAATGGCTGGAAATTGGAAATATGAAGAAGGGTTTACTTTTATCAATTGCTTTGATAATGTCAATTGTAATATCGGCACAAGAAAGCGGTGAGGACCAGCTTTCTATTGAGGGATTTGTCAATATACAGATGCAGAACTATCCGAAGTCGCGGCTGCTTGACATCTATAAGTCGTGTTTTCAAGACTATATGGGAGCAGAACATCTTTTGTCGGACAGACAAAGGGTGAAGGCTTATTTGGATGAAGAGCTGAATACTACCAGCCTTGATGACCTCATGCCCTGGTACTACGAGCCGTGCGGGATAGACAGCAGTTATTATCGTGTCAGTATCAAGACCATTAAGGAGGGGTTTATCACAGAAGACCAACTTCTCGATGCCTTCATCCGCAGTGCCAATTCGGAGACAAGACCTTCTGTTGAGTCGTGGAGCAACCGCTGGCACATGATTATCGGTACGATTGACCGAATGAAACTGGATATGCCAAACTATCAAGAGGATAAACAGCTCATTGACAGTGTTCTCTCCGTGGGCAAATACGCCATCAGCCACTCTCCTGACTACCGTGAGGTCTATCATCCCCACTATAGGATCGTAGAGCGTAGCATCTTTGAAAAAGAAATCAAACATCTAATAGAACCCAAAAAGAAGAATCTATTATGAAGAAAACAAAGTTTATTATTGCTGTTTCTGCCATATTAACGTTCATGGCAAGTGTTCCTGCTTTTGCTCAGGAAGAAAATGGATTTAAGAACTTCAACGTGAGGGAAGACTTTACGGAGAATGGTTTTCAATGGTTCCACGATGCAGAGCTGTTGGCGGCTGGCGACAAGGACAAGAGCAATGCCATGACGATTGGCTGGGGTGGCATCGGAACGCTCTGGGGACGCACTGCCCTGACTGTCTATGTGGCTGAGAAACGCTACACCAAGGAATTCATGGATAAGGCAGAATACTTTACCGTGATGGTCTTTGACGTAAAGGACAGTAAGGTCCTGAACTACATGGGAACGAAGAGCGGACGTGATGGCGACAAGGCTCAGGCTTTGGGACTTCACACGGCATATACTACAAATGGTACGCCTTACTATACTGAGGCTGCGATGGTGATAGAGTGCAAGATTATGTATGCAGCACCCTTTGATCCTCAGTACTTCAAGAGCGATGCTCCCAAGCAGATGTATGCCAACTTCCCGGCAGGCATCCACTCCATGTATATAGGTGAGGTCGTTAATGCCTGGAAGAAATGACGAACGAAGCAAGAACAGAGCCAAACTTGCTTGAGCTATGCCTTGTAAGGAGAAATTCGATGTAAATCAAATAAATTAAGTAACTATGGCATATACAGGACGCTTCGGTCAGTCAGATGACTTCAGACGTGATGAGCTTATCCGCATCATTGAGCATTCCGTGGAAAAGCTGACGTTAGCAGAGTTGGAAGCTCTATACTATGATATGACCACGAAATCGTATATCAATGACAATTAAGTGATATGGTACAGCAAATAGAGATAATCCTGAAGCCAAAACACAGAGGTTTCCACTTGGTGACGAGTGAGATTTTGAGCCAGTTGCCGAAACTGCCTAAGATTGGTATCGTGAACATCTTCACGAAGCATACCAGTTGCGGACTGAGCATCAATGAGAATGCAGATCCAGATGTTCGTGTGGATATGGAGACTATTTTCAACCGTCTGGTTCCTGAGAACAGTCCCGAGTATGAGCATACCTTGGAAGGTGCCGATGATATGCCAGCTCACGCCAAGTCCACGTTGAGCGGTGTGAGCATCACTATTCCCATTACTGACGGACGTTTGAATCTCGGAACTTGGCAGGGCATCTACTTCTGCGAGTACCGCAATTACGGTGGTTCCAGAGAGTTGGTAGTAACGATCATAGGCGAATAAGAATATGAATAATCCGCAGCCTTATTTGAGATTGCGGATTAGCTTTATTTAGTCATCAGTTATTCTTGTATCTCTCACCGACGAAACCGTTGAACTTTGTTCGAGCCTGCTCACGCTCGGCAGAGTCGAAACACGTTTCACTCTGCTCTCGCTCAATCGCAGCCTTGTCTGACCTCGCCTGCAATGAGGTCGAAATGTTGAAATACCGGCGGTGTCGGAGATAAATTATAGTAGTCCATTTCTGCTATTGGCAGGCAGAAGTATTCCATCTGGTCATAGCTCGTATAAAGACGGGGCAATACGGGGTTGTTGTCGTATATCCATCGCTTCACATCATCCTCTACGTTGAAGTTCACCATGCCTGAACATCTGACGGAAATATTATCTGCATAGGCTAGTATCTCCACATTGGGATTCTGACGCAACTCCCGATAGACTGCCTTTTGGGTAGAAGTGGCAAAGTAAAGCACATGCCCTTTCTGCTTCATGATCTGGAAGATGCGCAACTTAGGCATATTGCCCTCGCTGGTGGCAAGGGCAATCTCCTTGTGGTCTTTCAGGAACTGAATTGCTTTGTCGAACATCTCGCTTACCATTTCAGTTCTTCCTGCAGGATTGTGCCGTCAGTCATGGGACTGTCAGCCTCGGTGAAGGCATTGGCCTTGTACTGGATGCAAAGCATGGTCAGGTTCTCGCTGCCAGTATTCTTCAGCGCACGCTTGCCATCGGGAGCGACACGGATAATGGTGCCCTCGCTGACGGGGAAGATCTCACCATCCACTTGATACTGGCCTTCACCCTTCAGGATAATGTACAGCTCCTCATGAGTCTTGTGAGTGTGCAGGAAACCGCTGTCCTGACCAGGAACAAGTGTCTGGAAACTCAGTTCGCTACCCGTTGCACCAACGGCCTGACCTGCGAACACCTTACCTTGAATAGTTACGTTAGGTCCCATGGGAAGCACGTGCTCGATAATCTCACTCATCTTACCTACGCTTACAGCGCTGAAGTTCTTACCACTCTTAATTGTTTCAATCTGTTTCATAATTCTTATACGTTTAAATTGTTACTTGTTTCTTGATTTCGAGTGCAAAGGTACGGCAACTTTTTCATTCCTGCAAGAAGGCACCAAAAGGTGACATAGTTACCAAAAAGTAGGAATTGTGATGTTATCGGACTTCTGCGAAAGTGAAATTAACTTAGATTAACTAAGTATAATTTGGTAATTCGGTAACTATTGGTTACCTTTGCGCTCTAATAAGTATATTATGGCAGATATCAAAGCAGAAGGTTCGAAGCAGCGAGACCCATTGAGCTCGCTCAAATGGGCGAGTCGCGAAGAAGCTCGACGAAGTCAATATTTAGCCTGTCCTATCAGGCAAGTAGTGAGTCGTTTTGGCGACAAGTGGTCTATGCTGGTGCTTTACATGCTCCACACCAGCGAGACGGGTGTATTGCGCTTTAACGAGATCCGCCGTCTGATGACGGATTGTTCTCAGAAGATGCTCTCGCAGACATTGAAGAGTCTGGAGCAGAGCCACCTGGTACATCGTGAGGTCTATCCGGAGGTTCCTCCCCGAGTGGAGTATTCCCTGACAGACACAGGCAAATCACTGATGCCAGCACTTACAGCGCTGATAGCCTGGGGAAAGGAGCATTTCGATGAAGTGGTAACAGATTAACATTGTAACTTTCAGAGTATTACATAACTTAATAAAGCATGAGGCAATAATAGAAATGAAAATAGAGAAATTCACGAATGATGACTTTGCTAAAGCAGCACCACTGGCTGCTGGTGCATGGGGCGATTTTTATGCCGACGAACGGCAGTGGTTTATCGATGCAGTGGCAGAGTATATCCTTCGCTATAACTATAGCAATCCCTCGCTTGCCTTGAAGGCCGTGGGCG
>JAEEGG010017641.1_pt1 | contig 14648 bp, 17 predicted proteins | sample 9134161 | NCBI WGS metagenome assembly JAEEGG01 (sample SAMN16246543, study PRJNA631951) | gut metagenome | biome: gut microbiome; feature: rumen; material: CR-attached | host: Bos | place: Iran: Karaj | collected 2018-10
CGGGAGAGACGAAAGTGGCGGCCATTGCGCGGGGGCGCACCTCTTCCCATTCCGAACAGAGAAGTTAAGCCCCGCCGCGACGATGATACTGCGGTGACACGTGGGAAAGTAGTTCGCCGCCCACCCATAACGGTGACCCTTCCAGAATTTCTGGAAGGGTTCGCTGTTTTTAGGCCATCACATATTTTTTCCATGTTTTCATATTTTTTCCTATCTTTGCCCGTTTTTACGAAGCAAAACGATTGACCTATGATAGACATCAAGTTTTTAGTCAAGAACCCAGATGTGGTTCGGGAAAACATCAAGAAGAAATTCCAGGACAGCAAATTGCCTCTCGTCGACGAGGCCATCAACTTGTATACGCAATATTGTGATTGTCAGCAAAAAGCCGATGATCTTCGCTCACAACGTAACTCCATCTCCAAAGAGATTGGCATTCTTTTCAAGAATAAAGAGGTCGAAAAGGCCAACGAGATGAAGAAACTCGTGGAGGCCAACGCTCAAGAGTTGGAGTCGCTTGGCAAGCAGCAGTCTTCCCTTATGGAACAACTGACCAAGGTGATGTATGCCATCCCGAACATCATCGCGCCCGAGGTGCCGATAGGGAAGGACGACAGCTTCAATGTGGAGAAGGAACGCTTCGGCGAGCCTGTAGTGCCTGATTTCGAGGTGCCTTACCATGCCGACATCATGGCCAAGTTCAACGGATTGGATTTGGATTCGGCGCATCGTGTGGCGGGTAACGGTTTCTATTATCTCATGGGCGACATCGCACGTTTGCATTCTGCTGTCATCACATACGCCCGCGACTTCATGATTGACCGTGGCTTCACATATTGCATCCCGCCGTTCATGGTGCGCAGCGAGATTGTCTCCGGCGTGATGAGTTTTGCTGAGATGGATGCCATGATGTACAAGATTGAAGGCGAAGACCTCTACCTCATCGGCACCAGCGAGCACTCCATGATTGGCAAGTTCATCGACCAAATCGTGCCCGAAGAATCCCTGCCGCTGACGTTGACGAGCTATTCGCCTTGCTTCCGTAAGGAAAAAGGTGCCCATGGCATCGAGGAACGTGGCGTGTACCGCATCCACCAGTTTGAGAAACAGGAAATGGTCGTCCTCTGCAAGCAGGAGGATGCTGATTATTGGTACGAGCAGATGTGGAAGAACACAGTGGATTTGTTCCGCTCGATGGACATTCCAGTTCGCACCCTTGAATGCTGTTCTGGCGACTTGGCCGACCTGAAGGTGAAGTCGTTGGATGTGGAGGCATGGTCGCCGCGACAGAAGAAATATTTTGAGGTGGGTAGTTGCTCTTACCTTGGTGATGCTCAGGCGCGTAGACTGAAAATCAGAATCAAGGGAAAGAATGGTAACTATTTTGCCCACACTTTGAATAATACAGTGGTCGCACCGCCGCGCATGTTGATTGCCTTCTTGGAGAACAACCTCCGCGCCGACGGCAGCGTGGCCATCCCGAAAGCCTTGCAACCTTATATGGGCGGAAAAACTGAAATCAGATAATATTGACACGAGACTTCGAGACACGAGACACGATGCAGTCCCGTGTCCCGCAGTCCCGCGTCCCGAGTCAAAAAGAATATGGACATATCCGTTGTAGTACCATTGTTGAATGAGGCCGAGTCGCTGCCCGAGCTGGAATCGTGGATCCGTCGGGTGATGGACGAGCATGGTTTCTCCTACGAAATCGTGTTTGTCGACGATGGCTCCACTGACAATTCCTGGGCTATCATCCAGCAACTTTCGCAGGTCAACCCGAATGTGAAAGCCCTGCGTTTCAGGAGAAATTATGGCAAGTCGCCTGCGTTGAATGAAGGCTTCAAAATCGTTGAAGGCGATGTAGTCATCACTATGGATGCCGACCTTCAGGACAGCCCTGATGAAATCCCCGAGCTTTACAAGATGATTAAGGAAGACGGCTACGACTTGGTTTCGGGTTGGAAGAAAGTACGTTACGACTCCAAACTGATGAAAAACATTCCTTCCAAGTTCTTCAACTGGACTACGCGCGTAATGTCGGGTATCAAGCTGCATGACTTTAACTGTGGTCTGAAAGCTTACCGCAACGAAGTGGTGAAGTGTATCCAAGTCTATGGTGAGATGCACCGTTACATCCCTGTCATCGCTAAAATGAACGGTTTCAGTCACATAGGGGAGAAGGTGGTGCACCATCAGAAGCGGAAATACGGCAGCAGCAAATTCGGCATGAGCCGTTTCGTTCGCGGTTATCTGGATTTGATTACCATCAACTTCATTTCAAAGTTCAGCAACCGCCCGATGCACTTCTTTGGCGTGTTGGGTTCCGTCACTTTCTTGATTGGTTTCATTATTGCCGTGTATTTGGCTTACATTCGTTTGTTTGCTCAGGCTTACGGCATGACCAACCGCCCTTTGTTCTATTTTGCGCTTTTGGCTATCATTATTGGCGTTCAACTCTTCAGTACAGGTTTCCTCGCTGAGATGATTACCTCGACGCAACGTGACAAGCGGGTGTATTCCATTTCGGAACGGATTAACGCGTAAGCAAACAAAAAAGCCTGCCCATTATAGATTCCCGAGGGAATGACATAATGGGCAGGCTTTTTTATGCTAATCTAATCAATACAACTCATCGAATCCGCCGTCGATGCTTTCGTCAAAGCTGTCGCCAAATTCATCGGCAAACTCGTCTTCGTCGAATTCGTCTTCAAACTCGTCAAATGGAGAATCGTCGGCAAAGTCGTTGTTTTCCCAGTCGAAGTCATGCTCTAACCTCGACTTGTCAAACTCGTCTTCCTCATCGTGACCGCTGATGAAGCTATCGATTTCGTCGTCGCTCATCTTGTCGAAGTTGACATCCAACAATGCCGAGTCGTTGATGGCGCGGTTCATCGACTTTAGTTCACGCATCACGGAAGGGGAAACGTAGAATTCGTCGATGTTTTCTTCGCAGTATCTCAGATATTTAGGGTCTTTTTCGTACACTTCGGCGATGGTCATGCCCTCGTATTTTCCGAAGGTGAAAACTGAATCAATGTCATAGAATTTCATATTGTGTCCTTTCTTTTTGTCAGCTAAAAATGTCTTTTTCGGTCCGCAAATATCATGCATTTTTCTTTTTGTCGCAACAAAAAACTATTTTTTGAAGGCAAAAAATACGGCAAGGATGATGAAAAGGAAGGAGATGATATGGTTCCATCGGAAAGTCTCCGTTTTGAAGACGGTGATGACGATGATGGTGAACACTGTCAAAGAAACGGCTTCTTGTATGACTTTCAGCTGAATAAGGTTGAATGGACCTCCGTTTTGCATGGCACCGATGCGGTTGGCGGGAATCATGAAGGAATACTCGAACAGGGCGACGCCCCACGACATCAAGATGACAAGAAAAAGCGGCCAATCCTTTGAACTGGGGACAATCTCGAGTAATTTGAGTTGTCCGTACCAGGCGAAGGTCATGAAAACGTTGGAAACGATAAGTAAAAGAATAGTGAATAGTCCTTTCATTGTATGATGTTTTGTAACGGCCTGCAAAAGTACGGTAATTTCTTTCATGTCCGACTTTTATTCCTATTTTTGCACGACCAAATCGTGACATCATGAATGCAACCATCATACTTGCCGTTTTTGTATTGTACACCGTCCTTTTGTTTGTGATTTCGCATTTCACGGCGCGGAAATCCGACAATAATGCGTTTTTCCGAGGGAATAAGAATTCGCCATGGTTTGTGGTGGCCTACGGCATGATAGGTGCCTCACTTTCGGGCGTGACTTTCATGTCGGTACCAGGGGGCGTGTATACTGGACAATTCACTTATTTGCCTTTGGTTTTTGGCTATGTACTTGGTTATGCGGTGATTGCATTGATATTGCTGCCCTTGTATTATCGACTTAACCTGACCTCGATTTACACCTATTTAAATATGCGTTTCGGGCCAAGGTCAGAGAAGACAGGAGCGGCGTTCTTTATCTTGTCGCGACTGTTGGGTTCGGCACTGAGGATGTATCTCGTTGTCTTTGTGTTGTATGAGTTTGTTTTCAAGGATTGGGGCATACCGTTTTGTGTGCCGGCGGTAATCTTCATCGCTATCATTCTGCTTTATACCTTCAAAGGCGGCATCAAGACGGTGGTTTGGACGGATACCTTGCAGACGACGTTCTTGTTGCTAGCCGCTTTTCTGACGGCTTTCTTTATCTTGCGTAACCTTCACATTTCTTTGGGTGACCTGCTGAAATCGGCCTCGGAAAAGGGTTATACCAAAGTGTTTGAAACCGATTGGATACACAACAAGTTTTGGGTCAAGCAGTTGCTAAGTGGTATGTTTATCACCATCACCATGACAGGCTTAGATCAGGATATGATGCAGAAGAACTTGACTTGCAGGAATTTGCGTGATGCCCAAAAGAATGTGATGACTTCGAGCCTGCTTTTTGTCGTGGTCAATGTACTGTTTCTGTGTTTGGGTGCAGCCTTGATTTATTACGCTCAGGTTACAGGCTTCCAACTGCCTGTCAACGAGGCAGGTGTGGTGGTCAACGACAAGATTTTTCCCTCGGTGGCCTTCTCGTTGAGCAAGTTCACGGCGGTGGTCTTTATCATCGGCCTTGTGGCGGCAGGCTATTCCAGTGCAGATGGCACCTTGACGGCCTTGACGACCACTTTCTGTTTCGACTTCATGCACTTTGACAAAAAGCAAATGACCGAAGACCAAATCACCAAGTACCGCAAATGGATTCATGTGGCTTTTGCCTTGCTTTATTTGTTGGTAATCATCGCATTCCGTCCCTTCCACAACGAGTCGTTGATTGACAAAGTATTTGATATTGCAGGGTACACATACGGACCGTTGTTGGGCCTTTACTCTTTCGGCTTGTTCGTCAAAAACAGAAAAGTCCTTGACAAGGCGGTCCCATACATCGCCATCGCTTCGCCCATCATCAGTTACTTTTTGAAAATGTATTCGCCGCAATTGTTGGGTGGTTATAAGATAGGATTTGAGATATTGATAATCAATGGATTACTGACTTTTGCCGCTTTGTTGGCTTTCAGCAAAAAGGAAAAAACGGCCTAAAAAAGTTGTAGTTGTCGGAAAATATGTATTTTTGAAGTTTGAATTTTAAACCTTACAGAAATGAATAGAATTGTCGCAAAATTTGCCTTGGCATTGTTGGCTTTGACCTTCGTAAGTGGCCAACTTCAGGCTCAGTTAGCTACAACTTTTGCCAAAAATGTCACGCCAGGCCAGCAGAATGGATTTTATTATTCTTTGCCGCAAACCATGCTGAAACTGGATTTCATCATTGAGGAAACTATACAAGAGAAGGGGCCGCTCAGCGAATACGCCTCCAACTATTTTGAGATGGATGATTATGTGGAGTATGAAACCGAAGAGTATGAGCTTTTGGATGTGAAGATGACCCCTGTGGCGACTCCTGACCCTAACGCATTGTTTTTCGTGACTTTAAACACAGCACGAGGCTATTGGAAAACCCAATTTGACATCCTGCCCAACGGTATCATACGTAGTGTAGGTATGGGTAAAGCCGCTGATTTGGAAGTGGAAACAGTAAATCCTATTCAAGAGGCGCCGCAATGTTGTCAGGAAAAGGTTGACGCTGAGGAAGGCTTTTTCAGTTTGATGATGGCAGGGAAGACCAATGCCCAAGTGGCTAAAGAGATTGCCGACAAGATTGCTGATATCCGCAAGGCGAAATTCTATCTGATTTCGGGCGATGTTGAGATGGCTTCCAACCCTGAGACCTTCAATGCCATGTATAAGAAGTTGGATGACACGGAGAAAGAATACATGAGCCTGTTTCTGGGCAAGCGCGTGACGAAGAAAATGGTGAAGACCGTGTATGTGATTCCAAGTAAGGGAATACAGGAACAGACCGTTGCCAAATTCTCAACTACTGATGGCCTGTCTTTGGGAACGAGCGGCTCGGGTAGCATGATAACAGTTCAGACCTTGTCGCTTAACACCACAGGATCCATCAAAGCCCCCAGTCAGTCGGCAGTGGAGTCGATGTCATACGAGAACAAGGTTTTCTATCGTATTCCTGAAATAGCTCAAGTGAAAGTGACCTGTGGCAAGGTCGTTTTGATGGAAGATAGGGTTACTGTCAATCAATTGGGTGAATTGCTGGTGGCACCCATATTGGGCAACACGAAATTGGTGTTTGACACGGAGACCGGACAAATCGTCAACATGCGGATGCAGTAACCGCTTCCTTGATCCTCACCAATTGTCTCAAGAGATTTTCAGCCAAGTCTAAACGGAGCATATTCGCACCGTCGGACTTGGCTTTTTTAGGCTCGGGATGCACCTCCATGAAGATGCCGTCAGCACCTGCAGCGATGCCTGCCTTGGCAATCAAGCCAATCATCTGGGGTTGTCCACCTGTGACGCCGCTGCTTTGGTTGGGCTGTTGAAGGGAATGGGTAACGTCCAAAATGACAGGCACATCAAGCTTCTGCATAACGGCAATGTTGCGATAATCCACCACCAAATCCTGATAGCCGAACATGGAGCCACGCTCGGTCAGCATCACCTTGTCGTTGCCTGACTGCCTGACTTTTTCGACAGCAAAGCCCATAGCCTCGCCCGAAAGGAACTGCCCCTTCTTGATGTTGACGGTCTTGCCTGTCTTGGCAGCGGCTACAAGCAGGTCTGTCTGACGACAGAGGAAAGCCGGAATTTGCAAAACATCAACGTATTCCGCAGCCATGGAGGCTTCTTCTACAGCATGGATGTCTGTTACCACAGGAAGTTCCAGTTCCTTGCCAATTCTTTGCAGCACTTTCAAGGCTTTTTCATCGCCTATGCCAGTGAACGAATCCAATCGTGAGCGGTTGGCCTTGCGGTAAGAGCCTTTGAAAATCAGCGGAATGTCAAGCTTTTGGCAGATGTTTTTCAAGGTTTCGGCGATGAAGAAGGGCGAAGTCTCGTCCTCAATCACGCAAGGGCCGGCCATGAGAAAGAAACGGTCGGGGCGAAGGCTTTTCAGGAAGTGGAATCTTGATGTTTCCATAAGGGATATTTTTTGCAAAGGTAAAAGTTTTTGAAGAATCTTTTATCGGGAAACTCGATTTTTGCTATTTTTGCAATATGTTGAATTGACAATTATAGTTTATGCAACAAAATTCTAATCAAAGAGTTGTTTATCTTGATTTGTTACGAGTGGTGGCGACATTTGCAGTGATATTTCTGCATGGCGCTACGAGCGAGTTTTATGCTCCTATATCTTCGATTAGTTGGTATATTTCAGCCGCTGAAGATAGCTTGGTCCGTTGGTGCGTCCCTGTGTTTGTTATGATTAGTGGGGCATTGCTCCTAAATCCAAACAAGGAGGTAACATGTCAAGATGTCTTAAAAAGGAGAATTCCTCGTCTTCTTTTGGCGTATGTGTTTTGGACGGTCTTTTATGTTATGCATAACTTTGTTTTTTGGAATTGGGAAGCTTTTTCTATAAGGCATCTAATAAGAAGGTCAATTGTCATTCCGGCTGCGCATTTATGGTTTTTGCCATTGTTGATGTGTATATATCTTTTAATTCCAGTTTTACGTAAAATTACTCAAGATAAAGGAATCGTGCGTTATGCTTTGATTATATGGATAGTTTATGTCTTTGGTAGTTTCTTGCAGTTTATAGATGGCTTTAAAACGGTGAACCATTTTTATTCGTATTTCAATCAGAATTCTATTCTTGGTTTTACAGGGTATTTCCTTCTTGGATACTTTCTTTCTCAACAAGTATTCTCAAGAAGACAGAGGATTTGGATTTATATAATGGGAATTGGAGGCGCTTTGGTAACCATTGTTGGAACTTTTTATCTTTTTGATTCAAAGGGAGAGGCAAACGAACGTTATTTTGACAATCTAAGTCTTCAAGTGGTAGCTATGGCTACGGCTCTTTTTGTTTTGGCGAAGGAATTGGCTCCAAAATGTGGGGTATTGATTCTGAAATTCCTTGCTTTTGTCAGAAAGGACTTGTTCGGTGTTTATTTGATACATGTTTTGTGGCTTTATATTGTTGATAAAGATGTTTTACGTCATTGCTGTAGTGAGATAATCACTTTGCCCCTAATCACAATAATAGTGTTTTTGCTTAGTTTATTTACGACTAAACTAATTCGATTGATTCCATATTTAAGGAAGGTAGTAGAATAACAATTATTCTAAATTTTTAGTTTCCTTAAACCTCGGATGATAAGTCGTCAAAGTATCGCGCAACAACTCGTCAGAAATATGCGTATAGATTTCCGTGGTACTGACGCTGGCGTGGCCGAGCATTTGTTGGACAGCAAGCAAGTTGGCGCCGCCTTCCAATAAATGCGTGGCGAAACTGTGCCTGAATGTGTGCGGGCTGATGGTTTTGGTGATGCCGTTTTTCTCAGCTAGTTCTTTTACAATCAAAAAGACCATTTGTCGGGTAAGGCCTGTGCCACGGCTGTTGAGGAATACAATATCAGTAAATTTGGGTTTCGGCGTGATGTGTAGCCGTGCGCCTTCGATGTATTGGAACAGGATTTTCAGGCTACTGTCGCCGATGGGGACGAGTCTTTCCTTGCTGCCCTTGCCTATGATGCGCAGGAAGCCATCTTCCCTGTATATGTTGCTGATTTGTAGATTGGTAAGTTCTGAGACGCGGAGGCCGCAGCCATACATCACCTCAATCATCGCTTTGTTGCGGTGGCCAGTGGGCTGGCTCAGGTCGATGCTGTCTATCATCTTTTGGATTTCTTCATAGGTCAGTACTTCGGGTAGATGCCGCCCCATTGAGGGCGAGGGAATGAGTAGGGTAGGGTCGGTCTCAGTCAGGTTTTCTTGCGTGAGGTAACGCCAAAATGATTTCAGTCCCGAAAGGATTCTCGCTTGCGAGGTGGCTCCTATGTCTAGGTCTAAGAGATATGCAAAGAAATTATCAATGGTGCCCTTTTTGATGTTGCTGATTTCAGTCGAAACCTTTTCAACCTCAAGGTATTGCAGAAACAAACCGACATCATGGCAATAGGCCTCCACGCTGTTGTCGGACAAGGAAAGCTCTAACCGCAGATAGTCTGCATAGTGCTTTATGAGGTTCGGGCTGATATTGACAGGTTGCTTATCCATCGCTTTGTTTTTGCAAAGGTACGATTTTTTATTGCTAAGGTGGTGCTTTTTCCCTACCTTTGCCCCGAAAACTAACATTAAAATCTTATAAAAACATGAAAAACACTAGAGTAAATCTACTTTTTGCAGCAGTTTTGGCATTTTTGATGCTCACTGGTTGCTCAAACAAAGAAAACAGTAATGAACCAGTTACTTCCAATGAGGTTTCCTTCGATGAGGTGTTGGCAACCAGAAGAAGTGTTCGCAGCTATGATGCCTCGAAGACCATCAGCGAGGCCGAGGTGCGCGAACTGCTTATCGCGACGCAAGAGGCTCCATCGTGGGCCAACCAACAGCCATCAAAATACTATGTGGCCATGAGTCCAGAGAAAGTCGAGGCGGTGGCAAACCTTGTGGGTGAGCGTAACAAGCAAAACATTGCCGGCGCGCCTGTACTGATTGTCTCCACGTACGAGAAAGGCAAGTCAGGCTTCTTCCGTGGCGAGCAGACTAACGAAGTGGGCGACGGTTGGGGTGCCTACGACAACGGCCTCAGCAATGCCTATTTCATCCTGAAGGCCCGCTCTAAGGGCTTCGACACGCTTATCATGGGAATGCGCGACTCCGATGCACTCCGCACATTGTTCAATATTCCTGAAAACGAAGCGATTATGGCGGTCATTTCGTTGGGCTACAGGTCGGGTGAGCCTCGCCAGCCCCAACATCGTCCGTTGGATGAGATGGTACAGTTTTTCTAAATAATACTTTTGCGCCTGTCTTGCTTGTTGAAAAAAAGTGTACTTTTGCAAAAACTCATCGATTATGCAGGGTAATATCGTAAATACTAGCACAGACACCTATATTTGGGACGAGGGCTATCCGCATCCCACGGAGCAGGAACGCATTGTCACATTTGTTAGTTCTTGCATCGAGTCGGTGGCTGATAGGCTTGGTTGCAAGGCAACGGAAGTCTATCGCCGTATGGAGCGTGTCGGATTGATTCACGACTATATCATTCCTTTTTATGACACTATTCATACCGAAAGCCGCGAGAATGTCACTGCTGACATCATTGAGACGTTGGAGTTTTGGGAAAAGAAGAAAGGAGTAAGGCAATGATTACCGTGTATCATGGTTCTGCCATTGAAGTGAGCAAGCCGTTGGTGGCTTTGAGCCGGCCTAATCTGGACTTTGGACAAGGCTTTTATGTTACCGATATGAGACAACAAGCGGAAAGATGGGCCTCAAGGATTGCGACACGGAGATTGACAAATCCAGTCTTGAACATTTATGAATTTGACTTGGATGCCGTCACGCAGAGTTATCGCTATTTGAAGTTTGAATCATACGATAAGTCATGGCTTGATTTTATTGTAGCAAACCGAAAAGGGAAGATGCTTTGGAAGGATTTTGATGTGGTTGAAGGCGGCGTAGCTAACGACAATGTCATTGACACGGTGGAAGACTATATGCGTGGACGTATGTCAGCCGAAGCAGCTTTAGTTGAGCTTTCAAAACATCGGCCAAACAACCAGTTTTGCTTCTTGAGTCAAGAGATCATAGACCTGCATTTACGTTTTGTTGAATCAATAAAAATGTAAGACTATGCTTAGGACAGACCAAATGTGGTATAAAATCGGAGGTGTCGTTATGGCATTAGCTGCACAACTGAATATCAGTCCAGTTCGGGCTTTGGAACTTTTTTATGAATCAAAGACTTGTGAAGACCTCCATAATCCTGAAACCTTGCTTTATACTTTTAGTGATGCTTATATTGCTGATGAAGTGATAATGGAATTGGAAGGAATGTAGGCAAGATTTAGGTCTGAGGTAAAAACAAAACCACGGAACAAGAATGCTTGCCCCGTGGTTTTTTCTTTAAGAATCAGCCCAATCAATCCAAAGTGTGGATTACCAGACCAGATCTGAGTTTAGGCTCAAACCATGTGGTCTTGGGAGGCATGATGTTGCCAGTGTCGGCGATGTCGATGATCTGCTTCATGCTCACAGGGTAGAGCGCGAAGGCGACCTTCATCTCGCCGCTGTCAACACGACGCTTCAGCTCGCCGAGGCCACGGATACCGCCAACGAAGTCGATGCGCTTGTCGGTGCGGAGATCCTTGATGCCTAAGATCTTGTCGAGGACAAGGTTGCTGAGGATGGTGACATCCAACACACCGATAGGATCGTTATCGTCGTAGGTGCCAGGCTTGGCGGTCAGTGAATACCATACGCCCTCGATGTACATCGAGAAGTTGTGCAGCTTATTGGGCTTGTACTCGGTGTCGCACTCGCAGTGGCAGGGGAACTCGCAGTTGCACTTGCCGCCGTCCTTGGTGCAGTTACACTTGCACTCAATGTCGAAGTTCTCTTGCAGGGCCTTGAAGAAGTCCTTGGTGCTGAGGCCGTTGAGGTCTTTCACGACGCGGTTGTAGTCGATGACGTTCAACTGGTTGTCGGGGAAAATGACGGTCATGAAGTAGTTGTACTCCTCCTTGCCGGTGTGGGCAGGGTTCTTCTCCTTCTTCTCCTGGCCGACGAGGGCGGCAGCAGCGCTACGGTGGTGACCATCAGCAATGTACATGGCCGGAACCTTCTTGTCGAACAGTTCGACGAGGCGGGCGATGGTAGCCTTGTCGTCGATGATCCAGAAGCGATGGCCGAAGCCGTCTTCCTTGGCGATGAAGTCATAGATGGGCTTCTCGGCGGTGATCTTGCTCACGATGGCGTCGATTTCGGCGACGGCAGGGTAGGCGAAGAACACAGGCTCGACGTTGGCGTTGGTGAGGCGGACGTGCTTCATGCGGTCTTCCTCCTTGTCCTTACGGGTCAGCTCGTGCTTCTTGATGACCTTGTTGACATAGTCTTCGCTGTAGGCGCAGGCCACGATGCCATACTGCCAGTGGGCGTTGGCATCGGTGGGGTTCATGCTTTGAGCGTAGATGTAAAGCTTCTCATCTTGGTCTTGCTTGATCCATCCGAAGTCCTTGAACGAGTTGAAGTTCTCGACGACTTTCAGATAGGTCTCGAGGTCACTGTCCTTGTGGCCTTCGGGCAGGTCGATTTCGGCCTTGGTCACATGGAGCAGGCTGTAGGGGTTGCCCTCGCATTCCTTGCGTGCCTCTTCGGTGTTCAGCACGTCGTAGGGACGGGAGGCGAGTTTTTGGACGATGTCCGCGCTGGGACGCCATCCTTTGAACGGTTTGATAACTGACATTTGTATTAAGTTTTAAATGATGATTCTTTTGTTTGTTATTGACAGTCAGACTTCTAGGTTATTGACTGAATCATGTTTCTGAAAAGAGATAATTAGCGCGCCTATCATCTTGGTGAGTTCCATCAGCTCGTTTCGGATGTCGTTTTCCTGTGTCTCGTCAATCAGAGATTGCTTTGAAGCTAAAGTGCAGAGCATCACGCATTTGCCAATGTTCGACTTGGCTTCCTGCAAATAGTCGGTAAACTCTGTTTTGGAATGAGAGGCACCTTCGATGATGTTGGCAGAGATTTTCCCTGCTTCGTTGATGAATTGGTCAACGAGAATCTTTTGGGCGGCCGTTTGGGTGGTGTTGCTTAGGGCTAAAATGGCATTGGTGAAGTCCAGCGACTTATGGTAAATGCGGAGGCCTTCAAATTTGAAAAAATTGGTGGGTTTTGTGGTTTCCGGAATCATTATCAGACAATTAAGGAAAAGACACCACAAGACAGGCTTGCGGTGTCTTTCGCAGTTAATAGAATTATTTGTTCACTTGGAAGCGCTTGTTGCCGGTCTTGAAGAAATCAGCGATTTGGTTGGCAGCGGCCAAACCAGCGTTGATGTTGGCTTCTTCGGTTTGGGCACCCATCTTCTTGGGCGTAGCGAAGTAGCGGCCTTCGAAGGCTTTGAACTCGGCGTCAGCATCCGGCATGATGTCGGTGATGTACTTGAGGTCGGTGCGCTCGGTCATCAGCTTGAGCAGTTCAGGCTCGTTGATGACTTCCTTACGGGCGGTGTTAACGAGGATGCCGCTTTTGTGCATCTTGTTCACCACAGCGTAGTTGATGCTCTGCTTGGTCTCGGCAGTAGCCGGGATGTGCAGGCTGACCACGTCGCAGGTCTCGAAGAGGGCGTCGCGGTTGGCGACGGCGTGAACGCCAGCCTCTTCAATCTTGTCGGCGGGGACGAATTCATCGAAAGCGTAGACATCCATGCCGAAGCCCTTGGCGATGCGGGCCACGTTGCGACCCACGTTACCGAAGGCCAACAGACCGAGCTTCTTGCCCATCAGTTCGGTGCCGCTCTTGCCGTTGTAGAAGTTACGGACGGCGTAGACCAGCATACCCATGACGAGTTCGGCAACGGCGTTGCTGTTCTGACCAGGGGTGTTCATGGCCACGATGCCTTTGGCGGTGCAAGCCTCGAGGTCGAGGTTGTCGAAACCGGCGCCGGCACGGACGACAATCTTCAGGTTGTTGGCGTGGTCGATGACTTCCTTCGTCACCTTGTCGGAACGGACGATCAAAGCGTCAGCATCGGCAACGGCCTTGTAAAGGTCATTGACATCAGTATACTTTTCCAAAAGAGCCAGTTCATAGCCGTTCTTCTCAACGACTTCGCGGATGCCGTCAACGGCGATTTTTGCGAAAGGCTTTTCAGTTGCAACCAGTATTTTCATTTGTTTAATTGTTGAGTGTTTAACTGTTTAATTGTTGTTTTTGTTGGATGAGGGTTGTTGTTTGTTGGATTGTTCGGCGCGTTGATATTGACTATTTTTCAATGCGTTGATTTTGTTGGAGAGTTCGCTGATTTTCTCTTTGAGTTCTTCCAATTGTTGTTCGTTGATGTATCCCATGTCGAAAGACAAAAGGAAAGCACAATAAACTTCTATGGTAGAACCATATGCAATTTCAGAGTAATGGGCTTGCTCTTTATAGGAAGACCGAGAAGTCATCTCTGCAAGATTCAGGGCAATGGAAGTTGTTGCACGCCTAATTTGATCGACCAAATTGTATCTTTCACACGAAGGGAAGGTGTCGATTAATGAATAGGAGTACTTAAAGAACTTCCTAGCCAGCTGCCAAACCTCCAGTCTTTCAAAAGCAAACGGGTAACCCATCTCTTTTCAGTGTCTCTCAACAACAATTCAACAATTCAACAATCAACGTTTCAACATTACTTGTTGGCTTTCTCAAAGTCTTGCATGCACTGGACGAGGGCTTCGACGGCCTCAATCGGGCAGGCGTTGTAGAGGCTGGCGCGGAAACCACCGACGCTGCGGTGACCCTTGATGCCGACCATGCCACGCTCCTTGGCGAAGGCCATGAAGGCGTCTTGCTTGTCCTCGTAACCGGGAGCCATGACCCAGCAGTGGTTCATGATGGAACGGTCTTCCTTCTCGGCGGTGCCGACGAACATGCTGTTGCGGTCGATCTCTTCGTAGAGCATGTTGGACTTCTTGGTGTTGATCTTGTTCATAGCCTCGACGCCACCGATGGTGTCCTTCAGCCACACGAGGGTCTCGTGCATCATGAAGATAGGCAGTACGGGCGGGGTGTTGAACATGCTGATGTTCTTGG
>JAEEGG010017642.1_pt1 | contig 14647 bp, 4 predicted proteins | sample 9134161 | NCBI WGS metagenome assembly JAEEGG01 (sample SAMN16246543, study PRJNA631951) | gut metagenome | biome: gut microbiome; feature: rumen; material: CR-attached | host: Bos | place: Iran: Karaj | collected 2018-10
CAACTGGTGCTGCCAAGGCTATCGGTCTCGTTATCCCCGAGCTGAACGGTAAGCTGATCGGTGCTGCTCAGCGCGTTCCCACTCCCACTGGTTCTACCACTATCCTGCACGCTGTTGTTAAGGGTGAGGTAACTGTTGAGGGTATCAACGCTGCCATGAAGGCTGCTACCAACGAGAGCTTCGGTTACACAGAGGAGAAGCTGGTTTCTAGCGACATCATCGGTATGAAGTTCGGTTCACTGTTCGACGCTAACCAGACCATGGTTTCTAAGATTGGTGACGGCAACTCTCTCGTACAGGTTGTTGCTTGGTACGACAATGAGAACTCTTACACTTCTCAGATGGTTCGCACCATTAAGTATCTGGCAGAGCTCAAATAAGCAGCGAATGCCAAAAAGCTTGCTAAAATAAAATAGCTATTAGCAAAAATAATGAGCCGTTCGATTTTGTCGGACGGCTTTTTTTGTGTATATTTGCCAACGAATAGAACTTAACCACAAGAAAGATGAAAAAACTGTTGATTCTGGCTATTTGCGCAATGACGCTGATAGTAGGTTGTAAGAACAAGGGGCAGAATGCAGCGTCGCCAGGCGCTGACACCGATTCGGTAGCAAGTACTGACACCATCGTGGCCGTAGACGTTGATACGGTGCCAATGCCGATGTTCCTCTATACCCACGACAAAAACCACATGCAGGTGGTGTACTGGACCAACCCTAAGGAACCCACGGAAGAGGATGCTGGCGAGGTGGAGCTGTCACAGATCCATGAGGTGTGGGCATTGCAGGAGATGCTGCGCAGAAATGCTGCCAAGTACACCAAACTCATTAGAAACGGGCAGCCCCTGCTGGATATCAAGTTTATTGGCGAGGTGCTGACCAACCCCGATGGTGAGCAGATGACGTTGGGCGAGATCCACGGCCGCGTGGAGATACCATCGCCAGGAGCCTGTTTCTCACTGACTAATCCCAAGCTCTTCCCCTCGGATATGGGAGGTATCGACGTCATTGTCTGCGACGAATACCTGTCATCGCGCAAGCAGCTGCAAGTAGACGATGCCCAACCCGACAACGAGGGTAGGCTTAAGCCAATGCCCCAGCAAGTGGTCAGCCAGATGGAACAGACCTATGGCATGAAAGCTGCCCGCTCAATGGTAACCAATGTAATAGAAGGGGACTACCAGTATGGCATCATCCAGTTTGAGGGCGAATACAAGAACGCTCCGAAGTTGCCTGGCGAGGACAATATCACAATTCTGAAGGCACTGGCACTGGAGGTGCTTGTCAAAGGCGACAAGGCTTATCCCATAGAGCGTATAGGCTATTATTATCCTGGCGAGGGACCTACATGGAATGCCGACGACGATGGCGAATATCTGCCCTCCTTCATCTGTGCTGCCTTTGAGGGTCCTCACGGACTCGAGCTTTGCTACATGCACGGCGCTCCCGAGAGTATCACCACGGGTATGCTCTTCCTGCGTGACGACAAGCTCCAGGAGAGGAAGTACGCCTGCTATCATACCCTGATTGACGAAGAACTGCCAGTGTGGAAGAAGGATGTTGTCGAGATGCAGAAGCTGTATCAGGCCTACGTCCCTCAGCAGAACAAGGATGTCAGGCTTGCCAAGTGGGCACACGTCTATCTCGACTACGACAATGAGTGGATATGGATGCGCGACGAGGCAGAGAAGAACGGTGCTTTCTTCATCCGTAAGGATGGCAAGTTCACGCTCATTGCTGTGGAGACGATAGATGGTGTGACCACCACTGAGCAGGGACAGGCTTACGAGGACAAACTCTCGAAGGCAAAGGATTCACCCGTATATTTCAAGAAAGTTGGTGAATAACAGTCGGTCTTCGGCGATAACCTCCGTCTCACCAATCAAATAGAAACAAAATAAATACGGAAAAATTTGATAGTAAAAGAAAAAATCATTATCTTTGCAACCAGATTATAACCGTATCCACGATACAGAAGAACAATTTTATTAACAAGAGCGAACGAAAAATATTACAACTATATGGACAAGAATCAGCAATTCGTGATTACCATCAACCGCGAGCTCGGTAGTGGTGGACGCACCGTGGGTGAGAAACTGGCGCAGAAACTTGGCGTATCCTTCTACGACAAGGCCGTTGTCAAGGGTTTGGAAGAGAAGTTCAATCTCAGTGTAGAGGAGATTGAGAAGATGAAAGGCCGCAAGACCAAATGGTGGTCCGACTTCAAGCGCGTGGCAGGCGTTGGCGAGGGTCTCCTCAGCAGCAGCTACTATATATCAGTTACGGGTAAGGAACCAGACACGCTGACTTCAGAAAGAGTGTTCCAGGCCGAGACAGAGATATTGGAAGGCATAGCCCAGGAGGAATCATGCGTCATTGCCGGCCGCAGCGGGTTCTTTGTATTCCGCAATCACCCCAACCACCTGAGCATACTCATTCAGGCATCCATACCCTTCCGCGTCAACCGCCTAATGCGCAAGCGTAATATGACGGAAGAAGAGGCCCTTCAAACTATCAAGAAGGTTGACAAGATGCGTGAGAACTATGTCAAACGCTACACAGACAGTTCACGTTACGATACCCGTAACTATAACCTCGTCATCTCTGCCGATGGCAAGACCGAGGATCAGATTGTCGACATGATACTGTCATACATCGATTAGGCAGCTTAAGTTACCTGCGACCTTGGTTGTTTTGGTTGTCGCGGTTGCCCCATTTCTTGTCGTAGTGGCCTTCGGTGTCAATTTTGCCGCCAAACATGTTGAGGCGGTAGCGGACGTGGAGCATGGCGTAGGAATTGACGCTGTTATACTGGGTGTCGCTACGGCCGGTGGCGTTCACCCAGCGTTCGTAGTTAGACTGCTGGCCGAGCAGGTCGTAGAAGTTAAGTGCGACGATGAGTGACTTGTTCTTCAGGAACGGCTTCGATATCTGTCCGTTCCACAGCAATTCGTTAGTGTTCATCGACGTGTCGTTGTATCCCCGCCGGCTGCGCTCGTGGAGGTTCATGGAGACCTCGATGTCGAGTGGCAGGCGCACGAGGAACTGTCCGCCGTAGTCGAACTGCCAGGTGTCGAGGTTGGCGTTGGGCTGCAGCTCGTTGCGCGAGTGCTGGTAGTTCAGCCGTCCGTCGATGGAGACCTCGAGCCAGTCGTTGCGATAGCTGGCCGTCAGTCGCTCGTTGAGGTTCGTCGTGCGTGTGGTGTTCTTCTCGGCATCGGCCAGCCGTTGGGCTACGTAGCTGACGTAGTTGTTGTAGCGGATGCGGGTGTCGGTGCCTACGTTCCAGTGGGCGGCGGTGTCGACGGCGGTGTTGAAGTTGAATCCGCCGTTGATGTTCCAGTTGCCGTTGATGTTCTCTGGTCGCGAGACGCTTCCGCCCGTCGCCGGGTCGTAGCGTACGAAGTTGGAGATGGCGTTGCGCGTATGCCGGAAATTGAAGTAGGCTACGACGGAGCGCTTGTAGCGCACGATGTAGTTGTTGTAGTAGGCGTTCAGCGAGTTGGTGAACGAGGGCTTCAGTCCTGGGTTACCCTGGGTGATGTAGAGCGGGTTGGAGTCGTCGGTGATGTCGAGCAGCTGCGTCATCTCAGGCTGGCTGGTCTCGCCGCGGTAGTGGAACCAGAGGTTGCTCTGCTCGCTGAACTTGTAGTGGAAGTCGAGGGTCGGCGTCAGGTTGATGACGTTGCGTACGGTGTCGACGTAGATACCGCGGTAGTCCTGGATGAAGTCGGAGTGCTGCGGTTGGACGAGGAAACCGATGTTGTAGTCGTATTCCTCGACGCGGTGGCGCAGGTTCAGCCTGATGTTGTGTGTGTAGTTCTTGTATTCCGAGTAGCGGCTGAGACTGCGGTCGAGTGCGGCGGGCTGTTCCAGATCGCCTCCAACGGGTGCAGACCAGGGGTCCCACTCGCGGTATTCCGGAAGGATGCCGTAGAAGGGGTCGGCGTTCATGCGGCTGTAGTCGTAGGTCTTGCGGTCGCTTTTGTTCTGACTGTAGCGCAGCTCGTAGCTGGCCTGCAGGTGTGCACCCTTCCAGAGCGGTTCGCTGTAGGTGCCGCTCACTACGTAGCCGCTATTGTCCGAGGGCGTCGTGTTGTAGCGGGCGGTGTAGTAGGTGGAGTCGAGACCTGCCTGATTCTTGACGCGGAAGAGGTGGACGGCATTGTCGCTGGCGTTACGGTTTTCGCTGTTTCCGCCGTTGGCTTCCAGTCGTACGACGATGTTGCGGCCACGAGGGTTCAGACGACGGAATAGCTGCAGCATGGCCCATGCGTTCTTGTTTTCTCCATAGGTCAGGCTGGTGTTCTCGTTGTGGTTGATGACGTATGGCATTAGCGGATTGGCGGGGTCGGGCGTTAATCCCATGTCAGCCACGTCGGCCAGCGGATAGCTGCTGTATTTGTACGGGTCGTCGTCGAAGGTTGCTGCGAGCGACATGTTGGTGGCGTCGCTGGTGTCGTAGCTGCCGTTGGCACGCAGCAGGATGTTGGTCAGCGTGTCGGGTTTCCACTCAGCACGGATGTTACCCCGCCAGTTGTTGCTGCGGGTATAGTTCGACGTCTTGTTGTTTGAGAAGTTTCGCGATGTCTCGCTATAGAACGTCTCGCTGGCATTCTCTGTCTGGTTGTCGCCGCCGCGGTGGTTCCAGCGCACGCTCGCATCTACCTTTAGCTTCTTGCCGTCGTCGTAGTTGAGGTTGGTGCCGAGCATCTTGCGGGCGTTCAGTCCGCGACGGTTCCACCAGCCGGCATTCTCTTCCTTGTTGTTGAAATTGCCGAGGATTACAATGCGTGTGTTGTCCGTGAAGCTCGAGGCCATGCCACGCGAGGCATAGCGGTGCTTGGTGCCGCCGGCAAGGTCGAGGTTGGTCATATATCCGCGGTTCATGCCTTTCTTGATCGAGAAGTCGAGCACGGTCTCCTTCTCGCCGTCGTCGATGCCCGTAATGCGCGCCTGGTCTGACTGCTGGTCGTAGAACTTCAGGTTCTGGATGATGCTGACGGGGATGTTCTTGAGCGCCGTCTCCACATCGCCGAGCATGAACTCCTTGCCATCGAGCAGAATCTTCTTCACCTCCTTACCGTTGACGGTGATTTTTCCGTCCTCGTCGACGTCGGCACCGGGAATGCGCTTGATGAGCTCCTCGATGGCCGAACCTTCAGGGGTGCGGTAGGCTTCGGGATTGTAGACGATGGTATCCTTGCGTACGATGACTTGTGCGGCACGGCCAGTGACGACGGCCTCTTGGAGCAGGATGCTCTCCGACTCCATCAGCAGGTTGCCGAGGTCTTGGTTCTCGTTGCGCCGCAGCGTTATCTCGCGCTCAAAGGTCTGGTACCCCAGCGACGAGATGCGCAGACGGTAGGTGCCCGTTCTCGGTGCCAGCACGTAGAAGTTACCGCGTTCGTTGGTCACCGTTCCTCCTACGAAGGTACTGTCGTAAGCGGTGAACAGCTGGACGGTGGCCTGTATCATCGGCTCCTTCAGGTCGGCGTCGAGCAGCTGTCCGCGGATGGTCAGTCGCCGTTCGTCGGGATCTGGCTGGGCGGATGTTGTGAGCAATGAGAAATGAACAGTGATAAATGTCAGGATGAATATGATACGTTTTGTCATCGTCTTGTTTAGTTTTTGTGTCGGTTTGATTTTAGTCCATGGAGTTATGCAGATTACCCCCGGGCCATTTTGTAGATTTTTTCCATGTCTTCAGCTTTGAGCACTTTGAGAGCGCCGATGGTGCGCTGGTTGTCTTGGCAGCACTTGCGCGTCATCTCCTTGATTTCCTCATCGGTAATGTCACGGCCGATGAGTTCCTTGATGTTGATGGGCATGCCGATGGCGTGGTAGAAACGCTCCATGGCCTGGATGCCCTGCTCGGCGGTGCCTTCCGGGTCGGTGAAATCGTTGGGCACGTCCATCACGTTTACTGCGAAACGTACGAAACGGCTCAGGTTCTCATGCATCACATAGCGCGCCCAGCTTGGCCACATGGCAGCGAGGCCAGCGCCGTGGGTTACGTCGAACATGCCGCTCAGCTCGTGTTCCAACTGGTGAGTCGCCCAATCGTCAGCCACGCCGCAACCTGTCAGGCCGTTGTGCATCAGTGCGCCAGCCCACATGATTTGTGCGCGATAGCGATAGTCCTCGGGATTCTTCAATACAGGGAAGATTGCGTGCTTCATCGAACGCAGAGTGGCCTCGGCGATGTTAGTCGTCAGGTCCATGTCGTCGTCTTTGGTGAAGTAACGTTCCATGGTGTGCATCATCATGTCTGTCACGCCGGCAGCCGTCTGGTAGGGCGGGAGCGTAAACGTGCGCTCGGGGTTCATGATGGCGAACTTTGGGCGCGACATGTTGTTCGAGTAGCCTAATTTCACGTCGCCGTCCTCATTAGTGATTACACTCGCCTCGCTCATCTCCGAGCCAGCGGCCGGGATGGTCAGCACAGAAGCCACAGGCAGCATCGTCTTCGGCGCTTCAGCTTTACCGAGGTACAAATCCCACACGTTGCCCTCCATGCCAACACCGTAAGCGATGCACTTCGACGAGTCGATGACACTACCTCCTCCAATGGCAAGAATGAAGTCCACCCCCTCCTTGCGGCAAAGCTCGATGCCTTTCTGCGCCAACGAGAGTCTCGGATTGGGCACCACGCCGCCGAGCTTGACGTAATCCACGCCACCAGCTGTCAGCAGTCCGCAAATCTTGTCGAGCAGTCCCGAGCGCTCCGCACTTTTTCCTCCGTAATGTACCAGCACCTTCGTGCCACCATATTTCTTCACCAGAGCAGCCACCTGCTCTTCACTCTGTTTTCCGAACACCACTTCCGTCGGAGCATAGTAATTAAAATCCTTCATATCATTTTATTCCTTTTCTCATTTCCATTGTTATTCGTTACGAAAAATGATCACAGCGCTCGGCTCTGCCGCTTCGCTTGCGAAGAACCGACCCCGTGATCTTTTGTGCCGGATCCCTTCACTCATCTCTGTGCTGCATGTGAAGACAAGCTGGGGTATCGTCAATTGGCGGTGCAAAGGTACAAACAATTTTTCATATAAAACAAATTTTTCAAAAAAAATAGTTTTCATGCCTTTTCAAAGATAACGTATGTTACCATGAACTGGTGAGAAGACCAAAATTTTTCATTCGTGGATCACAGGAGTGGACACAGGGCCCTGTGTTCAGTCCCCCTGTGTCACATACTACGGTAATCGCAGATGCACCTGCAAAGATACGAAATCTTTGGGAATAAAAACGCTTTTAGGTGAAAAACTGCAAAAAAGATCTGAATTATTTGGATATTAGTACCAGAATTAGTACCTTTGCCGCAAAAATAATTTGTCATGGGCTCAAAAGAGAAAATGGGGTCCGTCACCTGATCAACTTGAAGCCGATACAGATACAGATGATACAGATGTTTTCTAAGGAGTCCTCGCGTACTGCGCGTATACGCGGTACGCGAAGAGTTTCTAAAAAACAAGTGTATAGATCTGTATCTGTATGCATTCGGAAAGGGCCGCCAAACGACCCGAATAGTGCCCCTTTTCAACCCGAATAGTGCCCCTTTTCAACCCGAATAGAAGATCATGGGGTCGGTTCTTTGCGTGGCAAAGCGAGCAAGCTCGAGCGCTTCTGATCATTTTGCCAACTTTTGAATTACTCCAAACGAAACACCAGTTAGTCTTGACATCTCTACCAAAACGTTAGCGTTTGTATCAAAAATCGCAAAAATTGTCATTATTTTCTTTTTGTTGCTTATTATCTGCAGTTTTTTTCGTACCTTTGCAACGTTTTATGAATTTCTCAACGATGAGAAAGTTTGAGGTCATATTTATACCCTACGAGACAAATAAATAATCAAAAACCAAATAACAACGATGATTATTAAGAACGACATTTTCGCGCCTTTGGCCTTGGGGCTGGGCGCAACGCGACGGGCAGCGATGACGCTGCTTGTGATGATGCTCACGACTGCTACGGCGTGGGCAACAGATGTTGCCGTGATGTACACCGTCTCTTGTAATACAGCGCTGACACCACACAAAAGCACCATCGCCCGTTCTGATAACCAAAACAAAAAAGTCACTTGGGAATTCGGCGTTAACCAGCCCGCATGGAACAAAAACGCAACGCATGGTGTCGATGACGAGTACGACATCATGTTCAAGCCAGACGCGGATCTGTCAACTATGAGCAATAGCGTAATGGTCGCCTCCGGAACCACGTTCACTGTCAGCGTCGGCGCCTCTGACTATTACATCAAGAGTGTATCGATAGGCAACGCCAATGCTACTGCTGGTCTTAACGCGAAGTCGCTCGACGTTAACGTATCAAGCACTAGCACCCTTGCAAATTTTATTGTCATCCTCACTACCGACCACTACCGTACTGTCACCCCTGCCAGCGGACTGACCGTTACCAGCGGCACTACTGCCGTTGAGGGCAACGTGACCTATTACAAGGTGGGCACGACGGTTACCATAGCGCCTACCAATGCGCATCATATCATTGACGGCACGGGCGGCACGGGTTCCGCCTCTGTCACTGTTGCTGCCGACAAGCGCAGTTTCTCCTTCACCATGCCGTCGGCAAACGTCAGTCCTACGGCTACGCTTACCGAGGTTTATCAGCTGTCGCCTGCCAGCGGCATTACGCTCAGCCCTGCTGCCTATTTCACCTACAGCGGTGCCCAATACTATAAGCCCGGTACTGTGGTTACTCTCAGCAGCACCATCCCCACGGGTCAGCATGTCACTTACAAGGTCGGCAATACCAACCTCCCTGGCAACACCTACACCGTGACCAGCAGCGATGTCAGTTTCTCCAGAGTATTGGCTTACAATACCTATAGCGTTCAGTTCAATGGCAACGGCAATACCGGCGGCTCGATGAGCAATCAGGGCTTCACCTACGGCACAGCGCAGAATCTTAATGCCAATGGCTTCAGCCGAGCCTTCACCGTTACCTATAATTATAATGGTGCTACGGGCGGCAATGGTCAAACAAGTGCCATAGCCACAGCTACCTTTGCGGGCTGGGCAACGAGTGCCAGCGGCGCGAAGGTCTATAACAATCAGCAGAGCGTCAATAATCTCACCACTACCAACAACGGCACGTTTGACCTCTATGCCAAGTGGACCGACGGCAGCGTCACCCTGCCTACGCCTGTCAAGACGGGCTACACCTTCGGCGGCTGGTACAGCAATGCCGGACTGACTGCCAAGGTCGGAGATGGCGGTGCATCATACACACCGAGTGCCGGCATCACTCTCTATGCCAAGTGGACGGCAAACACCTATTCTGTTCAGTTTAATGGCAACGGCAATACCGGTGGCTCAATGAGCAATCAGGGCTTTACTTACGACGCTGAACCGCAGAACCTTACTGCCAACAGCTACAGCCGAGCCTTCACCGTTACCTATAATTATAATGGTGCTACGGGCGGCAATGGTCAAACAAGTGCCATAGCCACAGCTAACTTTGCGGGCTGGGCAACGAGTGCCAGCGGCGCGAAGGTCTATAACAATCAGCAGAGCGTCAGCAACCTGACCGCTACCGACGGCGGCACGTTTAACCTCTATGCCAAGTGGATCGACGGCAGTGTCACCCTGCCCACGCCTGTCAAGACGGGCTACACCTTCGCTGGCTGGTACAGCGATGCCGGACTGACTGCTAAGGTCGGTGATGCCGGCGCTTCCTACACGCCAAGTGCTAACATCCCTCTCTATGCCAAGTGGACGGCAAACTCTTACAGCGTGCAGTTCGTCAAGAACCACACCGATGCAACAGGTGAGATGTCTGACCAGGGCTTCACCTACGATACTGCGCAGAGCCTTACTGCCAACAGCTACAGCCGCACGGGTTATACCTTCGCCGGCTGGGCATTATCGCCTGACGGTGACGTGGAATACGCTGACAAGGCGAGCGTCAGCAACCTCACTGCCGACCCAAATGGCACGGTGACGCTCTACGCAAAGTGGAACACTATCACCTATACCATCACCTACCACGAGAATGGTGGCTCGCTCTCGACCGACAAGAACAGCTTCACCATCGAGAGCGCTGACATCACCCTCGATGAACCTACCCGCCCAGGCTACACCTTTGACGGCTGGTATGCCAACGAGGGGTTGAAAGGCGACCCTGTAACCACCATCGCTCATGGCTCTATTGAAGACAGAGAGTATTGGGCCAAGTGGATAGCAAATTCTTACAACGTTCATTTCGACGGCAACGGCAGCACCAGTGGTGAGATGGACGACCAAGGCTTCCTCTACTATGACAAATCTCAAAACCTCACTGCCAACGCTTTCAGCCGCACGGGCTATACATTTGCTGGCTGGGCCACATCGGCTGACGGCGACGTGGACTATTCCGACCAGCAGGAAGTCAGCAAGCTCACTGCCGACCCAAATGGCACGGTGACACTATATGCTAAGTGGAACACAATCACTTATACCATCACCTATAATCTCGATGGCGGTACACTCGATACCGACAAGAACAGTTTCACCATCGAGAGCGCCGACATCACCCTCGACCATCCCATCAAGCCTGGTTATACCTTTACGGGATGGACCGGCAGCAACGGCACAACGCCACAGACCACCGTCACCATCACCCAAGGCAGCACTACGGAAGACCTCAACTACACGGCCAATTACGAGTTCGCACGTATCACCGAGGGCAGCCTTACCTATGAATGTACCAGCGGAACGGAGGCAAAGGTTATTGCCTGCAACAGCAGCGTGACATCTGTCACCATTCCTGCAACCGTCAGCAATGCCGACGGAACCTACAATGTCAACGCCATCGAAGCTGATGTCTTCAGCGGTTGCACCAATCTGCTTGTTGTCATCTTAGCTTCTGAAACACCGCCGGCAATGAGCAGCGGCGCGTTTGACGGTTGTACGGCGCTCAATGCCATCGGCGTACCTGAGGGCAAAGCAGGTGCATACGAGGCTGCCAGTGGCTGGTCTGCCTATGCCAACAAGATATTTGCCATTGACGGCACTTGCGGCACTGATGTCTATTATGCATACGACAGCAGCACCAAGACACTCAACATCTTCGGCATTGGTGCCATGGCAGACTATGACTTAGGAGAAACACCGTGGTATAGCTATAAGGATGAAATCACAACAGCTATCATCGGTGCCAGCGTGACGAGCATCGGCGAGAGTGCCTTCCGAGGCTGCCATGCTCTGACCAGCATCGAGATTCCCGCCGGCGTGACAAGCATCGGCGGTGATGCCTTTAGTGAATGCACCGGACTGACTAGCGTTGAAATTCCCGCCAGCGTGACGAGCATCGGCGATGAAGCCTTCAATAGCTGTTATGCTTTGGAAATTATCTCGGTGGATGAAGAAAATGCAACGTATCACAGCAGTGGCAATTGTATTATAGAGACTGCATCCAATACGCTGATTGCAGGTTGTAAGACTACCGTCATTCCTGATTATGTGACGAGCATCGGCAATAATGCCTTCAAGGGCTGCACTGGTCTTACCATCATCGTGATTCCAGCCAGTGTGACGAGCATCGGTGATAATGCTTTCAAGGGTTGCACGGGTCTGGCCAGCGTTACCCTCTATGCCCCGTCGCTGGAGACATACGGCGATGCTGCGTTCTTTGACAATGCCAGCGGCCGCAAGATATACGTACCTACCAGCAGTGTGGATGCCTACAAGACAGGCTGGGGCGACTACACCGATGACATACGGGGCTTCGACGGCACCTGCGGCACTGATGTCTATTATGCATATGACAGCAGCACCAAGACACTCAACATCTTCGGCATTGGTGCCATGGCAGACTATGACTTAGGAGGAACACCGTGGTATAGCTATAAGGATGAAATCACAACAGCTATCATCGGTGCCGGCGTGACGAGCATCGGCGAGAGTGCCTTCCGAGGCTGCCATGCTCTGACCAGCATCGAGATTCCTGCCAACGTGACAAGCATCGGTGCTTGGGCCTTCCATAGCTGCCATGCTCTGACCTGCATCGTGATTCCTGACAAGGTGACGAGCATCGGCAATGGTGTCTTCGCTGGCTGCAGAAGTCTGACCAGTATCGAGATTCCTGCCAGCGTGACGAGCATCGGCGAGAAGGCCTTCTCTTCTTGCACTGGTCTGACCAGCATTGAGATTCCTGCCAGCGTGACGAGCATTGGCGCCCATGCCTTCTTTGACTGCACCAGTCTGACGAGCATCGAGATTCCTGCTAACGTGACGAGCATCGGCGATGATGCCTTCATTGGCTGCACTGTTCTGGAAACTATCTCTGTGGCTGACGGAAATGCGGTATATGATAGCCGCAACAACTGCAATGCTCTTATCGAGACAACCACCAACACACTGCTTTATGGCTGCCAGAATACCGTGATTCCCGCCAGTGTTACATACATCGGCGATGATGCCTTCTTTGACTGCAGCGGTCTGACCAGTATTGAGATTCCTGCCGGCGTCACAAGCATCGGCAATGGTACCTTCTTTGGTTGTACCAGTCTGCTTGCCGTTATCTTAGATTCTGAAACTCCATTTACACTGGTCAGCGGCGCGTTTGATGACTGCGCGAGGCTCAACGCCATCGTTGTACCTGCGGGCACAGCAGAGGCATACAAGGTTGCCGAGGGCTGGTCTGACTATGCTGACAAGATACAGGAAATAGATGGCTCTTGTGGTGATGGTGTCAATTATTCATATGATAGCACCAGCAAGACTCTTACCATTTTCGGTAAAGGAGCAATAGAGAGCTGCCCCTGGCAGAGCTATCGCGAGGATATAGCGACAGTCGTCATCAGTAATGGTGTTACTGGCATCGGCGATAATGCCTTCAGCGGTTGCAGCGGTTTGCGTGGCGTCTTCCTGTCTTCGGAAACTCCGCTGACGCTGGGTAGCAACGCGTTCGACGGTTGCACGGCGCTCAAAGCCATCGTAGTGCCTTGGGGCGCTTCAGAGTCATACAAGGCTGCCGGTGGTTGGACGGCATATACAGATAAGATATGTAACGACTTCGACTTTTGTGGTACCGATACCTATTATATGTATGATTTCGCCACTAAGACTCTTCACGTTCTCGGAACAGGAACCATGGATGGCTATAATCGATGGTTTGGTTATAAAATTCATATCACGAGAGTCATTATTGGTCATGGCGTAACAAGTATTGAAGATGGTGCCTTCACTGAAAGCAATCTGACGAGCATTGAGATTCCTTCCAGCATGACGAGCATCGGGAAGACTGCCTTCATCAACTGCGAAAGTCTGGAAAGTGTCACCATCCCTGCCAGCGTGAAGAGCATCGGCGATGATGCCTTCTCTGCCTGCATTGGTCTGGCGTCTGTCACTTTTGCTGAAGGTTCGCAGTTAGATAGCATCGGCAATCATACCTTCTCTGGCTGCACCGCTTTGACGAGCATTGAGATTCCCGCCAGTGTTACATACATCGACGATTATGCCTTCTCTGGCTGCACCGCTTTGACGAGCATTGAGATTCCCGCCAGTGTGACGAGTATCGGCAATGGTGTCTTCTCTAGCTGTAGCGGTTTGACCAGCGTCGAGATTCCTACCAGTGTAACGAGCATCGGCGGTGATGCCTTCAGTGCCTGCAGCAGTCTGACCAGCATCGATATTCCTGCCAGCGTGACGAGCATCGGCATGTTGGCCTTCCATGACTGCACCAACCTGACCGATGTCACCATCTATGCCCCGTCGTTAAATGAGTACGGCTATGACGCTTTCGTCGGCAATGCCGCCGACAGAAAGATATATGTGTTCAGCGAGTATTTGGACGACTACAAGACTCGCTGGAGTGATTATGCTGACGACATCCTGCCTATCGAAGGCATTGCTTTAGCTGACAATGCCGACAACAGCAGTCTTATCGCGGCGGCTAACGGTCATACTCTCGACGTTACCCTGCAGGGCCGCACGCTCTACAAAGACGGCTCGTGGAACACTCTGTGCCTGCCGTTCTCGTTGAGTGCTGAGCAGATTGCTGCCCATGCGGACTTTGCAGGGGCAACGCTGATGACGCTGGACGTGAGACAGAAGAACGGCTTCGACCCGACGGACGGCACGCTGTATCTGGGATTTAATACGGCAGAAGCGATTGAAGCAGAAGTGCCCTATCTGGTGAAGTGGGAAAAGGCTATGGACTACGAGGGCAATGAGGCGAACTACGACATCAGCAATCCAGTATTCCTGGGCGTGACCATCATCAACTCGACGGCTCAGACAGTGGAGAGCCAGACCGCAGGGTTGGAGACAGTACAGATGGTGGGTACGTACTCGCCAGTCAGCGTGACAGCTGATGACAAGAGCATCCTGTTCCTTGGCGATGCGAACACGCTGTACTACTCCAGCATAGACCGTCAGATTCGCTCGTGTCGTGCCTACTTCTCAGTGCCGTACATCAATGGTAACGCAGGAGCTGAGGCACGTGCGTTTGCATTAAGCTTTGACGGTGAAGAAACGACAGGCATCAGCCTCACTCCCGGCCCCGGCCTCACCCCTAACCCCTCTCCGAAAGGCGAGGGGAACTTTAAGGGCGAGGGGAGTGATTACTGGTACACCATCGACGGACGCAAGCTCAGCGGAAAGCCCTCACAACGCGGAATGTATATCAATAAAGGTAAAAAAATA
>JAEEGG010017643.1_pt1 | contig 14647 bp, 9 predicted proteins | sample 9134161 | NCBI WGS metagenome assembly JAEEGG01 (sample SAMN16246543, study PRJNA631951) | gut metagenome | biome: gut microbiome; feature: rumen; material: CR-attached | host: Bos | place: Iran: Karaj | collected 2018-10
CGGTCCCGCGCCCCGTCGTCCTCCGCGGCCCCGACCGCCCGGTCGAACCAGCTCAGGGCGGAGTTGAACTGTTTTCGCTGCAGCTCCTGGAGTCCCTTGACGAAGTATTCCTCGGCGTTGGCCGTGAAGAGGTATTTGTCCGTGCCGGTGCTCTCCGTGTTGCCAAGGGTGATGGGCGTCGGCGCGGCGTCGATGAAGCGGTCGATCAGGACGTTCTCATACTGGCGGGAGAGGGCCACACTGCGGTTTTCGCGCTCCTGGGCGAGGCTGAACCTGTACAGCGGCCGCAGGCGGATGTCGATGTCGCGGTGCTGCAGCAGCTCGTCGTCGAAGTCCTTCTTGGCGAAGTCCGCGTCCAGCGCGAGCAGCGAGCTGTACTGGCGCGTGGTGTCGGCGAAGGAGGTCTCGCCGCTGCGGGCGCGGTAGTCGCGGACCTTCTGCTGGGCGGTCTGGTAGTCCGCCCGCGATTCCCGCGTGCGACCGAGCATATTCTCCACGTAGGAGCGGTTCAGGTACGCTTTCGCGAAATCGGGATAGAGCTCGATGGACTTGTTGTAGTCCTCCAGCGCGTCCTGCCAGCGGCCCATCTCCACGAAGATGGCCGCGCGGTTGTAGTGCGCGAGGACATTGCCCGGGTTGATGTTGATCACCCGGTCCATATCGGCGAGCGCCTGCTCGAAGGCGCCCACCTGGGCGTAGATGAGGCTTCGGTTATAGAGCGTGAGGGCGTTGCCGGGCTCGTGCTCGAGCACGGTGTCCAGGTCCTTCATCGCGTCGTTGTAGCGCCGCTGCTCGTAGTAGATCAGGGCGCGGTTGAAATAGGCGAAGGTGTTGTCCACGTCCAGCTCGATGGCGCGGTCCAGGTCCTCCAGCGCCTCGTCGTAGCGCTTCAGGTCGGAATACACGCGGGCCCGGCGCACGAAGCCCTCGGGCTCGAAGCGGTCCATCCGGATCGCGAGATTGTAGTCCTCCAGCGCCCGGGTGGTGTCGGACAGGAAGAGGTGGCAGGCGCCCCGGTTGAGGTACGCGGAGGGATCCCGCGGCTCCTTCTTGATGTAGTAGTCGAAGTCCGCGACGGCCTCCTCGAAGCGCTGCGCGAGGAAATAGGCCACGCCGCGCGAGAAATACACGCCCTCCTGGCCGGGCCGCAGCTCGAGGGCGCGGTCGAAGTCGCGGAAGGCGGCGTCATAGTCGCCGAAGCGGCTCTCGGTGATCGCCCGGTAGTGGTAGCCGTTGGTGAAAATGGGGTTGAGCCGGACGGAGGTATTGAAGTCCGTCTGCGCGCCGCGCAGGTCCCCGAGGTTGTATTTCGCGATGCCGCGGAAGAAGAAACTCCAGTAGTCCGTGGTGTCCAGCCGCGCAAGGACGTTGAAGTTCTCGATGGCCTGGGCGTACTTCCCGTCGGACAAAGCCTGGCGGCCCCGCCACATAAAGACATCCTTGTCATATTGGGCGCAGGCGAAAGTTGCTCCGAGAAGCAACAAGCCTATGGTCAGGAGAAACTTTTTCATTATTTTTGCAAAGATAAACAATAATCGGACCCGATTTGAAGCGCATCCTCATTTTTGTCGCCGCCTGCCTGCTGGCCGCCGCCCCCCTGCGGGGACAGGACCTTGCGCAGCAGCTGTCGGCGGAGGTGTCCTTCCTCGCCGACTCCCTGCAGGCGGGGCGCGGGTTCGGCGCCGCCGGCAACCAGTCGGCGACCTTCTATCTCCTCCGCCAGCTGCGCGACGCCGGCCTGCGCACCACCGTCCAGTCCTTCACCGAAGCGGGCCGGGGCGGCCACAACGTCGTGGCCGTGACCCCCGGCTGGTTCCGGCGCTACATCGTCGTGGGCGCCTATTTCGACGGCCTGGGCACGCTCGACGGGCGCATCTACCCGGGCGCCGATTCCAACGCCTCCGGCGTGGCCGCGCTGATCTGTCTGGCGCAGCGCCTGCAGGCCTGCTGCAGCGGCGAGGTGGGGATCGTGTTCGTGGCCTTCGACGGCCACAACGCCGACCTGTCCGGCTCGCGCGCCTTCCTGGAGCGCTACGGCCGGGAATTTCCCATTTCCCTGATGGTCAACCTGGACATCCTCGGATCGGCGCAGGCGCCGCTCCGGAAGACGCGGCCCGACTACCTCATCGCCCTGGGCGGCGACCGCTACCGCCTGTCGCTCGAGAGCGCCAACCGCGGCCCGCGCCTGGACCTGGGCTACGACTACTACGGCAGCAAGGCCTTCACGGACCTCTTCTACCGGCGGGTCAGCGACCAGCGCTGGTTCCTCGACGCCGGCATCCCCGCCGTGATGTTCACCAGCGGCATCACGATGGACACCAACAAGCCCGGCGACACCGCCGGACTCCTGGACTACGGCCTCCTCGAGCGCCGCGTCCTCCTCATCGAGACCTGGCTCCGCGGGCTGCTGTAGCAAAAAAGCGGCTACCAGTGGGACGGGCAGGATATTTCCGGAATATTGTTATATTTGTACGATAGTATGAAGGCCTTCTGGAAGATACTCAGGCGATACGTAGCTCCGTACAAGGGCTACGTGGGCGGGTCGGTGGGGCTCAATATCCTCTCGGCCATCTTCAACGTCTTCTCGTTCTCGCTGCTCATCCCCATCCTCAAGATCCTCTTCAACGTCGGCGAAACGCAATACGAATTCACCCCGTGGCACGCCGGGATGCCCTTCAGCGAGATCACGTCCAACGCCTACTACTACGTCTCGCAGTTCATCGCCCAATACGGTGCGAGCCGCGTCCTGCTGATGCTCAGCCTCTTCTTCATCGCCATCGTGGTCATCAAGGTGGCCTGCTACTTCGGCGCCGCCGCCGTGATGGTGCCCATCCGCACCGGCGTGGTGAAGGACCTGCGTATGGAGATCTACCGCAAGATCCTCTCCCTCCCGCTGGGCTTCTTCAGCCAGGAGCGCAAGGGCGACATAATGGCCCGCATCAGCGGTGACGTCCAGGAGGTCGAGAACTCGATCACCAGCACCATCGAGATGCTGATTAAGAACCCCATCCTGATCGCCATCTACCTCTTCGCCCTCTTCCGTATGTCCTGGCAGCTCACCCTGTTCGTGATCTTCTTCGCCCCGCTGATGATCCTCGTCATCAGCGCCACCGGGCGCCGCCTCAAGGCCCGTTCCGCCGAGGCCCAGCGCTACTGGAGCGACACGATGAGCCAGGTGGACGAGACCCTCGGCGGCCTGCGCATCATCAAGGCCTTCCGGGCCGAACGCCGGATGGAGGAGCGCTTCGATCAGATCACGGACGCGATGCGCCGCAAGAACAACCAGGTGGCCACCCGCCAGGCGAGCGCCCATCCGGTCAGCGAGCTGATCGCCACGGCGATGATCGCCATCGTGATGTGGTTCGGCGGTATGCTCATCCTGAGCGACCACGCCATCATCGACGCCCCCACCTTTATGGCCTACACGGCCATCCTCTACAGCGTCATCCAGCCCATCAAGGACCTCTCCAAAGCCGCCTACGGCATCCCCAAGGGCCTCGCCTCGATGGAGCGCATCGACGCCATCCTCCAGGCGAAGAACACCCTCCTGGAGACCGAAAATCCCCAGCCCCTGGACGGCTTCCGCGAATCCATCCGCTTCGAGGGCGTGCACTTCCGCTACGAAGACGGCCGGGAAGTGCTGCGCGGCATAGACCTCGAAATCCCGAAGGGCAAGACCATCGCCATCGTGGGCGCGAGCGGCGCCGGCAAGTCCACCCTGGTGGACCTCCTCCCCCGCTTCTACGACCCCGCGGAGGGCCGCATCACCATCGACGGCGTGGACATCCGCGACGTCCGCCTGCAGGACCTGCGCGCCCTGATGGGCAATGTCAACCAGGATCCTATCCTGTTCAACGACACCCTCTTCGGCAACATCGCCTTCGGCAAACAGGACGCCACCCAGGAGGAGGTCGAAGCCGCCGCGCGCATCGCCGGGGCCCACGAATTCATCCTGGAGAAGGAAGAAGGCTACCAGACCAACATCGGCGACCGCGGCGTCAAGCTCTCCGGCGGCCAGCGCCAGCGCATCAGCATCGCCCGCGCCATCCTCAAGAACCCTCCGATCCTCATCCTCGACGAAGCCACGGCCTCGCTCGACACGGAGTCGGAGCGCATCGTCCAGGACGCGCTGGACAAGCTGATGAGCGGACGTACCACCATCGCCATCGCCCACCGGCTCAGCACCATCAAGAACGCCGACGAGATCATCGTCCTCAACGACGGCCGCATCGTGGAGCGCGGCCGCCACGACGAGCTGATCGAGCTCGGCGGCTATTACCGCAAGCTCCACGATATGCAGGCCCTGTAGGATGACCCCCAACCGCACCCGCTCGCTGCTCTTCAAGCTCGCCATGCTGCTGTACGTCGTGGCCGTGGCCTATCTCTGCTTCGCCAATTTCCACAAGCTTCCGGAAGCGCCCAGGACCCTCTTCGGCATCCCGACGGACAAGATCGTGCACTTCTGTATGTTCTTCCCCTTCCCCATCCTGGCCTTCTTCGCCTACGACCGGCTCACGGAGACCCCGCTACAGGCCCTCGCAGCCCTGCTGTGCATCTGCGCCTTCGGCGGCATTTTCGCGGGCCTCACCGAGCTCATCCAGGGGGCGCTCCCCTACCGCAGCCAGGACGTCCACGACTTCAGCGCGGACCTTCTCTCCATCGGCATCTCCGGCCTGCTGGTCTTCGTGTACGACGTCTCCAAGATGAAAAAGAAACTATGACCCACCGACGCCTTCCCGCCCTGCTCCTGACCCTGCTGCTCGTCCTGCCCGCCGCCGCCCAGACCGTGCCGCGCACCCGCGACTTCCGCCCCCTGTGCGACACCCTCGCCGCCCGGCTCAAGCGCCGCACCACGGTGGACTTCCGCCTGTCGGTGTCGAAGATCGAGCGCAACGGCAGCGCCCTCGACCTCACCTTCAACGCCAACCTGTCCTATTTCCCCTGGCACAGCGAAGACGTGCAATGGTTCCGCGAGCAGCTCACCAAGGAATGGAGCTTCAAGGACTTCACCCCGGGCAGGATCGTCTCCAACGGCTACGAACTCGACGAAATGGTCACCCCGCGGCTGACCAACGACGGCAAGCCCTTCCGCTACGCCCACAGCGTCGAGGATCCGCGCCGCAACCAGCCCCGCTTCATCTCGCAGGTGGGCGCGCGGCGCTTCCCCAAGGGGATGGACGACCGCTACATCGTCCTCTGGCAGAGCCACGGACGCTACTACGACGAGGCCTCCGAACAGTGGATCTGGCAGCGCGCCCCGCTCTTCCGCACGATCGAGGATATGTTCACCCAGACCTTCGTGCTGCCCTTCCTCATCCCTATGCTGGAGAACGCCGGGGCCTACGTGATGACTCCGCGCGAGCGCGACACGCAGCGCCTCGAGATCATCACCGACAACGACCCCGCCTTCAAGGGCAAGCGCGAGGGGCTGATGCGCCGCACCGGCTTCTACAGCGAATCCGGCCACTGGGACGACGCCGGCGAAGGCTTCGCCGACACCAAGCCGACCTACACCTTCGACGACTTCCCCTTCCGCTCCGGCACCGCCCGGCAGATCGCCTGCACCCCCGGCGAGCCCACGGCCAATGCCTGCTGGACCCCGGACATCACCCGGCGCGGCAGCTACGCCGTCTATATTTCCTACAAATCCCTGCCCAACAGCTGCCGGACGGCGCACTACACGGTCCGCCACCTGGGCGGCGAGACGGAATTCACCGTCAACCAGCGCCGCGGCGGCGGGACCTGGATCTACCTCGGCACCTTCGAATTCGCCGAAGGCACGGAAGGCTTCATCCTCCTGGACAACCGCGGAGCGGAGAACGAGGTCGTGACCGCGGACGCGGTCAAGGTCGGCGGCGGGATGGGCAAGCTCGAGCGCGGCGGCCAGACCTCCGGGATGCCGGCTTCCGCCGAAGGCGCCCACTACTGGATGCAGTGGGCCGGCGCGGACACCACCGTGACCCGCGCCTGGCCGACCGACTACAACTGCGATTATGCCGCCCGCGGCGCCTGGACCGTGATGATGCGGAAAGAGAAGGACATCCCCATCGACCTCGCCCTCGCCTTCCACACCGACGCCGGCGTGACGCCCAGCGACAGCACCGTGGGCACGCTCGCCATCTACACCCTGAAGAACGAAGGCAAGCGCACCCTGGAGGACGGACGCGACCGCGTGATCAGCCGCGTGCTCTGCGACTATGTCCAGAGCCAGGTCGTCAACGACCTGCGCGAAGACTTCGACTCCAAATGGTCGCGGCGGGCCCTGATGGACCGCAACTACAGCGAGCCGCGCACTTCCGGCGTCCCGGCGATGATCCTGGAGCTGCTCAGCCACCAGAACTTCGCCGATATGAAATACGGCCTCGACCCGAGCTTCCGCTTCACGGTGTGCCGGGCCGTCTATAAGGGCATCCTCAAGACCCTCAGCGAATTCTACCACAGCCCCTACGTCGTCCAGCCGCTGGCGCCGCAGGCTTTCGCCGCCCGCCTCGACGGCACCGGGCGCGTGACGCTCAGCTGGAAGCCCACCCCCGACCCGAAGGAGCCCACCGCCACGACCGACGGCTACATCGTCTATACCCGCATCGACGACGGCGCCTTCGACGCGGGCGTGGAGACCACGGACCTCAGCTACACCTGCAGCATCAAGCACGGCCACATCTACAGCTTCAAGGTCGTGGCCTACAACGACGGCGGGAAGAGCTTCCCCTCCGAGATCCTCTCCGTGGGCACCCCGGCCGGGGCCCGCGGCCGCTCCCCCGTGCTGATCGTCAACAACTTCGACCGCATCAGCGCCCCCGCCTGGGTGGAGAGCCCGGGCTACGCCGGCTTCGAGAGCCGGCTGGACACGGGCGTCCCCTACCTGCAGGAGATCGGCTACATCGGGGAGAACTATGAATTCCGCCGCTCCGCCCTCTACGTGGACAACGACTACCCGGGCTTCGGCGCCTCCTTCGACGACCACGCCGGCGAAATCATCGCCGGCAACACCTTCGATTATCCCTACCGCCACGGCGCCGCCCTGCTGCGCCTCGGCTACCCCTTCTGCTCGATGTCCCGCGACGCCTTCTGCGAAGCCGTCGACGAATACGCCGCCATCGACCTCATCTGCGGCAAACAGGGCCGCACCCCGACCGGGCGCGGCGAAAAGCCCGACCGCTTCAACGTCTATACGGAGCCGCTCCTGGCGGCCCTCCGCAAGCACGTCGGCCACGGCGGCGGCCTGCTGGTCAGCGGCGCCAACATCGCCTCCGACCCGCAGGAAGGCAGCGCCGGCGCCGCATTCCTGTCCGAAGTCCTCGGCTGCAGCCTCGCCAACCCCTTCGGCACCAACAGCGGCCACATCGCCGATATGCCCTTCAGCGACACGATGAATCCCGACATCTACAGCGTGGAATGCGTGGACGGGCTCAAGCCCGCCGGCAAGGGCGCCAAGACCTGGCTCCGCTACCCGGGCACCTCCTATGCCGCCGCGGTCTATAACCAGGCGGACAAATACAGAACCGTCTCGATCGGCGTACCCATCGAGACGGTCCTGCGGGCGGGCGACCGGGAATGGATCTTCCGGGAAGCCCTCGATTTCATTTACAACGGGAAGAAACCCGCCAGGCGATAACTATTTGTCGAATTCCGCGAAGCGGGAATTGTTGGAGATATACTCCGGCACGATCGTCTTCATCAGCTTCACCATCTCCGGGATGCGGACCTCGCGGCCCAGTTCGCCCAGCGCCTCCACCGCCTTGACGGCGTCGGCATAGGCATACTCCCGCGTGCGGGCGATGCGGATGCGGTCGTGGGAGGTCTCGTCGGTATTCTCCTTGTTGGAGAGCACCTCTTCGTAGAGCTTCTCGCCGGGACGCAGGCCGGTATAGACGATCTCGATGTCCTGGTCCGGCACCAGTCCGGCCAGTTCGATCATACGGCGCGCCAGGGTGTCGATCTTGACGGGCTGCCCCATATCGAACACGCAGATGCGGTTCTCCGTCGGGAGCGTCGCCGCCTCCATCACGAGCCGGCAGGCCTCCGGGATGGTCATAAAGTAGCGCGTGATGTTGGGATCCGTGACCGTGACGGGGCCGCCCCGCTCGATCTGGTCGCGGAAGCGCGGGATCACGGAACCGTTGGAGCCCAGCACGTTGCCGAAGCGCGTGGTCACGAACTGCGTCTTGCCCGCCACCTCGCCGGAGGCGATGGCCTTGCCGAGGCTCTGGACGTAGATCTCCGCCAGGCGCTTGCTGCAGCCCATGATGTTGGTGGGATTGACGGCCTTGTCCGTGGAGATCATCACCATCTTCTCCACACCGTATTCGATGCACTTGTCGGCCACGTTGCGCGTGCCGACGACGTTGACCATCACGGCCTCGCAGGGATTCTCCTCCATCAGCGGCACGTGCTTGTACGCCGCCGCGTGGAAGACCACCTGCGGCTTATGGGTCCGGAAGGCGTAGTCCAGGCGCTGGGGCAGGCGCACGTCGCCGATGATGGGCACGAAGGTCAGCGCCGGATAGCGCTCCTCGAGCTCCAGGCGGAGGTTGTGCATAGGCGTCTCCGCATTGTCGAAGAGCACCAGCTTCCTGATGCCGAAACCGGCCAGCTGCCGGCAAAGCTCGGAGCCGATCGAGCCGGCGCAGCCCGTCACCAGGACCACCTTGTCCTTGAAATTCTCCTTGATCGCGTCCAGCGAGATCTTGATCTCCTCGCGGCCCAGCAGGTCCTCGATCTTGATCTTGCGGATCACGAGCTTGTCCGTGCTGGACAGTTCGTCCACGGCCGGGGCGATGAGCACCTTCAGGCCGTTCTCCGCACAGTAGCGCACCAGGCGGTCCTGCTCCGCGTTCACGTCCCGCTCCGCGGTGAAGATCACCCCGCGCAGCGACAGGTTGGACACCGCCTCCTCGAAATCGCTCCGACTGTCGAAATGATAGACTTTCTGGTCGGCGATCAGCGTATGCTCGATCTGCAGATCCTTGGAAATCAAGCCCACGACCTCATAGCGCTTGGATCCGCGCAGGCGTGCGGCCGTCGCCACCGCCTTGTCGTTGGTGCCGTAGACCAGCACGCGGGAGCGCTTCTCCAGATCCCGTATCCTCGACTTGTAGGAGTCGTACACCAGGACCATGATCAGACGCACGAAGCACAGGGCGATCACCGTGACCATCGCATCGATGAGCAGCATCGGAATCGCGCTGGGCGACATCAGGCCGAACACCAGCAGCGCCACGGACATAAAGGCCACCTTGCCGAACGCGGCCAGGCCGAACAGGAGCGTATCCTTGAAAGAGAAATGCCGGATGATGATCGTATGCGTCTTGAGCAGCAGGAACATCACGCCCGAGCCTATCCCGGCGGAGAAGCCCCAGCAATAATCGAACATACGCTCGTTCACGACATCCACGTTGAACAGGAACGCGAGGACCGCCACGCCGATCGAGATGAGGATCGAGATCAGCAGGTCCATCAGGAAGACGTTCCCCTTGCTCACGAACTGCGAACTGTATTTGTCCAGTAACATAGGTTTCAGGCTTAAGAATACAAAAATACGCTCAAACTACTTAAAAAACAATAGCCAGCTGCGGACACAGCGTCCCGCTGACCGGATCCACATAGGGTGCCAGGCTCGCCTGGAAGCCGGCCGTGCCGGCCTCTCCGGCCATTCCCAGCGCCTTCCGGGTAGGCTCCAGCAGCCAGCGGCCGACGTGCGCGCTCAGGATGCCCAGGCCCGCCCCGGCGAACAGGTCGCTCAGCCAGTGGCGGTCGTTGTACCAGCGCATCGCGGCCACCGCCGTGGCCACGGCGTACGCCCCGGCGCCCCAGCCCCAGCCGTATTCCATACGCACCAGCTCCGCTCCCGTGAAGGAGAAGCAGGTGTGCCCCGAGGGGAAGGATTCGGCGTCGGTGCCGTCCGGGCGCGGCGCGTTGATCACTTTCTTCATCACCAGGGCGCTTCCGGCCACGAAAGTGTACGCGAGGCCCGTCTCGATCGCCCTGTCCCAGAAACCGTGCTCCGCCCGCACGCCCGTCAGTCCCAGACCGACGGCCATCGCCGGCGGCACCAGCGGCAGGAAACGCAGCACGTCATAGCCCGGCAGCGGCCCGTTCTTCGCCTTGAGGCGCAGGGCCGCCTCCCGCACGGGGACGTTGATGGCGTTCTGCCCCAGATAGCGTATGCCCATCCCGGTGGCGAACAGCGCGGCGGGCGCGATCAGCTCGCGCGGCCGGAAGCCCGCCCATCCGTCCGGGTCCGTAAATTCCTTGACCGGCTCCAGCAGCCAGTCGCCGACGTGGGCACTCAGGATGCCGAGGCCCGCACCCACGAACAGGTCGCTGAGCCAGTGGCGGTCGTTGTAGCTGCGCATCACGGCCACCGAGGTCGCGAGGGCATAAGCGCCCGCACCCCAGCCCCAGCCGTATTCCATACGCATCAGCTCCGCTCCCGTGAAAGCGAAACAGGTATGCCCCGAAGGGAAAGAATGCCCGTCCGATCCGTCCGGACGCGGCGATTTGACAAGCTCCTTGAGGATCTTCCCGGAGGCGACCGCGACGCCGAAAGACAGGCCCGTCTCGATGAGCCGGTCCGTGAAATCGTGCTCCGAGCGCACGCCGGTGAGCCCCAGGCCCGCATTCAGCGCGAGCGGCACGAACTGGAGGTAGTTGTCGATGCCGACCGTCCGGCCGTCGCCGCGCCAGGACTGCATCGCGTCCCGCATGGGGACGTCGATGCCCTTGTGAGCGACGGCGTGGATCAGCGTGCCCGTCCCGATCAGCACGCCGGGAGCGATCAGCTGGCTGGCGCGGAAAGCGGGGGCCGTGACCACGGGCGCGTCGAGCGCTGCCGTGTCCAGCTGCACCGCCAGCTGCGCACGGGCCGCAGGGCCCGCCAGCAGGGCGGTCAGCAGGATGACGGGCAGCAGGCGTCTCATCGGCCGGCGTACATCTGCTCGTAATACTTCTGGTAGTCGCCGGAGGTGACGTTGTCCAGCCACTCCTGGTTGTCCAGATACCAGCGGACCGTCTTCTCGATCCCCTCCTCGAACTGCAGGCTCGGCTCCCAGCCCAGCTCCTTCTGCAGCTTGGTGGAGTCGATGGCATAGCGCAGGTCGTGTCCCGCGCGGTCGGTCACGAAGGTGATCAGGTCCATATCCTCCCCTTCCGCACGGCCCAGCAGCCGGTCGGTGGTCTTGATCAGGACCTTCACGATGTCGATGTTCTTCCACTCGTTGAAACCGCCGATGTTGTAGGTCTCGCCGGTCTTGCCTTCGTGGAAGATGAGGTCGATCGCCCGGGCGTGGTCCTCCACGTACAGCCAGTCGCGCACGTTCTCGCCCCGGCCATACACCGGCAGCGGCTTGCGGTGGCGGATATTGTTGATGAACAGCGGGATGAGCTTCTCCGGGAACTGGTACGGACCGTAATTGTTCGAGCAGTTCGTCACGATCGTCGGCAGCCCGAACGTGTCGTGGAACGCCCGCACGAAGTGGTCGCTGCTCGCCTTCGCCGCGCTGTACGGGCTGTGCGGCTGGTACTTCAGGTCCTCCGTGAAGAACTTCTCCCCGTAGGCCTGGTGGTGCTCCCCGGAGCTCGCCTTCGTCGTGAACGGCGGCTCGATGCCCTCCGGATGCGTCATCTCCAGCGCCCCGTACACCTCGTCCGTCGAGATGTGGTAAAAGCGCTTGCCCGCGAAGTCGCCGTCCCAGGCGGCCTTGGCGGCCTGCAGCAGGCTCAGCGTGCCCATCACGTTGGTCTGCGCGAAGGTGAACGGATCCTTGATGCTCCGGTCCACGTGGGACTCGGCGGCCAGGTGGATGATGCCGTCCACCTTCTCCTCCTGCATCAGCTTCAGCACACCCTCGAAATCGCAGATGTCCATCTTGACGAACTTGTAGTTCGGCCTGTCCTCGACGTCCTTCAGGTTCGCCAGGTTGCCGGCATACGTGAGCTTGTCCAGGTTGATGATCCTGTAGTTCGGATATTTGTTCACGAACAGGCGTACCACGTGGCTTCCGATGAAGCCGGCGCCGCCCGTGATGATCAGGGTCCTATCGAAATTCATACGCGCGTAATGTGTTGTTAGTCCACAAAAATAACTAATTTTGCACACAATGACAACGAGGCCCCCCATATACCTCTACACCGACGGCGCGGCCAGCGGCAACCCCGGTCCCGGCGGATGGGGCGTGGTGCTGCGCTGCGGCGACGTCTCCAAGGAGCTTTCCGGCGGCTACGCCTGCACCACCAACAACCGGATGGAGCTCCTGGCGGTGATCGAGGGTCTCGAAGCCATCCGGTGGGAAGGCGCCGAAGTGCACGTCTTCAGCGACTCCACCTACGTCGTCCGCACGCTCACCGAGGGTTGGAAGCGCAAGAAGAACCACGACCTCTGGGCCCGCTACGACGCGCTCGCACCCCGTTTCCGGCTGACCTTCACCTGGATCAAGGGCCACGCCGGACACCCGGAGAACGAGCGCTGCGACCACCTCGCCGTCGAGGCTTACTCCCGCCCCGACCTGCCTCCGGACGAAGGCTACGAAGCATCCAAGGAAACATTACTATAGACAAGATATGCAAAACGGAAAAATCATCGTCGGCATCACCCAGGGCGACTCCAACGGCATCGGCTACGAAGTCATCATCAAGGCCCTGGCGGATCCGCGCATCCTCGAGCAGTTCACCCCCGTCATATACGGCTCCTCCAAGCTATTCGGCTTCTACCGCAAGACCATCCCCGAGGTGGAGCAGATGGACACCAACGCCATCAATTCCGCCTCCGAGGCGCATCCCAAGCGGATCAACATCGTGAACTGCCTGCCGGACAGCGCCTACGCCGAGCCCGGCCAGGCCACGGCCGAGTCCGCCGGCGGCGCCATCAAGTCGCTGGAGACCGCCGTGTGCGAGCTCAAGGCGGGCCTGGTCGACGTGCTCGTCACGGGCCCCATCAACAAGAAGGCGATGGCCGGCGAGGGCTTCGGCTTCCCCGGCCACACCGAATACATCCAGAACGCCTTCGGCGCCCCGGATTCCCTGATGTTTATGGTCAGCCACCGCCTGCGCCTGGCTGTCGTCACGGGCCACATTCCCCTCAAGGATGTCGCCGCCCAGATCACCCAGGAGCGGATTCTCAGCAAACTCCGCCTGATGAACAAGTCCCTCAAGGAAGACTTCGTCGTGGACCAGCCGCGCATCGCCGTGCTCAGCCTCAACCCCCACAGCGGCGACGGCGGCCTGCTCGGCAACGAGGAGCAGGACATCATCATCCCGGCCATCAAGCAGGCCACCGACGAGGGCATCCTCGCCTTCGGCCCCTTCTCCCCGGACGGCTTCTTCGGCCTGAACCACTTCGAGGACTTCGACGCCACGCTGGCGATGTACCACGACCAGGGACTCGCCCCGTTCAAGGCCCTCTCCTTCGAGGACGGCGTCAACTTCACCGCCGGCCTGCCCATCATCCGCACCTCGCCGGACCACGGCACGGCCTTCGAGATGGCCGGCCGCGACCAGGCCGACCCCCGCTCGATGCGCGCCGCCATCTTCACCGCCATCGACATCTTCCGCAACCGCCAGCAATGGCTGGAGCTCCAGGAAGACAAGATGCCCGACCGCTTCCTCAACCGCGAGAAGCCCCGCAAGGACGGCAAACCGCAGATTGCATAAGAAAGGCCGGCAGGAAGCTGCCGGCCTTTCTTTGTCATTCTGAGCGAAGCGAAGAATCTACCAAAGCGAAGCGGACTGCTCCTCCGCCGCATCCTGCAACTCCTTCGGGACATTGGCGAAGAAGTCAAAGCCGGCACGCTCTTCAATGGCGGCGATGGTCGTGCGGAACTTCGCGTCGGTGTACTTATCGCCGGAGTGCGCCTCATTGGTGAACAGGTAGGCGACGCCCTTCGCAGCCGTCATCGTGCCGTCCGTGCCGAACGAACACTTCATCAGGAGCTTGTAGAAGTGGCTCGGGATGGGCACGCCGCTGACAGTCTTGGTATTCTCATACAAGACACCCACCACCACGTAGAGTGTATCGCGTCCGGACGGGGCGTTGCTCTTGACCGCCTGCTCCAGGGAATTCCAGACACCGTCATTGAACGAAGTCTGGTACTGCGGGGCCTGGTTGGTGTGGTAGAAGGTTGCCTTGTTGGCTTCGGTATTCGCCTGACGGTAGTTCGAGGCGACGAAGTGCCCGCGGCTATAGCCCGAGACGCCGCCCTGCTGCCAGGACGAAGGGATGGCCGGGTCGTTCTTCCAGCCGTCGTTGCGGCCCACGCCGTTGTCCGGGTAGGCATCCTTGTGCATCACGAAGGCGCTCCAGAGCGGGGCCATCTTGTTGCCGTCCACCAGGCAGGTGTAGTTGCGGACGATCTTGCTGCCGGACTTGTAAGTGTGCGTGACCACCTTCTGCATTGCATTCGTGGTCTCGTGGTTGTACCACTTGTAGCCGTAGCCGCTGAGCTCGTCGCCCGAGCCGTAGGTCGTGCCGGCCTTCAGGGAGATGGCCGGCATTTCGTAATTCTGCAGGAACGGCCGATAGCTGCCCTGGCCCTGCGACGTTGCCGTGGTGAAGGACTTCACTTCTCCCTTGTACTCCTTAACCTGGCCGCCCTCGAGCACCTCCACATAGGCCTGGTAGTAATAGGTCGTGGAGGCCTCCAGGCTCGAGATG
>JAEEGG010017645.1_pt1 | contig 14646 bp, 11 predicted proteins | sample 9134161 | NCBI WGS metagenome assembly JAEEGG01 (sample SAMN16246543, study PRJNA631951) | gut metagenome | biome: gut microbiome; feature: rumen; material: CR-attached | host: Bos | place: Iran: Karaj | collected 2018-10
AATACCCTGACGGCTTGCATCCATAGATTCTCAGCAGATTTTCGTTCAGCAGCAGCTCCACCCGCAGCATGGTCTGTTCCAGCCGCTTCGGTTTCAACTGGCATTCCCACACCACAATCACCTGCCAGCCGTTCTCCCACAGAACGCGGTAATTCTGTTGGTCCCGTTCCTGATTCCGTCGGATTTTGTTCACCCAAAATTCGCGGTTTGAATTCGGAATTTTGCAACAATCGGAATTTTCCACCGGATACGTATTCCCGTGTAGAGACGCAAAATTTTGCGTCTCTACAACCGGGAATTCGCGCCACGTCTCTACATCCGGGAAAACAACGTTGTGTCCGTGCCAGAAACAACCGTTCACAAAAATCGCCGTCCTATACCGCCGCATCACAATGTCAGGGCTGCCCGGCACCGATTTCACATTCAGGCGGTAGCGGTACCCGTGCTGCCACAACCATCGCCGCACCTTCAGTTCCGGTTTGGTGTTGCGGCTGCGGATCCGTGACATGCAGCGGTGACGCTGCTCAGGTGTGAGACGGTCAGGCATGAGGGGTTATTTGATATTTGCAAGGAATTTGTCGAACACGGTAACCAACGGCAATAATGGCATCCAAATTATACATTATGGCACCCTGGTCGACGCAATTGTCCGAAGGAATTCGAATTTTTCGAATTGACTCGGACAATTGCACCTCTCCGCTTTCACTAATATGAGTTAGATGATAGCTAATGTTTTGCATAGTGGTTAGTTATTTTGAGTATGTGAAATTTGTTTCATTTTTTCCAACGCCCGACAGAGCTGGTCGGGACAAGACGTAGGTTTATCCCCGCAGCGGATGCCATCGAGTTTGTTAATCACGTCGTCAATCTTCTGGCCTGTCACCAAACGGCAGATGCCTTGCAGATTACCATGGCAACCGCCATAAAAGAAGACCTGCCGGATGATGCCATCGTCATCAACGGTCACATCAATCAGCTGCGAGCAGGTACCTTGGGTTTTGTAGAGAGTGTGGGGCATAATCAGTGAGATTTGTTATGTTTTACGTATTTCATAAGGGTTGCCATAGAAATCCCTTCAGGTTCGGCACTCAAATGGGCTTTTTTGATGATGCCATCACTTTGCATTTGAGCAATATTCCACATCACACCTTTGAATTCATCTTCCACATCAGCAGTATCTAAATCAAATACAACATAATATTGACGAGATGGTGAATACAATTTTCTATATGGCTTCTTTATCAAATCTTGTTTTGACATCACCCTTGGCCCTTCATTGCCCAACCTTAAAAGCAGTTGGGTGTCACCTTTGTGCAATAATACATATTTGGCTCCTGTGATTTCCTCTTTCAAACGAAGAGAGCCGTTTCTTGTGCCTGTTCTTGCATTGTAAATGTTATTTTTGAGAATCCATTGCAAGTGATTATCATCACGAAATGAACCCAACAACACAAAGGTTTCTTCTGGTACCAAATTGCGATTTAGTCCATAAGGTTCCGGCATGGGTTCACAAACCACCGAAGGCTTATTCTTGTATATATCGTATGTGTGATACGACATACGCTCACGTTGGGAAGCCCTGTTCAACATGTGCTCCAAAATGTCGTGCAAAAAATGCTTGATTTCTTTTGAGTCTTTATCAACACTATTCGGACAAAGACAAAAGGCTCCTAATCCCGGCAACACTTCATGAAAACCTTTAAGGCGTTTGTTTTCCGAGCCAGGGTAAAGGATGTATGCACCACTGGTGCGACGTATGGCATCTTTGTAGGCGTGCATTTTCAACAAATCCACACGTTTGTATATGCCCTTTTCTTCCTCCTGCTTTTCCCGAATCATAATCAGTTCATCTTCGCTGAGTTCCTGATTATCCGCATCAATAGTGTGTGTTTCATCTGGCTCTTTGTCGTTGAGCAGGATTTTGTTCAATTTGTATTTTGCATCAAAATGAATGTGGACAATGATGTCTTGCTCTTCCGCTTCCGATTCCTCTATATTTCCAGGCCAAATGGACAAGGTGTAATCGGGACGCATGGCGGTAGTCCAAGAACCACTCTTATCCAATTGGCCCGACGTGCTGAATGTCCGGTTATAATACAAACGTACATTAAGAGTTCGTGAGGCTTCATGGAATTGACCGCCAATCATTTTTGTATGGCCTTGCTTGAGTTCCAAGTTGATATGGTCCTTGTCGGTTTTGACAAGTTTTTTTTCATCCTCTTCAGTCAGTGTCAGATGGAAAGTTTCTTTTACAATATCAAGTAACTTGAAGAACACCCAATATTCATAGAGTGCAGCCACATTCCGTTTGCCGGCCTTATACACATTATCGCCGCCCTTCCATGTGATTTGTGCAGCCAGTTTCGACATCATCCACGCTTGCAACACTTCGCGATAACCTTCTTTGCGTTGTAGTACAGGACTATTCAATGTCATGGTCTGTAAATCCGAAACATCAAGGAAGAAGTCGCGACTTAACCATCCAGTCAATTTGTTGGCCGTCAGTTCCACCTCGGATTTAAATCTTGGACTAGTATTCTTGCATTGCTGAATAGTACTGCAAAATGATGCAAATGACTGCAACACAAATTTCACAAAACGGTTTTCCGCTACATCAACGGTATCTTTCTTATAGGGAACTATTAACCTTCTCGGCACACTATCAATATAGCCACCAATGTTTCTACCTTCGCCCAAAGGTAACCTGTTGTTGCTTGACGCTATCTGTTTTAATTCCTGTCGCCCAAGTTTTTTAACAGAACAAATGTCTTTCTCTATGGTTGTCCCGGTCCATTTGTGAATGGGATTATAGATAATATTGTTCAAAGCATCTTCAAACCCATCGCTGTCAACCAACGATTTCATAAAAGCAAATTGTTGGTAAAGTGTGTTGCTGTTCTCGTTAGGGTCAACTTCAAAACGTTGCGTTACAGGAGCACCCTGTATCATTACCAGATCGGTGAAATGACAGGTGATGTCGTAAAGCATGGAGCGATAATCCTCACGGTAATCCATTTTTACGGAGCATACCTCAAAATTTACTTCAGTTTTAAATCCCGAATCATCGGTAATAGCCAACGTCAAACAACCAACATATATGCCTGTTTTTATGATTCCTCGTGATGCATTGCTTTTTGAAGGACGGACCAATTCATGTTCCTCGAAACGATATTTATTGTCGCTAAACTCAAACTCATATTCCTCACCCTCCACCAGTTGCCATCTCGACTCGCCCAATTCTGCGGCTTGCTCATCATCAAGTACTTCCGCATTCGATGACTGTGGATACACCCGCAACATTACTTCGTTCACTATATCAATCGGTATTTCGAGATACTCTGGCATATTACTGTTTTATTTTCTTTCGTGTAGGTTTTACGTAATCTTATGGGTTTTTCACGTATAGGTATATTTATTTATCTAATTGATTTTTTACATAATATAGATTATTTTCTTGGGAATTTCACGTAATCTCACATGTTTTTCGCGTAATTTTCGCGTAATTTCACGTTCCAAGATGCCATACCCGATGTTCATCAACGACAACGATTCCATTCTTTCTTAAACTTCTCAGAAGATTATCTATTTTATTTTTCTTCTGTTCATCTTTCAACACCGATGGTAGTTTATTATGAAGTAGTCGATTAAAATCGGTTCTTTTTAGATGATGATGGTCCCTAAGGGCCTTCACTATCAAGTCACGATAATATTGGTCGTCAAATCCTTTCAGTGATGTGTATTCCGCCTCTTGATGAGTAACATTGGCCACCTTTTTGCTGATATAGAGATTAGGTTTTTTCCCCTCTATCAGTTCCTTTTTACGCAACATCTTCAAAGCCTCCTCGCTGATGGGTTTACCTTTTTGGAATCTGTCAAGCAAAACCGCTGTCATCAAGTCCAGATCTGTTTTTTCTATCAACATGAGCGAGTATTCCTCGTTGATTACCTGGCCAGGCATAATGAGTTTCACTCGTTCCAAGTCACTTTTGTCATAGTCTGGCATCGGCAAATAACGGTCTTTCTGCCGCTGAAACATATCATGAATACCAAAACCTTGAGTATCAATCATCTTTAGATTTACCATCGCTTGCGCAAGGAAATGATTGCGATATTTCTTGGGCGTTTTCTTTCCATCAATGTAATCTTCGAACGAACCTTCATAAAAAGAACCGGCATTTTCAAAGACCAAACACTCCTGCTCCTCCGTCACCACAATTCTTTCGTTTCTCCTATAATCTTGATGTGCTATGCAATTATGGAGAGCTTCCAAAATAGACTTGGTATCATATTTCCACACTTCGGCTGGAATCAGGCTGTTGTTAGGGAAAATTTTCATACGGTAGTTCCTGATTTTGTTCATCAGAAACGAAGTGGACAACAGGTAAGGTGTGGTAAAAATCTCCCCAGCATTTTCTTTTTCAGTACGTAACCGCCAAACAATTTGAGCATTGTAATCCAAATGATGAGCAGATTCTTCCTTGCCTAACAGCAACAGGGCTGCACGAGTGATTTGTCCATCTATCGTCACTTTGGCTTTGTCAAGAAAAGTCGTTGTGTCCCAACGTGCAGCTTCATCCGCCTTGTCAGGAAAGCGCTGGAAAAAACCCTCAAGGGCTTTTGCTATAGCATATTGGTCAAGGTCGTTGATTGTCGCTTCAGGGACAATTTCAGCACTCCAGTCTTTTTGGGAATTGTAGATTGTCCGCATCCAATCTGTATAAGGTCGTAGATCGGTTACAGAACTATCCACCCTGACATAAGGGATATTCATAAAACAGGTAGGCTCTTCTTTGGCTGCAGGAATAACGAATACCACAAAACGTTTTCCATCCGTATCGCAGAATTCCTCGATCTTGAAATTGATTTTGGGTGTGATATACTGACGTAGATAGATCTCAAGATTTTGATTGCCCTTAGCTTTGAGCCGGGAAACGTCAAAAGACGTACCTTTCAATTCCAACGTTTCGTCTTCAACTCCAAAGTAAAGATACCCTGCCTCTTTGTTGTCAAGACAAGCACCATTTGACAACGCCGAAATATACTTCCCCAATCTGTCGGAGTCTTGATAGTTGCTTTTGAATTCAAGAAACCTCACCTCCTTTCCAATCTCCAGTATTTGTTTTTTCAGCAGTTGAATATATTGCATGTCTGTTGTCATATTACTTCATTATGTTGTTTGCAATAATACTCGTTTTTACGCTTCAGCAAAACTGGTAAAACCATTGTCTACAACGGCATTGTACATTCTCTGGATCTTTTCCGCTGACTCAGGATATTTGAAATCTGTTGCGCTGAACTCGGCATCAATTTCTTTGGCAACGTCTTTGTTTAGGCAATGCTTCCACATTGATTCAAGCACTTTCTTAAGTTTCTTTGCAGATCCGTGTAGTTTAGGTAACAGTTTTTGTAGGATGGCGGTGTCTATTGCAGCGTTATCATCCAAGTCTCCATCAGCAAAATGCAAATAACGGCTGATTTCGTTCACGGTACGGTAACCAAATTCGGCATTGACCTCTTTCAACTCTTTGAAGAATAAAAGTAGGACAGCTTTGTTTTTCTCGTCCTTTTCAACCTGACTTTTGGCTTTAGTGACGAAATCGACAGCCATATCTGCGCAGGCTGAATAGGCTTGTTCAAGGTTGATGTTTACTTTTTTACCCAAATAATTATCCATCTCATCAGCGGCGATTTTGAACTCAATCACATTGGCGCGGTCGAGCACCTTGGGGCTGAACATATAGGTGGTTTCGTCCACATTGATGGTGCCGATGATGAAGACGTTCTTGGGCAATTCAATTTCTTTGGGAACGTTTCCTGCTTCATTGTCCCAAAGTTTGATAGGCTCACCCGATTCCATGGCACTGAGAAAATCCGCAAAGTAGCGTTCCACCACGCTGAGGTTCATTTCGTCGAGAATCAGGAAATAGGGTTTGGACGGGTCATCGTTGGCTCGCATCAAGAGTTGCAGCACGCCGCTTTCGGGTTTCACATATTCGTCTTTGTTTAAAGCGTTTGGATAGCCCAACAGTGGTTCACGGTTGGTCCAATCCGCCCCAATGGAAACCAGGCAGACTTGTTCCTTAATATTCTCGCTCAAACATTTGGCGAAAGCCAACGCCAGTTGCGTCTTTCCCGAACCCGCCAGACCGCTGAGGATCACGAAAGGCTTGGCCATCAGCGAATAGGCGAGGCGTTTGATGAGGGTTTCGGAATAGATTAGGCCGGTGGAGAGGATTTTTTCTACTAATACAGATGTTTTCAAAGGATTGCTATTATTGTTGGAGTTCACATGTGTACTCTGAAGTAGATTGGCCAAGTCTGGGTTTAGCCTAAGGAAATCACAAATTGCAGCAAGAAATGAAGAAGAATCGTTTATTAATCCTGACAAAGATAATATAGCAGACACATAATAATCCTTTTGAACTCGACCAAGTGATTTTGCTCCATGCCACCAATTATAATCGGTTAGAAATCTTTTAATTCTTGATGCATCAATTGGATTAGAAATATGATTATCAATCAGATTTTCTTCTTGAACCGATAAAGGGCTATTTTTTAAAGCATCCAACCTTTGCGGAGAGAAAATATCTAATTCCGTAATCTTATCGTAATACTTATGGAGCTCTTCATTGTATGGAAGTAAGATTTTCGACAAATAGAACCATTGATTGGGGATTATTATTGAATCTCCTTTGGGTTTTGAGGCAAATGCGGAAAACTTATGGAATTCGATGTCTTTATCTCCAATAATTGTTACTTTTGATTTGAACTGAGAAGGAAGTTCTTTCTCTTCGTATGCCCAATTGTTTATCTGAACTTTTATTTGTTGATATAAAGCTCCTAAATCTTTTAATTCTTCCATATCACATTAATTGTTTGATGATTTCTTCTGCAATCCTTTTAATAACGGGAACAGCTACGCTATTCCCAAATTGATGGTACGCCTCTTTTTTAGAAACTACTATTTTAAACTCTGGATTCGAGCTGTTATTATTTTGATTATTTGCACATTCTGGATGTTCCCAACCATTCCCAATAATACGATACCCTTGCAATCTGCCTGCTTCAACAGGAGTTAGTGTTCTGGGATTTAATCCTTTTTCCGATTGGTCAAGAAGAATCTCGCTACCGTCTTTCCAATAGCGGGCAGAAATAGTACTTGTATAAACACTATCTCCATTAAACAATGAATAACCGAACCCTTTCCCGTTCAACTTGTTTCTTTCCTTCCTGTTTTTATGTCCTTCCCACATTCTATCACTAATAGTAAAACTGGAGTCTATTTTATCTGAAGGTTCAAAAACATCAGACACTTTCGTGGGTAGTGTTCCTTCTTTCAATTTTTCTTTTTCATAAATGGTTGAACCATCTAGTGCTATTCCGTAAGGAAATTTGAAGGAATCTGCATTAACTAATTCTTTATACCATGCAATGATGAAAAGACGTTCTCGGTTTTGGGGAACACCAAAATACTTCGCGTTCAAGACTTCATACGAATACCCATACCCTAATTCATCTAAGGTTGCAAGAATAACTTTTAGAGTGTTTCCTTTGTCGTGGTTTTTTAATCCACGAACATTTTCCAAGAAAAGGACTCTTGGTGGATAACCTGCTCGGATTTTCTCTTTTACGATATTGGCGATGTTGAAGAACAAAGTCCCTCGCGTATCTTCAAATCCTTTTTTCAAGCCTGCAACCGAAAAGGGTTGACAGGGGAATCCTCCGCAACAGATGTCAAAGTTTGGAATTTTTTTTGGGTCGGCATCGTTAATGTCCTCATTGAAATACAAATAATTGCCTTTTTTGTCCTTTTTGAACAATGAAGGTTCAATGTCTCTGTAATTTGCCTCGTATGAAATTCTTGCGTTTTTGTCCCATTCGCTGGCAAAAACGCATCTGCCACCAACATGATGCATTGCGATATGAAAACCACCAATGCCGGCAAAAAGGTCGATGAATGTATATTTTTTCTTTGGCATGATTACTTTATTGCTTCTTTTGGAATACTTGGCAATCCTTGTCTTTGTATATAGTGGGAATATTTTTGCTGAACCCTTGTTATATGTGGCGGAAGTAGACGACCTATACGCTTATCTTTAATCTCATTCCATGATTTTATGTATAATTCCCTCAAACTAAACTGTAATATTTGTCCTTTGACAAAAGCTATGTAACAACAATGTTTCTTCTCGATAAATTCACCGCTATCAAATGTGATACTATTCTTGTCTTCTACGTTAATTTTTGTTTCGTCTACGACCTCACCACTAATCAAGTACATATCCTTATTTTCCTTTTCTGCATTGCGAATAATATCACAATCGGGACGTATGTTGAGATAGTATTTTTCACCTATAATATATATGTCACCTGCAAAAGGATGGTTCGGTAAAGATTCTATCGGAATAAAGCGTTCACATTCTAATATTTTCCTCAATTCTTCTTTTGTTATGCCTTCAATGTTTTGCTGTTTTACCAAATTGATATCAAGACCAGGACATGTAATCCTATAACTCAGATTATTTTGGAGCATTTCTAACAACTCCATTTCTTGGTCTCCTCCATCCTTTTTAATTGAATTCATTAATATTTTAGGCCATGCAGGATGTGCCTCGGTTAATGACCAAAACATTTCGGTCTTAGCTTCACGGTTGGCTTTTTCCCATTCTTTCAACAGATATGCAGGAGGAGTTTGTTTTAGCCAATTAGTTATTTCGGTGAACAATTTATCTGCCGTATCTACATCGTTTTTTTTCTTAATAAAAATAGGTTCTTTCGCAAGATTAATACCATGAGTTTCAAGAGCTACTTCTATATCATGAATATTTTCATCACTAAAAATAAAAACAGGCACATAGCAAACATTATGCAATTCTTTTAGAAAAACAATATTGTCATTGATTGTAGCTTCAGGTATATATTCCGTCCCACTTAAATTCCAATCTAATATGAGAAAACTAATAGAATGGAATTGCGTTATCAATTCATCTGGCAATTCCTGATATTCTAACAAGGGAACATGATTCTCCTTTAGCGATGATATAATCTTTTGAATACTATTTGGCGTTTTTACTTCTTCATCGATTTTCTCATCTATCACAACTCCTATCCCGGAAAAAAGGTCTTTTACATCAGTCATTTTCTTTTGAATTTACAAAGTTAATAACAAAGTTTGCACCCGAAAGGATCTGCTCGGAAGGAATTTCAGCCAAAGAAATGGAATAGCCCATTCTTTGGAGCAGTTGTCTTGCTATATATAATCCCAATCCACGACCATCCTCTTTCCCTGAATAAAAAGCCTCAAAAATATACGGTTTATCGTCCTCTCGGATACCAGGCCCGTTATCAGAAAAGATAACTTGTTGGTTATTTCCGTCAAGTGTGATGGTAATTTTCTTTTCTACAATATCAGGCATAGCCAACCAATATACGGCATTGTCAAACAGATTTATAAGTAGTTGTAGAATGACGGCATCAGTGCATTTGGCAATAATAGGTGAACCAATTTTATTTACGGAATATTCTATGTGCTCTCTGTTCAGGGTCCGTTTGTAGATTTTCTCCACTTTTTCAAGTAAATCCTCAAAACGAATCGGTCTTCTTCTTTGTTTCGAGGACTTGAACATCAATTGAATATCTCTCATTTGGTCCTTTACGAAGGAAAACATTCCCCTGATGGAATGCAATTCGTTTTCAATTTGTTCGTCAGTCAGAACACCTCCGTCAATATCTTTGATTAAATTATCAATAGCATCGACACCTTTAGTCAGCATCATAGACATATCGTGTGAGGCGGTTTCTACGGACAACCCTACGGCAGCCAAATCTTCGGTGTTATCAAGTCTGTTTTGGTAAAACTTCTTTTCAATTTGATACGTTCTGTACAAATTATTGTAAGCTGCCAAGGCTTTTGTGTTACCACCAATACTGTCTTTTAACTGTGTAAATTGGTTGTCTACAACTTTTAACTTATTGATTTGCTGTTCTTTTTGCTGCTTTGTTCTTTCTTGGTATTGCCGGTAGGCGTGTTGTCGAATGAACAATAAGAAAGAGTGTAGCAAAACGATAAAATCTCGCGTAGCATTTCCTTCTTCAATTAACCCTTCTCGATTTGTTTTATCTTTTAGTTTTGGATTCCCATGTTTGGAAATGTCAACAAATCCAACCACTTGATCGTTGCTAAGATAGTCACCCGCACGTCCTACGCCTCTTTTCTTGTCAATCTCAAGCCAATCATTGTCGGGGTCTCCGTACGGAGCAACGCGAATATGGTCTCTGTATAAATATATCCTGTGTTCTTTTATTGTTTCTTTGTCTTTTTTATCTAAATAGTATGCGCCGCTTTCCCTATCAGCCGCAAAATCAAAAACGAAAAAATTAAACTTGAAATCTCCACATGTTGTTTTTCTGATTTCTATTTCGTCAAATAGATTCTTCTCGGCAAAACGTTCTTTGAATACGGTCAAACCGGAAATTTGACTGTCTTTAAGCGATAGAGCATAGGGGACATTGTTTATTTTGTAAGTAAAACGCCCTTCTTTTTCTGAATATAAACCATTCGTTATTTTAAGAACTGCGGAATTTTCTAACAAAGATGACAATTCTTTGATGGTTTCATCAGAATATAACAATCTGTCGCCGTTGCATTCAAATCCAATTTCGAAAAGATCCTCTTTTTTCTTTTCGGAGAAAATTTTTTCGAAGATGGATTCAAGCTTTTGCGATTCGGCATTTACTTTTTTAATCTTGTCAAAAGACCACTCGCCTTTAAGATTGGAAATTTCAATAATAGTACCATGATTGTTTCCTTTCTCAAATACAGTGTTATTGACGGTCACTTTTCTGTCCACCAATAGAAACGGCGTTTGCTCAGAAACAGGAATGTTGATATCGTCAATGAACAACTGTTTATCTTTGCCGTCTTCGGTTAGGAAATCATCATCGTACTGAGACAATTTATAGTCAATGACGTATTCGGTGTTTTCATCTTCGGGTCTTGTCGTGATTTTTATATCTCTACCCAATTTAAGAATGGCAAATCGACCTATACCCTTTTCACCTTGAATAATTCGATGCTTCTTTGGAGTAGTCTTTATTTCTTCGTTTTCTCGTGTTTTTTTGTTTGGCGTGGCAGGATTCATCCAACTATCTTCAATGACTTTCAAAGTCATACCACATCCATTGTCTTCCACAATAATCTTTGAATCCTTGGTTTTGAGGATTTCTTTTTTCTTCTCATCGTAGCAGAAATTAACAAAACTAACCTTGACCCAATCAGCATCGGCGTCATACGAGTTTTTGATGAGTTCTGCCAAAGCGATTTGCTCATTCTTGATAAGTTGTTCCCCAAGCATAGTAAGCAAACGAGCGTATGGCCTTATTTTCATTGTCTTATTCATATTGGCTTACTTTTTCATTATTATCACATACTCATTCGGATACACTTTTTTGCAATTGGGATTGTCCTGTTTTGTGAACCTACCTGTGTTTTTATCCCTTAGAGTGGGCATCAATTTGTGAGGAATGCTTCGCTTTATCACATCCACTTTTTTCAAACCTGCATTTTTCAGAAACTCATAGAACACTTCTGCCGATTTTATCTGAACTTCCTTTATCTTTGTATTGCCAATCACAATGCAGGCATGTCCGTTTGGAGCAAGCACTCTTGCCATCTCTTTGGCAACTTCTTGCATGTCATTAAAGTACTGCGCAACATCTCGTGCAATATGCATGCTTTTTTCCGATAAATCATTGACAATCTTTTGGGCTTGTTTGCTGTCTGAAACTGTTAGTGAATCATTTCCAGAGTAGGAAGAGCCAATGAACTTTTTGCGGAACTCATGAATATCAGAAATATACTCCATCCAATAGGCTGTTAATTGATGGATGTCTGCATATTCATAAGATGTTACGTAAGGAGGTGATGTAATAATTGCATTTATACTTCCTGTTGGGATTGACGTATGGCGGGCATCCTCCAATAGGATTTCACATGTGGTATTCAGCAGCCCCTTCTGACTTAATTCTTCATAGAAGTTTCTGTTCCAGTCCATCATCCTCTTACAGTGACGACAGAATTCATCAAAGGGATCTTCAAGTTTCTTTCCCATATCTCTTTGAGGCTTTGTACCAGATTGCAACCACCATGAACAGTTTTTCAAAATATGAGAGATACAGACACAGAAGAAATCCTTTATATCATCGTTTATAACAGAATTGTAAACCTTATCATACAGAAAAGCAATTTTGGCTTTTTGTGGTAGAGTAAACCAATAGTCTATCCTTTCATGCTTTTCTATGGCTGTATAATCGTCCTCATTATATTCATCAAACAATGCCACTAAATCATCATATGCCAGTTTAAGAGCATCTGGTGTAATGGGAGTTGTCTTTACCTTTGTTATAAGCTGAGCCACGGGATTAATATCCGTCCCCACAGAAGCGATACCATGAACTTTTGCTTCAACCAATGTCGTTCCGCACCCAGCAAACAAATCAGCTATTCGAATACTATTTTGTGTATAGTCTTCAATAATTTTTCTAACGACATCAGGGAGAAACTTCGCTGGATAACGATGGTATCCATGAGTCCATTGTTCCGTAGAACGAACATTTTCAAATGCCCATTCTCGATTCTCGGGTATGTTGTCAAAACTTATATAACGCATAATAATTTGTCATTTAAAAAATTCCTCAACGCCCCCAAATACTCCGCATCCAAATTCCAAAGTTTGGGGTCGACGTAGTTACGGTTCGCCTCCTTTATTAGTTCCTTCTCGCGCTTGGTCTCACCGTGATAGGCTTCAAGATACCCATAAATCTTCGTTTTCTTGGCTGGCGTGGTCAAGGGCGGTGGAGTACGGCCTGGAATGTCCAATTTCACCAGTTCCTTTTCGTAGCCTTCCCAACACTCAAAAATTGGCTTGTCAAAATCCCCCGCAATCACATCAATCCCCGCCTGCCGCAGTCCGCACGTCATCCCTCCTCCTCCGCAGAAGAAATCTATTGCCTTGAATCCGAGGTTGCTATTTTTCTGATTTTCCGCCATTTAACACTAAAATAGATATTTTTTGTAATCTCCGCAAAATTACAAAAAAATATCAAATTATGCAAATAGGGGAATTTTAAGCTACACTTCGCATAAAGCTTGAAGGCGGAACTATAATCCGCCACCTCGCGCAAACAAAAATCAGATGTATCATGCTGATATAGAATAAACTACAATATGATAATCATATTGTAGAGGCGTTCTCCCTTTCTCTCAGTAATCCCCCCACAGCTCAATATCCACTTTCTGCACCTCAGGGTCGGACTGCAGGTAGTCGGGTACCTCGTGCGAGGTGAGGATGGCAATGTGATACCCCGCCGCCTTCAGCTTGCGGCAATCAGCCTCCTCGGGAGGGAACGGATAACATAACGCATCGGTATAGAACATTGCCTCAGTAGGCGTGCAGTAACTGCCCCAGTCGTCGGTACCCCGCACATTGAAAAGTATCGTGCGCTCCGGCAACAGGCTCTTCATCTTCTTGAACTGTTCCTTGTTGTATCTCATCACCACCCAGTAACCTTCGCTGGACGTATGATAGTATCGGAACCACCCCATATTCATCTGATAGAGAGCAAAAAACACGGTTACCCCCACCAGCACCGTTCTGCGCAACCATGTCCGCCGCACAAACTTCTCCCCTATCCGCCACAACTCCCACAGCAACATCCCCAACGACAAGAACCCCACCGCACAGAGACAGAAGGTGTAGGCCGGCATCTTCGTGGCCGCCACCGTAAAGAAACCATACACCAGCAACACGAGCGAGAACACCGTGATACGATGGCTCCACTTGCGGCAACGCACCAACAGCAGCACGAATCCCGCCAGCATCACCAGCAGATGCACCACACGCTTGGCAGTGAAGGTGGCCGTTTCACTTGTGACATAATCTTTATAGTCACTATCCCCAATATAACGGTACGGGATGGTGGTCAGATAGAAAGCCTTCGACTCGTGATGGCCTTCCACCTCATGGAAAAGATGCTCATGGTTGAGCTGTTGCTCCCGCTCATAATATTGGGGGTAGGCATGGCTGGTATAGATTTGCCAAGGAAGGAATACCGCCAGCGTAATGCCCACCGCCGCCACCATCTGGCCGATTTTCCACTCCCTGAGCCGGAACCGGTATTCCGACACGGTATAGATGCCCCATGCGGCATACACGATCAGGCCCACCAGCCACTTGGTGAGAACGGCGCATCCCGAGAAAAGAGCGAACCCCAATACCCAGCGCCATTTCCGGCCACTGCGCAAATACTCCATCCACGCCCACAGGGAGGCGGTAACATAAAAGACGAAACAGACATTGTTGTGGTCCACTGCCCCATGACCTGACACCAGATCCAGCAACATGAAGGAGAAAGCAGCAGACAGAGCCGCAAAGTAACCCAGCCGGCGATCCACCAGCAGCGAACCGATGCGATACAAAAGAGGAATCATTAGGGTTCCCATGATGACGGAAGGCAGGCGAAGAGTGAACAATGAAACTCCAAACAGTTTGAAACAGAGGGCTATCTGCCAGAGAAAAAGCGGCTGTTTGTGCAGCCATATATACCCGTGAGCCCAATCGTTTTCGGGCCAATTGGCATTATCAATGG
>JAEEGG010017647.1_pt1 | contig 14645 bp, 11 predicted proteins | sample 9134161 | NCBI WGS metagenome assembly JAEEGG01 (sample SAMN16246543, study PRJNA631951) | gut metagenome | biome: gut microbiome; feature: rumen; material: CR-attached | host: Bos | place: Iran: Karaj | collected 2018-10
TTCTATGCAAACAACGCCCTGAACGCATCCTCTATCACGGATACTTCCACAATCTCTATCCCGAAGCGTTTCTTATTGAGCGAGCGTGCATTGTATTTTGAAACAAAAATCTTCTCAAATCCAAGTCTGTCGGCCTCGGCGATGCGGTGCTCCACACGGCTCACCGACCTCACTTCGCCGCTCAAGCCCATCTCGGCAGCAAAGCAGTATCGTGGCGAGATAGGCATATCCACATTGGATGACAGCACCGAGCAAGCCACAGCAAGGTCTATAGCAGGGTCACTGACGCGGATGCCGCCAGCTATGTTAAGGAAAACATCCTTGGCTCCCAACTTGAATCCGCAACGCTTCTCGAGCACTGCCAGCAACATCGACAGACGTCTGAAGTCGAAGCCATTGGCATTCCTCTGCGGGGTGCCGTAGACAGCCGAACTGACAAGCGACTGCACCTCGATAAACATCGGGCGTGCACCTTCGAGCGTTGCCGCCACTACACAACCGCTCAAGGTCTCGTCCCTCTGCGAGAGCAAGAACTCCGAAGGGTTCTCCACCTCACGCAATCCGTCGCCCTGCATCTCGAAGATACCTATCTCAGCTGTCGAGCCAAAGCGGTTCTTAAGCGAGCGCAGCATACGGTAGCCGTAATTACGGTCGCCCTCAAACTGAAGCACGCAGTCCACTATATGCTCCATCACCTTAGGGCCGGCCAGATTGCCATCCTTGGTGATATGGCCCACCAGCAGCACCGGCACGCCGCTCTCTTTGGCATAGCGTTGAAACTCAGTGGTGCACTCGCGTATCTGCGATATGCTGCCAGCCGACGAATCTATTGTCTCCGTGCATATTGTCTGTATTGAGTCGACTATCAGAATGTCAGGCTGCACGGCATCGATATGCTCCATAATCCGCTGCGTCACAGTCTCGCTGACAACATACAGTTCTCCGTTCTCCCGCTTTCCTTCCCCAATCAAACGGTCGGCTCTCATCTTTATCTGTTGCTCGCTCTCTTCACCGCTGACATAGAGAATCTTCCTGTCAAGAATAGACAAAGCCGTCTGCAGCAGCAGTGTTGACTTGCCGATGCCTGGCTCGCCACCCAACAAAAGCAGCGACCCTGGGACAATGCCACCGCCCAGCACACGGTCAAACTCACCGCAGCCAGTGGCCATCCTCACCGTCTCGCTGGTCGATATCTCCTGTATTCGTTTAGGAGCCGACTGCAGCTGCCTGCTCTCCACTTTCCGCTTGCCACTCTCCGCCTTGATAACCTCTTCGGTGAAAGTGTTCCACTTGCCGCATTCTGGGCATTTGCCAAGCCACGTGCTCGACTGGTAGCCGCACTCGCTGCAGAAAAAATATGTCTTTGCTTTTGCCATAGAGGGGTGAAAGGGTTGAAAGGGTTAAAAAGGGTTTAAAAGGTTGAAAAGGGTTATAGGGTTAAAATTCATCCATTACTTTGTCTATTCTGTACAGCTTGTCGCCACGGTGCACGGGTTCTGATGTGGCAAAACTGAAGCGGTCGCCCTGCCGCACCTCAGGCACTGCATCGCGCTCCAGACGCAATTCCTCCACTGTGGCACGATACACTCCCGTCGTCTCACCTATCACCATCACTTCGTCGCCTGGCCGCAGCACCTCGGCGGTCTGCATCTGAGCCTCAGCTACGCCGATACGGTTAAAATAGTTCTTCACCAAGCCAAGATAGACCTTGTTCTCGGTAGCCTGACTGCCATAGCGCTCTGTCCATTCGCCCATCTTGCGGCCCATATAGTAGCCGTCCCAGAAGCCGCGGTTGAAGACCGTCGCAAGCCGACGCTTCCAGTCGGCAATACGCTCTTGCGTATAGCTGCCATCGGCTATGGCCTGCACAGCCTCCTTGTAGCACTTGGTGACAGTCTTCACATAGTCGGCACTGCGTCCGCGGCCCTCAATCTTCAGCACTCGAACGCCAGCTTTCACCACCTTGTCCAGAAAATCAATGGTACACAAATCCTTGGGCGACATAATATACTTGTTGTCGACCACGAGTTCTATGTCCGATTCAAGGTCCTTGACCAGATACTCCCTGCGGCACAACTGCAGGCAGGCGCCACGGTTGGCACTATAGTTGTAGTTGTCGAGACTCAGATAGCACTTGCCGCTGACACTCATACACAGCGCTCCGTGGGCAAAAACCTCTATCTGCACCAGCTCGCCCTTAGGCCCACGGATGTCGTTTTCACGTATAAACTGCACTATCTCAGCTACCTGGCGCAGCGGCAACTCTCGTGCCGTGACCATCACGTCGGCAAACTGTGCAAAGAAACGCACAGCCTCGGTGTTGCTTATGTTGCACTGCGTCGAGATATGCACCTCCACGCCAATGCTGTTCGCGTATGTAATCACTGCCATATCGCTGGCAATAATGGCACTCACCCCCACACGCTTGGCGGCATCCACCAGCCTGTGCATCTCGTCTATCTCGCCATTATAGATAATAGTGTTGACTGTCAAGTAGGTGCGCACACCGGCACTATGGGCAATAGAGCATATCCGTTCCAAGTCCTCCAGCGTGAAGTTGGCCGCCGAACGCGACCGCATATTCAGGTTGCCGATGCCAAAATATACGGCATCAGCCCCACCCTGTATTGCCGCCTGCAGGCTCTCATACGAGCCCACCGGTGCCATTATTTCTATCTTGTCAGCCATTCTGTCTGTCTCTTTAGTGCAATTGCAATGTTTTCTCTATATCCAATCAGCCTTCAAACTTCAGTCCCCTCAGGAACTCGGTGCAGTCCTCGAATGTTACAAAGGTATGCTCCTCGGGCACCACCTCTGGTATAAGCTTCATAGTCTTAAGCATATACATAGGCTGCGGCTGGATGATGGTCATCAGAACCATAATGCCCTTGGCCTGCAATTCCTTGATAGCCGTCTCCATAGCATAAAGACCCGACTGGTCCATAAAGCTCACTAAACGCATACGGATAATCACCACCTTGGCATCGTCGGGTATGTCGCCCATAACCTCCTGGAACTTGGTAATGGAGCCAAAGAATATCGGGCCGTTAAGACGCTGGATATAAATATGCTTCAGCATCTCGTCCGTAATGCCGCCCTCGTCGCTCCACGGCTTGCTCTTGTCGAAATTGGCCTGAGGCGGAGCCGGAAGACCTTTGTGTAAATCGCTGTTAGTCATCACCGACGAGCTGTAGCCGCCCTCGACCAGGTCGCTGGCACGCTTCATAAACAGCACGCAGGCAATAACCATACCTATGCCGACGGCAGTCAGAAGGTCAACAAACACCGTCAACAGGAACACAACGATAAGCACAAACGCATCGGCCTTCGGAATCCTCAGCAGGTCGCGGAAACCCTTGAAGTCTATGATGCCCCAGCCAACGGTGATAAGGATGCCCGCAAGTACCGACAGAGGCACATACTTGACCAGGCTGCCCAGACCCAGCAGGATAGAGAGCAGCAGCAGTGAATGAACCATACCGCTCAGCTGTGTGCGGCCGCCACTCTTCACATTGACAACGGTACGCATCGTGGCACCGGCGCCGGCGATGCCGCAGAACAAGCCGCTAATCATATTGCCGATGCCCTGACCGACAAGTTCCTTGTTGCTGTTGTGCTTGGTCTTGGTTATATTGTCGGCCACAACCGAGGTCAGCAGCGTGTCTATCGAGCCCAGACCTGCCAGCGTCAAGCCTGGTATTATGCTGGCTTTCAGCACACCAATCCAATCAATACCAGCCAGTTCAATACCCTCTTTTGCAAAGAAAGGCACTGGAAGCCCGGCGGGAATGCTACCGATAGTCAGCTTCTCGGGCAGGTCGATAAACAGCGACACCACCGTCATAACAATCAGAGCCACAAGGGTTGCGGGAATCTTCTTGGTGAGCAGAGGAAACAGATAGATGATGGCAATGGTGCCCAGACCAAGCCACAGTGCGTTGAGCGAAATGCCTCCGGCCACACGCGACGGCAGCTCGGTAATCATATCGATAGTCATCACCGGCGATTTCAGGCCCACCAGCGGATAAAGCTGCTGCAGGATAATGATGACGCCGATACCGCTCATAAAGCCCGACAGGACGGGATAAGGTATATAGCGCACATACTTGCCAATCTTGATGACTCCGAACAGAATCTGGAACAGGCCGCAGAACAAACCGGCCATCGACATAGCTATCAGCACCTCGCTGAACGAGCCCTGCGACGAGGCCCAGACGCCCGAAATAAGCGACGCCGTGATGACCGTCATAGGTCCCGTAGGACCGCTGATTTGCGAATGCGTGCCGCCAAACAGGGCTGCGAAGAAGCCAAGCAGAGTGGCTCCCACCAAGCCCGCCAGGGCGCCCATCGAACTGGCTGCAGGGTCGTCGATGCCGCCAAAGGCCTGTATACCGAATGCCAGCGCCAACGGCAAGGCCACAATACCCGCCGTTATGCCGCCGAAAATATCACCTTTCAAGTTCTTTGTAGTCAAAAATGCCATATTACTATATTTTTATTAAATTCACTATACACTGACTGACAGTACGTTGCATACGCAGCACGTTTTTTTTCACTCTGCAAAGTTACAACTTTTATGGAATTTTATATAATTTTGCATTTTCTTTCTGCACTGAAAATACACTGAAAAGCAATAACACAAAACAATACAATATGATACGAAAAGTACGCACCATCTTTGCCATTCTTGCTTTCACGGCAATAACCCTGCTCTTCCTCGATTTCTCAGGAGTGCTGCACCACTATCTCGGCTGGATGGCCAAGATGCAGTTCCTGCCGGCAGTGCTGGCCGGCAACTTCATCATAGTGGCCTTCATCCTGCTGGTCACCTTGTTCTTCGGGCGCTTCTACTGCTCCATTATGTGCCCGCTGGGCGTTATGCAGGACGGTTTCAACTTCATTGCCCGCAAGGTCAAGAAGGACCGCTTCCACTACATCCGCGAGAACCGCTGGCTGCGCTACCCTTTGCTCGTGCTTTTCATCGCGTTTATGCTGTTCGGACTCAACACGATAGCCATACTCATAGCCCCTTACAGCGCCTATGGCCGCATAGCCACCAACCTCTTGCAGCCTGTCTACCTGTGGCTCAACAACATCCTTGCCGGCATCGCCGAGCGTGCCGGCAGCTATGCCTTCTATGAGGTCGACGTGTGGCTGAAGAGCAGCGTCTCGCTCATCGTCGCCGTCGCCACGCTTGTCGTGGTGGGGTTCCTTGCCCTTCGCCGCGGTCGCACGTGGTGCAGCACCGTCTGCCCCGTGGGAACGGTGCTGGGCTTGGTGTCGCGCTTCTCGCTGTTCCGCCCCGTCATCGACGCCGACCGCTGCAAGAACTGCCACAAATGCGAGAAGAACTGCAAGGCCTCGTGCATCGACATCGAGAACCATCGCATCGACTATTCGCGCTGCGTGGCCTGTATGGACTGCCTGACGGAATGCAAGTTCGACGCGCTCCAATACACCAACACCCGTTTCCGCCTCAACCCCACCGTCGTCGCTGCGCCTGCCAAGGCCGAAGAGGTCGACGGCTCGAAGCGCAAGTTCTTAGCCACCACAGCCTTGGTTGCCGCTGCCACAGCGGTCAAAGCGCAGGAGAAGCGTGTGGACGGCGGACTGGCCGTCGTGGAGCAGAAGCAGATACCGCACCGCAGCGTTGCGCTGAAGCCCGCCGGCTCGCTGAGCCTCGACAACTTCAGCAGCCGTTGCACCGCCTGCCAGCTCTGCGTAAGCGAATGCCCCAACAAGGTGCTGCGCCCCTCCGACAAGCTGGAAACGATGATGCAGCCCGAGATGTCGTTCGAGCGTGGCTTCTGCCGTCCCGAGTGCACGCGCTGCAGCGAGGTGTGCCCCACCGGTGCCATACGTCCCGTCACCCGCGAGCAGAAGACCGACATCCACATCGGTTTTGCCGTAGTCATTCCCGACAACTGCGTTGCCTACCGCGACGGCGTACAGTGCGGCAACTGCGCCCGCCACTGCCCCGCCGACGCCATCCTTATGGTGCCCCGCGACGGCAAAAAGGGACCCAGCAACAATGAAGACACTCCGGCAAGCGGAGAGCAGCCGACCGAGAGCATCGAGATGATGGTTCCGTCGGTCAACACCGACAAATGCCTTGGCTGCGGCGCCTGCGAACACCTGTGCCCCTCGCGCCCCTTCAGCGCCATATACGTCGAAGGACGCCAGCGCCACATCTGATTCCGAAACCAATCTCCGCACATAGAATTCTTGCAGCGAAAAACAGGCTGCAAGAATTTTTTTTTGCCATTCCAAGAAAAAGGTGTATTTTTGCACCCTGATAAAAAGGTACCAACACTGGTCGTTGTACAATATATGTACAATACTTGTACAATATATGTACAATTGTAAACGTACAAATATTGTACAAATATTGTACAAGTATTGTACAACGACCGGAGTTGGTCCAGTTATAAACCAAAAAAAATACATAGTTATGGCAAAAGAAAAACCTACAGGATTGATGATGAACGGAACGCTGAAGGCAAGCGGAGTGACCTTCTATTTCCGTAACGGTCAGATGATTATGCGCAGCGCCCACTCAAACGAGAAGCGCAGCAACACACGCGGGCAATTCATTGCACGCCAGCGTATGAAACATTCCATTGCGCTTTGGCAACGTCTGAAACCGCTGAGCCCGATGTTCATCGGCGGCAAGAGCACCTACACCGCATTCACATCGCTGGCCAACCGCCTGCCGGTGGTGTTCTGCCCCGACAGCAGTTCGTTGCTGATGCCCGGCATACCGGTAAGCAGCGGCCCGATGCCCTCGATGGAACAGCGATTGGACATCATTGAGGGCACGCCGGCATTGGTGACCGACCTGAAGCGCAGCGACTTGCAGCGCGGCGACCACCTGATGCTCTACACCGCCCAGCAGACGGCCCAAGGCAGAAAGCCCGTTGTGACGTTCAGCGTCCGCAAGATGGCCACGGCCGATTTCATCACCGTCGACGGATGCCTGGCCCTGAAGGGCAGCGAGTTCGGCGACACCGACAAGGGCTGGGCGCTGGTGCTCGTCAACGGCGACCGTTGCTCGACACAGTGCATCGTTACCCGCAACAACGCCTACGAGCGCTACACCACCGAGGAGGCACTGGCTGCCGCTGCCGAGAAATACGGCGGACTGACAGACTGAGCGACACCTTCGGCACGGCACGGCAAGAGCGGCCTGACAGCGCGCATCGCCCGCGAATGGTGAGGCGTGGTGCGTTGTTGTATAAGTCGCGCTGTAAACCGTCATCATTCCAATAGATTACACTACATATTCATAACCGACCATTAAAACGAACAGACGTGAAACGAATCATTATTGCAGCACTGTTGGCTTTGAGCTTTGCCAACGCTGTATGGGCGTTTGAGCCCACAACCTATAAGCCGTTGAAAAGTCCCGACGGGCGTATGGAGTTATATTTCAAGTGGTGGCAAGCCCCTTTTGGCAAGGGCAGCGTATCGTATGAACTGATGCGAGACGGAAAGCCTGTGATTTATGGCTCGCAACTGGGCTTTGAACTTGAGTGGCGTGATGACTTGGTTTACAATTTTGTTGTCAAGAAAATAGAGTTTGACTCTTTTAACGAAGTTTGGCAGCCCGTTTGGGGCGAAGAAGCCAATATCCGCAACCACTACAATGAGATGCTGGTGACGCTCGAGCAGCCTGTGGGCAAAGTGAAGAGTATGGACGGCTCGACCGACAAGCGACCCACGATAATGCAGATCCGGTTTAGGTTGTATGACGATGGCCTGGCTTTCCGCTACGAATTTCCGATGCGGTACGACGGTGTGGACAACGCGCTGGTATGCTTTTGGTTCAAGGAGGAAATGACGCGGTTTGGCTTGAAGGGCGACCACACAGCGTGGTGGATTCCAGGCGACTATGACACGCAGGAATACAACTACACTGAAAGCCGACTGTCGCAGATAGACAGTCTCTATGAGATGGGGCACGAGCACGGCGGCTGGCCTTGGACCGACTTCTCGCGTCGAGGTGTGCAGACAGCACTGCAGATGAAGACTGACGACGGCCTATATATCAATATTCACGAGGCGGCTACGCTGGACTATCCGACAATGAATCTGGAACTGGTTATTGATTCGACCCCGATAGATATGGCGTATCTTGATACAGCGCACGACGATTATGTGATAAAGGATAATCAAGCTTACCTGTTATCGTATTCCTTCCGTACGCATTTATGTCCCGATGCCGCCGGCTACAAGGGTCGTATGCAGGCACCCTGCCACACGCCGTGGCGCACTATTATGGTCTGTGACAAGGCCACCGACGTGCTGCGGTCGCGCCTCATTCTCAACCTCAACGAGCCCTGTGCCCTTGAGGATGTCAGCTGGATTCACCCTGTGAAGTATATGGGTGTGTGGTGGGAGATGATATCAGGCAAGAGTACGTGGAACTATACCGATGACTTCCCGAGTGTCAAGCTCGGCGAGACCGACTACGAACACGCCAAGCCCAACGGCAAGCACGGTGCCAACAACGACAATGTGCGCCGATATATTGACTTTGCCGCCAAGCACGGCTTCGACGCTCTACTCATTGAGGGCTGGAACATAGGCTGGGAAGACTGGTACGGCAAGCAGAAGGACTTCGTCTTCGACTTCCTTACCCCCTACCCCGACTTCGACCTGCCGGCGCTGAACAAGTACGCCCACGAGAAGGGCATCCGCCTCATTATGCACCACGAGAGCAGCGCCTCGACCGTCAACTACGAGCGCTGGATGGAGAAGGCTTACAACCTTATGAATCAATATGGCTACGATGCCGTGAAGAGCGGCTACGTGGGTACCATCATTCCCTTCGCCGAAGGGCACTACAGCCAGCCCATCAACAACCACTATCACTATGCCATCGTGGAGGCTGCCAAGCACCATATTATGGTCAACGCCCACGAGGCGGTGCGACCCACGGGCCTCTGCCGCACGTGGCCCAATATGATTGGCAACGAGAGCGCTATGGGCACCGAGTTCCGCGAGCGCATCCATCCCGGCCACACCGCCATTTTGCCTTTTACGCGCTTGCAGGGCGGCCCTATGGACTACACGCCGGGCATCTTCGAGCCCGATATGGGCAAGATTGTCCCCTGGGGGCAGAAGATGCAGCACACCATCTGCAACCAGCTGGGCCTCTATGTCACCTTCTACTCGCCGCTGCAGATGGCCGCCGATTTCCCCGAGCACTATGAGCCTTATATGGACGCATTCCAGTTCATCAAGGACGTAGCCGTCGACTGGGACACCAGTATTTATATTGCCGCCGAGCCCGGCGACTATATCGTCACCGCCCGCAAGCCCAAGGTCTCCTCTCTCAACAAGGCCGCCGAAAGCCTCGCCTCTCTCCCCGACGGCAAGAAAGGCGTCATCTCAAACGCCACCCGCTATGTCTATGGCATAGAAGACACTAACGCATTAACGCATTCACACATTAACGCATTAAAGCCACGTGACACCTGGTACATCGGCGGTATCACCGACGAAGAGAGCCGCGAGGTAGAGGTGAAGCTTGACTTCCTGAAGCCCGGTGTGAAGTACGAAGCCACCATCTATGCCGACGCCAAGGATGCCTGCGGCCTGCCCAACACTAGCACATTAACGCATTCACACAATAACACATTAGAATACAACCCCTACGGCTACACCATCACCAAGAAGACCGTCACCTCCAAGACCACTCTCAAATTGAAGATGGCCCCCTGCGGCGGCTTCGCAGTAAGCATCCGCGAGCGGTAATGAACGTTAATTAACCATCAATTATGGCATTCTCCGCATTTCGTGGAGAATGCCATTTAATCTTGGAAGGTACTTAATTGGCTGCCGCAGCACGGCAACCATTCTCTTTCATTTCAGATTTTCCAGCAATGACAGCATCGACGTCATTCGCTCTTTGAGGTATTCTGCTACAAGATTAGTCATCGCCTGCGGTGAACCGGTGACGGCATAGTCTTCAAAAGCATCGTAGTAACGCTTTCGGTCGGCGAACTTGACATTAATAGGAGGATAGCCATCCTGCATCAACTGCATGTTGAGCAGCAGGCGACCCGTGCGGCCGTTGCCGTCGACAAATGGGTGGATACTCTCGAAGCGCAAGTGAAAAAGTGACACACGCTCTACTGTATGAAGACGTGTCATCACCATTGAGTAATCGTTCAGTAGTTCCCCGACCATAGGCTCTATCAAGTAGGGCTGTGGAGGCTCTACGCTTGCTTCCATAATTCTCACCGGCACTCTACGCCAACGACCGCGGTCTTCCGGTCTGTCGGCAAGCACCAGTGAATGGATGGAACATATCTCGTAGGCCGACAGTGTTTTCTGCCCCTTCACCAATCTTTCCACATACTCGTAGGCCTCTTTGTATCCTACAGCCTCAAGGTGGTCCTTCAATGGTTTGCGGTCTATGGTGATGCCTTGCAGCACAAGAGCCGTTTCCTTTAGGGTCAGAGTGTTGCCTTCGATGGCAGTGCTTTGGTGCGTATGCTCGATGATGAACTCTTCCCGCAAAGCCTCCACCTCGCCTTGCGAGAGGGGACGCATTGAGGCCAGACGTTCTTTGAGTTGGTCCAACTCGGCCAGCAATGGTGAAACACCGTGCCGGGTTAATGTACGCGCATCGACAGGTCGCACAGCATCATCGGGGATGAGATAAAGATTGCCTTTGCGTATTACACCGTTGATTCTCTCCTCGGCGCAGAGCTTGCGTACACGTCTGTCGCTGATGCCCCATTTTTTGGCGGCTTCGCTTACTTTCAGATATGTCATATCGTTCCGATTTTTGCCCATATAACGCAAAAATATCAATCATATTGTTCCGATTTTGTCAAAAATCGGAACAAAAGTGTGGTCTCACGATTAATCAACGATGTCTTTGGGTGGACACAAATTCCCTGGAGATAATGACGAAAATAAGCTTTTATTCAATTTTCGTCATTAGTATTTATGCTTTCTTGGTAAGCTCTTTGTGCCTTCTTGGTGGGCTCTTTGTGCCAATACCAGAATCACCACAAAAAGAGGGGAGCAAAGCCGTACTGGTTTTGCTCCCCTTTTATTCTCCATCGTTTCGCCTATTGCCTCGGTATATGTGACATAAGGATTCCTTGGAGATCTTTCGGTGATTCTTCGACAATCTTTTTGTCGCTATTACTTTGTTACTTTGCTGATGTATGGTCATTGAACGCTGCACAACCGCGATTGGCAAAACTGTTTGGCGTTGTAATGGTCCATTTAAGCCGTTTTCAAAATCATTTGGGGCTGTAATTACTCATTTTGGCCGTTTTAGAAATCGATTGTATCAAAAAACAATAAAACCACCATCTGCTTTTATTAATCCATATTCACCATCATTAAAATAATAATCCTTGAAGTTGTCTCCCTTGTATAAAACTTCATATGAAATATAACCTATTTTCTTTCCTTTTTGAAGTAATTTCATTATGTTTTCAAATGGTCTTACTTTCCATTCAAATCCACCAAGATAATAACTATTATAACCTTTTGCGCCACGACAGCAGCATTCGCCCAATGGAAGATAAACCGTATAAGCATTATCTCCATTTTGTGTTACATTCATAATGGCCACAGGCGTAAATGGATCATTGCTATTGCAATCATCTTTTTTAGCCACTGCTAGTGTTGGATTGTCCAATATTACCCATTCTTCACAATTCTCTTTAAATAATGTTTCGCGAATTTTCTCGCGAAGGGTTTCCTGACTTACATTCTCAGAGTCTGTTTCAATTCTAATATCATATCTTGATGCAATTCCTCCGAAATATTTTATTTCGTTATCACGATAACGACATTTGGGAAAAATTGAAAGAAACTCCCTACTTATATTTTGTAGTACCATAAGTTCCTGCATTGTGGTGGGTACTAAATCATATACAGCAGCATATACAAACATACTTTTTTTATGAAGTGGGCTTGTGTAGTTTTGGGGAAGTGTTATTTGACAAGTCGGACAGAAAACTCGCAGCGACGGTCGTCGGTGATTACTCGTAGCCATTCAGAAGTGGGGCCGAACATGAGTGCTAAGGCATCCCCAGTTATCTTTTCATTTAGTGTTGATGACCAATAACATCCGCACCGGCCGACATCGTACAATCCTCCGTGAAAGCCACTAAAGGAATTTCTTGCAGTGCCTTTATGGCCTTTGGCGCGAAAGGTAATGGATTTACCATTGGGACCGACAACTCTACATCCGTGACCCGTCCATGTCCATGTGCAGTAGTTTATCAACTCTTGGAACTGCAATTCAGTGGGAAGATTGGAACCAAACTTGGATACTGCATCGTCATAAGTATAGAAACCGCCTTTTTCGTCTGTGGCCTTCCAGAGAGTGCCAGATGGGAGCCCAAGGTCAACATAGCTGGTGTTGCAGGCTTGGCATAGGAGTGCATAGAGGGGAAGAAGTGCTATTCTCGGTATTAACCTTTTCATAACAATATGTTTTATTGAACGGTTAGTTTCATTTCATGATCTTTTTCCGCGACATTATCCGGTAGAGTGGGCGTCCAATCTTTTTCAAAGAAAGCAGTGGGATAAAGCCTATCAAAGTTAATATCCACACTCTGACCATAGGATGTGAATAGAGCATGTTTCACGGAGTCATTGGTATAACGTTCGTATTCTTTGGGAGAATCAGAAATGGAATATTTGTTTCCTTGATAGTAGACATAATTGCTGTCTACATAATCAACGCCTTCGTAATAGTTTGTCATATAAACCAAGGTGTACTCACCATCTTCAAGTTTAACAATCCTATCATAATAGTGACCCATACTGCCATCTTGATTGTTAATCAATCCGCTCTTTGGAATATATGATACGCCACACCGCCAGGAATTCCATTCAGACACTTTCCCATCGTAGATGGTTAGCACCTTGCAGCCAGTAGCCTCGCAGCCATATAGTATCATTTCGGGTATCGTGTCGTTGTCGATATAGGCAAGTCCCCAACGTTGCCATGCATCCATTATTCTTTCGTCGGTGTAGAAAGCATCTCTGCCTCTGGCATACTCGACATATTTTTGCATCCAGTCGGTCGTCCATTGGCCGTTCTTCCATACACTGACCTCGGTAGAATAATCTTGTTCTACTTTATTTGTGTTTCCACATCCCGCAACAATCAAGACGAACAAGGCAGTTAATGCTATTTTTATGGGTGTTCTCACGTCTTCTTATTTAAAGAGATTAAATAGTTCGTTAATTGCTTTTCCCGATGTGATGGGGAAGAAGGTGCTGGTGCCTTTCGAGTAGTAGATGGCATCCAGTGTTTGTTTTACTTGGGCAAAGCCTATGCAATAGACACATTGGTTATATCCGAAACAGGCACCGATGCGCTTGCCGTTCAGTTCAATTTCGCTAATGCTTACCACGCTGTCGCCAATCTCACCACCTGCATATTGGCATTTCATGCTGTCAAGCATCAAACCGTAGTTGCCAACCTTGCTTGTGTCAACAGATAAATCCGTGTTGAGGTTATAGCTGGCTATCTCTGTAAATTCACCATTTTTCATTTCGTAGATTTCTCCCCATACATCATCACTGTGCATCCATCGCGAGTGTAGCAAGCCGTCAGCACCTTTGATGTAGGAAAAACGGCCTTTGGGCGACGCAAAGACCTTACCACCATGTTGTGTAAGGATGATTGACCCCGAAGCCCAACATCCACCGTACAGGAGCAATTCGGGTATTGTATCATTGTCAACGTATGCCATCGTCCAGTTTTCGCAATCAAACGGGACTCCGTCGATTTCACCGAACAACAAACCTCCTTTCACTCCCCCAAATACAAAATGTTGCTCAATGTACTGGACATATCGCTGCATCCAGTCTGTGGAATAGGCGTAATCGGGGATGGTCGTGGTGGTGTCGTTTTCCCCATTCAAGAGAACATTGTAGTACCATTCATGCAATTCTTCTTGACTTTCGGTAACGTTTTGATGTCCTTTATTGGTGCATGAAATAAATGCAAGAGTGCATAGTGTAATAATAATTAATCGTTTCATGGTAATACATTGTTTATTTATTAGAACCATAAAAAAGCCGTGAACTTATTTTGTTCCTATGGAGGTTCGGCAAAACCCTAACTGCAACAAGAAAGCTCACGGTGCTCGTGAGCGTTTCTCCTTTCTTTAGCAGTTAGTTTAGAAATTTGCCGATTTCCACAGGCTCAAAGAAAAGCGAATACGCTTTAATATGTCTTTATTTTTCTACTATTCTCTTTGTTTTATACCATATATTGTTATATATTGTTTGTCGGTGCAAAAATACATATTATTTCTGACATAGACAAATTTATTTTCCGTAACTCACGAAAAGTGTGTATCTTTGCACCTCGAAATGAAAAGATTTATCATCATAGCTTTACTTCTGCTGCTGAGTGCGACAAACATCCAGGCGCAAGAGTTCATCGGCTGCCGTACCGAAAGGGGTTGGGCGGAGAGTCCTATGCTGAGCCTATATTTCCACGTGGATGCAGGCGAGTTGCAGCAGACGTCACTCCGTAAGGTCAGCTACTCTGTCACCATAGCCTCGTTGGGCTACCACGAGGTGTATGTAAACGGAATGAAGGTCGGTGACAAAGCGATGCAACCCGCCGTGTCGCAGCTCGACAAGCA
>JAEEGG010017648.1_pt1 | contig 14645 bp, 10 predicted proteins | sample 9134161 | NCBI WGS metagenome assembly JAEEGG01 (sample SAMN16246543, study PRJNA631951) | gut metagenome | biome: gut microbiome; feature: rumen; material: CR-attached | host: Bos | place: Iran: Karaj | collected 2018-10
GTTTCGATGCGACGGCCCGTGAGGTCGAAGAGATAGCCTTCCTTGGTGTCTTCGAAAGGTGAATGAATGCCTGTGAACTGGTAAGTACCGACGGGGACGAATCGCCATTCCGAAGGCGTCTTACGTATCTGGGCATACATTTGCCCCGAGGTCTGCGTGGCCCAGTAGTTGTCGTCGTTAGCGATGATGAAGCCTGTCTGATCTTCGTTGAGCGTCAGCGTGAAGGGGGTAGAATCCTTTTTGCCACTGATGTCGATGTAGCTGCTGTTGATGGCAGCGGGGAGGAAGGTGGCAAGGTTGTAGATGAAGCATTCGCTATCGTTTCCTAATGGCATGAAGTAGAACCAGAAACGATGGTCGTTTTCGACGAGTTCACCTGTGCAGATGTTGCCGGCATAACGGCCTGTGCCGTCATCGAGGTAGCAGTACATGCGTGTCTTGAGGTTCTGAATGGCATAGCAATAGGCTGTGCCATCGCCATTGGTGGTAATATAGGTCATATTAGGCATCGTCTGCTGGATGAGGTAGGCATCCTTGACGGCAGCAATGGCAGCCTCCAGCTGGGGCAACAGTTTCTCAAGGGCATCGTAGTTGCGGAGATAGCAGGCACTCTCCACTTCTCCCACGAAGTCGACGAGGGTGAGGACATCCTCCTCAAAGGTTTCTGTCAGTGGAACGACATTGTCCGCTACACATATACAATCGACCAATGGGTCTAAGACTTCGCCCAGTATGTGCCGGGCCTCGGCCAAATCTTTTTCGGCGCGGGCGAGCAGGGCATCGGAGTAGTTATCGCTGACAAGCTTGAGCACCCAGAGGGCGTCCGTCTCGCTGGTTTTGCCCACGATGTCCTTGTTGCTGGCATAGCCCATGTAGAGGTTCTGGCTCTTGCAGTAGAGAGCAAATCGGCCAATGCCGCTCTCCACCAGGCTAAAGAGCAGGGCGTTTTTCGTGTCGTCGGCTTCGGCTGTGATGCGCTTGCCGGAGGCGATGTAGGAGATGTACTTTCCGCTCTCGAAGTTTTGAATGTAATAGCTGCCCTGGGCGGCTGCGGGGACAAAGACCCACTGCTTGGAGAGGTTTTCGGCAGGGTCGAGCATATTGCCCTTCAATCCGCCTGACAGGTTGGCGGCACAGTAGCTGCTGTAGGTGTAGAGGTAAAGGGCGTAGCAGTTGTTGGGGCGCAGGGCCACCTTGGCGCTGTTGTCGTTCAGCAGTTCACTCACGGCATCATCCACTACGATGGACCATTCGCCGTAGGTATGTGCCGTCTGGTCGGCGTTGTCCATGGCTGCCTTGGCATTGTCATAGGCGGCCTGCAGCGGCTCAATGGCAGAAGCGATGAACCAGCCCACGACGGCGTTGGTGGAGTCTGTCATGGCCAAATAGCTCTTGGCGGTGCTGAGGGATGACTTGAGGGCTTCCAACTGCTCGGCTTCCGTGCCTGCAAGGGCCGAGGAGAGGATCTCGGCATCGTTGTTGCCTACGGGGGCGGCAGCCACCACCTTGATTTTCTGTCCGTCCATTGTCTGCGGCAGGTTGAAGGTGTAGGTGTTGGAGATGGCCACCAGCGTGCCATCGGCATTATAGACTTTGAAGCCCACGGCTCCCTTGCCCTCGGCGTGGTTGATGGTTATCTTCAGTCCTTTGCGGGTGTAGGTGTAGCCCGAGGGAACGAGCGTCTCGTCCTCGTAGTCGAGATACTGTCCCACGTCGCCCATCTTGCCAAGGGGCCACTCGCTGCTGTAGTCGATGCGGAGTTTGTCAGGGCTGCCCCAAGGCTCACGTCCATAGGCAGCGTAGATGCGGTCTTCCACAAAGACAAGGTTGCCGAGTTTCTTCTCATAGGCTTGCATCTTCTCGCGGAACTGCTGGGCAGTCCGCTCTGTCATCGTGACGTAGGAGTTGCTGTAGTCTTCCACAAGCCGGTTGCTGCCGGGGACGAAGAAACCGTAGCTCTCGAAAAACTCCGAGAGGTCTGCATTGGCTATCTGGCAACATTTGAGGGCGAACTTCAGCCAGCTATCCTGCCCGCTGACGGTGGAGCTGTTATGGTTCACCATGGGGTCGGCACGCAGGGCTTTGTAGAGGTTGGGGATGTAGTCCTTGTCCTTGCCCAGCTCGTAGAAGTAGAGGTAGAGCTGGTAGTACATACGTGTCTGCTGCCAGATGTCGCGGTCGAACCAGCTTTTGCCGAAGTCCTTGCAGACGCCGTCGCGGACACCCACGCCGCGCGAGGTGCCCTTGCCGCCGCTATAGACAACGATGTTGGAGAACATGTTGTTCGACACCTCTGTGCCGCCCGGGAAGGTGATGAGGTATTGGTTGTTGTGTCCCGTCTCGTGGGCAGGGCCCCAGTAGGCACCGCCAGCGCCGTCGCGGTAGTTGGTGTAGTAGAGGATGCTGCTGAGCGTCGATTCGTTGTAGGCAGTGTGGCTGCCGGAGGCATACATGTAGTTGTCGCCCGTGACGGAGACGCAGTTGAGCACGAAGTCGTGCTTGGCAGGGACAGCCTCTTCCAAGCCCATCTGCCGGCACTCCCAAATCTGGATGCTGTCCCACACGCTGATGGACTCCACAATATGGTCGGGGACATACTTTCGCACGAGCTTGCTGTTCATGTTCCAGAGCACGTGGCGCCCCTTCACCTGAATAGAGAAGCCGGAGAAGAGGTTTTTGTCGGCTATCATCTCCTTCCAGTCGTCGTTGGTGTGGCGGGCGATGTCCCAATAGCCGTTGACGGTGCCGCCCTGGATGTTGATGCGCAGGTCGGGGAAGTCGGCAAGCACAAGGTTGTTGTTGAGGCGCGTGCCGGCGGTGTAGCGGACAAAGACGGCTTGGTCGTTTTGGCCAGAGGAGACGATGTTAAGTCCCTTTTTGAGCTTGGTGCGCGTACCCTTGACGCTCCCCGTGCCGGCCAGCGTCTCTATCTCCAGCGTGGCGTTCGAGGGGATGTTGTCGCCCACGAAGAGGTAGAGCAGCTGCCCGTTGTCAACGCGGATGCCCGTGGGATTGTTCAGGTAGCCGTGTACGCTGTTGTGCATGGCGCTCGACCAGTAGTCGGGGTCGCCGTAGGCCTTGTAGGTGCCAAAGCGGAACATCTTCTCCCACTTGCTAGCCCACTTGTCGGCAGCGAGGTTGACGGCGTAGTCGATGATGGCGGGGGGCAGCTTGCCGTCCATGGCAGCCCGCAGGCTACTTTCGTCCATAGCGGCATAGTCGGCTACGAGTTCCTCGGCGCTATCGTCGGTGAAGAACGTCTTAACGTTTGCGGCATACGTGGCGGCATTGTCGATGATGCCCTGCGTCTCCTGAAACTCCTTCTGCGCAAGCGCCAGCAGGTCTTGGTCAACGTCCACCGACACCAGTTTCCAGGCGCTGCGGTTGTTCTGCGCGTCGCTGTCGCCGGTGCAGGCGCTCCAGGTGACGAGCAGGCCCGTGCCGCCCTGATAGTTCCAGTATTTGTAGCCGTTGTTGACGTAGATGTTGAGGAAGCTGCTGACGGCGGCATTCTGGGTGATGAAGATGCCTGCGGATGACTTGCCTGTGTAGAACTGACTTGAGCCGTCGGCCTGTATGTAGCGCTGCGTGAGGAGGTTCTGCATGGAATAGCTGTCGCCGCTGATGCCCGTGATGCGCCAGAGTTGTTCGAAGGAGGTGTCCGATCCCTTGTTGCCGCAATAGAGCTTGCCCGTCTGGGCGTCCTCAATGACGACCTTGCTGTTGCCGGCACAGACGATACGGTAGATGCCGTCGTTCACTATGCCTGCCGTGAGCAGGGTGGCGGAGAGGCAAAGGATGAATGTGATAAGTGTCTTTTTCATGGTTAGCGTTGTAAAAGGGTTAGTGTGTTGTCTAAGGTGTATTGCTTTCCAGCATGCGTGTCGAGGGTACACTCATTGTCGCCCAGTCTGACGTGGACGGCACCACCGAAGGGCGAGGTGATGACAGCGCTCGTCAGCTTGCCTTCAGCCCAGTCGATATCGACGGTATAGCCGCCCTGTGCCTTGAGTCCGTGGATGCTGCCTGATGCCCAACAGTCGGGGAGGGCAGGGAGGAGGTCGATGTAGCCGGCATGGCTCTGCATGAGCATCTCGGCAATGCCCGCCGTAACGCCGAAGTTGCCGTCGATCTGATAGGGTGGATGGGCGTCGAAGAGGTTGTTGTAGATGCCTGCGCCGCTGCCGTTGTAGTCGGTACGTCCCATGCTAGCGGGCGCAAGGGCGTTGTGGAGCAGCGTGTGGGCATTCTCGGCGTTCTTGGCGCGAGCCCAGAGGCATACCTTCCAGCCCATGGCCCAGCCAGTAGCCTTCATGCCGCGCCAGGTGAGTGAGCGGAGGGCTGCCTGATAGATGCTGTCGCAGTCGGTGGGGTTGATTTGTGTGCCCGGATAGAGGCCGATGAGGTGCGAGAGGTGGCGGTGATGAGGCCATTCGCCGGCATCCTGCTGGCTGACATCCTTCCATTCCCTCAGGAGTGTCTCTCCGTTAGCACGGGGGACGACCTCGGTATGCAAGCCGTTGTCAAGATGGGCAAAATAACTTCGCAGCTCATCAATTCCTAATTCCTCATTCTTCATTCCTAATGCTTCAATGGCTGCCAGCGTGTTCTCAAAGAGCGTGTAAACCAGCTGTTGGGCATGGGCGGTGACAGCCCCCACAGGACCGTGTTCAGGGCTGAATTCGTAGGGGCAAACCCAGGTGCCGTCGCTCTCATCGCGCACCAGACGGTTCTTCCAGAACTCTACGGCAGAGAGCATGACGGGCAGCGCCTTGTTACGAAGGTAGTCCTTGTCGAGCGTGTAGAGGTAGTGCTGCCAAAGGTGCATGCAGTACCAGGCGTTGGCTACGGCGTAGTTCTGTCCCGTCCAGCGCGAGCAGCGTCCGAAGATGTTGTTCTCGGTGGAGAGGAACCATCCGCCGCGCTGCTGTGTAGGACCACCGTCGCGTCCTGTTGTGGAGAGGTAGTTATAGACGTTCTTCTGCCACTGGGTGTCCTTGCCGTCGGCCTTCGAACGGCCTATCGACTCGTTATAGACATAGTCGATGAAGGTCATGTGGAGCTCGCTGAGGTTGGTGACTTCAGCAGGCCAGTAGTTCATCTGCACGTTGATGTTAGAGTGGATGTCGCAGTTCCACGCAGGGCGGTTCGAGTGGTTCCAGATGCCCTGCAGGTTACTGGGCAGCCCGATGCCGCGTGCGCTGCTAATCATCAGGTAGCGCCCGTAGGCGAAGTAAAGCTCCTCGAGGAAGAGGGTGCCCTCCCCTCCATCACGGGAGGGGTCGGAGGTGGGTCTTTTATTGTACTCCTTGATAAGTTCATCCGTAGGCAGCGTGTTGGCATTGTTAGGCGTGAGGGTGAAGCGACAACGGTCGAAGAGGTGACGGTAATCCTTCACATGATCGTCCTTCAGCTTTTTGTAAGGCTGCGCAAGGGCACGGTTGACGATGCCGTCAACGCTGTCGGGCAGCAGACGGGCGTCGTAGATATAGCTGTTGTCAAGTTCCGAGAAGTTCGTACTGCCCCGCATGATGATAAGCAGTTCGTCAGCCCCCGTGATGCGCAGCTCATCGTCTGTCACCTCAGCCTTTGCCTTCCGTCCTTGGGGCTTGACAGCCAGGCGGAAATGGTAGTTGAGCAAATCCAGCTTGCCGCTGAAGGAGATGCCCTCGGTGCTGTATTGGATGCCCGAGGCTTCGGAGGGATAGGCTCTGGCGTTGGCATCGGTCAGGCTGAGCGCTACGTTGATGTTTCCTTTGCCGGAGGCTTTCAGCCGCAGAACGGCAGCCTCGGCAGGGTAGGAGACGAAGTATTCGCGCTCATAGTTTATGCCGTCCAGCGTGTACGTCACGTGCCCCAGGGCGTTCTGAATGTCGAGCTCACGACGATACCCCTCCACCTGTTGACTTGTTGACCCGTTGACTTGTTGACCCGTTGACTTGTTGACCTGTTGACCTGTTGACTTGTTGACCTGTTGACCTGTTGACCTAATAATCAGATTGCCGAAGTTGCGGTAGCTGCCGTAGCCGCTGCCTGCGCCGATGGGGTCTCCACTAGTGCCCGTCCAGAGCGTCTTGTCGTTGAACTGGATCTCCTCTTGTTCCACACCGCCGAAGAAGGTGATGCCAAACTGTCCGTTACCCAAGGGCAAGGCCTCGTTCATCCATTCAGTAGCAGGAGCCGTGTACCACAGCGTCAGTTTCTCGCTGGGGACGTCGCCCGACGAAGCCGTCCGTGCAGCATGGGTGCAGGTGCAGAGCACCAACAGAAGGAGTAGGGGAAGTGTTTTCTTCATAGTTGAAAAAGGTATAGAGAGTGCAAAAGTAATAAGTATCGAGCGATAATGCAAATTTATTTGCATTTATTGGAGCCTTTTTTAGATGCTTGGAATAAATCCGTAGCCCAGTGCGCTGGCGTCGTAGAGTTAAACGTTGTGCCGATAGCGTTAAACTCTGTGGCGACAGCGTTAAAGACTGGCTGCATAGGGCGAAAAAGCAGGAATTATTTGAGTTTTTCTAAAAAAAGTACTACTTTCGCAGCCGAAATGGATGAGATAAAAAGTACGACTGGTTTTTCGTTTGAAGTACTGCCCCCGCTGAAGGGGATGGGCATTGAGCGGCTGTTTGCCGACATTGATATGCTGCGCGAGTTTAATCCGCAGTATGTCAATATCACCACCCATCGCAGCGAGCGCATCTACCGCGAAACGGCTCCTGGGCTCTACGAACGTGTGGCGGTACGCAAACGTCCTGGTACTGTGGCTGTGGCTGCCGCTATCAAGGCGCGCTACGGCATTCCCGTCGTGCCTCATATCCTTTGCAGCGGTTTTACGCGCGAGGAGACGGAATATGTCCTGATTGACTTGCAGTTCCTGGGCATTACCGACTTGCTGGTGCTCCGAGGCGACAAGGCAAAGGATGACGCGAGTTTCACTCCCACGCCAGGCGGTTACAGCCACGCTACGGAGTTGCAGGAGCAGATAAACCGCTTTAATGCCGGCTACTTCGACGACGGAACACCCATTCAGGGCACCGTGCGTCCCTTTACGTATGGTGTAGCTTGCTACCCCGAGAAGCATATTGAGGCGCCCAATATGGAGAGCGATTTGCATTGGCTCCTGAAAAAGCAGGAAGGTGGGGCACAGTATGCTGTGACGCAGCTGTTTTATGATAATGCCGTCTATTTCCGTTTTGTGGAACGGGCACGGGCGGCAGGCATCACCATTCCCATCATCCCCGGCATCAAGCCCCTCACGAAGGCATCGCAGCTGACTATCGTGCCCAAGACGTTCAACGTCGATATACCTGTTGAGCTTACGGAAGCCGTTATGGCATGCAAGGACGATGAGGCTGTGCGCCGTGTGGGCGTGGAGTGGTGTACGGCTCAATGCCGTGAGCTTATCCGTCACGGTGTTCCCCGTATTCATTTCTATGTCCTCGGCGCTACACCCAGTGTGCGCGATGTAGCCAAAGAGATTTTCTAAGACTGAGTGTTATGTTTTTCAAGGATATCGTCGGACAGGAAGAGGTGAAGACGCAGTTGCGCCATCAGTTGGAGAGTGGGCGCATACCCCACGCGCAGTTGTTTGCTGGGCCTGCGGGCACGGGCAAACTGCCTATGGCTGTAGCCTTTGCACGTTATCTGGTCTGCGGGGGGGTGAATAAATCAACCACCCAAACTGTCAACCAGCCTGCTGCTGAATCCTCATTTGGTTTTGCGGGATTCTTCGACGACCCTGAGCTCGCTGTGGATACATCGGCAAGCGTCGTTGATTTAACGGACTCTTGCGGACATTGCCCTGCTTGCGTGAAGATGAACAAACTTGTTCATCCCGACGTACATTTCATGATGCCTGTCTTCAAGCGCGACAGCGGCAGAAATGCCGACACCTATCCGCAGAGCGACGATTTTATCTATGACTTCCGCGATGCTCTTCTTGCCAATCCCTATCTTGAGCTTGGGGAGTGGATGCACGCTGCGGGTGCAGAGAACCAGCAGGGCGAGCTCTATGCCGCCCAGGCGAATGAGCTTATCCGCAAGCTCAGCTTCCGCTCCAGTGAGGGAGGACGCCGCGTGGTAATTGTTTGGATGCCCGAGCGCATGAACGAGTCGTGCGCCAATAAACTGCTGAAGCTCATCGAGGAGCCCCCTGCCGAAACCGTTATCCTGATGGTGAGCGACGACGCCGAGCGCGTGTTGCCTACCATCCAGAGCCGTACCCTGCGCATCAATTTCCGTCCCCTTGCCGAGCCGGAGATTGCCCAAGCGCTGACGGAGCGTTATAGCCTTGGTGCCGACGTAGCTGCCGAGCTTGCCCATACTGCCGGCGGCAGCTGGGCCCGTGCCATGCATCTGCTGGATGCCGAGGACGACACCCGCCTCTATACCGATTTGTTCATCCGGCTCATGCGCCTCGCTTATGGCCGTAAGCTGAAGGAGCTGAAGGATTGGAGCGACGAGGTGGCAAAGATAGGTCGAGCCTCGCAAAGGGAGTTCCTGACGTATGCGCAGCGGATGACGCGCGAGAGCTTCGTCGCTAACTTCCGCACCCCTGCGCTCAACTACATGAACAGCGACGAGGCTGCCTTTACAGCCCGCTTTGCCCCCTTTGTGGATGAGCATAATATCATGGGCATTACGGAATTACTCTCTGATGCCCAGCGCGACATCGAGGGCAACGTCAATGCCAAAATGGTGTTTTTCGACCTCAGCCTCCGCATGATAATCCTTCTTCGCCAGTCTGCTGCAGCAAGATGAATTAAGAATAAAATATAGAACCAAGCGATAAAATGGACCCCGAGAAACTTTCATATCTTCCCCACGACGGCATTTGCTGCCGCGGTTATAGCCGTCAGGACTGCCCCCTCCACGTCTATGACTACCTTGCCGATACCCCCGGCAACCTGCAAGAGACGGACTACGTCGAAGTCCAGTTCAAGAACACCCGCAAGGGCTACTACCTCAATAGCAATCACCTTGACCTTCACAAGGGCGACATCGTGGCTGTCGAGGCCAGCCCGGGACACGATATCGGCACCGTTACCCTTACTGGCGGACTGGTGCTGCTGCAGATGAAGAAGGTGGGCGTGAAGGAGGATGCTCCCGTGCGCCGCGTCTATCGCAAGGCACGTCCCGTCGATATGGAGAAGTATGCCGAGGCTAAGCGCCGCGAGCATAAGACAATGATTGAGTCGCGCCAGATTGCTGCTGACCTGGGCTTGCAGATGAAGATTGGCGACGTGGAGTATCAGGGCGACGGCGGCAAGGCTATCTTCTACTACATTGCCGACGGCCGCGTCGATTTCCGTCAGCTTATCAAGGTGCTGGCCGAGGCCTTCCACGTCCGTATTGAGATGAAGCAGATTGGTGCCCGTCAGGAAGCGGGACGTATCGGCGGCTTCGGCCCCTGCGGACGCGAGCTCTGCTGCGCTACGTGGATGACGTCGTTTGTCAGCGTTTCCACGGGTGCCGCACGCATGCAGGACCTCACCCTCAATCCTCAGAAGCTGGCCGGACAATGCGCCAAGCTGAAGTGCTGCATGAACTTCGAGGTGGATGCCTACGCCGAGGCCATGCGCCGCTTCCCCGCCCGCGACGTCACCTTGGAGACTGCCGAGGGCACGTGGTACTTCTTCAAGGCCGACATTTTGCGCCGCCTTGTCACCTACAGCACCACGCGTGGCGCCGCCGACAACCTTGTCACTATCACCGCCCGCCGTGCCTTTGATATCATCACGCTCAACCGCGAGGGACGTCAGCCCGAATCGCTCTCTGAGGATGGCGCCATCGCCACCGTCGGCTCAGGCGACTTGCTGGAACAGGACAGCCTCACCCGCTTCGACCGTAAAAAGAAGAAAAAGAAATCCTCCCGACCCGCCGGCAAACGACCCAACCCTTCCCGTGAAGGAGGAGAAAAAGCCCCGGAAGAGCGGAGTGAAAGCCAAGAGACCGATAAACCTTCAAACTAACCACCGAAATGAAACGACTTTTTTTCCTTGTCGCAACACTATGTATCTTGACGCTGACCTCATGCGTCAGCAATCGTTATTGCGCTGATTCATTCAGCTCCCATGCCCCCGCGAAAGTCCCCCTTGTGCTGCCCTACGTGGATGTCTTTGCCGTTAGCGAAGGGCAAGAAGTTTATAGCGACTCCCTCTCCACGGCCGCCTCGGAGGTGCTGACGGGCATTCTCGATGAGAATCTCAGCCAGTTCCCCATCAGCGAATTCATCAGGATTGACGATGAAGAATTCGACCGCCTTGTGGGACGGGATGGCGCCGCACTGGCCAGCGCCCCGAAGGTGAACACTTCAGAGGGGGTTAAGACCCGTGCCAAACGTATCCGTGGGCTACCACTGCCCGAATCCATCCGTCAGCTGATGGACGATAACGACCTTCCTTACCTGATGCTCCTTTACGAAAGCGGTTTCAAGCGGGTGAAAGGCGATGTGGTGAAGGAGACGGCAAAGAACGCTGCGGTATCTGTGGGCGTAGCCGCCTTGATTGCCGTTGCTACGTTGGGTTCTGTGATTGTCGTCCCTACCGTCGATGTCCCCAATCCCTACGCTACGACCTTTACCCTCATGGTGGCTGACCGTGCGGACAATTCCGTTGTCTATTACAACACCGTCGAGGAAGTCGATGACCCACTCAGCCGCTCCGAAATCTACACGCTCCTTCACCGTCTCTTCAAGAAATACCCGGTGAAATGATTGAAGATTGAAAATTGAAGATTGATATATGAAGAAAGGTAAACTTCTTTTTCTAATCGCCTTCCTTGCCTTTTGCGGCTTGGTGATTGCTTTCGTTTGTCGCACGAATCACGACAGCCCTGCCACCAGCTCTCCGACTGAGGATGTGAGCCAGTTTGTGACGCTCACCGATGCCGTGCCTGACGCCATCCTCGAGATTCGTTACTTCAGTACCTACAACTTTGTGGGCAGCCGCATCGATGGCTATCTGGAGCCGACGGCGTTGTTGACGAAACGGGCTGCTGATAGCCTCCGTGCCGTCAGCGACGACGTGAAGGCGCTGGGCTACCGTCTGAAAATCTACGACGCCTATCGTCCGCAGCGGGCTGTGGATCATTTTGTCCGCTGGGCTGCCGACGTCAGCGACACCCGCATGAAGCCCTACTTCTACCCTGACCTCGACAAAAGCGTGCTTTTCGAGCAGGAGTACATCATGGAGAAGAGCGGTCATACGCGCGGCTCGACGGTTGACCTCACCCTCTTCGATATGGAAACAGAAAAGGAGGTTGACATGGGCGGCACCTTCGACTGGTTTGGCCCCGAGAGCCACCCCGATTTCTGCGGCAATCCCATGACGGGCGAATACACGGGTGACAATAGCCAGAGCCCCACCGGACGCAGCATCACTCCCGAGCAGTTCGCCCATCGCATGCTGCTTCGCTCGGCAATGCTTCGCCATGGCTTCAAGACGCTCGAGAGCGAGTGGTGGCACTTTACCCTACGCGACGAACCCTTCCCCGATACCTACTTTACCTTCCCTGTGAAACAACTGACAGTTAAACCCTGAATTCAACACCAATGAAAAAAGCATTTTCAACCCTTACCCTCGGCCTGCTTTCCCTGTTGGCCATTGCGCAGAACCAGCCCGCCGGAATCAGACTGGAAGTCGCAGAGTGCACCATCGATGAAAAAGAGTACACCATCTTCTCCTACACGGATAAGGAGGATGGCACCTTCAGCTACTACCTCGGCTTGGGCACCCCCGACGGCATCTCCGAGACCATCTTCGTGTTCGACCAGTATACGGAGACGTGCATTGGAATGGGCACCACCCTCGATGAAGTGCAGGCCCGTCTTGACGAGTTCTTGGCACTCTTGAACGAAACGCCCGGAACCACCCGTGAGTATCCTGCCCGTCTGGGTGTCGGCGAAGGATTTATCCATCCAGAATCCACCTCTGCCAAGTGCGAGGTACGGAAGAAACTCCTTTGGGGCAAACGTCTGGTGTTCTACTTCAAGAACGACGCCTACACCACCGAGACCTATCTTTCGAAATCGGGCATCAAGTCGCTCCGCACCAATCTGAAAATCTACCGTAAGCTGCACCCCAAAAAGGAATAAAAGGGAAGAATCTCTTCATCCCTCATGCAGTTAGAGGACTTCGGACAGCCCCGCCAATTTCATAACTGGCGGGGCTGTCGGTGTTATCAACTAATAAAATCTCTCTTGCAACTAATAAAATAGTTTAAATATCGCCCTTTTCATCGAATTTCCTAAAGATTTAGTTGCACGGTACGAAAACTTCCCTTTCCTTTGTAGCGAAAAGGTAAATCGTAACCGTCATGAAAGAAGATTCGAAAACATTGACCAAAGGTGAGCTGCAGGTGATGAACATCCTGTGGGAAAAGCGTCATGCTACGGTGGCCGAGGCTGTCGAAGCGTTTGCTGAGCCGCGTCCGGCCTATAACACCGTGCTGACGTTCCTGCGCATCCTGGAGGAGAAGGGCTTCGTCGGGCATCGCAAGGAATCGCGCCTTTACGTCTATCACCCCGCTGTGCAGAAAGGCGAGTACGCACGCACGTATATGAAAGAGGTACGCGACAATCTGTTTGGCGGCTCTGCCAAGTCGCTCATCAGCTTCTTTGCCGAAGAAGAAAACCTCTCGGCAGGCGAAGTGCAAGAACTGATAGATATGCTTCAGAGCCTTAATTCCTAATTTCTCATTTCTAATTTTGTAATTCTACCATGTATTACCTCCTCCTCTCCGCCATAGCCCTTGTGCTGTTCTACCTCTTCTACAAGTGGTTGCTGAGCCGCGATACGCTCCATCGCTTCAACCGCGTGGTGCTGCTCGTCGTGCTGGTGCTGAGCGTGGTGCTCCCCGCTGTCCATCTCGACCTGGGCACCCGTGCCGCCGACTTCGCCCAGCTGTTGGAGGAACTGGTTGTCACCCCCGCTGACGAAGCCTACCCCCAACCCGCAGCCTCTCCCAAACCCTCCCCTGAAGGGAAGGGCTTTATGTCACCCCTCCTTCAGGAGGGGAGGGGGGAGGCTACTCTCCTCCTCATCCTCTATCTGGCAGGCGTGGCGTTCTTCCTCGTTCGTCTGGGAGTGGGCGTCGTGCGCAACGCCCGTCTGGGCCGACGCGGGTCCGAGAGGCTCGACGACGGCACACGCCTCGTCCTCCACGATGGTCGCTACGCCCCCTTCAGCTGGATGCACACCATCGTCGTCTCGCGTCGCGACTACGACGCCAACGCCCCCATGATCCTCGCCCACGAGCGCGAGCACATACGCCTCGGACACTCGTGGGACATCCTCCTCTGCCAGCTCTGCACGGCCTTCCAGTGGTTCAACCCTGCGGCGTGGCTTGTGGGGCGCGAGCTGCGTGCCGTCCACGAGTACGAAGCCGACGAGGCCATGCTGCGCAGCGGCACCGATGCCCGCCACTACCAGATGAAACTTATCGAGACAGCCTTAGGCGCCCGGTTCAACTCGATAGCCAATAATTTCACTAATTGTTCCACTAAAAAACGAATTCTTATGATGATGAAAAAGCAAACCAGCCCCTGGGCACGGCTCAAAGTGCTCTATGTGCTCCCTGTGGCAGCCCTCGTGCTCCTTGCAGCCAGCTGCAATAACGCCAAGGAAGAAGCGGATGCCCAGAAGGTGTCCGAAGCAGTCGAAGCCGATCCCCTGTTCGTCGTCGATGGCAACGTCGTTTCAGTCGATGTGTACAAAAGCCTGAAGCCCGAAGACATCGACCACGTCGATGTGCTGAAGGGCGAAGCCGCCACCAGCGTCTGGGGCACACGAGGCGCGAACGGCGTCGTTCAGGTAACCACCAAGAAAGCTGCGGCTCCGTCTGCAGAAGATAACTCCGATGTGTTCAACGTCGTGGAGAAGATGCCCGAGTTCGAGGGCGGCATGAATGGCATGATGAGCTTCCTCCAGAAAAACATCAAGTATCCCGAGGAGGCCATAAAGAACGGCACACAGGGACGCGTCGTCGTGCAGTTCGTCGTGAACAAGGACGGCAGCATCACGGATGCAAATGTTGTTAAGAGCGTTTCGCCCGAACTGGATGCCGAAGCTCTGCGCGTTGTGAAGAGCATGCCGAAGTGGACTCCTGGCGAACAGCGTGGCGAGAAGGTGCGCGTACAGTTTACTCTCCCCGTGCAGTTTAAACTGCCCAAGGCGGAAGACAAGTAATCTGCTCTTTCGGAGTATTACAAAACTAACACTTTTTAGAAGCATTTTCCCCCTGCCGCTCACAAGAGCCGCAGGGGGATTTTTTAAGTTTGTGAGAGCCATATTTGAGTTAGGGTTTACTTTTCGTGTTTACATACTCATCGTGCTCTTGAACTGAACATCTTCACCTTATTATAATCTTTGATGCGATGTGCGTGTCCTTCTCTTTTTTCTGTTTACCATCGTCCATGCGTTACACGTCCTTGTTTCTCTCCGCGAGTGATGGTAATGCCGAAAGAATTGTCATCATCTTTTTCTCCTTTGGGTGCTGGCATCCCATTGCCCCACATTTGGAAGAAACTGTATTTGTTGCCCTCTTTCTTCCATTCCGTCTCCCCAGTCTCAATCATTTTGTCTATATCATCAAACAGTTCATCTGAAGGCAAAGACTTGAATTTAAAGGTAAAACTATCTTTGTAGTCT
>JAEEGG010017658.1_pt1 | contig 14639 bp, 16 predicted proteins | sample 9134161 | NCBI WGS metagenome assembly JAEEGG01 (sample SAMN16246543, study PRJNA631951) | gut metagenome | biome: gut microbiome; feature: rumen; material: CR-attached | host: Bos | place: Iran: Karaj | collected 2018-10
TTAAGGGCAGAGGTGTTTTTATGAATCTGTTCAAAATAGCTTACAAAGTGGTCCGCGCAAACTCCAAGTCCATCTACAAGGGCTTCGGCTTCAAGCACTTGAGCGACGCCACCCAGTACTATGTCCACCCGGACAACCAGTCCTACAAGGGGACAACCACCCTTTGCCAGCCTATCGGTGAGGCTATAATACTTTTCTCAAGCATGCTCAAGGCAGCCATGGAGCCGGAGAAGGAAAAGCCTTTCGGCGACTACTGGACAAGCTCAAATAAAGATGAATTCTATCTGGAGATGGGTGTTCCTGATGACTACCACGAGAACAAGGTGGTGGAGGACCAGGTCTGCTCATACAAGGCCCACCTCAAGGGAGAGAACCTGACCATATGTGCCTACGACAGCGAAGGCAACTCTATCCCAGGCAACATGAATCACCTGCACCCTCTGTACAAGCTGCTGCCAGCCTTTGCCATAATGACGGCCCGGGAGATGGAGCGGGTATCCCAGTACCGGAATATCATGGAGAAATTCATAGGATCCCCTGATCCTGAGACATTTGTGAATCTGAACGAAGACCTGTATCAGATGCATAAGCTTGATGACTACAATGTGGTGTATGACGATGTGCCGGCAATAGACAAGGAGGACTTCAGCTCATTCTCCTCCACCTACGAGACAATAATAGAGAACAAGAAGGCACTGGCCAGCGATACTGCAGTGGATGTAACCAAGTTTGCCAAATCGGAGTTCTCCAAAGAGCAGCTCGGCTATATACCAAAGCTCAGTTCAGAGTTTGTCCTGCCCAACCGCCTTACAGCCCTATGCAACGCAATACAGAAGGGCGATACCCTCTCCACTCTGTTCCACGGTCCTGCTGGAACCGGAAAGACAATAAGCTGCAAGCTGGTGTGCCAGGCCATAGGGCTGCCGATAATGGAGACCATAAACTGCACCGAGAACCTGGACGAGTTTGTACTGGGCAAGTTCATCCCCGAAGAAGACAAAATCATATTCAAGGAGAGCTACGTGACCAAGGCTATCCGGGACGGTGGGGCTGTTGTGTTTGAGGAGATCAACTTCGCAAAGCCACAGTATCTGGCATTCCTCAACTCGCTGCTGGATGACAACGGCTTTGTCCGGCTGGATAACGGCGATGTGGTGAGACGGCACAAGAACTTCCGCTTCTTCGCCACCATGAACCTTGGCTACTTCGGCACTAAGGAGCTCAACCAGGCGCTGTACAACCGTTTCAATGCCATAATAGAGGTGGCTGCCCTGAGCGATGAGTCCATAACACGGATGCTGGTTGCCCGGGTGCCGGAATGCAAGCCTATGGTCAAGAAGATCCTGGGTGTATACCACAAGCTGAAGAAAAAGATAGAAGCCGAGGAGCTGGATATAGTGATCTCGCCCCGTAACCTGGAGAACTGGGTACGGCTGGCCAAGTACGAAAGCTATATGACCGCCGCCGAGAAAAGCATTATCCCCATTGCCAAGTGCGACCGGGTGATGGAAGGCGCCATCCGTGGAATTCTGATGCTGTATAAGTGGAGCTGACCTGGCATAGAGGAATATGGAAGAAAACTCAAGGGAAGATTACAGCGACATACTCAAGAAATTCCAGTGCGACCACAACCGGGATATTGAGGAATCCTTCGCCCGAGCCTTCGCCGAAAACGACGATGTCAATCTCTTCTTCATAAACGAGGACAGTGCGTACACCGACGGCAAGAATATAGTGGTGGATCCGGCCTTCCTTGATATATACAAGGACAAGGAGTGCCTTGAGGGAACCGAGAAGAAGCTGTCATGGCCCAGCCTTATCTCCAGCAATCCATGGACTGCCCTCAAGATGGTGACCCGGGGCCTTACCCTCCACGAATGTCTGCACCTGCTCTACACCAACTTCCCGGGAAACGAGTTCAAGGATCCCGACTTCATGGAGAACAAGAACGGCCGCAAGGTCATCTCCAACATCTCAAACATAATAGAGGATGCCTACATCGAGGCAGTGGGGGCCAGTGTCTACGACAACATCGGGATCTATCTGATGTTCAACCGGGTGGCAGTGTATCTGGCAAAGAAGGAGACCGAGGAGACTGCCCGGAAGAAGATGGACCTGCTCCTGGAGTACCTGAACTATATGTGCGGTTTTCTCCTGTTCCCTATGTTCGAAATCGGAGATCCGCCGGAAGAGATAAAGGAATATGTGGACAAGACCAGGCAGCTGTTCCTGGACGGATCTGTGCAGGCAGAACCTGATGACCGCTACACATACTGCAAGAAGATATATGAGGTCATAAAACCCCTTGTTCCAGAGGATGAAGAAATCCAGCTGCCGGAGGATATCCTGCCGAAAATAGTTGCGGGAAAGGAAAGCCACAATGGCACCAACAACTCCATAGGAGGACAGGAGCGCAAGGGCAAGCCCCAGGTTGTGATCACACGGCTTTTCGGAAACATTGACGGCACTCCTAAGAATAATGTGGACACCGATGTCCCTACACTGGTCATCGCAGTAAAAGGTTTCGGGCAGGATGAGAAGGAAGCCGACGACATAACCGGGTATCAGGGTTACCATATTCAGCACACATCAGCCAGCGTAGGAGCCACCCCGCTCCACAAGAATATCAAGATAAACGAGAACCACCCTAAGATAAACCTTAACCTGCGGAAAGCGTATCAGAACATATACAACCAATACCGACTGAACATCAATTCATACAATTCACGCTTCCTGCAGCTTCTGCGGGCTCAGGTGCCGGTAAAGGAGAACAAGTTCCCCTTCGGCACAGGAATAGATTCCCGCAGGCTGGGAGATATCAAGAGGCGGTTCTGGTTCCGTATTCTGCCCGGCATAGAGATTCCAGATATGTCGGTGCTTCTCCTTATAGACGGCAGCGGTTCCATGTATCAAGAAAGGCGGGACAGTGCCATGGTATCCTGCGTCATCCTGCACGAGGTGCTTAAGAAGCAGGGAATCGAGCATGCCATAGTGGAACACAGGGCCCATTTCAAGGACCCGGAGATAGATGTGAACATACTGGTGGATTTCAATGCCCGGGAGAATGAGAAACTGAACATAATGCAGCTGGATGCAGATGGCGACAACAGGGATGGTCTTGCCCTCTACTGGGCCGAGAAATATATCAACAGCAAGACATCCTGCGACAACAAGCTTATCATAGTCATATCGGACGGTCAGCCCGCCCATGAGTATGACGAATACTACGGCCCTGTGGCAGACAAGGACACAGCCAACGCAACCAAGAAGATAATGAGCCGGGGAACTAATATCATCGCCATATCCCTGGATGATGAGGATGAATACAACACCTACGACAATCTTAAGAACATCTACCCAAACCTTATAGCCTGCAATAACTTAAAACGCCTTACAGGACAGCTTCTGCAGGTTATCTCAAGACAGCTGCAATAAGGAGAGAGCATGATAAACAGCGAAAAACTTGAAGCATTGAACAGAGTGGAGAACGCAATTGCTCAGGAGGACGATCTTAATATACTGCGCACATCAACATACAGGGAGGCACTGATCGCCTCCTTGGTGGCCAGAAAGTTCTTGGTGAAGGATGCAAACGACATTGCCGAGAAAAAGATGCTCTTTTCCACAGTGCACGATATGAACTATGTCTTAGCCACAAAGCATATGGCCAAGGTCTACGACCTTGAGCTGCTGAACGACGAGGACAACATGCGTCACATCATAGAGAACATAGAATCGGATGATCCCCTGACCATGGTGAATGAGGCTGTCAAAACTGCCTATCTGGGATCAAAGAGGCTGGTCAAAGAGATAACCCGGCTGATCAAGACCACAAAGAAACACAGCGACCCGAACCAGTCAATCCTTATCCTGTTCGGGCAGGAGACACAGGAGAATGCCCAGATGCTGTACTATACAAGCTACTGGTGCTACAAGTTCCTGAATTCGGTGGAACTTGAGTTCACCCGGGAAGATGGGACCAATATCCTGACATCCACTGCCGAGTTTGCATCAAGTTTCCGGGAAATAGGCACCGGATTCTCCAGACGTCCCTTTATACCAGTGGATGCCGGAATATGGTACGACATGAGGTATGACGCAGTACAGCACTTTGTCACCACCAATGTCATCAGTCCTCTTTCTGTGGCTTATGTGCAGTCGGACGGACTCATCACCGAGATTATGGACCGCAAGGCAAATGATCACGCCTCTTATGCAAACAAGGTGCCTGTCCGGTATGTTATGGAGGCGTCTCTGGGCTGGTTCAGGAAGAACGACATCAAGGAAGGGGACTATGTCCACCAGAAATCAATCATCACCGAGGAAAAAAACTTTTAAGTTGACAACTTAACAACTTGACATCTTGACAAGTTAGAGCTATCATATAGTCATGACACAGATGACAGTAGGAGAGCTCAAGGCTCAGTTTTCAGAAGTATTGGAAAAGGTAAAGCAGGGCGAGACCGTACAGATTCTCTATGGACGCAACAAGAAGCCGGTGGCACAGATTGTGAACATGGAAAAGCCCAAGAAAAAACAGAGAATCCCTGGCCTCTATGCACATCTGGGACCGTTCACCGAAGTGGGTGATGGTAAAATAACGCTGGAGGAATTCTTCGGTGTGAAATCCTTGGACGAGATAGAGCCGTTGCCATGAAGTATTTACTTGATACCCATACATTTATTTGGTTCTCTATGACCCCAGAAAAATTATCCAAGAAAATCCTCGAAATTATAAAAGATGGTTACAATGATATTTTTGTCAGTCCAGTTTCTTTCTGGGAAATAGCCATAAAACACCAACTGGGGAAATTAGACCTGGGAAAGGTAAACATCCTGCACCTGCCCAATATTGCTTCAGAATATGACTTCTCAATCCTCCCTCTTGATGTTTACGACTATGTTTCTGTTCACAATCTCCCACTCAAGGAAAACCACCGCGATCCATTTGACCGGATGCTTATCCACACCGCCATACGAAACAACCTTATTCTCCTGAGCGGTGACAAGATGTTCAGACAGTACGAACAGGACGGTCTCCAGCTGTTGTGGTGAAGGAGAAACCTATGATAAATAGATTCAGAGAACCACAGAAAAACTACTTTGAGCAGGCCTGCAGAGAGCTGCAGAATGGACGAAAAACCAGTCATTGGATATGGTACATATTTCCTCAGCTAAAAGGACTGGGTTATAGTTACAATTCAAACTTCTATGGCCTTTCTGGAATAGCCGAGGCAAAAGAATACCTGGCAGATAAAGAGCTCCGTGACCACCTTACAAAAGTATGCCAGATACTGATAGACCTGAATGCACCTGATATTGAGAAAGTCATGGGTTATATCGATGCAATAAAGCTTAAATCATCAATGACACTGTTCTACCTAGCCAGTAGTGATGCTATCTTCAAGCAGGTGCTGGATATGTACTTCGGCGGCCAGATGTGCCAGAAGACTGTGGAGCAAGTGGGGAACGCATGGGATAATCTAGCAAATATTAAAACTGCTATAACTCTAGAAGAAATCGACGCATGGAAGAAAGATGGTCAAAAGTAAAAAACTATATATGAAAAACTAAAATTTGTTTATTTGTTTGATAAGGAGAAGAAACTTAAATTAATAGTTTTGAATCCCCCTAAATGATAAACTAAAAGAAAATTTTTCTATTGAGGTAATTAATTATGATAGAGAAGAAAACATCAGACGATGAAACAAAAGATTCACGACCTTTTTCTCAAAGGCATCCTAGGTGGAATACATTTTTTGCTTTTTTACTACTAATTTTACTCATATTAGGGGCATTATATGTTTTAATATTTCTAGCAAAGAAGTTTTTAGCTTTCATAGATGCCGTGGTATCAGCTACATCAAAAACAGATACAGTAATAATTGTTGCATTAATTACAGCCACTGTAACTATTATTTCAGGAATTATTTTAAAAATAATTGATTTCAATCAAAGAAGAAGAGAATATCTCTCCCAACAAAGAGAAGAACCATACGCAGAATTTATAAATGTATATTTTAAGATGCATGAAAAAGTATCAAAAAATGAAAAATATTCTGCAAGTGAAATGTTTGAGGATATTCAAAAATTCCAAAAAAAGTTAATGCTTTGGGGATCAAATAGAGTGATAAAAGCATGGATAACATTTAGGGAAAAAGCTAATTATGATAATGAAAATATATTGCTTTATATGGAAAACATATTATATGCAATTAGAAAAGATATGGGTTATAAAAATTTAGGCAAAGGGAAGTTACTATCAATATCAATAAATAGTTATTTTCACACGAAATAGGCAAATATCGGAAACATATTATAAAAGAGGATATAAAAAAGTTGACAGATATTATAATAGATATTAAAATTAATATTATAAAAGATATCTTTTGGAAAACTGGAGGAAATTATGGTTGCTCTAAAAGCAATTGATGTAAAAAACAACTTCAAGGAAATATGCTCAAAAATAATAAATGGCGAGATTATCATGCTTTCACGCCCGAGAAATCAAAATGTAGTGATGCTTTCAGAATCTGAATATAATGAACTTGCCAAGGCAAAACGCAATCTTGACTATCTAACTAAACTTGAAAATTCCATTAACGAGACAAAAGTAAGATTTGCAGCCGAAAAAACCCTTGAAGAACTTAGAGCAATGGAGAAATAACATAGATGTTTTCTTTTTCGGACACAGGCTGGGAAGAATATCTGTACTGGCAACAGCAAGATAAAAAGACTCTAAAAAAAATAAATAATCTTATCGAAAGCATTTCCAGAGATGGCCCTCTTGCTGGTATTGGGAAACCCGAATTGCTGAAATATAGCGAAACTACCCAATATAGCCGCCGGATAGATGAGACAAACAGACTTGTTTACCGCATTGATAAAGACCGCATAATCATAGACAGCTGCCGGGGACACTACGAGGACTGACAAAGGAGAAAAGGAGAGACAATAATGGGACTATATGAAGGCGTAAAGGATGTTGCCAACATTATACAAAAAGCAGGAAATATTGAATTATATAATAGAATGCTTGACCTCCAGTCTCAAGCATTAGATTTGCAAGATGAATTAGCAAGATTAAAAGCAGAAAATAGAGAATTGAGGGAACAAAAAAATATTTCTGATAAAATTGAACGACACAGTTCTCTATATTTGACTTTAAAAGATGACCACGACAAAATACCTTATTGTACCCATTGTTGGGATTCTAAACAGAAATTAATTCAAGTTGAACCTCGTAGCAATAACGAACATTATTTCTGTCCACATTGCAAACACTTCGGATCCCTTAATAACGTTACAAGAGACATGAATTATAGACAGGAAAACTATGACTATGACCCTTTTAAAAGCTTATAAGGAGGAGTAATATGTCTACACTATTACAAATACAAGAAAAAGATGGGAAAATTTACTGTCCACTAAAAGATGCATGGCATATTGCTACCCCAGAAGAAAAAGTCAGACAAAAATTTATTGTAAAACTTGTTAATGACTATGGGTATTCTATTGATCAAATGGATCAGGAATTGAAGGTAACTAATAGCAATCGGGGAACTGGCAGATCAAGCGCAGATATCGTTATTTGGAAATCAAAAAAGGATAAAAATTCTAAAAAAGCTGCATTTATTGTTGTTGAATGTAAGGCTGAAAATGTTCGTATCCGGCAGGAAGACTATTATCAGGGGTTTAACTATGCCGCATGGGCGCATGCAAGTTTCTTTGTAACAACAAATGAACGAGAAACAAAGTATTTCAATGTAGATCCAAACTATCTTCCTCAGCAGTTAAATGAAATTGTTGCTATCCCTACAGCAAAAGAAGCTGAAAGTGATAAAAAAGTTGAAGAAATTCTAAATAAAACAAAAACATTTACCCGTGATGAATTTACGAAAACACTCCGGGCCTGCCATAACATAATCAGAAACAATGACAAACTATCCCCAGAAGCCGCATTTGATGAAATCAGCAAGATTCTTTTTATGAAAATCAATTTTGAAAGAAACTCTAAGGGAACAAAAGTCTTTACGTTCGAAGAATACTCAAGACAAAAAGAAATTGAGAATGAATATAATAAAAACCATCACATTTTAAGCCCCAAGCCTTTTATGCAGGTTTTATTTGATGACACCAAAGAAGCATATAAAGATGACAAGCTGTTTGATGATACAGAATCTATAAAAATACGAGAAAACAGCTTTGAGCAAATAATAAAAATATTACAAAATTATAATCTTTCTGACACCCAAGATGATGTAAAGGGAATCGCTTTTGAACAGTTCTTAGGTACTACATTCCGTGGGGAATTAGGACAATTCTTTACTCCACGTACAATTGTAGATTTTATGGTCAACATTCTTGATCCACAGGAAGGAGAGCTTATATGTGATCCAACCTGTGGCTCTGGCGGGTTCTTAATTAAAGCATTTGAATATGTCCGAGAAAAGATTGAACGTGATATCAAAGCTGCAAAGGACAGTCTCCGCCAACAATTAGAAGGGAAAGAATATGATAAAAAAAGCGAATCTGAACAGCTTGAAATCAATCGACATATTGATGAGATGCAGCGGAAACTCAACAAGGAACTCGATACTCAGCAAGTTAAAAGCCGGATGTATATGTTGTCTCACAACTGTATTTTTGGAACAGATGCAAATCCAAGAATGGCCAGAACAAGCAAAATGAATATGATTATGCATGGAGATGGACATGGTGGAGTTCATCATCATGACGGGCTTTTAAATGTCAATGGAATCTTTGAGGAGCGTTTTGATGTTATACTTACAAATCCTCCATTTGGTTCCAGGGTGGATAAAAGCTTAAAAATAACTGATGCGGACAGATTTACCGACCAAAACCTTATCGACAAATACACAAAGTACTATGGAACGGAATATATTAATGCTTTGAACCAAATCAACAACAACATTGGTAAATCTGTAATTGACCTATATGATACAGGTAAAATGAGCGGCTTGACCGAGGTGCTCTTTATGGAGCGCTGTCTTCGCCTTCTAAAGAAAGGAGGACGAATGGGAATGGTTTTACCCGAAGGGGTCCTGAACACATCAAACCTTGCAAAAGTACGAGAATATTTTGAAGGTCGAGCTAAAATCATTTTAATTTGTTCTATTCCACAAGATGTTTTTATTGCAGCAGGAGCTACAGTTAAACCAAGTCTTGTTTTCTTTAAACGTTTCACACATGAAGAAGAAAAACAGTATGCAAAATGTGTAAAACAAGCACAAAATGAGAAGCGTGCAGAAAAACAGGAACAAATCGACCAGTTAAATAATAAAAAAGAAAAGCTAGTTGGTTCAAGAAAGAAGGAAGACAAGGCCAAGATAAAAGAAATTAAAAAGCAACTTGAAATGATTGAAAAGCGAATTATTGAGGAATCCAAACCCAGAATCAAAGAATTGTTCGATTATGAAATACCTATTGCACTGGTAAATGACGCAGGAATTACTTCTACCGGTGCCAAATCAGAAGGAAATGAGCTTCCAAAGCTTGTACAGGAATTTGAAATATACAATAATAAAGCAAAACTATGGAATCATCATGATTATTCCGTTTTATATAATTATTATATTGGAACAAACGGCTCTGCCATTAGGACGTTTAACGGTAAAGAGGATGTTTTGACATGGTAGAACCAACTAATATTTTAAAAACTGTTTCATTTAGAAACTTTTCAAAATGGGATGTAAAACGATTCTTTATAAAACAAATACAATCCTCATATCCAGTATTATTTCTTTCCGAGTTATTAAATGAAGAAACAGAAAAGAAAAAACTGTCAAAATATCCAGAAGAGGACTTTGGAATTTTAGGTGTCTCCAATGAAGTTGGAATGCTTGATGCTTATATCGAAAAGGGAAAAAATATAAAACAACCTTATAAATTTGTCAAAAATGATTTTATTGCATACAATCCTTATCGTGTAAATGTAGGTTCGATAGGAATAAAAAAAGGCTTTCTTAAAAACACTTACATAAGTAATGCTTATGTAGTTTTTAGCACAAAAGAAATGCTTTTAGCTGATTATCTTTATTTATTAATGCATACATCAAAATTTAATCAACTGATACGAGATAATACTACAGGTTCTGTTCGCCAAACATTATCTTTTGAAAATCTTTGTAAAATAGCCGTTCCTGTTCCTGCAGTTTCAGAACAAAAAACGATTTTACAAAAGTATCAGAAAACAATTACACAAGCCGAGAGTTTTGAAAAAAAAGCGGAAGTACTTAATTTTTCTATAGAACATTATCTAAAAGAAACTATAGGTATTCCGACTATAAACGATGATATCAAAGCAACTCTACTTTCCTTTGGAAAATTTTCTGATTTGTGTGAAAAGTGGACTGTTTCTCCTTTACAATCGGAAATTAATGATAAATTAAGATTATCAAAATATAAATTACAAAAAGTCTCTGTCTTGAATTGTGTTACTCGAACTTGGAAGAAAAAACAAAATAAAAATACATTTTTTAATTATATTGAAATCGGCGGTATAAATTCTGAAACTGGAGATATAACTTCTGAGGAAATTGAGGTTTCAAAAGCTCCTAGCAGGGCTACACAAATTGTTCATACGGGAGACCTAATTTTTGGAATGACGCGACCATACTTGAAAAAGTTTGCTATTGTTGATAATGAACATGACGGTTTTGTTTGTTCATCTGGTTTTCAGGTGATTGCACCGTCAGAAGAATATAATCTTAATTATATTCTTGAGGTATTTAAATCAAATATTTGTATAAGTCAATTTAAGGAAGCAATGACTGGTGCTTTATATCCAGCCTTAAATGCAGTACAGCTTGGAAATATAATAATCCCTCTCCCTCCACTTCCTGTACAAGAAGAAATTGTCAATCATATCAATGAAATCAAGGCTCAAATAAAAGAACTTCGCAGGCAGGCTCTGGAACTGCGAGAACAAGCAAAAAAAGATTTTGAAGGGAGCGTATTCGAATAGCAAGGCAAGAAAAACTTTGTTATTAATGGAAAACCAAATGCAATTAAAAAAAATATATATAAAAGATTATAAAAATCTCAAAAATTTTTCTCTTGATTTTGAAAAGGGGAATGGGCTCTCTATTCTGATTGGTAATAATGGTAGCGGAAAAAGCAATGTTCTTGAAGCGATAAGCGGAATATTTGCGGAAATATATGATGACACAATTTATATCTTTAATACAGATTATGAACTTGAATATGAAATTGATAACAAAAAAGTAGTTATTACTACTAAAGCTGGCAAGCATCATTATTACTATGGTGAAAAATCAATTAGTCATTCTGAAATATTCGAACATTTACCAAGTAATGTCATAGCCGTTTACAGCGGTGAAGATCTGAGATTATGGAAAAGCTTTTATTGGAACAGGTATAATTCTTATTTGACATCTGTTTATTCCAAAGGAATTACCGGTAAGATGGGAATGTATTATGTAAATAAGTATTTTTGGAATATCTCCTTGCTCACCCTAATATTATTTATGAATAAGAGTTCAGATATAAAGGCTTTTTTGAATGATGAAATAGGAATAAATGACGAATCAGACATATCCCTAATACATATAGATTATTCATTTGCAAATTTTGGCAAGAATAAAAACGTGTTATTAAAAGCATTTATTGAAAAAATAAATAGCGAAAAAAAAGCTACTATAGACTACTCCCTACTTGAATTAAGAAAACTTATTAGTAACTCTCCAGATGACTTTGATGCAGAACCAAAAGAAATTTTTAATTTATTAATGTGGGCTTTCATGCCCAAAACCTTTAAAGCCATAGAAAATATTTCTATTTTTTTAGAAAATAGAGAACTTGTCCAATCTCTTAGCGAAGGAGAGAAAAAATTAATCCTTATAAAAGCTGTTCTAGAATTTATTGCAGATGAAAATTCAATACTTCTTCTGGACGAACCTGATGCTAATATCCACGAAGCTAGAAAAACAAAACTATACAAGTTATTAAAAGATACTCCCAACAGAGATGTTGTTATGACAACTCACTCTCCAATTCTTGCAAAAATAGCAGTTGAAAAAGAATTAATATATTTACAAGCTAAAGATGGCTTGGTTTCAGAAGTTTCTACGGATAAATTAAATCTAGTTCGGACATTAGCATCTGATGAATGGAATATAATGGAGGCCGGAGTTTTCTTAAATTCTGAAAAACCTTTAGTTCTGTTTGAGGGGAAATCAGATATTGATTTTGTAAAAAGAGCTATAGAACTTTTAAAAGAAGATGAACCAAAATATGAAACTATTGATGTTGATTTTTTATCTTTCAATGGAACTGGAAATGCTCCCTCTTTTATAAAAAATGTAAGAGATTGTGTAGCAACAAAAAAGATTATTGTTTTCTTCGATAGAGATGATGCTGGAAGAAAAGCAATGATTGAAATTAGTGGATTGACAAAGGATTCAGATGAAATAAAGAATGAAATAGACTATATTTCATCTGACAATTTATTAAAAGCAGCTTTCTACCCTTATTCTAATGAAGTTACCTCTGGAGAATTCTTATTAGAAGATTATTTTTCTGAAGCTAAAATTACTGAAATTATTGCCACCCTAACAAGTGGAAAGAAACATCCTATAAAAGGATTATCAAATTTATCTAAAAAAGTAAAAGATACACTTTCTAATAAGTTTAAAGATTATTCAAAAGAAGATTTTGAAGGCTTTAAGCCACTATTAGAAAAAATTGTAGAATTAATATCATTATAAAAATATTATCCACTATGTTTTTTAATATAATCTAAAATTATTAAACAGCAAGCATAACCTACCTCTCGTTGGTGCTGCGAATCTACTTTCTCTGTACTATCTAAGAATTCTTTCAATTTATTTACACATTCACAAGCAGCTATTTCTTGCGATTGATTATTATGATTTATAATATGACTATTAATATAGGGGATATTCCATAAACTTTCGAATGGATTAACACTCATTTTCTTTTACCTTCCATTTCACGCCTAAGATCAGCTAATACTTTTCCCTTATAAGAGAAATATTTTGGTCCTTGATAAGCCCCGGAAGAATTTTGTTGTTCTTTTGGCAAAAAAATCCTTACAAATGGCGACAATTTGTATTTCTGCCCTCTATATTCTATTTTATTATCATCAACAACTTTAACTTCAAGCCCAGTAGGGTTAAAGGTAATAGCTGAACCAACAGGAATATCGACCATACTAAACTTAAAAGGAGGCCGTATTTGTGTTTTAGATGTAGAGTTGCTCATTTCTTTTTTCTCAACAGTATCTATAATTGGTTGATTGTTCCGATATAATATAATCTCTGCATCATCTAAAAGAGTGGCTTCATCCTTCAACTGCGCCAAAGCGACTTCGGGCTTAATATTAAAAAATTCACGTTTTTTGCGAATCCTAAGTGTAGTATTTAATCTATCAATTGCTTTATGAATTTTCTTTTCAACTATTTCATATTTTGAAGTTTTTAATGTAGCATAAATCTCAAATGGTAAAGGAACCGCAGTATTATCCAATTCTTTAGATCTCAAATCAACGGGACGGGAACTTTTACCAATCTTAATCCAGTCTTCTTTAAAGCTTGGATTAGTTAAAATATAAACATACCCTGCTTTTTTTGTTTCATCTGAATTATTACTATGTTTCATCTCATAAACCTCTAAGCTAAATGTTTTTCTATTTTTAGCCTAATTACATTATATAACAAAAAAAACAATTTTTGTATTATTTTTTACTTGTATATACAACTTCAAAACCCTTCGTGAATAAAATTTGCCATTTGTTCTTTTAATTTATATCTTTATTGCATATGGGAAATAATGATAATGGCCATCAGAACTGGAAAAATGAGAAATCCTCAGACAAGTTATAAAACTTCGAAGCATTGTGTTGCTTACCTTGATATCTTGGGTGGTAAAAATAAAATCTGCGCTGATAAAGACAATACTTTTCTTAACACACTGAATATGGTTTTTCAGGATGCGATTGAAGAAACAAATTCTTTATTCAGAAAAGAAACGATTTTTACAAAAATCTTCTCTGATAATATTCTTTTAGCTATCGAGATAGAGGATATTGACAATCAGGTCGAAGAAAAGCTTTCTAGCTTTTTGAACTTAACTGCAAATGTAGTGCTGGAAGCTTTGCGTTATGGCTTCTTAATGCGGGGAGCGATTACAATTGGTGATTTTTTCCATAATGATATCCTAGTTTATGGGAAGACTCTAGTTGATGCCGTTGAAATGGAAGAAAAAATTGCTATTTACCCTCGTATCATCGCCCAAAAAAAAGTTCAACAGTTAGTTCCACAGAACTTCACCGAATCAGCAGATGGATTATATATATTTAACTATCTTATTTATGCAGTTGACCCTGGAGATTCTTTTACAATACGTATAAACCTGCTTAAAATGCTTGAAGGACGCCCCGATAAAAAAATTGAGCAGAAAATCAGATGGGCAATATCTTACTTTAATTACCATTACAAGTATCTATCTTACTCAATTGATAAACCACAGATAACAGATGAAGATATTGAAAAAGCACTAAAAGCTTGACCTAAACCACTACAAAATGTCCATCTGTCAACATTTTGTATATGTAAAAATGTCCATTTATCAACATT
>JAEEGG010017659.1_pt1 | contig 14638 bp, 11 predicted proteins | sample 9134161 | NCBI WGS metagenome assembly JAEEGG01 (sample SAMN16246543, study PRJNA631951) | gut metagenome | biome: gut microbiome; feature: rumen; material: CR-attached | host: Bos | place: Iran: Karaj | collected 2018-10
GAGTCCCATATCATAAAATTCAACAATCTGAATCGGACGATACAAGAACACGAAACCTATGAAAAAACCAGATAGCCCGAACAGATATGCTATCTGTATGCCCAGAGAAGAAAATTTCTCTAATAACCTAGTCATCAGCGTACTATTTTAAAACAAAATCCACTGTGACGAATTTCCAAACATGCAAAATTCGTCACATATTTCAAAAATTCGTCACAAAAATAATCATTCTATCAAAGATAGAAATGGTAAATCACATAAAATTTTTCGTGATTATATACCCAGTAATTTTGCAGCGTAAACAAACCGAGAAACAATGGACGAAAAAAGAAAAAAAATTGTAGCCTTTGGCGATTCAATAATTAAAGGTGTAATATCCGAAGGCGATGACAACGGAATCAAATACAAGATTCCGGAAAACACAGCAACCGACATCTGCGGACACGAATTGGGAATGGGAGTCTGCAACTATGGAAAATTCGGCAGCATAATAACTACCGGAGAAAAGATAATCGACAAGAACATCGACAAGATTTCCGAAAACGACATTGTGCTTATCGAATACGGTGGCAACGATAGCGATAAAATGTGGACCGAAATTGCCGAAAATCCAAATGCAGAACACAAAGCAAAAACACCACTACCTGCATTTGCAGAAACTTATCATCGTATCATACAGAAACTTAAACGAATCGGTGCAAGAATATATATGCTGACAATGCCACCTATTGATGCCGTTTCGTATTTCCGCCATTTTACAAAAGGAATGACCGAAAGACAAATCGCCAACATCAAGCAATGGCTCTACGGCAATTTGGATGTCATCAGCTTGTGGCACGAAATGTACAACCAGGAAATAATAAAGATTGCGTACTCCGAAAATGTTGAACTCATCAACATCTATCAGCCGTTTATTGACAGGCTCGACTACCGCTCACTTTTCTGTTGCGATGGAATACACCCTAACCAGAAGGGACAAAAAATAATCGCAGACCTAATAATAAACAATGTAAAGACGCAAAATCTTGCGTCTCATAGATACTAATAAACAAGGAAATGAAAGCTTTAGCATATATATTACTGACAATCATAGCAATTACCGCTAATGCGCAGACATACAAAAATGTACAATACGGCAACTTTGAAAGCTGGACTGTCCGCGACATTGAAGAATCACTGATTATTGGCGGCGAAACAAAACGCATATACGCTATTGGTCCACGCGACACCATCAGTGAAAACAAAGCTCTGAACATCAAGTCAATATGGGCGACATCCAACACTTACGCCAAAGTTGCAGGCATATCGAAGACAAGCAACACCGTATACCCCGAAAAGCGAGGAGATGGCTATTGCGCAAAACTCACTACCGAATACGCAGAATGCAAGGTGATCGGCTTAATAAACATTAAGGTATTGGTCTCTGGCACAATATACTGGGGCAAGGCGCACGAACCAGTCAGCGGTACCGACAATCCGTACAGCAGGATGAGATGGGGCGTGCCATTTACCAACAAGCCCAAAGCACTTGTCCTCGACTACAAGTCGGCAATGCCAAACAAAGGAACGATAACCACTTGCAAGACATTATCTTCATCGAGCAGAGCAGGAAACGACGGACACGAAATCATTTTCATACTGCAAAACCGTTGGGAGGACGAAAAAGGCAATGTCTATGCAAAACGCGTAGGCACAGCAATTTACAATGTTAGCAATCCGACAAACGGCTGGGTGAACGGCTTCCGCATACCTGTAATCTATGGTGACGCTAGAAAATCACCTAATTATAAACCATACATGAACCTCGGTCCTAAGAAGGACAACTTCTATACAATCAACAGCAAAGGCAAAAATGTTGAAATACAAGAAGTTGGCTGGGGCGATGAAAATACGCCAGTTACACACGCAATTCTGCTTATTAGTGCATCGTGTCAGGAAGCTTTTTCAGGAACAATAGGCAACACAATCTGGGTGGACAATATAAAGTTGGAGTATTAATCAGTTGAAAGTTAAAAGTTAAGAGTTAATAGTCCGTTTTGTAGAGTCGTTGCGTGCAACGACTAACAAAGCGTGCAACGACTGACAAAGCAAGCAACGACTGGAATTTTTGCGAGAGCTAAGGGTTAGCTACGCAGAACGAAAAGTTCAAGGATTCAACAATTAAAAGAATTATATACCCTAGGCAGTTTGACATTTTATAATACATTCATTAATAAATCCACAACAAACAAGTCTTATCATGGCATAATGTTTGGGACAAATCAACACGATAATATATGTGTAACCATAAAAAAATAATGTCCTATGAAAAAGATATTATTCTTCTGTATTGTATTGATAACCAGCATAAGTATGAGGGCGCAGTATGTTGTTTCCGACAAGTATGACCTATGGTTCGAAGACACCGATCATGAAATGACAACTCGCAAATCGGTGCAATGTACCGATAATTACCAGGATCTATGGAATGGATGCACAGTCCGTATCATAGGCAAAAAGGTGTATATATACAGAGGAGGGAATTCAATACTCTATGGCGACGATATTAACCTGCTTTACAACGGATATTATCGTGTTAAGCGCAGTGGCACTTGGTATCTTTCCGATCCAGATGGAAATATCGTAGATGGCATCTACGGCAAACAAATTTTGTATTATCCATGGGGCTATGTGACTATACAACGCAGTGCTGGATATTATGATGTGTACCACTGCAGTGGCAGAAAGGTGGATTTCTATTCGGAAGAATCGCCATATATCTTCTGGAACGGTTGCTGGCTCATAAAACAAGGCAGATATTGGTACGCATGCGATAAGGATGGAAGCAAAATTGATGGTGTATATGGCGACCAAGTCACTCTGCTTAACGATGGTCGTTGGAAATGTGTTCAAGGCTCTTACGTGAGTTATAAGGACGGAAACTAGTTGATAATCCTGCCATACCATGTTTCGCACAATATTTTCTCGCATCCAATCAAAAAAAGATGTAATTTAGCGGTCTAAAATTGAAGGCATGTCAATAGAAGTACGAAACATAACAAAGGTTTTCGGAGAACAAAAGGCTCTCGACAATGTAAGTTTTGACATAAACAATGGTGAAATTGTCGGATTTCTTGGTCCCAACGGCGCAGGAAAGTCAACGCTGATGAAGATAATCACCGGATACATTCCAGCCACAGATGGCGAAGTGCTTATAAACGGAATGAATATCCTAGAAAACCCAATCGAAATCCGCAAGAAACTCGGCTACCTTCCAGAGCAGAATCCGCTGTACTTCGACATGTACATCGTTGAATACCTTGAATTTGTCGCAGGAATCTACGGCATAAAGAACAAGAAGGCAAGAATCGATGAGATTGTGTCGCTAACGGGACTTGAACCCGAAATAAACAAGAAAATCGGCACCTTGTCGAAAGGCTACAAACAACGTGTTGGTCTGGCGCAGGCAATTATCCACGACCCCGAAGTGCTTATACTAGATGAACCGACATCAGGACTTGACCCAAACCAGATTATAGAAATCAGAAACCTGATAAAGAACCTCGGCAAAGAAAAGACTGTCATTCTTTCTACTCACATAATGCAGGAAGTAGAAGCCATCTGCGACCGCATATTGCTGATAAAGAAAGGTGTACTTCTTGCAAACGACAAGGCAGAAGATTTTGCCCACCTCAACAGCGACTCTATTTCCACACTGCTTGTCGAACTAGATGGAGAACTTTCGGAGAATGATTTTGCTCAGATAAAGGGCATTAGGAATGTCCGCAAGCAGTCCCCCACCCGATTTGCCATCGAATTCAGCAAGAGCAACGACATCCGCAAAGCAGTCTTCAACCTGGCAGTACAAAAGGGACTTGCAGTCCTGAATATGCAAGAAAAGGAAAAGTCAATCGAAGAAGTTTTTGCAGAACTGACAAACAAATAAATGGCTTGCAGGCTAAAAGTCTAAAAGGCTTAAAGCCATTTAGTCTTTAGCCAATAGTTTCAATTTCTACGGCGTTTATAGATTATAGGAACAGACTATTAACTATTAACTTTTAACTCTTAACTTTCAACTTTTAAACTCCGCTACCACTGGATAATGGTCATCCGCAATATTGAAATCCAAAGCCTTGTGTCTTAAACATTTGAATTTATTGGAGTGCATTATGTAGTCGATACGGAAATCGACACCAGCAATTGAAAATGTACGACCGTTGCCATCTCCGCGTTCCATAAAGGTATCGTGAAGCCTTTCGCCTGAAGAAAGTATCTGGAAACATGTATAGCTCAATGGGACATCGTTAAAATCGCCGCAAAGCAGAACAGGATACGGACAAGTGTCGAGCGTAGCCACAAGCGTATCTACCTGCACGGCACGATGTGCCGATGCCTCCGAAAACTTTGAATACAGATTCATCGCCTTGTCCTTGTTTTCACGGTTGAAACCTTCGCGCCTACGGCTTATCTCAACATCCGAATCGCTTATCATAATCGATTGTAAATGACAATTATACAATCTTACCGTATCTTCATTCATAAGAATGTCCACATACATAAATCCATTTGCAGTACTGTCGAACGGATGCGAATACTGGTTAATGACAGGATAGCGCGTAACAATAGCCAATCCCCCTACCCCGAAATTGAAATTCGTAAGCCTTACCTTCGGTACCGACCTGGCTTTCAAATTCTTCGACAGCACATCTAACGTTGGGAAATCTGCTGATTTGTTTGCCCAATATGCTTCCTGCATGCAAACAATATCGGCATCGGTGGCAGAAATTGTTTCTAGAACCTTTTCCCTCAACAAATTGGAATTCTTATCAAGAATACCGAAACATTTCACATTGTAGGACATTACCCTGAAATCGGCATTGTCATCAAGTGATTTGTCGCGAATGGAATATTCATGCGAGAAATATTTAAAGCCGACAAACAACACCACAGCAATAGGAATGGCAACCTTATAATTCACGAACAGCCATAAAAGCATAAGCGCAGCAAGTCCGATAAGCACATACTTCAGCATAAACGGACATAATGCCATCCACTTTACACTTGCCGGCGACACATACACCGAAACTATGCAGAGTATTACCGCCAAAACAAACAATATCGTAAACACCCATAATATCTTGCGCCACATATCCTTAATTTTTATTGCTGTTGCTAAACAATTTTTCCTTTTCCTCCTTCGTTAGGCTCGAATAACCAGATTCTTTAACCTTGTCCAAGATTTTGTCTATCTCCCTCTGCTCTTGAGCTTTGCGTCTATTATATTCGGCATCGGTTTCTGCACGGCGACTTCCACTCTGCGTAGCCGTCTTTGGCTCCGACTTGAACAATCCGCCAACCCATGCAAAGAAACGCGACAAGAAAATTGTGATGTCCGTACCTTTTGAGTAGCAAATAGAAAATATTGCACCCATGAGCGCTCCGCCAAGATGCGAGAAATGTCCGCCAGCATTGCCAAACGGTATGCTCAGCAAGTCGATGAGAACAATCGCCACCGCCAAATATTTCAGCTTTATCTGACCGAGAAAAGCCAAGCGTACAGGCATATTGGGCACAAGCACGGCTATCGCAAACACAACCGCCATTATCGATGCAGATGCTCCAATCGCAAAAGCGACATTTTTTACCGTTGCAAACACAGGAATAATGTTGTAAGCCCCTATGAAAACCAGCGCACCTGCAAGTCCACCAAGTATATACACGCCAAGCAACTGTCTCTGCGAAAGGTATTCAAGAAAGATTTTCCCAAACCAGTACAGCACAAGCAGGTTGAACATTATGTGAATGAATCCGGAATGAACAAACATATATGTCACAACTGTCCACGGCCTATGCGCCAGCAATGTAAAGTTTGAAGACACGCCCAACCATTCCGACACATTAAAAGTCTTTCCAGCAAAGAAGAATCCGAGATTAACAGCAAGAACAAGAACGAACACGCTGATATTCAAAAATATGAGTATGCTCAAATTATTTCCCTGACGGAAAATAGTTCTTATTTCGTTCCAGATTCCCTGCTTCATCAAACCTCCCCTTTCTTACGCCAAATCATCAGCAGGATGAAACCGATAAGCATACCACCAAGATGTGCAAAATGTGCAACATTGTCTCCCTGTGCGTTCAGAATGCCAAGCAACAGTTCAATGACCACGAATGCTATAACCATCCACTTGGCTTTCACAGGAATAGCAAAGTAAATGTACATCTCGACATTGGGGAACATAATTCCAAACGCGAGAAGCAAACCGTATATAGCACCCGATGCACCAACGCACGGCACATTGAGAACTGCATTCAAATTGCCGAGTTGCGGATCCATGTAGTTTTTGCCCTGCATAATAATGTCGGCACCATTTCGCATTACATGCTCAATTGCCTCGGGACTCATTGACGACATAAGCACCTGCATTTCAATCTCTTTTACAAGCAGATAGAACAAAGCTCCGCCAATTCCGGCCACGAAGTAGTATATAAAGAATCGCTTTGAGCCCCAATACGATTCAAGCACCCTTCCGAACATGTAGAGCGAAAACATATTGAAGAACAAATGCCAGAATCCTCCGTGCATAAACATGTGTGTAACAAGCTGAACAGGCTTGAACAACGGACTGCGGAAACTGTACAATGCACAATACGAATCGAGCACCGGCACAAACATTGCCACTACAAACATTACAATGTTGACGAGAAGCAGATACTTGACTACCGGTGGAATATCCAAAGACCTATTGAACATAGCTCATCAGTTAAATTTGTTTTCTATTTCGGAAATGTCCATTATTTCCATTATTTTCCTGCCATCGGCAGTATAGTTGTGGTTAGCGCACGACATCAGACGGAAAAACAAGTCTTCCATCTCCTCGTCTTTCAGCGCAACACCAGATGACATTGCCGCCGACTTTGCCAAAGCAATGGCAATCTTGTCGTTAATTAGCATTTTCACATCGGGAGAACCATCCGAAAGTTCATCAAGAAGCTGACGAATAATCGCATTTGCATCCATATCGGCAAGTTCGGCTGGCACACCGCGAATCTCAAACTTATCGTTTCCGACCATAACAATGTCAAAGCCAATGGTATTGAGTTCGGTCATAACCTCAATCAGCAGTCCGCGCTCCTCGGGAGATGGTTCTATCACAAGCGGAAAAAGCGACTTCTGCACCACTCCGCTACGCGATTCAAGCATACGCATAAAATGCTCGTACATAATGCGTTCGTGTGCCCTGCGCTGATTTATGACAATCATTCCCGAATGCGATGATGTGAGAATGTACTTGTTTTTCAACTGCAAATACTTCTGCGAATTATCACCCGAATAACTATCATCGTCTCCATACGATATTTGCGACTGCACGCTTTGCATGTTTTCGGGATTCTGCGGATTCTCGCTTTCAGGCAAATCAAAATCATCGCGCGTCTTGCCTCCTTCGTACAACTGCTCCCATCCTTTCGGAACATCGCGCTTGTAGCCCGAATCGGTGTATTTGAACGGATTGAACTTCGGATTCACACTTATCACCGGCGGACGCACAACAGTTGACGAGGTAAAATGAGCATCGCGGGTAATGTCATCCTCGAACGATAGAGATGGAACCACATTGAACTTGCCAAGCGCCTCTTTTACAGCCGAATTGAGAATCATATAGATGCTTTGCTCCTCCTCGAACTTGATTTCGGTCTTGGTAGGATGAATGTTTATGTCGATTGTTGCAGGATCTACCTCCAAGTATATGAAGAAGCGCGGATTTTCGCCCTCTGGCAGAAGCTTGTCGTAGGCAGATGTCACCGCTTTGCGGAAATACGGATGGTACATGTATCGGTTGTTCACAAAGAAGAACTGCTCCGCCATGTTTTTCAACGACATTTCGGGCTTTACCACAAAGCCCTTTATGTTTACGATATTAGTTTCAACGCCAAGCGGAACAAGGTTCTGATTGAGTTTTTTTCCGAAAACATTTGCAATTCTCTGATGCAAATTTTCAGGGGAAAGTTGCATCTTTATATCATCGTTGAAAACCACCTTGAACGAAATTGATGGGTTTGTAAGCACAATGCGGTGAATTTCGTCCATAATGTGCTTGGTCTCCACGCTGTCCGATTTCAGGAACTTGCGCCGAGCAGGGATATTGAAGAAAAGGTTGCGCACCTTGAAATTTGTTCCGACTGCCGCAGCTACTGGTTCCTGCGACTTAACATTCGATGCGGAGATGCAAACGCAGGTACCAAGTTCGTCCTCGCTCCTTCGTGTAACGAGTTCCACCTCGGCAACGGCAGCGATTGATGCCAACGCCTCGCCACGGAAACCCATGGTTGTTATGGCGAACAAATCCTCTGCCTTGGAAATCTTTGATGTAGCGTGGCGTTCGAACGACATGCGGGCATCTGTGGGCGACATTCCCATGCCATTGTCAACCACCTGAATGAGAGTACGCCCAGCATCCTTTATTATTATGTCGATGCTTGTTGCCCCCGCATCAAGCGAGTTTTCAACGAGTTCCTTCACCACCGATGATGGTCTCTGCACTACCTCACCAGCAGCAATCTGGTTGGCAACCGAATCCGACAGCAACTTAATTATATCCGACATGGCTACAGCTTGCTAATGTAAGACACTACCGATGAAAGGTCGGCGAAGAAAATAAGGTAGGCAATGAAAAACAGGAATACAGCAATGCAGAATATCCTGATTGTGGATTTTTTTGTCCCGCCATACGATGTACGGCGCATCTTGGAACGGAAACTGCCACGGATGCTGGCGCCAGGCTTATACTCGCCATCTGTAGCATCGATTTTGCCTTCCTGCTCGCGTCTTTCCATCACCTTTTCGTGAAACTCATCAAGTTTTGCATCGTAATAGCGTGGCTTGTAATCAAATACATTATATGTAAAAGTTTTAAAAAGACCCATCAGTCAAAATGTTTAGTTTTAACTTGCAAATATAACACTTTAGAACGAAATTCTGGTTTAGAATTTTGTTAAATGGATTGATGAAGATTTTATTGATTCCACATAAGGAACAAATCATCCCCGAACACACATTTTACCCATTTCGAGGACAAATAAGTAAAAGCTATTTATCCCCAAAATGATATTTTTAGTATTTCGGGGATAAATAATAGATATTTATTTGTCCGTGAAATAAAAATTAGTAATTTTGCGGGTAGAAAAAAAAGAAATACTATGGAGAACATAATTGGCAGAAAAGCAGAAATAGAAGAACTTAACACCTTATATCACAGCAAAAAAGCAGAGTTTGTAGCTGTTTATGGCAGACGCAGAGTCGGAAAAACATACCTTATAAAAGAATTGTTCCGCGACAAAATGGCGTTTTACCACACAGGAATGTCGCCAATTGATTCGGCTGGCAACAACCTGCTGCAAGACCAACTGAAAAGTTTCCACAATTCGCTGTTGCGTTACGGCATGGAAGACGAAAAACAACCGGAGACTTGGTTGGACGCATTCTTTTTGCTTGAGAAACTGCTTGAAGACAAAGACGATGGCAGCCGACAAGTGGTCTTCATTGACGAACTTCCATGGATGGACACACCTCGTTCTGGATTTCTGTCAGCATTCGAACACTTCTGGAACGGCTGGGGTTCGGGGCGCAATAACCTAATGCTTATTGTTTGCGGTTCTGCGGCTTCGTGGATTGAAAACAACCTGATCAACAACCACGGTGGGCTTTACGACAGGCTCACATACGAAATAAAGATTTCTCCTTTCAACCTAGTAGAATGTGAAGAGTTCTTCAAGGCGGCGAACATCAAGCTGTCGCGCTACGACATTGTACAAGCCTATATGGCAGTCGGCGGCATACCTTATTATTTAGGGTTCATCCGCAAAGGATTGAGCCTCGGGCAAAACATTGACCAGCTTTTTTTTGCAAAAACAGCCAAGTTGAAAAAAGAATTTGAACGCCTATTTGCCTCATTGTTCCCCAAACCTACAAACTACAGAAAAATTATCAGCCTATTAGCGACAAGACACAAAGGTTTTACTCGTGATGAAATTACAAAAGCTACTGGCATCCAAAAAGGTGGCGGTCTATCCAAAATGCTTGCAGCCCTAGAAGCCAGCGACTTCATATCTCGCTATGTGCCGTTCGGAGTCTCTAAACGCGAAGAGCACTACAAACTTACCGACAATTTCTGCCTTTTCCACGAAAAGTTTCTTGCCGGAAACGAAATCACTGACACCGACTTTTGGGAAAAGAACCAAAACTCGCAGAAACTTTCTGCTTGGAAAGGCATTGCCTTCGAAGAAGTGTGCCTAGCCCATATACAGCAGATTAAGAACGCTTTAGGAATCGGTGCCATAACTTCGCGGGAATCGGCTTGGAGCATAAAAGGCGACAAGGAAAACGACGGCACACAAATAGACCTGCTAATTGACCGCGATGACAATATTGTAAATCTTTGCGAAATGAAGTTCCTGAAGGATAAATTTACAATCAACAAATCCTTCGATGAAAAACTGCGTAGCAGAACGCAAATGCTAATAGACCGACTGCCCAAACGCGCCACAGTCCACCTTACCCTAATAACCTCATACGGACTAAAATACAACGAATATTCGGGAGAAATACAAAAACTTCTGACATTGGACTCCCTGTTTACAGAATAACGCACTATTTATCCCCGAACACACATTTTATCCTTTTCGGGGACAAATAAGCAAATGCTATTTATCCCCGAATAAAATTTTTAATGCTTCGGGGAAAAATAAGACATTCTGCCTGCGCATTACTATTGATGATTATACAAGTCTTTCGGATTACTGCCTCTGGCAGCGAGCTAAAGGTTGCCCATAGGGCGAGCTAAAGGTTACAAACCCGAAAGAACAGAATACTATTACCTAGATGGATTACATACAGGACGAACAGAGAAGCCAGACTCTCTACTAAAGGCACTAATCTCAGGGATATTTGACGATGTAAGATCCGTACAGAAGCGAAGATAAAATGCGCAATATGTAACATTCTCACAAAGAGAACTCGACCAATAAAGAGCATTTCTTTTAAGATTGAAAAGAAGATTATTATCGCGGTAGCCAGCAGGCGGCAAGAAGATGCTTTTACCATTAGGTCCAATAAAAAGCATTCCTTTCACACCATTCTGTATTGACACCATATATGTGCAATTACTCAAGAGTTCATTAAAATCATCGTTAGTTGGCATATGCCAGCCACTACCCCAATTATCTGCAGCAACATCATCAAATACCTGCAAGGTTATTAAAGTGTCAACAAAGCCATTATCTCCATAGTTAGAATTGTTACAATATTTTGTAAGTCTATTTTGAGACCCATTGCAATATATATAATTACTCCAACTATATGTTTCTTTAGTTGTTAGTTCTCCCCATGCGTAATAATCCCCATAATCTGTAGGACTATCTGCACCGACATTACAAGTTGCCCATTTTGTACCACTCGGCAAGCCAAGTTCAACATAGTCGTGTCCATTCAAATCTCCCGTAGGCAATGTTATCCATTGTGCATACAATGTAATATTTGAACGGATACTTATCTCTTGCTGGTCAGAATAGGATGTGCCATATCCATTAGCGAATGTACTCCAACCAGAAAACACATAGCCTTCGCGAATGAAACCATTAACATGCAAGGCCTGCAATGTTCCAACACTAAATATTTGCGAATCCATTGTTCCATTTCCTCCATTAGCGTTGAACGAAACTACTACAGTGTCGGGCATAGATATTTGACCTCCACTATTTGAACACACAGGACGAATAGGCGCTCCACAATTGCGATATATACTGGAACTCGAGCTACTATACGATGTAAAAAAGGCTGTTCTTGCAGCGTGAGGATACGCCACATACAACGTACTTGACCATAAATTACAATTATAAGTAGCATTTATGAGTCCATTTTCACTTATGTGACCTGCTGCAGGAATAAAGATACTGTTACCGTTTGGACCTATAGCAAGATATCCTTTTACTCCATTTTGTGTCATAAATGTATACTGGCAACCATTCACAAGCTCTGCCAGTTCATCATCTGTTGGCATACGCCAGTTATTGCCCCAAATGACAGTTGCGACATCATCAGACGGTTCCAAAGTAGTCAGGGTGTCTGTATAGCCGTTGTCACCACAATTTGAATCGCTACAATATTTTGTAAGTGTAGTGCGACTTCCATTGCACCAACTATAGTTACTCCAGTCAAATGTTTCCTTCGTGCTAGTTTCACCCCAAGCATAATAGTCGCCATATTCTTCTGGAACATTTGCTCCGACATTGCAAGTTGCCCATAATGTACCACTAGGCAAGCCCAAGTCAACATAAGCATAACCATCTATATAACCTGTAGGTTCATTATAGGTTGATCGTGTCGTAAATGACATAAGTTCTCCATACGACGTATAATCATCATTAACAGCATAAGCCCTATAGTAATAAGTAGTTCCCAATTGCAAACCTATGAGTTCATGCGCATAGACACCTATTCCTGTACCACAATATATATCATGCGAAAGATTACAGGAATCCGTTCCATATAAAAAGCCTCGTCTATTTATTATTGAGTCGTCTGGAGCAATAACAGACCCAGAAAGGGTTGCAATTGCAACATAAACACCAGTCGCCTCATTTGTATGCACCATAGAACCCATAGTAGTAAACGACATAACCTCACCGAATACCGTATCGGTAGCCCAAACCATATATGCCCTATAATAGTACATTGTGTTTTCCATAAGTTCAGTGATTGAAGCTGTATAATTTCCAATACCACAATCACACTGCGCTTCCATCGAAAGATTGTCTTCACATATACCATATACAAAACCTCGTAATACAATTGAATCGTTATCTTCGAAAAATTCATCATCTGAAATTATATTGCCTACAATGGTTGCACCTCGGTTGCTTATACTATCAGCCTCACATGTAAAAATTCTCATACAATTGGCTGTAACAATTGCCGACCAACCATTTCTAACAGAAGAATAATCCGAATGCCAAACGACAACCATCGTATCACTACTTGCAGTTACTGCAGCTGGAATCGTAGTTCCATAGTAAACTCCCAAAAGATTGGTTCCGTCATATACTGTTAACTTGTCGAAACTTGGTTCAGTTTCAAACTCTGAGAAAGTCAATGTTATCATACGACCATCAGAAGTAAAAACTGCCGTCATATCTTCGTCGTTGCTATAACATCCGTCTGCTCCTCCAGAATCATAGAAATTATATATTACACCACAATTGATGTTTACAGAAAACCCGTCCTCCATATTGAAATCTGTCAGCAAACGAGAAAACACCAACACAACATCCAAATTTTCCATTAGCGACTGCGTAACTACCTCACTTTCAACAACGACACCGTCAATATTTGCATATCCCACAAATTCCATATCGTCACCAACCTGAAATTCGTTTTCTATAGTAAGCTTTGTACTCAATCCTGCATATCCGCCATACTTTATGCCGTCACATCCGCAACTACCAACATTTACCATCCTTACAGAATAGGGATGTTCGCCGGCAATCGCCTTCAAGATATATGTTTGCGGTTTAGATGCCGTAATATCAAATCTGTGAGAACCTGCCTCCAATGAAACCTTCAATTCCGCGCATTGCTTTCCTGCGGCATCAAAAAGTTGCAATCTAACATTCTCGTCCTGCGGAACGGAAAGTTCCACCATAGTATGGCAGTCAAAAGGATTAGGCACATTCTGTTCAAAACCACCAGTTTTAAACTCATTATCAAGTACATCTACAGTAGCATTCAATACTATTATTGTGTCGGGATAAATTATCGTTTCCGACCATCCACGAGTCAAGTTCGTAAACCTAACGCTATCCATCCGCTGATAGTGCGCTCCATTGAGCCGCCCAATAAAACGAACCGTATAGTCATTCGCCATCTGTCCCATCACCGCTACGGACAGCAAAACAAACAATACTACAGAGAATAATCTTTTCATATACCCACTTTATTTTAATTATTACATATAAATATTAACCCAATAATGAAAATGCTAATATAATACTTATTCTTTAAAACAAAACAAATTTTAACATTTTTTTTGAATCAAAAAACAGCAGCCGACTTTTGCCGACTGCCGTAAACCTTTAGCACAAAGAAATTAATCTAAAATCGTAAATCGTACCTCGTAAATCCCTTTAATCCACCTTATTCTCATCGTAACCCAACCTACCTACAAGCATCAAATTTTCGTAGGAATAGTTGACGCCAAGCTGACGGGGAATGTAGAGCGCATTGACAATCGTTTCGGAAGCAACATCCAAATTCACAAGATTTTCCTGACGCGACTTCACCATAAACTTGAACACCGATTTTTCGGAAAACTGCGAAACAAGACCATCGTCCATAAAGCCCAAATGCAAATAAACCGTCCTTATGCCATACTTCGAAAATTCGCCGCTTGCCGATGCCAGATAGCCATGGAACGCACGCTTCGACGATGCCCACGCATTGTATTTCTCATCAAAATTCAAGTCCTCCGCACCATTTCCAACAGCAATAATACCTCGTGAAATTTTCTCCACTATGCCATTAATAATCTCAATTGGCGCGTACAAGTTCACATCCATGCAATTTTCGGCAGTACTTTCGGCAAGGTTTACAAGATAGTCGAACTTG
>JAEEGG010017660.1_pt1 | contig 14638 bp, 12 predicted proteins | sample 9134161 | NCBI WGS metagenome assembly JAEEGG01 (sample SAMN16246543, study PRJNA631951) | gut metagenome | biome: gut microbiome; feature: rumen; material: CR-attached | host: Bos | place: Iran: Karaj | collected 2018-10
CATAGGAGATGTCAGGCTCATGATTGCCTTTGAACGGAGTGGGAACGACGATAAAATACGCATCGCTGACGACCGGCGTAGTTGAAGCTTTAAGCATTCCGGACTTGACGACTTCTTCGCAAAGGGCCTGAAGGCCCGGTTCAACGATGTGAATCTTACCTTGATTTGTCATGTCAACGACTTTCTGATTGATGTCGACACCCGTGATTTTGACCCCGTGTTTGGCGGCGATGATTGCGGTCGGGAGTCCAATGTATCCGAGTCCCATGAAGCAAGCGTTCATAATTGTAATTCCTTTGTTGTGTTAATGTTGTATGTTAGAGGAGATTAAAGCAAAGCGTTTAAGATCCGCGAACATGCTTTTCCGTCTCCATACGGATTGACGGCATGGCTCATTGCATGATAATGTTCCGGATCATCAATCAGTTTGGAAACTTCGGATACAATCGTGTCGAAATTGGTCCCGACGAGTTTGACGGTTCCGGCATCCAGTGCCTCGGGCCGTTCCGTCGTGTTGCGCATGACCAAAACCGGTTTGCCGAGGCCGGGTGCCTCTTCCTGAATCCCGCCGGAATCCGTCAGCACGAGATAACTTTTTTCCATCAGAAAAACGAACGGGAGATAATCAAGCGGTTCGATGAAAAACATGTTTGCCGGCGGATTCTCTCCGAAGACCTCATGAATCGGTTTCCGTACGTTCGGATTGAGGTGCATCGGATAGACGAAATCGACATCTGGATATTTCAGATTCAGAGTTTTGATTGCGGAGCACATGGAGATGAAACCATCACCGAAATTCTCGCGCCGATGACCTGTGATCAGGACCAGTTTTCTGTCGTCCCCCAACCGCAAGACATCATATCCGACATCTTTCAGGAAAGCGGTCAATTCAAACTGCATGGAATCCGAACTTTTCAACTTGTCCACGACCCTGTGAAGCGCATCAATCACGGTGTTGCCAGTGACAAAAATCTTATCTTCCAAAACATTTTCTTTGAGAAGATTCTGTTTACTGAGCGCAGTCGGAGCGAAATCGTAGGTTGCAATGCGTCCGGTCAGTTGACGGTTCATCTCTTCCGGCCACGGACTGTAAATGTTATTTGTACGGAGTCCAGCTTCGACATGTCCGACCGGGATCTGTTTGTAGAAGGCCGCCAAAGCCGCTGCTGTGGAGGTCGTCGTGTCGCCATGGACCAAAACAACATCCGGTTTGACCTCATCCAGAACATCGCGCATCCCGATCAGGACGCGAGATGTGATGTCATAGAGATCCTGTCCGGCTTTCATGATGTTCAAGTCATAGTCGGGTTTGATTTCAAACAGATTCAAAACCTGGTCCAACATTTGACGATGCTGGGCTGTTACGCAGACAATGGTCCGAAAATGTTTCGTATCCGCCTGAAAGGTCTTGACAAGCGGTGCCATTTTGATTGCCTCGGGACGTGTCCCGAAAACCAATAGAATCGTTTTCATAATGCGTTTTTGTAATTTATCAAGTTGTAAGGCTCGTTTTTAGATACTATTTATTGTTGCCACGTTTTATAACGCTGATTTATTAACGAAAAACATTTTTTTTCTAGCGTTTGCTCATCGCGATTGGATAATAAGCTTTTTTTTATTTTTCTGCAATTGTCTGTAATGCTTTTATAGAACCCAGGATCATTCTTAAGTCGATCTATTACATAAATCAATTCATTAACATCTTTGTGGTTAACACTAACGCCCACACCCCATTTGTTAACAAGTTCTTCCAAATATGTTCCTTTCGATACAATTATTGGTAGCTCGCAAAGAATAGCCTCATATAACTTGTTGGGCAATGCGATTCGAACATTCGAATTGTCTGCATCATATACAGCATAAACACAATCAACCATACCATATATCGCGGCGATTTGCGAGTTGTAATCGTACTTGCCAATAAACTCAACATTGATTTTATCCTCACAATATGAATGAATCTCATTAAACTCATGAACTGTTCCTCCCGCTCCAGCAAATAACACTTTATGCTTCAAAGCACAAGCGGCATCCACTAGCATTTTCATTTGATTAAGATAACGAATTCCCCCAATGAAACCTATTGTGAATACTCCTTTTTGTTTTTTTTGTTTGTAGTCCTTGAATATCGTGGGATTTGGTTTGTTTGGAATAAACAAAGAGTTCTCTTTTTTTATTAATTTGTAATAATGCAAATCATAAAACTTTGGCGATGTGACTACTAGGTAATCAATATACTTAAATAACTTTTTTTCCTTTTGTGAAATAATATAATTTAAAAAATTTTTAAAAGGGTTAGATGTGTGAGTGATAAAGTTTTCGCGCAAATCTGCGACCTCATATACAATACTGGCCCCATATTTTTTTTTGAAATGTGCAGCAATTAAACCGGAATCAAGTCCCTCGGAATATATCAAAGATGGATTAAGTTCTTTGAGTTTGAAATAGACTTTCCTTTGAAAAGAAGAGGATAAAATATATCGTTTGAATAAATGCTTCGAACTCGGAAGATCTATGTCATAAACTATATGTTGAACTGTTTGAACAGGTTCCCAAATGTTCTGACTCCTACGTCGTGCACATATAACAATAACATTTCCAATACTCTTAAGAGATTCAATACGTTTGTTGATGCGTGGATTAGGAATATGAGAGAGTAAAAAGCAGATTGTTGTCTTTTTCATTCTTGAACTGAGCCGCTACGTTGTGAGAACAGTATCCTGTTCAAAAGTTATGTATCAAGCAATATAAAAACGTGAGTCCGTCCAAGATGTCAGGCCCCACTCGTTTTAGTGTCTCGAATGATTTGTTTCATAAGACCTCCGGCTTTTGAATTATAAAATTAAGATGGGGTACAAAAAGATTGAGACAAGGAACAGGATCACATTTTCTGGTCGAGGTTCTTCCCTTTTTCTTCATGATTGAAGTTGGGAAGATATGATTTTATGACAGAGACGATTTCTGCCTTTGAAGTTGTGTCTTTTTGAAGGACCGTATTTAGATTGGCAAGGAAAGATTCCAATTCGTCTTTCGGTCTCGGCTTTACAGAATCAATAACGCCAAGAGTCTTGAATCGTTCAAGATCAAGATGCTCGCCAGGAACATAGAACTCCTCGTATCCTTTTTCCCCGGTCGTATCGGATTTGAAGTAATAGGCCGGATATACTTTGCTGTCAACCGGCATCTCGGCGGCAAACTTCCGCGCTTCTTCCTCACTGGAGCAGTATTTGATCTCATAGCCCAATGTGTGAAGAAATTTGTCGGCGATTGAGCTGAACGTCATCATCTGTTCTTCCCCAAGTTTCGGGAAGAATATTTCCCGATTGCGTCCGAGCAGACAGGCCAGCATGCAAATCTGGCCGGACTCTTCCGGCGAAACGAAATAACGTTTCACGTCGTTGGGCGAGGAAAGCGGCTGATGCTTCATCATACGTTCGATGAATCCGGCAAGGAGACTGCCGTTCGAGAAAGCGACATTTGCGAATCGTGCGGTCGTGACTTTGAATTTGTCGGAATACGCCATGATCATGTCTTCCATGACACGCTTGCTTGCTCCCATGATATTCACGGGATTTGCAGCTTTATCCGTCGAAACGCAGAAGAAATGCTCCGGCGGGATCTCGGTCAGGAGATCAAGAAGCTTACGTGCTTTCAGAACATTGTTTTCAAGTAGCCCCTGTACGCTCCAGCGATCCTTTTCGCTACGGACATGTTTGTGCGCGGAAAAGTTAGCAACAATGTCAAAGCCATTATTCTGTCGGAATATTTTTTTGAAGATCGGATCGGCAAAATTCAGTGGATAAGTCTTGTAATCCTCGGGGATATACATCCCGTATGTGGACCGCAGATCGCGGGTCAGTTCGGTCAGGCCGTTTTCACTGATGTCGACCACGACCAGTTGTGCCGGGCGGAACGGTAGGATTGCCCGGATATAGGAGGAACCGATTGTCCCGGCTCCACCAATAACAAGTACCTTTTTCCCCTCAACAAGTTTTTGCAGTTCTTTCCGGTTGGACTCAATATCCGGTAAAAACATCGAATCCTTTCGATCTGTAATGTTTTCATTGATAAAGCACGAAACATTAAACATTCTTTATGCCTCCATCCATTCCGGTTTAGGGGGAAGAGATTTGAACCATTTAAAAGGAAGTTGACTTTTGGGGAATAGGATTACCCATGCTGTCAAGAAAATGATTTTAAGATCTATCCAAAGATTCTTTTGTTGAAGATACCACAGCTCAAGCGCACCTTTGTAGGGGGCTATTTCTTTTATATAAAAATCAATTGGATCGACACTGGGTTTTGACATGTAATACTCCTCATCCCGAAAGATGACAGATCCGATTCCCGTTATTCCCGGCACAGAATCATAAATATGTTCCTGTACATTCTCCGGGAAACGATAATAATCTATTTCCATTTGCGGGCGCGGTCCAACAATGCTCATCGTCCCGTTGAATACATTGAAAATTTGAGGAAGCTCGTTGATTTTCGTTTTTCGCAAAAACTTACCGAAAGGAAGAACACGCGGATCATTTCGTATGGTCAAACTGCCAGTTCCCATATTCGGTGAATTGAACAGCATTGTTGCGAATTTGATGATATTAAACCTTTTGTTTTTATAGCCGACCCGTTTCTGAAAATACCAAACATAATGTTCTCCCGTACACCATAAAATTAGCATACATGGAACAAGAAACCAAGCTGTGCAAAGAAGTGCAAAAAAAGCTATAAGCAAATCAAAAAAACGTTTTAAGATATGATACATGATCTTATAATTTCATTCCGTCTTTAGTGTATTCGATATAGATATAGTTGTTCGGGAGTTCTTTGAGAATTGTGAAATCGTTGATTTTTCGATATGCGGCAAGTGCTTTTATGTTATCCTTCGAAACTGTTGCAAATGTTCGGAAAGAGTTTGCCCAACATATTTTTAATGCAATGCAGCACATTTGTTTTACAATGCCGCGACCTTGAAATTCATCTCCTACAAGAAATCCCACAAACGCTTTTTTGTTTGCAAAAAAACGTATCATAAAATATCCGGCAATCTGATTGTCCTTATCCTTTACAGTAAACTGAAAAAACGCGGGATTCTTCCAAAGTTTAAGTAATGTTTTTTTATCGAAAGCATGCGGCTTAAAATAACGGTAAGATTCTTCAGGCTGTTTATAGAAAAAAGCAGACAAATCAGATATGTCTTTTATTTCAACCAGGCAAAACGATAAACCTTCTTTCGAGTATACTTGGCAAACCTCTCTTGCCGTATCTAATAAAACAGTTTTGTATTTACAGAAAATTACAAGTCCATTACACCATTCCGCTATGCTCCACAAAAAAGCAAGGCGGTGTTTGATAAACAGAAGAAAGCGTATCATGTTACAGATACTTTCCCTCGGCGATGTTTTTGTAATAGTCCGGGATGATGGCCGTGCTCGGGATATTGACGACGCGGTCTTCCAGCCATTCCGCGTTACTCAAATCTGCGCACTGGCATCCCTTGTACATGTCCAGTTTGTTGTTCAGGATCCAAATCGGACGGGTCATGACCTTGTGATCGTTGGTGTATGCAAGGAATTCGTCGCGTTCCTTCCGACTGTCCAGAATAACCGCGTTCAGCCAGTAGTTGGAACGAGCATCCTTGGGCTCCAGATTGTACTTGATTCCGATTGATGTGAAGAAATCCGCATACTTGGCCGCCAGTTCGCGTTTGATCTGAACAAATTGTTCCAGTTGTTCAATCTGTCCGTATCCGAGGGCGGCCGCCAAATTCGTCAGGCGGTAGTTGTATGCAGTGTAGTCGTGACGGTATTCCCAGCGATGCGGAATTTTCGCCGTCGTCGTGATATGTTTCGCGAGTTTGGCTTCCTCCTCGTTGTCGGTGAGAATCATGCCTCCGCCGCCGGTCGTGATGATCTTGTTGCCGTTGAAGCTGATCGCACCGAATTGTCCGAACCGTCCCGTGTGTTTTCCCTTGTAGAAAGATCCCATGCTTTCGGCAGCGTCTTCGACAAGCGGGATATGATATTTTACCGCAACCTCGGCGATTTCATCGATTCTGCATGGATGCCCGAAAGTATGCATCGGAACGATCGCAGCGAATCTCCGGCCGGTTTTGTTGTTGTAGCAAAAACCGTCAGCTTTTTTGAAGGAATTCTCTATGAGGAACGCATCAAGTTTTTCCGGAGACATTCCCATGTTGTCGCGGTCAACGTCAACAAACACTTGATGTGCGTTGCAATAGCTAATCGCATTGCAGGTTGCGATGAAGGAAACCGGCTGCGTGATCACTTCTTCATCAGGATGAACACCGGCGAGCAACAGCGAAATGTGCAGTGCGCTGGTCCCATTAACAGCGGCAACAGCATATTTTGCACCAGTATAATCGGCGACGGCTTTTTCGAATTTTCCAACGTATTCGCCCACGCTTGACACAAAGTTGGAATCCATCGCGTCAAGTAGGTATTTGCGTTCATTTCCACAAAAACGTGGGTCATGGAGAATGATCATATTCTCCGGTTCGGAGAAGGTCTGCCGAATAAAAGAAACGATTTCAGAATAGTTCATGTGCACTTGAAGAAGATTTTTATTTTGTTAAGAAATCAACAAATTCTGCAGAAAGCTTGTTACGGGAAAAAGACTGTTCGGCCAGTTTTCTGGCATTGATCCCGAATTCTTTTCTCATTTTCGGAGAATCGGCCAGCTGGATCAATGCAGTAGCAAATGCCTCCGGATCGTCAGGCGGAACGACTAGTCCGCAGTTCGATTTCGTGATATGATCCGCCAGAAATCCCGGATAGTTATTCAAAACCGGAAGGCCGGAAGCGATATAATCAAAGAACTTGTTCGGAGAAGTCCCGTAATAAAAAGCCGGGACATTTTTGAGGATCATGAGACCGATATCGGCGGATGCCACGATCCGGTTCAATTCAATCTTGGGAACGGGGTCAAAAAACAGACAGTTCGAGAGATTCTCGTTTCTTGCCCGTTCCTGCAAGTGAGCCTTCTGGTTGCCGGAACCGATAAAAACGATTTTGATATCGGCGCGGCCTTTTTTCAGAAGGACCGCGGCGGCATTGAGAACCGCATCCAGTCCGTTCGCGATGCCATGTGCACCGGTGAAAATCGCAACCTTATCCGTTTCCGAAATGCCCGTCAGATTCAGCTTGCCGCGGTTAGCCGGAGTGAAAATCCGCAAATCGCATCCGTTGGGGATCATCACGATCGGTTTGTTCCTCTGGGACCGCCTGCGAATTCCTTCACAGATCCCGGGCGAAAGACCGATTGCCTTGTCTGCCGCATGATAACTCATCCATTCCAGTACGCTCATCCCCGCGAGCAGGAACGGATTTCTCATCCCAAGCGCCTTCGGCAATTCCGGCCAGAGGTCGCGGACCTCGAAAATAAACTTTTTGCGACGGAAGAGTTTTGCGACGATCCCGGGAATTCCCGCCGTAAGCGGCGTTGAAGTTGCAAAAACCAGATCATAGTTCTCGTGGAGCACGATTTTTACTCCGGCTGCGGCAAACTTCAAAAACGTCATCGCTCGTTTGGCGATTCCATCGTTGTTGGAATACGGCAGCGCGATTTGAATGACATCGATCCCGTCTACATCGCCATGGTATATGTACTGCTTTTTTGTCTGCGGCAGATTCAGTTTTGCAACTTCCCCACAAACCATGGTGACCTGATGACCAGCCGCAATCAGCGCTTTGGCCATCTCATAGGATCGGGTACCGCCGGCCTGTGTAGGAATTTGAAAATGTTGGTGAAAATAAAGTATTTTCATATAATGTTGGTTTTTGCATGGATAGCATTATATCGCTATTTCTGAATAATCAGACTTATTTATTCGGTTGGGTTTAATGGACAAGCGGTTTCTATGCGAACACTGTGAGCGAATACGCCAATGCGGAAGGCATCAAGCAATATATCGCGAACCAAGGTTCTTATAGAAAAAACCTTGAACAACAACTTGACTTTGACTTCTGACATGGTAGTTCCCTTAGATACCCCGCTGCTTGCGGCATGGTAGTTCATTTGCTGATCAAGTAATGGGGGATATCCGAGATTAATCTCCTGAAAGCGTGAAATATCAGGATTATTTTTTGTTTCAATCTCTTCTGAACAGGTCTCTGGTGTAGACTTTGTCTTCGACGTCTTCAAGCACAGCGTCATATCGGTTTGCGATAATGGCATCGCTGCTTTTCTTAAATTTTACGATATCATTCACAACGAGTGAGCCAAAGAACGAGATGCCGTCGGGCAGGGTGGGTTCATAGATAATGGTCGTCGCGCCCTTTGCCTTGATGCGCTTCATAATGCCTTGAATGGAGGATTGCCGGAAGTTGTCGGAATTTGCCTTCATGGTTAGGCGGAACACGCCGACGATGAGGGGACGTTCCTTTTCGGCGTTCCACATGCTGTTTGCCGTATAATATCCGGCCTTTTCCAGCACACGGTCCGCGATGAAATCCTTGCGTGTTCGGTTGGATTCCACGATTGCCTGAATCAGGTTTTCCGGCACATCCTGATAATTGGCGAGGAGTTGCTTGGTATCTTTCGGCAGGCAATAACCACCATATCCGAACGATGGATTGTTGTACTCCGTACCGATGCGGGGATCAAGGCAGACACCGTCAATAATGTTTTTGGTGTTCAACCCCTTGACTTCCGCGTAGGTGTCCAGTTCGTTGAAATACGACACGCGGAGCGCCAGATATGTGTTGGCGAACAACTTAACGGCCTCGGCTTCCGTAAGGTCCATGAAAAGCGTCGGAATATCCTTTTTCTCCGCGCCCTCCTGAAGCAGATGTGCGAATGTCTCTGCCGCCTGCCGGGTCTTATCATCGCATCCGACGATGATGCGGCTCGGATAAAGATTGTCATACAGCGCCTTGCTTTCGCGCAGGAATTCCGGGCTGAACATGATGCGGTCAGTGTTGAACTTCTTCCTCACGGAATGGGTATATCCCACGGGGATGGTCGATTTGATAATCATGACGGCATTTTTCGATGAGTCCAAAGCGAGCTTGATCACGCTTTCGACTGCACTGCAGTCGAAGAAGTTTTTCTGCGGATCGTAGTTCGTCGGTGCGGCAATGATGACGAAATCCGCGGATGAATAAGCGCTTGCCGCATCTGTCGTTGCTGACAAGTCCAGCTTTCGTTTTCCATCTTTCGCCTCGGCAAGGAATTTTTCAATATAGTCATCCTGGATCGGGCTGATCCAGTTGTTCAGTTTTTCCACTTTTTCCGGGATGATATCCACGGCGACCACATGGTTATTCTGTGCGAGGAGGACTGCCAACGACAGCCCAACGTATCCGGTTCCGGCTATTGCAATGTTCATTTTTTTATAATTTATATTTCGCTGTTTGTTCTGCCTCGAATCCAGGCAGGAAAGATTATGTTTTATTGTTCAATTCCCTTGTATGCTTTTTGCACAAGGTGGTAACTCTCCAGATTGCCGATATCAAATCTTCGTCCAGGCATTTGATACGCGTGAACGGCTGTTTGCATGGAGAGCCACGCGATAAAGCTTCCTGGAGCATCAACGCCGCAATTGGATTCGATGCCTTTTTTCACGAGCTGGATGTCCGCGGCTTTGTAGATGTAAAACGGCGGGATGCACCAGTTGCTTTTCGGATTGGCCGTTTTTTCTTCCATGCTCATGACCCGATCGGAATCATCTACTTCCGCCACCCCGGTCTTATGAAGTTTGTTTATATCCGATTCCCAATAGCGCATGATGCACGTTGTTTTCTTTTCCTGCGCGTAGCGGATGAATCCCTGAAGACTGAAATTCAGGAGATTATCGCCGGCGATGACAAGCAGATCCTCGTTCAGTACAAGCGTGTCGATGGCGAATTGGATGTCCCGCACGGCTCCGAGACGAGTCTCGTTCGTTTCGGTCCCGTCGTCCAAAACTGTGATGGGAAAGGAATGTGCCGCCGCCCATTTCTGGAATTGTTCTGCAAACTTGTGGTTGCTGATGACCACATACTGATCAACAAGTCCGGCACCGTTGATGTCTTCCAGAAGCCAGTCAAGGATTGTCTTATCCCGAACTTTTAGGAGTGGTTTGGGGAAGTTTTCAGTAAGCGGATATAATCTTGTGGCATACCCGGCCGCAAGGATTAGACACTTCATAATATGGCTCCGAGGCCGTCCGCACTTTCGCTCATGTAGAAACAGTATTTCCCCCTCATTTCGGGGAAAGTCGCCAGATATTTTCTTTCAACTTCTTCAGCGATGCTTTCGGCTTTGTCCGGATTGATCAGTGCCATGCAGCAGCCCTTGAACCCTGCTCCGGAGAAACGTCCACCATAGATGCCATCCGTCTCGGTCATGATCTCGTAGAGCTTGATCTGTTCCGGCGCACCGGATTCCCAATTGTGAATGCTGCTCCAGCCGGATTCGAAACTCAACCTGCCATATTCCTCAAGATCGCCTCTGCGCCATGCTTCCGAGCCGGCTTCCACGCGTTTGAACTCTGTATACCAGTGTTCACAGCGCTTCCTCCATGGTGCAGGCAGACGGTCTTTGTAAGTCTGGTAAATATCAAAGCTCACATCTCTAGCATTTGCCTGGCTGAATTTGCCGTATTCCATACCCGAAAACGCCTGAAGTGCATACACCCCTGAACGGAGTTCATCGACGCGCATATTATACTTTGACCCGGCGAGACTGTGCTCCAACCCGCTGAAGAATATCGCAAACTTGTAAGGCTTCATGGACGGCAAGGTCTGGATCAGTTCATAATGGTTATTTTTGCAGTCGAGATAAAGCAAATGGTCTTTTCTGCTCAGGACCTCGCAGGACTGGTCTAGCGTACCGACGTTCACGCCGACATAGTTCTTTTCCGCATCGAATGCGATATCAATCATTTCCTGGTCGACTAGCTTGATGTCGTTGACCTTGCAGAGGGCGTGCAGGAACGAAAGAATGACAGCCGCCGATGAACTGAGCCCGCCAATTGGCATAGATCCTTCAACTACCCCGCAGATCCCTAATGAAAGGGTATATTTTTTTGCCAACGCCCATGTCGCACCCCGCAGGTAATCCGCCCAGTCGTTGACCTTGACACCGACCTCCTTGATGTGCCATTGCGCGCGTTTCGGAAATTGAAGCGAAGTCATCTCCACAACGCCATTGTGCTTCGGGCTGAACGCGATATGAATACCGGCGTTAATCGCAAATCCAGTGATCTTTCCGAGGTTATGGTCAGAATGTGCCCCGATAGGACAAATGCGGTACGGCGAAAAACTGATGCCTTCGGGGAATCTACCGTAGATTGACTTGAATTGCTGTTCACAAAGCATGTTTTGGGATATCCGATATATGAAAAGATCTGAATATGTCTACAAATCAATCGTTATTTATCCATAATACCCTTTGTACCATTCCGCAAATGCCTTGAGACCGGTTCGAATGTCGATTCTTGGCTTGAATCCATATTCTTTTTCGAGGGCATAGGAGTCTGCGAACGTTATGGGAACATCTCCGGGCTGCATCCCGATAAACTCCCGGTGTGCCTCAAAATCATAATCGGAAGGAAGAACCCTTGCCCTGACAAGTTCCTCTTGAAGTGTACAAATGAAGACCAATAGGTTTTCTGGCTGCCCGCCACCAATGTTATAAATCTTATAGGGGGGGATTGGAAGTCCATCTTCACCGCTCTGTTTCTGCGGAGGATTTTGCATGACCCGATAGATGCCTTCGACGATATCGTCGATGTAAGTAAAATCGCGCTTCATATTGCCATAGTTGAATATCTGGATCTTTTGATTAGCGGCAAGGCGTCTGGTAGCGGAATAATAGAACATATCCGGTCGGCCGGCGGGTCCATAAACGGTGAAGAAACGCAGTCCGGTTGATGGAATATTGTAGAGTTTTGAATAGGCATGCGCTAGAAGTTCATCCGATTTTTTGGTTGCAGCGTAAAGGCTGACTGGATTGTCGACCTTGTCATCTGTGCTGAACGGCACTTTCTTGTTCCCGCCATAAACTGATGAAGTTGAGGCATACACAAAGTGTTCAACTGGGTTGTGACGGCATGCTTCAAGAATGTTGAAGAAGCCAATGATATTAGATTCGATATAGACATCCGGATGTTCAATAGAATACCGTACCCCCGCCTGTGCCGCTAGATGAACAACGATGTCAAACTTGAAATCTGCAAAGAGCCGCTTTATCAGGTCCTTGTCCGCGATGGATCCGCGAATGAAAATATGTTTGACCGAGGAGTTTTTCGCGACTTCTTCAATACGGGCGAGACGCCATTCTTTCAGACCAACATCATAATATCCGTTCATGTTGTCTAAACTGACTATCGTACCCGATGTCAGTTCTATCAGAAGTCTACTAACTAGGTTTGCTCCAATAAATCCCGGAGAACCGGTCACAAGAATTTGTTTGTTGTTAAGATCTGTTATCATTATAAATAAAAAAGAGTAATTGAAGGGCGCAGAAATATTCTCTGTAAATATTATATGTGAGAATATAACGGAATAAAATTAGTACGAAACAGCGGATTCAATAATCTGGATTGTATTCTCAATATTTGAATCGTTAGAAAAAGAAAGAATTGCGGGTATAACATAGTGTGTACCTCGTGGAAAAGCCTCGGGTGAAAATTTAAGAAAACTGTCATCTTTTTTTATTGTTGAAGTAAAAGACTCCTCTTCACCAGGATGAAGAACTTTTCTGTTTGTGTAGAGGAGAGCTCCATTCTTTCCATGAATTCTAACCTTGGATCCTGCTTTTAATGGAGTTTTTATCGGTTTGTCCAGTATTATTTCAGCATGTCCATTGTCTAACATATTTATTGTAAGGATTTTCCCTTCGGTAAAACTGTTGTTGGGAATATCTGACATGTCCTCCTTCGCATCCAAAGCGAGATAACATCCGGGAGACCATTCAGTATCCGTATCAACTACTATCTTATTACTTTCTGGTAAAGAAGTAATAACCGTTAAAATTTTATTGTTATCTTTATATGGAAAATTTCTAGGATCAAGTTTTATATTTTCTTTCGTATAAGGAATAAACCCGAAACGAACAGTAGTGTCAACATTCCCAGTATTTTTTACGGTTAAAGAAGAATGAAGTGTATTATCTGCAATGAGGATTCTTTTGGAATATAATACAATACTTGTTTTTCCGGTCACTGATACAAAATCATTATCTAATAAAGAGGTTGTGGCCGTTGTATCAAAACCGGTTTTTGAAAAGATGAGTTTGCCAGGGGAGACAAGATAAATACTAGAATCATTATTAGAAAATGATAGAACTATTTTTTTTATTGATATATCGTTTTGAGAAGTTGAATAGAATTTTAGAAAGAAAGTATCATTTAATGTATCCTCTAGATGAAATATGCTAGAGGTAATAAAGTAGTCTAGGAAATTATCTTCATTATGCGAAGATGAAATGGTCTTTTGCTTATCATCTAAAACATAAAAGTTTGTCAACACATTATTGGAAAAGACATCTATTCTGCAATTCATAGTCTCATTAACATTTGCAAGTTGAATTTTGAGAGGAACGCTTTCAAAAAAGAAATTGTTTTTATTCAATTGATTAATTAATATTTTAATAATATTATCTGTGGATAAAACTGAAGAATCTGTCCAAAACTGTTTGATATTGGAAGAATCAAAAGAAATCGTAGAACCTTTGGACTTGATAAATTGCTCCAAAAGTAATTCATCTGATCGTATTTCAAAAGATTGAGTCGTTTGTTTTTCTAGTCCGTAGAGTATGCAATTAAAAACAAGGAGACTGAACAGAAAAAGTGCTGTTTTTAAGTGCTTGAAAGTCTCGTTGTTTGAAACACTGTGTTTTGATAAGATTTTGTTCATAGACTTAGCCTCAGAATTAGTTAAATTGCAAAGAATAAGGGAAAAATCATTGAAGGGAAACTCTATCAATCCGTTTTTGATAGAGTGTTCGATTGTTATCGGATAAGAACAGCCGGATACGATTCTTCGATATCATAAAATGATTTTTAATGGCACTTACTATAGCCCCCTGAAATAAACCGTATAAAAAAACAATTATTCAAGATTGTTAATCTTCTTATACGTCTTAACAGAATCAATCATACAGTCCTCTATTGAACAATATTTCCAATCTCCGTATCGACCGATTATATATGCGTCACGCTCCTCAAGCATTGTCCTAATCCTTGTTGTTTCATGAATACTTTGTTTTGTAATGTGAACATATGCCGGATTCATAATGATTGCTTGATAATCAACAAGTTTATGCTGATCAATTATTCCTATCTTGCGTAGTCCATCTAAAGTTGTTTGCAATTGCGACTGGATTTCTTCCTGAGAAATTATGGCATTTTTACTGTAGCCAATCTCAATATAAAGACTTAATTTTTCAGAACCGATAATATTGTTGTAAAAACCAACTCTGTAAAAATTAATATCTTTGCTTGGTACATATCTCCAATGAATCGTCTTATCAATTGATCGCAAATCAAAACCTAGATTGAATACAAGAACTTGGTTGAAAGAAAACACAGAATGGTCTGTTGTTTCTTTCAAATCAGATATTTCACAGAAATGATTTAACGGAATAGAAGAAATCAAATGAACATAAGAATATGATTCTTTGTTGGTCT
>JAEEGG010017664.1_pt1 | contig 14636 bp, 12 predicted proteins | sample 9134161 | NCBI WGS metagenome assembly JAEEGG01 (sample SAMN16246543, study PRJNA631951) | gut metagenome | biome: gut microbiome; feature: rumen; material: CR-attached | host: Bos | place: Iran: Karaj | collected 2018-10
AAATATGTCTGCTCCATCTGCGGCTACGTATATGATCCTGCAGAGCACGATGGAGTAGCCTTTGAAGACCTCCCGGACGACTGGCGTTGCCCTCGCTGCAAACAGCCCAAGGCGAAGTTCAATAAGGCTTAGGCTATTACAATCTCAAACTTGTTCGGGGCTGACGCTGTTCGAAACGTCAGCCCCGAATTCATTATCTCGATAAATCCGATTTTACCTGACTGAATAGCCGGCGGAATCAACTCCCTCGTGCAATATTCGGTTTATCGACACGAAGATACAAATAAGCCACAGTTTCCGCAAGTTGAGCGCACCTTCGCTCATTTCTTCCCTACCAGCAATGCCGACCCTGACAGGCTCATCCATTTGGCCTCCCAGGGAGACATGAACTTGCCATTGTCCGTGGGGATGAGTTCCGCACGTTCATAGCCGAGGCCCTTGAGTTTCTTCACGAAGGACTGCATGTCGCCGTATTTGTTCTTGGAGAAGATATCGTGGATCGCGAAGGCCCCTCCTTTCTTCAGCACGCGCAGGGTCTCCATCAGGATTGCCTGACGGTCACGGCTGGGGATGTTGTGATAGACATAGTTGGACGTGACGGCATCGAAGGTTCCATCCGGGAAATCCAGTTTCAGCGCATTGCCCTGGGCGAAATCAGTCCTTTCGGCAACGCCTTCCGCCTTGGCGTTATCCTCGCAGAGATTCTTGCTGAAGGAGGCGTATTCCGCACCCCAGCGGTCGATACCGGTCACCGTGCCCTGCGGGTTCCGCTTGGCCACGGCGTTGGCCAATGCGCCGCTGCCGCAGCCAACGTCCAGGCATCGGCCTCCCTCCGGCAGTTTGACATACTCGGCTATGCCATCAATGATCTGGCGGGACATCTGGCGCTTCCCTTCATAGGAGAATGCCCGGTACATCAGCACCGTCCAGATAGTCACTCCGGCCAACACAAAGGTAAGGATCAGCAGGAGGATCTTCAACCAGTTGACGCCGACGATCAGCGTCAGCGCCAGCGCTGCGGCTGTTCCTGCCGCAAAACTCCAAATCATGCCTTTCGGCATCCAATTCTTATAGTTCGGTTTCATTTCAATCCCTCCGATTGTTTCTTCAGCGACCGCTCCGCCAGGCGCATGGCCAGGATGGCGACGGGAATGGTCAGGATCAGTACACTAATGAGCACGGGGATATTGTCAATAACCGGAATCATCAACTGGTCATAGCCCGCGGGCATTTCTTTTGCTGCAGCGGCCAGGGAGCCCTCCTTGTCCGTCCACCAGTGGGAGGTGTAGGCAAAGAAGGAGAAAGCAAAGGGAATGAAACTCCAGCGGACTCCTTTCTTCGTATCATAGCCGAAGACCTTCCTGAGCAGTTCGGCCAGTGCCGTCAGAACAACCGTAGCGATTATATAGCCAAGGTCGGCTTCCCCCACAATCAGGAACAAGACCAAGATGAATCCGTTCAGAACTGTCGCTGCCCCGAACCCCCTGATAATGGAGCACGTATAAAGATAGATGAATGCGAAGACCAGCGGCAGAATGGCGCCGATATAGGCATAACATACCGGGTGGATGGCGCCGCTTGCGGCACCGAGGATGAATGTCGCCAGATAGGCGACGGCCATCAGAATGACTTTGAATACAGGTTTCATATGCTTTTAAAGATTTATAGATTCCATTCCAAGGCTCCCTGCTGGATGTCCTGCATCCGCTTGTAGAAGCCTCCGGAAGCCGTAAGTTCAGCCGGCGTTCCGCACTCTTCTACCCTGCCCTCCTTCAGGACCACAATCTTGTCGGCCCCGGCCACGGTGCGCATGCGGTGTGCGATGATAATTACTGTCTTATCCTTGACCAGCCTAGAGAGTGACTCCTGGATAAATGTCTCGTTCTCTACGTCCAGGGAAGCTGTGGCTTCGTCCATTAGAATGATGGGGGCATCTTTCAGGAAGGCGCGAGCGATGGATATCCGCTGGCGTTCCCCTCCCGATAGTTCGCTGCCATTTTCGCCGATCATCGTATTCCATCCTTGCGGCAGTTTCTCAGCGAAGACATCCACGTGGGCCAGCCGTGCGGCCGCGATGACCTCCGCTTCCGAAGCATCCTTGCGGCCGATGCGGATATTCTCCAGTACGGTGTTGTTGAACAGCGTAACGTCTTGGAATACGATGGAATACAAGCCCATCAGCGTCTCAGGGTCTATCTTGGAAATATCCATCCCGCCCACCGTGATAGTGCCGGAAGGAATGTCCCAAAATCGGGATGCCAGACGCGATATGGTGGTCTTGCCGGAACCCGAAGGGCCAATGAGCGCGGTCACCTCTCCCTGCTTCGCAGTAAATGAAACCCCGTCCAGAACAGTCTCAGACGAATCATAGGCAAAACGGACATCCTTGAATTCAATGTCATAGCCCTTGTTGGAAAGCGTTTCCTCACCCCGCTGTTCCGCGTGATTGAGGATTTCATCCATGCGTTCCGACTGGACGCCCAGAGACACCACGGCTCCCAAGTTGATGAGCGATCCGGACATCGGGTCATACAGGCGGGACGCCACGAGCAGGAACATGAAGAATGTCAGCACATTCAGGTTCCCGGCGGAAAGCAGCATGGCTCCGACCAGGGCAATGGTCGCAATCCCCAGCTTCAGGACCATCTGCCCGCTCACGACAAAGACGGCAACGCCCAGCTCGGCCTGAATGGCCCGCTTCTCCACCGAGTCGATACGGGGCCAGAGTCCCTGCAGGTATTTGCGCTCCGCATCGTTGGCCCGGATATCCTGGAACGCCTCCAATCCTTCCTGAATGCTGTCGGCCAGCGCCACCTTCGCCTGTACATTGCGGCGATTGAATCGGTTCTGGAACTTGGATGAGAAGAGGACGATGCTGATGGCGACAGGTATTACCCAAACGGCGGCGAGCGCCATTCTCCAGTCGAAGAAGAAAAGACTGATGCCGATGAGTGTCGTGGAAATCATAGACCCGATGAGTTCAGGCACCCAGTGGGATGTTCCCGTTTCAATTGTGGCCGCATCGGCCATGATGGTGCTGGTAAGGTCGGCCAGATCCTTCTTGCCGAAGAAGGACAGCGGCAGGCGGCGCAGTTTCTCCGCCAGGGAGATTCTCCGGCGGCCGCTCTCCAGATACACGGTGACGAACTGATAATTGTACTTGACGTATTCCATGGCAGCCACGGCCAGCAGGCAGGCGCCGATTTTCCAGACATACCCCCAGGTATTCAACGCGTTTCCTTCCATCAGGTCTTTTACCAGGTAGAACATAAGCCCGACGGGCAGCATGAGGACAATGTCCATCGCAGCGCTGGCAAGGCTGGATTTCATCAGGTCTTTCGCACCCTGACGGGTAAGGGCATATTTATGCCGAAGGGTTTCTATGATGCTCATTTGATGTTCCATTTGACAGATTCCACATATTGTTTCCACATAGCGGCGTATTTGCCGCCTTTCTCCAGAAGAACTTGGTGCGAGCCGCACTCCGTCACGCGTCCTTCCTCCAGCACAAAGATGCGGTCGGCTCCGGTCACGGAAGAGAGGCGGTGGGCAATCATGATAATGGTCTTGCCGCCGGCTGCCATCTCGGTGAAGGCCTGTTGCACACGGGTTTCATTATCTGGATCCGCGAAAGCCGTGGCCTCGTCCAGAATAACGATGGGCGTGCCTTTCAGCATCACGCGGGCGATGGCCACGCGTTGCTGCTCGCCTCCGGAGAGATGGGTCCCCTGTGTGCCGATGACGGTGTCAATACCATCGGGCAACTTGGCCAGGATATCATCGCACTGGGCTGTATGCAAAGCCTCGAGGACTTCTTCACGGGTAGCGTCAGGCCTGCCCAGGCGGACGTTCTCGCAGATGCTTGTCTTCAGCAGGCGGCTGTCCTGGAATACAAAAGAGATACGGTCCATCAGATCCTTCTTGCGGATATGGCGGATGTCCACGCCGCCCAGGGTGATGGCCCCTTCCGTCACGTCAAAGAAACGGGCGATGAGGCTGGCCGTCGTGGTCTTTCCGCCACCGGAAGGGCCCACGAAGGCGATCTTCTGTCCGGGCTTGATGTCCAGCGAGACGCCGTCCACCGCAAAGCGTTCGGCTTCCGGATAGCGGAAACGGACATCCTTGAGCTGGATCTCATTGTCATCCGGCAACTTGGCATCCGAAGGATCTGAAAGCGGATCAATCGCCAGGATCCGTCCCGTCTTGTCCAGCGCATCAGCAACGATCATCTCGTTCTCGCTGGCAAACATGATGCGGTTCAGGGTAACGGCGATGGACGGGGTGACGATGATGTAATACAACAGGTTCAGCAGGAACTCGGGCGAATAAGTCCCGTGCTTCACGACGATCAGCGTCATCGCGATAAGCACCGCAAAGGAGGCGTTGACGAAAGTCGTGTAGAGGGTCATCGGTCGCCGCAGGTCGATTGTATAGGCGATCACCCACTGTTTGTATTGGTCGATGGATTCCTTGAAGCGCTTGAAGGAGAAGACGGACTGGCCGAAGGTCTTGACCACCGGGATGCCGCGGACGTACTCGACGGCCTCGTTGGACATGGCATCCAGCGCCTTGTTGTATTCCCCCAGTTTCCTTCGGAGCGTAGGGCCGGTCATCAGGGTAATCATCACGATGATGGCCAGCAGGACCGTTCCCAGGCACAGAAGCCCCATCCGCCAGTCGAACAGGAACATCAATACCGCAAGCCCGATCATCGTGGCGTACATGCCGGCTTTGTCCGGAAGTTGGTGAGCCAGATAGGTCTCCGTGGATTGGGTGGATTCCTGCACCCATTTGCGCACCTTGCCGCTCCCCAGTGCATCCAGGAAGCCTGTCGGCAATGTCATGATATGCTGCATCAGTGCCTTGCGCATATTGGCGGCAATCCTGAAAGCCGCCAGATGCGAACACATCAGGGCGCCGAAATACACGACGATCGTGGCGATGGCAAAGGCCACGGCCATCCAGCCGTAATGGGCGATGCGGCTGTAATCTCCGGCAATCACATCCCGTAGGATGGCCCAGATATAGAGGAAAGGGACCAGGGCGAGCAATTGGCTGATGCCCGAGATGACCATTGACAGGTAGGTAAGCACCTTTCTCTTCCCCGCATATGCGAGGAGAGATTGCAGAATCGGTTTCTTTTTATCCATAGATCCTTTTCAATAGTGAACAATGTTTCATTTTGTTTCAAAATAAAAAACGGCCGCCTCCGTGGCGACCGTCAAATCTGTATCATCTTTCTCCATCCTATGACCTCGAATTGGATGTAGTCCGACAGGACCGACCGGACCTCCTCTTCCGTCAGGTCGTGCATCAGGACCTCTTCCAGCAAGGTGAACATCCAGACGTTGTTCAGGTGAACGAAGAAATCGGACACATCCGTATTGATCTCAGGATGTTTCGCTTTCATGGCTTTCAACCAGTCAAGGACCAGCCGCGTAGCCTTCTCGACGTAGTATTCCTTATAGCCTTCCAGGGAAGATCCCTGGGATTTGAAGAGCAGGAGCTTTAAAAGATTCCGGTATTTACGGATTGCGTCTATGTACTCTTCCAGCGTTGCTTCAACATATCCTTCTTCCTGCATGCTCAGGATGTCCTCGCCTTTGATCCCGTGGTGTTCGTTCAACATGGCTTCCAGGGTATCGGTCGCCGGTTTCAGCAGCTCCCGGAACAGCTCGTCTTTAGAGGCGAAATAGTGGTATAGGTTGCTCAGGTTGATTCCCGCTTCACGGGCAATGTCGCGCGTGGTCGTCTCCCGGAAACCCTTCTTCATGAAGAGCCTTTTCGATACGGTGAGAATCCGTTTTCGTATGTCTGTCTTGAGCGTCTGCATAGGGAACACCGTTCCTTTTTCCGCTGCAAAGGTAAGATCTTTCAACTGTCGGGACAATCCCCATTTGTTGTGATTCGTGAAGATGGTAGAATCCCGATTTTTAGCGGAAGAGATAATATCCCACTGCAACCAAGGCTACACCGGCTATAACACTCAAAGCAATGTATCCCGCAAAGCCCCAAATGTTTCCGGATTGCAGCATCACCAATACAGACGCCCTTCATAGCCAGCGATACCAGATATCGGCCCGCTCCTCCCAAGAAGCTGCCGGCACCAACCGCCAATATGGTTTTGATAAGATCCATCGTCTAATCTCCTATTCTGATTACGCTTCTGTCTTCTTCCTGCTGTTTTCCTCCGCCTTTGGCCGGCTTGAAGGAATGGAAGTTCCAGGTGATGCCCAGCCAGAACATCCGGCTCCGGTTCTTGCTGTTGTTCATCAGCGTGAACACCGGGTTATCGGAATGCACGTCCCAACGTCGGGTGTTGAACACGTCTGTGAGTAGGGCTGAGACGGCAAGGCTGTTCTTCAAGAAGTACTGCTTTACGCCGATAATCCCGTAATGGATGGTCCTGGTGGTGAACTGCGGGAAAAACTGAGGCGTAGTCACGAAGTAATGTGCCTGAATCTCCGTGCTGCTGAAAGGCCGGATGGCAAGGCCGGCATTACTGTTGTTGGTCCAGCCTTGGTTCCGAATGTCGTTGCCCTTGAAAGAGCCGCTGGATGCCGAAAAGAAGGTATTGCTGGCCAAATCTACCGTCATCCACCGGGTAGGCGAATACCGGATACTATGGTCCATGCCGGCCTTTATGTCGGAATCCGCATTGATGTAGGTAGTGACCAGGATTCCGTTGTCCAGATAAGCCACCTGATTGATATAGCCTGTGGTGTAAGTTACGTACGCATTACCGTTCACCGTCAGGTACTTGCCGGTATAGGAATACCCCGCATCCATCTTGTTGGCCTTCTCCGGCTGCAGTTGCATATTGCCGGTCTCGTAGGTCTGAATGTCAATCAAGTTGATGTACGGGTTCAGCTGCGGATAGGTCGGCCGGGAGATGCGCCGGGTAAGTGCTGCGCTCAGAGACCATTGTGGGACGACACGCCAGTTCAGCGACAGACTGGGCGACAGGAACCAGCAGTTACTGCTTGTGTCCAGACTCGATCCTTCACTGTGAAGCGTAACGTAACTGTATTCAACGCGGACGCCTGCCGTATAGGACAGCGCATCCGTAAACTTGCCGGAATACATCGCATAAGCTGCCGGAATGAACTCCCGGTGCGTCAGGTCATTACTGAGCGGAATAGACAGCACCCATTTCTGAGTAGCGTCATCCCATTCAAACATCTTGTGGTCGATGTTGTTCTGCCGATAAGTCATCTTGACGCCGGTCTCAAATTTGCCTTTGCCCAGCATCATCATATAATCGCCCTGTAGGGCGGCAATCAGGGGATGGCCGCCAGACTGGGACTTCTGCACCATCTTCCCTCCTTCATAATAGTAAGAGGGTCGATGTCCGGTGATGCTGGAGACAGAAGCGCTCATGCTCAGTTCCTTCTTACCAGGATCAAAGAGGTGCTTGTAACCAAACCCTCCTCCATAGTTCTCCCGGTTGAAAGTGATATCGGTCTGGCGCGTGCCATTGAAGTCCTGAAAGTTGTTCATCCGGGGTAGCGCCACCTTGATATCGGCTGTCAGGATGTCCTTGGGCGTAGCCTTGAACTGGAGGTTGATGCCGGCATTCTGGCCGGAAGTCCGCTTGGTGGCATGGATCAGTTGGTCCACCCGGACTCCTGTAGCCACAATCTGCCGATGCAACTCGCTCTCAATCCAATCCTTCTCGTATTTGCCGTTGTAGTTGAGAAGCACGCCCCATCGGCCTTTGTTATAGTTCAGCGCCACATTCCCGTTCATGAACCCATTGAATCCATAATTAAACGCGGCCATCGCGCTGAACATATTGGCAGATTGCTTTTTTGAAATGATGTTGACAATGCCGCCGGTACCCTCCGAATCATACTTCACAGACGGACTGGTTACGATTTCGATACTCTGCACATTAGCTGCAGGAAGGCTCTCCAAGCCACTCAATGTCGTAGGAATCCCGTCCACCAGGATGAGCACATTGCTATTGCCCCGGATAGAAATCCCTCCGCTTCCATCCACACTTACGGCCGATGCCCCGCGAATCACCTCCAGCACAGATCCTGTTGCTGCTGCTACGCTGGAAGCCGTATTAATGCGCGTCTTTTCCACACTCACGCTTTTCGCTGTCTCTCCCGCCACCACCAATGCCTCATTCAGGACAGTTGCATCCAGAGCCAGTACGATATCACCCAAATCCGTCACACCCTTGCCGGAGCACTCCAGCTCCCGCTTCAGGTCCTTATAGCCAATAGCGCTGATTTTCAGCAGATACTTCCCTGAATACTGCCCATTAAGAAGGAATGAGCCATCTTCCCCCGTCATGCCCCCGGCCACCATCTTCTTGTCCGATTCCAGCATCACGGCCGCGTAGATGACCGGTGTTCCATCTGCCTCCACGACACGTCCTTTTAACCCATCCTGGGCAAAGGAATTCAGTGCGTTGGCCAGAAGAAGAAGCTGAATGAGTAATCTGCGCATTCGGGTTAGCAACCATTTATACCATTGACGAAACGATCAACAATACTGGAGGAATGTTGATAATGCAGTGAAGCAGCACACCCCACCAGAAGCCAAGATTGACTCTTGCATATGTAATTGCGCAACCGCCTGCCATAGGGACAAGAATGGTCGCAAGGGCAAATGGAAACACTTGCCAGTTCAGGACGGAAAAAGCCTTGAAATGCAACAGGCCAAAGCCGATCGCTGAAATCCACATGGCGGGTATGATGTATTTCCGCCGCCATGCTAGCCACTGTTCATCGGTAGTGAAGCGGCAAATCAGCCAATAAATGATTGCGCCTAAGAATACCAGCCCCAGCAGGATGTACCAGACATGACATCTGTGCATATAGTAGGCGCAAACAACCGGAAGGAGACCAAGCCACAGTGCTACCGTCTGCCGTTTAAAAGACAGTCCCAGACGGAACATAATCTCTTCTGCCAGCGGGGCTATTATCATCAGCTTCAGGATCGTCTTCCACGACGCATGGCCCATATAATGAGTCGGGTCTCCACCAAACTTGGTCAAATCCATAGGATTAATCCCAAAAAACATATAAATGGCGACGCTTGCAATTCTCAGTAGAACAGCCCCCGCCATCAGTATCACGAACCATTTCAGCGTGGTGCCGACAATCTTCTTTTTTGGAAGGGACAGATAATCATCCGGCCTGTTCAGTATAAATTTTGCCATCATTGAATCCGTCAAATCTCGATTTAACGAATACAAATCTACGAAAAACTAGAGGATGTAGTAATCAGTCACAAATCAATTTTAATCAAACAGCCCCCGTTCTTTCGACAATACCGATTCTTGCCTGGACGGGACAATTTTGTCGCCAGGCTGGAGATAGCCCAGCAGGAGCGGCGACTCAGGGTCATGAGTGAGATAGTTCTGCAGAGCCTTTGCGTGGTCTTTGTTGGCGTAGCAGTAGCGGCAGCCGTTGGGACAGGAGTTGTAGTCCCCCAGTCCCCTGCTCTCCATGCACAGGCATCCGGCACGATTCCCTTTGTGGGAGACTTTCTTGAACTGGACACCCAATGCCCGGGAGAAAATTTCTGCCGTCATGCAGCCGCTCCGGTGAATTCCAAACGGTTCATAGTCTTCCTTCGTGGCGCAGGTTTGAAGATACAGGCCGTTTTTCCGGGCAATAGCGCCCATCCCCTTAGCAAGCGTCAACTTGTCTTGCTCCGACACCTGCCTAAGTTCCGGCATATTGACCTCCAGTTTCTTGTACATCTCCACAAAAGAAAAGATGCAACGGTCCACATACGGAGCCAGTTCCCGGGCCATGTAACCAAAGGTGTCCAGATGTCGCTCAATGGTGTATTTTCCCGTCAGAAGCACGGGATCGTAGCGCCAGGCTATCTTCTCCGGTCCCACCTGGGCCGCCAGGGCTTTCAGTGTCCGAATACTATCATCGATGGAAGGTACCCGTGGTTCGATGTCCTCTCCATAGGCAGTAATCGTATAGTGGTAGTAGCAGTTGAACCGGTCGGAAATCTCGTGGAGACGCGGCAGAATGGGGCTGTAATCCTTGGAGCAGAACACCACCACATCCAGCGCATCCGGGTTCAACTCAATCCGGTTCACGATATTGGGGAACAGCGGATTCCGGGACAGGACATAGCCCTCCCGGAAGCGATTCAGCAACCACTCGCTATAGTATTGGACGGTATCCGTCCGTCCGCCGGTGTTCAGGATCATCAGCGCTTACTCCACGACTACGCAGCGGCCCGGTTTGCGGGGCTTCTCGGCAGGATAGTCGCCCTTACAATATCCCAGAAGCACGAAGCAGCGGGCCACATAGCCGAGCGGAACGCCCCAATCATACATCAGTTTGTGGCCGTAATCACTGTCGAAGGTCTCCTCGCCTCGGGCGATGATGCAGGAACTGATGCCCAGTTCCGTGGCGGCCAGGACCATGTTCTCTGCGCAGCAGAAAGAGTCCGGAACACTGTACAGGAAGTTCCCCTGGGCAAAGATGACGCACACCGTGGGAGCGCCATAGAAGCCGCTCTTGATGCTGGGGTCGTCGATGATGCTGGGCTGCTCATTGGACACGAAGTTCCCGGAAAGGCGGGAACGGTCCAGTTTGCCCACATTCATCTTGCCCACGGCTTCCGTGAGTTTGGGATCGCGGAGCGCCACGATCATACTGCGCTGGCCACCGCCGGCATTCGGGGCATACAGGCCTGCTTCGATGATTTTCTCCAGATCCTCCCGGGGAATCTGCCGATCCTCATACTTACGAATGGAGCGGCGGTATTTTATCAGTTCAAATAGATCCATAGTTCTTATTCGTCATTCCCGGTTTGACCGGGAATCTCTTTCCAGCATTGTGGATCGGGTGCGTAAAAGTTATGGGTGTAGCCGTAGGTCACGGCCGGGCAGCCGCGGCAGAAGCGCAGAAGCTCGCAGCGGCGACACTTTTCAAACTTCTCATATTGGCGGTACCTCTCCATCTCCGGCCCGGTCCAAAGGTCGTAGAGCGGGGTTTTCCGCACATTGCCGACGATGCTGTCGAACCTCCGGCAGGCCATCACATCACCGTTCGGACAAATAGTGAAATGGCAGTTGCCGCAGTTGCAACCGTCGTAAACCAGGTTCTCGTCCAGCCCTTCCGGAATCCTGAACAAACCATTCTCATAGAGGTAAAGCGTCCACAGATGGTCCTTCAGGTTGAAATACGTCCCGGAGTCCTTGTACTCCTGGAACTTCTTCCAGCATCGGTCCAGCACATCGCGGTACTGCAGCGGATTAAGATGGGCCGATTTTTCCGTGGACGTGGGACAATATCGGCCGAAAGCAAAAACATCGGCCTTGTGCGCCACTACCGTGTCGATGATTTCCTCCATCTGGTCCGCGTTCACTGCGGAGACTGTGGTCATGATGGCCACCTTGATGCCGGCCTTCTTCAGCACAGCCATCTTCTCCAGCGTGATGTCGTAGGAGCCGGGCTTGCGCATCCAGTCGTGCGTCTCCCGGTTGCCGTCGATGGAGAGCTGATACTTCTCGCAGCCGTAGGCCTTGAGACGGGCGCAGACCTCGTCGGTCAAGTGGAAAGGATTTCCCAGAATGGTAAAGGGCATGTTCCGCTCCTTGAGCATTCCCAGGATGTCCCAGATCCGCGGATGCAGCACCGGGTCTCCTCCAGTGATATAGAAATACGGTACACGCTCCTCCATCCGGGAGCACATGTCCACGCAGTTGTCAATGACCCGACGGGCATCCGGTAGGCTGACGGTAATCAGCTTCGGATGCCCCTCGGCAAAGATGTAACAGTGTTTGCACCGCTGATCGCAATAATCAGTGATGTGCCACTGGAATGCGAAGTACTGCAGCATTACTTGGCTCCGCACGCACTGCCACAAGCAGCGGGCTTTTGCTCGGGCTCGGCTGCACCGCAAGCGCTGGGCTTGGGTTCTGCACTGCCGCAGGCACTTCCGCAGGCGGCGGGTTTCTCTTCGGGTTTGGGGGCACCGCAGGCGCTGCCACAAGCTGACGGAGCCTGCTGTGCAAAGCTCATCACGAATCCACCGATGTTTGCTCTTTTCATGATAGAGGGCGTTAAGTGTTAATGATTGAAGGAATGGTTATCGAATGACACGATTATTCTTTTGCATGTTTCTGCCGGTCAGCCATAATACCGGAGAAGTTCTCAAGCGACCAGGACAACAGCCGGTCCAGCAGCGGCATTACGGAAAGCGCCCTTTCCGTAAGCGTATATTCGACCTTTACAGGGACTGCAGGAATGACATTCCGGGATACCAGCCCGTCCGCCTCCATGCTCTTGAGTGTCACGGTAAGACTCTTCTGGGAAACATCCGGAATGGCCCGCATCAAATCGTTGAAACGGAGCGTACCCTGGCCTTCCAACGTATAGAGGACGAGAAGCGCCCATTTATCCATCATTCTGGAAAGCACATTCCTCACCGGACATTCCGGGAACATCGCGTCTCTGATTTCTTTTCTATCCATAATCAGTGGTAAAATTATCCTTGGTTACCAATAGTTACTACAAAGATGCAAACTATTTGATTATCAAACAAGAAGGCACTAAAACGAAACAAGGTTACCCAAAAGTAACCGTTGTTGAAAGCCAGAAAGATAGATATGGAAAAAAATCTGTAAAAAGATGGACTTCTTTTAATTGAAAAGACAATCCCCGGCAGGCAGGCCGCTTCAGTGAACTAGACTCAAGTCTTTTTACCAGGAATGACACTCATTTTGAGGAGGTTGCCAAAAGTTTAAAATCAAAATTTGGGAACAATAAATAGCGGTTCCAGAACCTTCAGATCTGTTTTTGGGGGTGTTTCAGAGTGATATTTATTGGATTTTCGGATTTACGAAAAGTTTTGAAAACTTTTGTTGAAATTGAACCTCATTTGAACCACGGTGGATATAAACAATTAATTATCAATTAGTTTGAAATTCCGCATCGGGAAATGAATAATGAAACGCTATGAAACTCCGTGAAAAGCGATGAAACGTTGTGTCCTGTAGAAAAAGCCTAATCGGCTTATGAAAAGGCCGGTTCTATTGAAAAAACCTTTTCATTCCGTTTCAATACGTTTAATTGTGGGGGACAAAAATTGCTATCGTCCCAGGAACCACTTCCAAGCTGGAACGATGTGAATGATTCCACAAGAATCATCTATCTCCTCTTCCTGATCGCGGGTTACGATTGTCATATCAGCGCAATGCGTTAACGCAGCAGCTTCACGTATTCCTTCCACTTCCCTGCCACGGGTTTCTTTATCTTTCATATCCCAGCACACCTGGATCAACTGCTTTACGGCTGTTTCGGTCTGGATGACGAAATCACACTCTTTATCCCCCAGATAGTAACAAATCTTTTCCCCGTCTGGAAGGTTTCGCAACAGCTGAAGATACACGGCATTCTCAAAGAGAATACCATCGTCATCACGGCCTGGGATCAAGACTGACTGGCGCAATCCATTATCTACGCAATAGTATTTTGGGAGAGCGCTGGTTTCTTTCTTGAAAGACTGATCGAACTTGGTTACCTTGTACAACAAGAAGATATTGCATGTCTTTTCCGCAAGGTCATATAGGTCATCTTTGCTAACCTTCCGGCCTTGGGAACGCATGTCGTTATAGATAGCGTTGATGGAGGCGGGTTTTGTCATTCCCGCCATCAGGCGCTTGATTACATACTTGACACGTTCCGGGTTGGACAAGTTGTAGCGTTCAATCAGGTCCCTGAATATCATCGTGTTAAAATACCCCTGCAGCAATTTATCCTTCATAGCTCGGCTGGGTTCCAAAACAACCTCCGGATATCCGCCTTCGTGTACAAAAGCATCGAAAGCCATACGGAGTTTTGCCAAATCCTGTTCTATGTAGCTATTAGTGGGAATGCCTTTGAACTGACAGTATTCCCTAAAGGACAAAGGATACTCTTTATACTCCAGCGGCCAGCCACGCAGGGCGGTGTTCAGCTCTTCCGACAGCATATCAGCATTGCTTCCTGAAATGAAGATATGCTTGCTATAGTGTTTGAACAAACGCATTACAAAGAGCTCCCATCCCTCGATGCGCTGAATTTCGTCAAAGAAGAAATAGACATCTTTGATGGGGATGTCGGGGTACATTTCCATATAGGCCTCAAGGATGGAGTTGAAGTCCGAGATCTGCATCTGGTCGAAACGCTCATCGTCAAAGCCGATCCAAGCTATTTGACGAGGGCTGACACCGTCTTTGAGGATGCGCTCAATGCATAGCTCCATCAGCGTAGATTTTCCGCAGCGGCGGACACCCACTACAGTGATTATCTTCTTAGCATTTATGGGCAATTCAACCTCTCGAGGATTGTACGAAACAGGTATCTCCTGCTGTTTGAGGGCTATGAGGGATTTGATGGTTTCTTTAATTGTCATGGCGCCTGTTTTTTGCAAAGATAATAACTTTCCTAAATATTAGGAAACAATGTTATGAATCTTTCCCGAAATTCAGGAAGCCTTTCGGACCTTAACCGGACAAATCCTATTTGCAAAAACTAATCCGTAATACGGACGAAGGCTTGGGTTACGGGTTTTTATTTTTTCTTTTGAAAAACCACTTCCATTCCATATTGAAATAAAGTCATTGTGTTCTTTTCCGGATCAAATTCAAATGTTGCCCCTATCGG
>JAEEGG010017667.1_pt1 | contig 14636 bp, 12 predicted proteins | sample 9134161 | NCBI WGS metagenome assembly JAEEGG01 (sample SAMN16246543, study PRJNA631951) | gut metagenome | biome: gut microbiome; feature: rumen; material: CR-attached | host: Bos | place: Iran: Karaj | collected 2018-10
AATAAAGCTATCTACGTCCTTGACTATGATGAATGTCGTAAAGTCATAAACGAAATGAAATTTGCTTCTGACAGTGAACTGTTCGGCAACGAGAAAGACGATTCATTCAAGGGCAGTATTGCCAACATCTATCAGGAGTTCGGCGGTGTGGAGATATATTCTTCACTGGAAGAAAAGGCTGCAAACCTTCTGTACTTCGTTACCAAGAATCACTCCTTCTCAGACGGAAACAAGCGAATAGCGGCTGCTATGTTCCTGTATTTTCTTGATAAGAACGGCGCACTTTTTCTTGATGATGCTAAAACTGAAAAGACCATTGCTGACCAAACACTGGCTGCTCTCACCATTATGATAGCGGAGTCTCAGCCCGCGGAGAAAGAAATGATGATAAATGTTATTATGAATTGCATGGTGAAATAGAGAATATATCAGCTGTATCTTTAGATACAGCTGATTTTTTATTTGGTGACTTCTTCCTCATATTCTGTAAGAAGAATAACATCGTCCAGGTTTTCTGCTCTGTACCGGTACATCAAGCATATTTGCCAGTATTATTATGAAAAAATAGTATTTACTCATTTGCATCTGAAGAATTTGAAGATTCTATTATTTCTCCAGATGTAGCATTTATGAAATCAACGTGAATATTATCAACGGTCTCTCCGCTAAATATAGCATACATCCCACCATACACATAAAAGGTCATTACTGAAAATGATTCTGACAAGCTTAGTTCATTATTTGTTGTTGTAACCTTAAAATCTGTGAAGTTTTCATTTGCTTCAATAGCGGTAATATTTGGTGTGGACTCAGAGCCAACCATTTCTGATAAAGTGTTATTTAGGTTTTCGCTTATGCTTTCAAGCATTTCTTGGTGTTGTTTTTTGGTCATAACGTATGAGACACTTCCGTCGGCATTAAGCGTAGCAGACTTATAGCATAAATTAGCTGAAATAGCAAGCGGTCTCAGTGATAATCCTTGCAAAATCGGTGAAATAATGATATAATGAGGTATCTTCGATTACAGGAGCAAGGCTATGTATTACTATATAAAAAACACGCTTGAAAAAACAAATAAGCTGGACTTCAAAGGCAAAGGCGGTCAGTTCGTTGCAGTTCTGACGTCTGCCGAGTGGCTGGAGAACAGGGAAAAATTCGATATGGGCATCGAAATGGACATTGACCTCTCCGCCATCCATTCCACCAAAGCCGAGGTCAACTACGATTCGCTGACGGGTACTTTCTCTATTCCCGACAGGGACAACATCTCTCTGCCTAACACAAATTTTGCCTTTGCTCTCGACGAAAAGGGTATAGTTTTCATCGACGACAGCGGCTTTGTAGATAAAACTATCAGCAATATTATCAGCTCCAAGCGCTGGACTATGCCGAGCCTCGAACGCTTCATTTACGACTTCCTCGAACAGATAGTGGAACGCGATCGAATCGTCCTTGAACGTGTGGATAAGGAGCTTGACCTGATAGAATCGAATATCCTTGACGGTGAGGAAAAGGATCCGTCGCAGAGAGTCAGCCGTATCAGGAGCGACCTCCGCGATATGCGTATCCACTATGAACAGCTTCTCGACCTCGGTCAGGAGCTTGAAGAAAACGAGAACGATTTCTTCAATGAGGGCAACACCCGCTATTTCCACCTGTTCACACAGCGTGTTTCGCGTCTGCACGACCTGACGGCTTCGCTCCGCGAGTATTCCATACAGATCCGCGACCTTTATCAGTCTCAGCTTGACATAAAGCAGAACCGCATAATGGCTCTGCTGACGATAATCACTTCCATATTCATGCCGCTGACGCTTATCGCTGGCTGGTACGGTATGAACTTCAAGTATATGCCCGAGCTCGAATACAAATGGGCTTATCCTGCCGTTATCGCGGTCAGCGCTGCTATTGTCATTGTCAGTCTCATTTTTTTCAAAAAGAAGAAATGGCTATAAAAAGTAACGGGAACAGTCAAACTGGTTCCGTTTCATTTTTATTCACCCACAACAGATATCCATATCCGGCTCTTGAAGTCGGACAACGTCATATCGCTGTCAGGACTTTTGCAATATCAGCGAGCAGTCCCTGTTCGTTATACCTCAATTTATCCAATTATACCGTATTAGAGGTGGTTTTCAATAATAAGATATTTATGCGGTGACATAATACAATTTGCAGGCTCAGTGTAGTTATATTTACACTTTACCTCCTGAGTGTAGCTTTAACTACAAAACGGCGAAATATCATAGCACAGTTCTTCCGGGGGCGCAATAGATAATATATTAACGATCTGTAGCAAAAGCTACACTTCCGCGCGGAATTGTAAATGAAGCTACACCTTCTATGCAAATTGTTTCATGTGAAACAAAGATCCACCTGAGCCGTTATGAGCTCAGGTGGATGGATTATTGCTTATTCGATAACTATAATTCCGGCGTCCATTTTCTGTATCTCAAGTGCATCGCTGCCTGTTACGCTTCCGTCACCGTTGACATCGGCGTTCTTCTTGCCCTGAGGCTTGAGATCATATCTGTCACGGTTGCCGATGAACTGTAAAATCGCTACTGAATCAGCTACGCTCACCTTGCCGTCGCAGTTTGCGTCGCCCTTCTGTAAGCTGACAGTCGTTCCGGAAACTGCGGAGGTGCTGACATCGGTCTTTAATTCTGGGTAGTTTGCTCTTATGTACAAGCCTGCGCCCATTACATCATAGAGGTCGCCGCTTATGCCATTCTCATTGATGTCGAATTCAGTATCGAGGAACTTGCGGATATTCTTTGGGAGCACGGTATCTGCTGCCGGAGTTTTTGCCCATATCTCCTTCTCATACTGATTGAGGAAGCTGAGATCGTCCTTGTCGATGATGCCGTTGCCGTTAACGTCGGGGAGGTCAGCTGTTCCGTTATCGACCGCAGCGCTCCATTCCTCATAGAACATATTGAAAGTTGTTTCGTTGAAGCCTAACTTTGTAGTGGTATAGCCGCGGCTCCCGGCATATTGCTTGACAAAGCTGTAAAAATCTATCCTATCATACAGCGGCAATCCCTCACAGCCGGGACGTTCATCCGTATAGTATTCGGGAGTCGCGTAAATGAGCCTGAAATCGTTTCTCATGAAGTAAAGCTCGATCAGGCGCTGGAAACCAATCTGTACAATGCCGTTGATACCGCTTCCTTTCTGAAAATCCCAGGCATACAGATCCTCATATTCTCCGTTGACCATTTCGAGCTTAACACAGTTTTTGAACACAGTCTCCGTGATACTGTCGTCAGAATTCGGGTATTCTCTGTACTTGGTGATATCGACATGATCGGCATTGACGATGTTGCTATAGTCTGCTCTGTAGACCTTATACATAAACTGATATTCTACGTAGTCCTGAACGTCGTGAAGGTCGAAAACTCCGTCGCCGTTCAGATCATAAAGAGGATCAAGCTCAGTAAAGAAGGCTTCTCTTATTGTATTGATGAGCTTATCACGCTCCCAGCCGACCTGACCCTCAAATCTGTTGGATATAAGATAATAGTACTCAAGCTCCGAGTAATAGTTTTTTGTAAAGTATTCTGGTCTGATAGTATGTGTCAGGTTATAGCGGATGATAAGGTCTGAATCCAGATGCGCGACCTCCACGGGAGAATAGTTCCTGCTTTTGTCGAAAAGCTCCTTATCGCGGATATCCTCTCTGCTGTCAAGGAAATCCCATACTTCATCAGAGATCGAACTGTTATCGAATGAATTGATGCTGTTTAGGGTCAGTGGAGTAGCAAAACTGTCGGCTTCCTCAGGATTCTCCAGAATATACCTGCGGGTCTCATAGAAATAAAGTAGCGCAGCATCACGCATATCGAGCTCGCCGTTGCGGTCGATGTCGATGTCGATGAGCCCGTTGTCTATTCTGTCGAACAATTCCTGTTCCGCCGGACCGACATATTCTACTTCCTCTGAATAATTCGCGCTGCCCAGGCCGTATCTCTCGGCAGGGTCCTTATATGCAAGGTCTGCGGTATACGCATTTTTAACTGCGATAGGGCTTAACATAACTGCAGATGACAGTAAACTTATTGCTTTTTTCATATCAAAACTCCTTTCGTCTTCGTTAGCGTCGGTGGTCACCGCCGGAAGTGCCGTTGTCTGCGGAATATCCGTAACAGCTGCGGTCGTATGGAGTACCGATGCTGTTGTATTTGCGGCTGCGGAAGTCAACGCCTGCGCTGTTTGTGTTACCTGTGGGGCTGTGACGTTTGTATTTGCTTTTACAGACGTTTCAGCAGGAGAGTAAGAGCCTTCGTTATTGGCTGCTGTGGTGGGAGATGTCTCTCTTACAATGCCTGATGTGACTGAGGCTGTAGTGCCTGCACCCGTTGTCACGCTGACCTGTGATGATGCCGTGGTCGTACTGCATTCAGTTGTTGTGGCAGATGAGGTATCAACGCTGGTATATCTGTGCGGAGAGTATTTGCCGTTTCCGCCGAGTGCTATGCCGGAAACTCCGATAACAAGCAGTATAGCTGCCGCAGAGAGTGCAAATGTATAGTATCTGTGTCTGCGGGCAGGAACATTTGCCTCATCTATCAGATCATCGTCTATGTGACTGATACCCTCATAAAGCTTCATATCACTCATTGATATACCCCTCCTTCTGCAAATATTCTTTCAGCTTTTTCCTTATGCGAAAAAGATATGTAGCGACTGTTTTTTCGTTCATACCGTAGAATCTTGCTATCTCTTCGATAGATTCGGAATACCAGTATCGGCGCACGAATACCTTTCGGTGCTTTTCCGGCTGAGTCCTGAGGAAGCTGCTTATCGCCGCGCCGAGCTGCTCGGCTGCGATGCTGTCTTCTATGCTTTTGCCTGCCGGTATGCACTCTGACAGCTCGTCAAGAGAAACTGCCATTTCCGGACAGCGTTTATCAGCGTTATTGTACTTCAGTATGTTCAATGCTGCATTCTTCACAAGCCTGCAAAGATAGTTTTTCAGACTTGCCGGACGATTCGGCGGTATCGAGCGCCAGACGTCCATATAGGCAGTATTAACGCATTCTTCGCGGTCTTCCTGCTGCGAAAGTATACCTCCTGCAACGTGAAAGCATAGCTTTTCGTAGCTCTTTTTCATTTCAGAGACAGCCTGTTCATCTCTTTCCCATAACAATTCAATGATCGATGCATCGTTCAAGACTCAACCTCCTTTCTGAGGCCTTCTGATAATAAGGACAACTTATTATCAGACGCATTTCACTTTTTTTCAAAAAAACTTGCTTATATTATATCACTTAGTCCCGGGAATTTCAAATCAGGCAGACGAAAATAAATAAGCGGCTTTTCTATGGGCGAAAAAGCTCCCCGGACATCGTCAGCGTGCTGAGATATTCAGGGAGCTTTATTAATATGTTCTGTGGCAGGCTGGCGGTATCACTTTAATTCCTTTCTGTCATAGAGCTTTATGGTGATAAACAGCAGAACTGCTGTTGCTGCAATTGCTATGATGATGCTGCGTATCATTCCGCCGTCTGCAACGAGGTCGGAGCGGTAAAGGCTGTCCGGCATATAATCAGAGAATGAGAAATCCTCAAGTCTGAACAGTCTGCTTACCGCTAATGATGCCGCTGCGTATGCAACTCCGGTAAAGCCTGCACCTACGACAACAGCTGCTATAGTTCCTGCAACGTTTGAACCTAAACCTGTCGTGAGCAGAAGTATCAGCGCACACATGCATGAAAGCAGCAGGATTTTCACTCCGAATTCCGCTAAAGCGTGTCCGAGTGAGAATACCCTGTCCGGACCGAAGGAGAAGGTCTCCATATCGAGCTCACCGGGAAAGACCATATCGAATTTAAGGCGCTGACCGCAGATGAGCTGTCCGAGAGTTTTTGCGAAGACCGATACTCCGTAGAATATCAGTGCTGTCAGCTGCATTACCGTGAATTTTGAAATGACGGTATAGCTTCTTTTCGGCAGCTGACCGGCGATATTCTTGATATAGCCGTGCTGAATGTCTGAATAGGAGAAAAAGACGATGCAGAGCAGGAAAATGATAGTGCATATCCCTCCGAGCTGGCTGGCGACCGCGTTGCCGATGTAAAAATCCCTTGACCATACCCCGAACAGCTCATCGACCTCCTGCTCGGTCATATCGGAGCTGAGCATAAGCTTTCTTGCAAGAAAGAATGCTATCTTCGTGAGCGGACCGGATATGAAGTTCTGTACGAAAACAAGGATAATACATACCTTGAATGAGAGCGAGGTCAGGAGCCTGTAGATATCCATTTTTATGACATTACGCATTCTGTCCACCTCCAGTGATGCTGAGGTAGTAGTCCTCGAGGGACATATTGCTTATACACAGCTCTTTCAGCGGGACTCCTGCTTTAACGATAGCAGCTGCCATTTTATCTGTCTCGTCTATCCTCTCGCTGACCTTGATGATACCGTCAGCTTCAACAGATGTGTTCTTGAACCCGACGCCTGAGAGCGCCTTCAGAGCTCCGTCACTGTCGGTAGTCTTTATGGTGACGAACTGACTGCAGCGTGCCGTGAGCTCATCGTTTGAAAACTGCTCGACAAGTCTGCCCTCGTGGATGATCGCGTATGAATCCGCGAGCTTTGCGAGCTCTTCGAGGATGTGACTGGATATCATTATTGTGATGCCCTTTTCATCACGCAGCTTTTCGAGTGTGTGTCTCACATCTACGATACCCTGCGGGTCAAGACCATTGATAGGCTCGTCGAGGATTATCATTGACGGCTCGCCGACCAGAGCAAGAGCTATTCCGAGCCGCTGACGCATACCGAGAGAGAACTGCCGAACTGACTTCTTTTCGGGAACTTTTTCTAGCCCGACTGTTTTGAGGAGCAAGTCGATATAGTTGTCTTTTTTATAGTCGATACCCATTGCGATACACTTTATTATAAGATTCTCTCTTGCTGAGCGTCGGGGATAAAGACCCGGCTGTTCGATCAGCACGCCGACCTTGCTCATCATTTTTTTCATTTCAGCGCCAGTCTTGCCGAAGAGCGAATATGTTCCGCTCGTAGGATTGGTCAGACCACTTATCATTTTCATTATTGTAGTCTTGCCTGCGCCGTTGCGGCCTATAAGTCCGTATATTTCGCCTTCGCGGACACTTATGCTTATATCTTTTGCAGCGTCCTTTTTACCGTAGGTCTTTGTCAGAGCCTGCGTCTGCATAATATATGACACGGTGTTTCCACCTCCTTGTCCAAGTCCGGTCTCGCGGTATAATTGTGCCGGAACAGTCTTTTGATATTAGAGTTGAGACCTGTCTTCTATAATTATAGTATCAGGCAGCATATTTTGTCAAGGCTCTTGCCAAAGTCGATTAATTTTTTTGCGCCTTTATCTTCATTATCTAAGCACAGAAGTAAATGGATATAATATAAAAATCACTGTATAAAAGCCGAACCGCCCAGTGGGCGGCCAGTAATAATACAACTAAAAAATTAAGTTCTTACCGTGCAACTCCATGTTTTAGATAGCGATATGATACTTACTTCTTCACTGGCTGCTGCAATTGAAATATAACGATTTAAAGCATTTTTATCTTGTCGCATTATACAACATACATATTTTAGAATTGTATAATCATACAAAAAAATACAAATGTGTATATTATTAACAAAAATATATTTGACTTTATTCGTATGCAATGATATTATTACTATATAAGATATAATGATACTTTATATAATTTTTCAATATCATCTTCTTTGCCGTATTTGACAAGAAACTTATGTTGACTGTCATTATCGTTTATCAGAAATAAGCCTCCGAAACAACTTTTACTAAGAGGCATGGAAGTAAGATTATTTAGGAGCGGAATACGTTATGAAAAAAACTATGGTCATTATTGTTAACGTGTTCATTATGATTGCTATGCTGATCTTTGTGGTTCTGTATTCCAATGCTCAGAGCCAAAACACAGCGCAAAGACAGATAGAACATTTTGAAAATACCACGATCGCGATGGAACGTGTCACTGAGAATTATCTTGAAGGCGAACAACGCATCTGCGATGTGTGGGCACGCTATATCAACAGCAGGAACATGACAATTGACGAAGCCGTTTCCTTCATCCGGATCTCTCATGTGCTTCCTAACGCTTCTGCCCATATTGTGTTTCTTGATTCGCTGTCCGGGCTCTCTTCAAAAGCAAGGCAGGACGCCCCTGACGATTACAGCGTTTCTTATGCGCGGGTGTCTCTCCTCGAAGATGTGCGCTGGATCTCTGACATCGGAAGCTCCATTAATATCTCCCGTGCATATACGAATCCGGTCAACGGCGAACAATCTCTGGCGTTCTGCAATCTTATAACCCTTTACGATCCGGATACCGATGTTCCCAAAGACGCCATATTGCTGCGTGTACTGCCAATATCAGAATTGGAGCAGAAATGGATCTTTCCTCAGGAAGAGTATGAAAATGCTGAGCTTTCCATGATCGATGCGGACGGCAATTATATCATCAAGGATCATTCTTTCAAAAATTCCAATTTCTTTGAATTTTACAGGTCTTACAATTCCGGTGATACTGCTGCACAGGAGCTATTTGAAAAAATCACTTCTTCAACCGGTTCATTTTCTATGTATAATTCTCGCGGCGAGAAATGTATCCTCGCATATACTCCGATCGCTTCAAAAGCGGAATGGGTGCTTCTCAGCTTTATGCCGATGAATGAGCTGAACGTCAACACTGAAAACTGGATGCTGGTCGGAATTGTTTCAGTCGGTCTTCTGATCCTGTTCGTGTTTGATCTGACAGTTATGCTTTACTTCAATCAGAAACTTCATGCAGCAGCAAGAGAAGCGGCATTTGCGAACCAAGCAAAGACAGATTTTCTCTCAACGATGTCACATGATATCCGCACGCCGATGAACGCGATCATCGGTCTGACAACGATCGCAAAAAAGAATCTCGACGATACGGAATCAGTCCGTGAGAATCTGCAAAAGATTACGCTGGCGAGCAATCATTTGCTCACTCTGATCAATGATATCCTTGATATTTCCAAGGTCGAGAGCGGAAAACTGATCCTCAGCCCGCAAACCTTCTCTATCGTCGAGGCAGTGGAAAATCTTGTGAACATTTCTCAGCCGATGATCAAGGAAAAGAACATCGAGTTTCACTTCCGCATCAGTCGGATGGAAAAAGAATATCTCTACGCCGATCAGCTTCGGCTGAATCAGATATATATCAACATCCTTTCCAACGCCATCAAATACACAGAACCCGGCGGTCATGTCAGCGTGGATATGCGCGAGGATGAAAGCAAGAAACCCGGATGTGTGCAGCTGACCTATATCGTATCCGATTCCGGCATCGGAATGAGTCCGGAGTATATGGCAAATATGTATCAGCCGTTTTCGCGCCAGACAGACAGTCGTGTAAACAGCATTCAAGGAACCGGACTCGGACTTGCCATCACAAAGCAAATGGTAGATCTTATGAACGGCACGATCAACTGCCAGAGCGAACCCGGAAAAGGAACGACATTTACCGTGATACTTGATATTCCAATTGCGGAACGACAAAGAGAAGATATGGTGCTTGAGCCGATGGATGTCCTGATCGTGGATGATGATCCGATCCTGCTGGAAACCGCAGCCGATACGCTTAAATCACTCGGAGTGACTGCCGACTGTGCGGAAAGTGCGTCCAAAGCTCTCGAAATGATTTCGCATCGGCACGAAACTGAACAGGATTACAGCATTGTGATACTCGACTGGAAAATGCCTGATATCGACGGCATCGAAATGACGCGCCGCATTCGTTCGACGGTTTCACCGGACATCCCAATCCTGTTGATTTCCGCTTATGACAGAACAGATATTGAGGGTGCTGCGAAGAAAGCCGGCGCAAACGCATTCATCAGCAAGCCTCTGTTTCGCTCCACGCTTTACGATACAATCAACGATGTTCTCGGCACTGGTGCAAAATCCGCTGAGCCTGAGAATGACTATTCTGATTTGCATGGAATGAACATCCTGATCGCAGAGGATTTTGATGTCAACTGGGAAGTCATTTCAGCCCTCCTGGAAATGTATGGGATCAATACAGAACGTGCTGAAAACGGACGTATCTGCGTCGAAAAAATCAAATCAGCAGCAGAAGGAAGTTATGATCTTATCTTTATGGATATACAAATGCCGGAGATGAACGGGCTCGATGCCACTAAAAATATCCGCGCGCTGGATGATCCGTGGGCATCATCCATTCCTATCATCGCCATGACGGCGGATGCGTTTTCCGAAAACGTCACCGAATGTCTGAACGCCGGTATGAACGGACATATCTCAAAACCGGTAGACATTAAGCTCGTCATCAAGGAAATTTACAGAATCAAGGAGGAAAAAAAGATATGAAAAAGCTCTCCTGCATGATTTCAGCTATATTCATGGCCGTATCTCTGACGGCCTGCGGTAGCAAAATGAATGAAGAATCAGACTCAGGATTCGAGCCGCATCTCGATACAAATACCAGCTGCAGCATCACAGTAGCGGGAAGCTATGATAACTTTGAAGCATTGGAAGCGGAGTTTGACCGCTTCAACGAAGTATATCCGAATGTACGACTCAGTTATGTGAAACTGGATGACTATAACAATACGATATCGATGGCACTGCAAGGAAATGACCCGCCCAACATTTTCTTCTCCAATGCCGGGATGAAAGGAAACACAAAATACGATCAGATGTTTGCGCTTGCGGAGGATCTTTCTGACCCTGAGCTGTCGCTGAATCTCGACTGCATTCGCTCCGGTCTGATCAACCATGATAAAGATGACCAAGTGGTGATGATACCTGTTTTTTCCAGAACTTATGGCATGCTGGTGAACAACGATCTGTTCAAAAAAGAAGGTCTCAGCGTCCCGTCAACATGGACAGAGCTGCTGACGGTGTGCGAAGCATTCCACAGCAAAGGTTACACCAGTCCCATGATGGGTTACAGTCTCAAGTCCTCCGGCTGTTTTATGAACACGGTCGCTTATCCTGCCTTTGCAGCCACACTTGCATCGAACCCGGAAGCCCTTGAACTTGCCAATGCATTAGATCCTGCGGCAGGAGAATATATGCGTCCGGCGCTGAACACAGTAGAACAGCTGATACGAAACGGATGTATTGATCTCAATGCGTGTGATGAAATTGAAGACAACTACACCCAGGTGATCCTGCGTTTTTTTGAAGGCGATGTACCGATGATGATCTGTACCGGGGATACTGTATCCGGCACGAAGAAACGAGAAAGCCAGTCGAAAGCGTTCACCAATGAGCCTTTTGAATATACATTTTCACCGATACCTTTGACAGATGATGGCGGATACTTTATTGACAGTCCATCCATCGAGTTCTCTGTCAACAAGAACTGTGATAATCCGGATATGACAAATGAATTTATGAGATTTCTGATCACAAAAGAAGAGCTGAATAATATGGCATCCCTGAAGCGTCTGATGACGCCTACCACGGATCTGTCCTTTGATTCGGTTTACGCTCCTTTCGGCCAGATACCATCTGATCGCATTATTTCACCGGAAATGCTCGGGATCACGGATCCGCTCACGGTCCAGATGCGTGTCGCGGCATTCCAAGTCGGAAAGGGTGAGCTTAGTATAGATGAAGCCGCCGCAATGTATGGAAGTTATGAATAGGAAGGAACATAGTTATGAATGCTAAAAATTCTTTTAGTATATCTGAAGAAAGAAGACGTATTTTACTTGTCGAGGACGATTATATGAATCAGGAAATGCTGAAGGCGACGCTTGGTGATGTATATGACATCGTGATCGCGGAAACCGGAGAGGAAGCGCTGGAAATCATTCAAAATCAGCATGAAACTCTCAGTATAGTTCTGCTCGATCTCAATCTTCCCGGCATTCAGGGTACCGACGTCCTCAGCAGGATAAAAAATGCTCCACAATATTCCCGTCTTCCGGTCATTGTGATGACATCGGACAACGAGGCGGAGGTAGAATGCCTGAAACTTGGAGCAATAGATTTTATACCGAAGCCGTACCCTGCTTCAAAAGTGATCCTCGCCCGCATACTGCGAACGATAGAGCTCTCCGAAGACAGAGAGACGCTCCGGCTGACAGAACGGGATCAGCTGACCGGTCTTTACAACAAGGAATTCTTCTATCACTATGCAGCGCAGCTCGATCTGTATCACAAAGAAGCACCAACGGATGCGATCGTGTTTGATGTCAATCATTTTCATACATACAACGACCGTTACGGAAAAGCCAGCGGAGACGAGCTTCTGAAAAAAATCGCAAACAATGCAATGTCATATCTGGATGAGATTGGCGGCATCGTTTGCCGAAGCGTAGCAGATACCTTTATGATGTACTGCATACACACAGACAATTACGAAGAACTGCTCGCACGTCTGTCTGCCTGTCTCGACGAGGACAGTATAAGCGGAAACCGTGTGCGTCTCAGAATGGGCGTTTACGTCAATGCTGATAAAAATGTTGACATAGAACGCAGATTTGACCGCGCAAAAATGGCGGCAGATACCGCCCGTGATCATCTGAATGCTCCGATCGGCTTCTTTGATCATTCAATGCGTGAAGCTGAGATCCTTGAAGAACAGCTGACCGACGGTTTTCACACAGCACTCCGTGAAAAGCAGTTTGTCGTATACTATCAGCCAAAATTCGATGTAAAACAGGACGTTCCGGTTTTAAGCAGCGCGGAAGCACTGGTACGCTGGAAACATCCGACGCTTGGACTGGTTAGTCCCGGTGTGTTTATTCCTCTGTTTGAGAAAAACGGACTGATCCAGGAGCTTGATAACTACGTCTGGTCGCAGGTCGCATCACAGATCAAAGACTGGAAGGAAAACTTGAATATTACCCTGCCTGTCTCGGTAAACGTATCCCGTATCAATCTGTACGACCCGAAACTGACAGACAAGCTCCTGAATATCACTGAAATGAACGGACTGACCACTGAAAACCTTTTACTTGAAATTACCGAATCGGCATATACGGAAAAAACCGATCAAATCATTACAACAGTCAAAAATCTGCGAAAGCTTGGTTTTTACATCGAAATGGATGATTTTGGCTGCGGTTATTCTTCTTTGAGTATGCTGATCGATATGCCGATAGATGCTCTTAAGCTGGATATACAGTTCATACGCAGTGCATTCAAAGAGCAGAAGGATACCAGACTCCTCGAAGCAATGATCGGGCTTGCAAAATCCTTTGAAGTACCGACGATCGCCGAGGGCGTGGAAACAGCTGAGCAGTATGCCGAGCTGAAAGCTATGGGCTGCAATATTATCCAGGGCTATTATTTCTCCCGTCCGCTTCCAAAAGAAGAATTTGAAAAATTGATCATCAATGAACTGAAAAAGGAGGAACACGTATGCTAACTGTTGAAAGACTTCAGGAATACGGCGCGGATACGAAAACAGGTCTGTCGCGCTGCGCCGGTAACGAAGCTCTGTATCTTCGTCTCGTGGGCATCACCATTCAGGAGCTGTCCTCCGGTGCGCTAGGAGAAGCATTAGAAGCAGGTGATCTCGACAAAGCATACTTTATCGCACATAAACTGAAAGGCGGCGTAAATAATATGGCACTCACGCCGATTGCCGACCCGTTGTGTGAGCTTACTGAATTGCTTCGGAATAAAACGCCGGGAGATTATAATGCACTTTACGCCAAGATTACCGCCACAACAAATGAACTTGCCGCACTATAGTTGATAAAAAGCAGAAAAACTAAAGACACCTGTAATAAACGGAGGAGTACGTGCAATGGATAACGGATTTTCCATATTGATGCTTATTTTCGGAGCAGCTGTTATGCTGTACGCCGCGATTTTGTCTTCGGGGAATTACAAACTTCTGCCGCTTACAGTTCAGCCCTCGCTGAGAAGAAAGGATAAAAAGGGGCAGACCAAACATATCGCTGCTGTAACAGCTGTCGTAGCAGTCCCGATAATACTTGGCGGACTTGCAGGCTCCTTTTTGGGGAATATCGTCTGCCTCATCACTATGGCAGTTTCTGCGGCTGTTATCATATTGACCGCGGTTATTCGTCATAAACACAAGGCAGATTCGGATACCTCGGAGGAGAGGGAGTCTGAAGGAAATGATGATCCGATATAATAAAGCTGCGCCGTCATATCCTTAACAAAACTTTATATTTATTCCGAGACCCGAGGGCATACTATTCTCGGGTCGCTGCTGTTTGAGAGGCTGACTGTTTGTGAATTAACTTTAAACCTTTTCACAATAACATTTTTCATTCCGCCTTAACAGGAATCAATAGTTAAAAATCAAAAAAAAACCTTGACAAATTAGATTGTGTTTGATACAATCTAATTGCAAACAACGTACAATAAGAGAGTGATATAATGGGATACGACTTCAAGGAGGCTATGGAACTGGGAAACCAGCTTTGTTTTTCGCTGTAAGCAATTATAACGGCAGCACGTGCAGTACTTTTTCTATATTGAGTTCATGGCGAAAAATAGTCATTTGTTGATTTGAGTTCCACTGCGCCCTATCCACAGTACAGGCTGCAATAAGCGAAAAGAAGTAATTCGGAAATATACTCAGATTGGCTATTTTACGCTGGATCTGGACGATGCTAAAGAATACCTTTAG
>JAEEGG010017669.1_pt1 | contig 14635 bp, 8 predicted proteins | sample 9134161 | NCBI WGS metagenome assembly JAEEGG01 (sample SAMN16246543, study PRJNA631951) | gut metagenome | biome: gut microbiome; feature: rumen; material: CR-attached | host: Bos | place: Iran: Karaj | collected 2018-10
CTACTCCTACGGGGACTCGCTGAGCGGCGTCACCTCCATCGTGAAGAAGGGCACGGGCGCGGTCTCGCTTGGCACGACATCAACGGCAAACACCTTCACCGGGACCATCACCGTGGAGGACGGCTTCCTCATGGGCTGGAAGCCGCGCTTCGGGACGCCCTCGTCCGTGACCGTCCAGAACGGCGGCGCGGTTGTCTTCACGGAGACAACCTCCCAGTTATCGGACCCAAGCAAGTTCGCGAACACGCAGTTCACCATCGCGGGTGCCGGCCCCGACGGCAACGGCGCGCTCCAGCACCCGTATGCGACTTCAGGAAATGCCGACAACATCTTCCTCAAGAAGCTGACCCTGTCCGGCGACGCGACCGTCAATGTCGGCTCGAACTGGGGCATGCAGGGCGGTACGCTCGACATGGGGAACCATGTCCTCACCTTCTCCGCGGCGAAACGTGCGAACGGCTACATCTGGACGCCGGTCTTCGTGATGTGCTACAACGGGCAAACGCTCACCGTCAAGAACCCAGGTGCCATCGTCGTCACCGACTACGCCAACATTCGCATCGTTAGGCCCTATAGCCAGGCATTTGTGGACGCCGCTGGCTCGAACGGCAGGGTCGCGGACATGACCATCACGCTGAAAAACAACGGCGTCCTTGGCCTCTACGAAGTCGTTGCGGGGCGGTTCCCCTGCAAGGTCGTCGCCGACGACGGAACCTCCTACATCGAAGTCCGAAACGAAAATCTCTCCGACGCGGACGCGCTTCGCTTTTCGCATATCACAAACGCGGTTGAAATCGCCGGAACGCTCAACCTGCGGACTTACAACGGCAGCGAAGCCCTGGTCCACACCAACAGCTGCCTGTGGCTCGACGGGCCGGTTTCCGGAGCCGGGGCACTCACAAACGCCACGATAGGCCGCGTCTATCTGGCTGGGAGCAGCACGAATGTTTTCGGAAGTTTCAGCCAGACCGGCAGGGGCGAAATCGTCATGCAGGACGATGTCGTCGTCAGCATCACCAACTCCAAGGCCAGTGTCGGCTACGCGCACATTGGCGGCAATTCGGTTTCCCGTCCGGCAATCCTGAGGATGAAGGGGAACGCGAAGTTGCTTCGCCGCAATTCCGATCTCAACTGCAATCTCTTCATCGGCGACTACATATACGGCAGATACAGCAACAACGACATCTTCGGCATCCTGGAGATCGAGGACAACGCCATCGTCTCCAACAGGGTCAGCATAGGCTGCTACGGGAAGGGCGCGTGCTACATGTTCGGCGGTGAGTTCCACATGCAGGGAGATGCCGTGTCCGGCAATCAGGTTCTCGGCTTTCAAGGGGGCAGCTACGGCTACCTGGGAATCGACGGCGGCTATTTCCGCGCGGAGAATGCGACGACATACATCGGGACCGAAGGCCCGGGCTTCATCGTCCAGCGCGGCGGTCGCTCGCGCTTTGAGGGCGACTCCCTGATTGGCTTCATGTCCGCCAACTCCGCCGCCACTATCGCGATTCTCGGCGGAACGTCGCAGTGGTCGAACACCAGCATCCGCCTGCACCATCCCGGGAGTGGAATAAACCCGCAGAGTGTCAGGACTGCGGTAACCGTGTCGGGCGAAACCGCCGTTTTGGACATGTCGAACACCGGCATCAGGGCGAACTTCGCCACCAATTCGGCCGCGCCCGTGACGGACATCGTCAGCCTCAACGACGGCGGCACACTGAAGGCCAGATACATGACGCGCAAGTTCTACGACAACCTAATCCCGTGGAGCGCCGCCGCCGAAAAGGTCGATGCCGCGACCCGCTCCTACCTGAACTTCAACGGCGGCGTCCTGGTCACGACGCGCGACGGCGACTTCTTCCGCTACTCCGCGAGTGCGGCGAGCGAGAACAGTCTGCCCTTCTCCCGCGCGACGGTCTTCGAGAATGGCGCGACAATCGACACCGATGGCTATGACGTCACCTGGCTGCTGCCGCTTGAACGCCCCTACGGCCTTGGCATCGCCTCCGTCACCCTTCCCGATGGCGCCCTGGCGTCAGGGCAATTCATTGGCCCGACGCGCGTCTATTTTGAAAACACCGGCAGCGGCCTAGGCGCGGAGGCGATGGTGGACTTCGACAACACGAACCGGGTGGCGCGCGGGATGATCGTCGCCTCGCACGGTTTCGGATACGCCGCCGGCACGACGTGCAAAGTCCGTAAGGGATCCGGCAGCGAAGCCTATTGGAACTGCACGGTGAGCACGGTCGATTTCGACGATTCCGGCTTCGCGCACGGTGGCTTCACCAAGCGCGGCGCAGGACGGCTCACCATCCCCTGCGCCAACACTTACGGAGGCGCGACGCGCCTTGAAGGCGGAACGCTCGTTCTCACCGACCCGCAGGGCTTCCCAGGCGGTAACATTGAAATCCCGGCCGCCGCCGTGCAGGGCTCACTCGCGGCGCCGCTCCTTGAGGCGCATACCCTCGCCTTCGGCGCGGGCAAGGGCATCGTCGTCACCGAGGCCGACACGCTTGACGGCGACACCTTTGGACAGCCGAAGACCTTCGCGCGGCTCACGACGCCACTGTCCTCGTTGCCGCCGGTCTCGGTTGTCGCGTCCGATGGAACGCCGCTGTCGCCAGCCCAATGGCTAGTCAGGCTCGCCGAAGGCGGCACCGAACTAAGGCTGGAGCACGCACGGGCCACGTTCATAATCATGCGGTAGGAGCGGCCACGTGAAAGCGCATGTCCTCCCAGCCGCGCTGGCGCTGGCGCTCGCTACGGCGGGCGTCGGCGCCGCAGTGACGCTTGACGCCCCCGGCCATGTCGCCGTAGAAGGCGCCACGGTGGCCGCGCGCGGCGGCGAACCTGGCGCGGCCTGGTCGATAGCCGACTGGCGCGACCGCGACACTGGTGTAAGTGGCGTCTTCGACAAGGACGGAGCAACCACCCTCCCGCCGCTGCCTTGCGGGTACTACAGGATTTCTCCCTCCCTCGCCACACTTGCCGTAGTCAAGCCACCTGAATCGTGCGTCCTTGACCACGACTCATTCTACGGGGTGGATTCCGCGCAGAGCTGGTTGTCGCTCCCCGAACTGCTCGACTGCCCGTGGAACGGCGGCGACACCTTCCGCACCGTAAGCGACCTCATCCGCCTCGCCGGTGTGCCGCATGTGCGCGACCGCCTCGCCTGGCGCAATGTGAACCCAAGGCCGGGCGTCTTCGACTATGGCCACTACATGCGTAACGCCTACCTGCTGCATGAGCGCGGCCTCCTCATTTCGGGGATGTTCCACGACGCGCCGCAGTGGGCGGGCCTGCTCCGGAAACTGCCGTCGGACCTGGGCGCAGTCCATGACTTCTGCGCCGCCGTCGCGGCCGCCTTCGGAGACCGCATGGGCGACTGGGAGTTCTGGAACGAGGAGGACATCCAATTCGCGCCCGAACCGGTCTGGGACTACGCCGCCGCGCTCAAGGCCGCCTACCTCGGCTTCAAGGCGGGGCGCCCCGGAGTCACAGTCCTTCCTGGCGCCCTCTGCCAGGAGCCAGACTCCCCATACGCCCGCGCCCTCTTCGACAACGACGCCGCCAAGTTCAGTGATGTCTTCAACTACCACACCTACGCCGCGCCGGCGCGCTATCCACGGATTTTCGCCGCACAGCGGAACTTTATGGAGCGCTACGGCATCGGTGGACGCGCCATCTGGCTCACCGAGTCGGGCACCCACATGGAAGGGCATGCGAAGGAGGACGGCGTGAGGAAGGGGCTGAAGGCCCACTCGCCAGACCAGGAACTTGTGCTGGCCGAGTTCTATCCCAAATCGCAGATCGCGCTCCAGATGGAGGGCGTCGCCCGCAACTACTATTTCGTGTTCTGCCCCTACAATGAGTCGCGTGGCGCGAAGGACTGGGGCGTGATGCGCCGCGACGGAACCGTGAAGCCCGGATACGCGGCCATCGCGACGATGGCGCGTGAGGTCGGCGCGGCGCGGCTCGTGGGCGAAATCAACGTTGGCGACGGCCTCCGCGCCTATCTCTTCGCACAGCCTGACGGCTCCCAGACCGTCGCCTTCTGGTCGGCCTCCCCGGTCGATACCGCCACCGACGGCCTTGTGTCGGCCACGCCAGATTACGCGCGGGAAATGGTTCTGCGCCTGGCAGGGCCGACGGTCGGGCAAGAGCGGTTCCGTCTCTCCGACCTTTGCGGCATGGTTTCGTCGGTGATGGCCACGAACGGCGTCCTCGCCCTGTCGGCCACCCGCTTCCCTTCATACGTTTCCGGCCTCGGTGGCCTCGTGGCGGATGTGCCCGCGCGTCCGGCGGGCAAGGTCATGCCCTACGAGCCGGCGGTGGACGAGGATCTTTCCGTAATCATCAGAGTCGATTTGAACCATGATGACTTCGCAATCAGCAACCAGAAGACCCTCGCCATCCTCAAGGGCGACAGCGGGCGAGTTCGCGTCCAGGTGTGGAACATGGACGGAATAGCCAAGGTGGGGCGCGTCAATGTCGGCGGCGCGAAGCTTGAAGGATTGCCGGAGACAATCGTCCTGGCCCCGCGCGGCGCAGGCCCCGCCGAGTTCGACTGCATCTTGTCGCCGTCGGGCGACTCGCCTGAAATCGAACTCGTCCTCACCGGCCTTTTCGGAGGCCGCCGTTCAAGCCGCCTGTCGATGCCAGTCCGCTATGAGAAGCGGATCCTGGACCTCTGCGACGCCATCCCGATTGAATGGCGCAATCCGAAGAACTGGACGCGCAACGACTCCGCGCAGACCTACAACGTCACGTGGGACGAGGCCGAGCGGGCCGTGCGCTTCGACCTGGCCTGGACTGACCCCCGCGTCGGCCGCTGGTTCTACCCAGTGTACGAATTGAAGCCGCCACAGGAAAGCCTCGATGGCGCCATGTCAATCCGCTTTGAGGTCAAAAGCGCCCAGAACAAGATGGAGAACGACTTCTCCTATTCCTACATCATGCTTGTCCGTGGCGACGGTTCGTCCATCCCCTACATCCCCTACAGCCCGCCCGTCGGCGACTGGGAGACCCGCTACGTGGAACTCTCCGAAATCCGCGGCCTCGCCGATGTCGCCGCCTTCCGCATCGGGGGAAACCCGCGCGGCACTCAATGCACTTTCTGGGTTCGCAACGTCGAAATCCTGAAAAAACGACAACCGCCGCCAGAAGCATCCCATCAGTAAAAGGGCTTCAGGCGGCCATGCATCATTCACGCCATGCTTTTCCTCCGCTCAGCGCAGAGACTTGCCCTTCTTGCCATCTCCCTTTTCGCGGTGCCGTGCGCCGCGAATCAGGTGTGGCTGACGCAGGGGGTTAGCGCCCGCGCTTCGGATTCGCTGCGCCTGGGGTTTTACAACTCCCTCTACACCGAGCACGCAAGACACAACTCCAACGAGGATGGAATTTGGCTTAACTGGAATTTTTCAGACAACTGGTCGCTTGGCGCGGGGGTGACGCACTCACAATACAAATACAAGGACAAGGAATCCGGACTCCGCCACTGGAAATTAAGCAACCGCCCTTCGGAAACGGCTTCCCTGAGGTGGCGGGCATCGGCGAGAGGGGTCGATTTTCTGGACTCGAATGTCTTCGAATTCTTCTTCCGCGCGGACAAGCCTGACTGGCTGGTTTACAAGAACCTTTTCACCGTGACCGCGCCGGCGGTGCCGGGAGTGCCGTGGAAGCCGCGCCCCTACGGAACGCAGTGCATCTATGTTTCGGGCGAGGAGAAATACGACGACATGGAGCACTTCAGCCAGTTCCACTACATTGCGGGGTTGAGCCTTCGTCCGGCGGATTGCCTCCTGATGACGCTCTGGTGGCAATACCGCCGCATCGAGACAAACCCCGATGAATGGACGAACCTCCGCATCATTGGCCTCTCAACGACCTTGCTGTTCTGAGAGGCGCATGACGCTTCTACTCGACCCCTTTGCATGACGGCCTTTTTCCCCTCCATTTGCGCCCCATGCTGCCATGTGGCATGATGGAAACCACAACTGCCACAATGAAAACGCCACAACTGCCATATCACCTTGACTTCGCCCTGGCACTTTGCTACGAAATTCCCAGAATCCCGCCCTTGTTGACAGATTTTTAATCCCATGATAGAATATTCGTGTTTTTAAAAACGAAAACAATGCTACTTTTCGTTCTAAAAAAAACGAAACGGGGTTGAAAATGCATGCTTCTGAAATTCAAATGCTCGTTGATGCGTCTGACAGATTGGTTTCCGACGCATCCATGGACTTCCGTCGCTATCTATACCCGCGCATCGACTGGGGTGAGAAGCTGCTATGCGTCAAGGGCCCCAAGGGAACGGGCAAGACGACGCTGATTCTCCAGCATGTAAATGAGACTTTTGGCGCAGGTTCCGGGAAAGCCATCTACTTCGCCCTTGACCACATCTGGTTTTCAAACCATCAGCCAATTGACGCAATCGATTTTTTCCACTCCCATGGCTACACGCACCTTTTCATTGATGAAGTGCATTGCTACGCGGACTGGTCGCGGCTCATAAAGACGGCGGCGGACTTCTATCCGAGCCTGAACATAGCCTACAGCGGTTCGTCCATTCTGAAGTTGAGCAAGGGGCAGGCGGACTTGTCGCGACGGCAGACAGTCTATCTGCTGAAGGGCATGTCCTTTAGGGAATTTCTTTCTTATGAGGGCGTCGCGACATTCCCTGCAATGGGGCTTGCCGACATTCTTTCAGATCATCGGCGGATTGCGCTGGACATCTGTTCAAAAGTCAAGGTGCTCCCTCTTTTCAGCCGCTACCTTGAGCATGGCTACTATCCATTTTACAAGGACGCCGCAGGGCATTTCGCTGACAGGCTCGCGGAAGTCGTAAACACGGTGCTTGGCATTGACCTCCCCGCCGTCGAGGGCGTCACGCCTCCAACGGTGCAAAAGGCCAGGAAAATGCTGATGGTGCTTGCGGAGAGCTGCCCGCAGCAACCAAACATGTCGGCCCTCTACCGCGAACTTGAAACGGAGCGGAACATGGGAATCCGCCTCCTTGCGGCTCTGGAACGCGCAGAACTATTCGCGGGAATCGACCAGGGGCCAGGCAAACTAAAGCATCTGTCACGCCCCGAGAAGATATTCCTTGGCGACACTAATCTCATGAAAGCGCTTGTCCAACAACCGGACGCCGGTGCCTTGCGCGAGACATTTTTCGCCAACCAGCTTCGTGCGGCGGGACATGCCGTCACAACGCCTGAAAGCGGTGACTTCACCATTGACGGCAAATGGCTTTTCGAGGTTGGTGGGGCGAAGAAACGCTTTTCACAAATCAAAGACATACCCGACAGCTTTGTCGCCGCAGATGACATCGAGGTCGGATTCGGCAACAAGGTTCCACTCTGGCTCTTCGGGTTCCTTTACTGAAGACGTGGAGCGGCGTAAGCAGCAATAAAAGGGAGACACCCTTCTATTTGTAGACAGACGACAAGGTCAAAATCGGAAAAGGCGTTCTCGCCGACGTTTCCGCGAACGGCCGCGATAAATGGTAAAATGGAAGGACAATGAAAAAGACCCCTTCAACGGCGATTGCCACACCGGCCCCAGCGCTGCGCGGCGTTTCCATCGACTTCGCCAAGTCCGACGGCCCCGTCAAGCCCGTCCATTCCACAGGGCAGGGGCCGCTACTGCGGGGACAGGCTCCGGACTTATCCATGTTCCGCTACCTCAAGGAGGCGGGCGTCCCCTACGCGCGCCTCCACGACGTGGGCGGGATGTTCGGCGGCGGCCTCTACGTCGATATCCCGAACATCTTCCGAGACTTCGACGCGGACGAGAAAGACCCGGCGAGCTACGACTTCACCTTCACAGACCTCTACCTGAAGGCCCTCGTCGAAAACGGCGTCGAGCCATACTTCCGCCTCGGCGTGACAATCGAAAACTACGCGCGGTCGATTGGCAAGCCGTACCGCATCTTCCCGCCGAAGGATTTCAAAAAATGGGCGCGTATCTGCGAACACGTCATCCGCCACTACACCGAGGGCTGGGCGGACGGCTACCGCTACAAGATCACCTACTGGGAGATATGGAACGAGGCCGATGACAGACCCGACGACCGCAACCCGATGTGGCTTGGAACGTGGCGGCAGTTCTGCGAACTCTACGAAGTCACCGCGAAGCATCTCAAGGCGAAGTTCCCGCACCTCAAGATTGGCGGATACGGACGCTGCGCGGCGCACCACGTCACCTTTGAGATGCGCGGGGAGCCGGTGCCGGAGGAGGAAGCCTACCGCAAGCGCTGCTTCGAGGAGTTCTGCGACTTCATCGCAGACCGCAAGCCACCGCTTGACTTCTTCTCCTTCCACGGCTACATCACGCCAGACCTTGTCGCACCGCACACAGACTACCACCGACGGATGCTGCGTAAGGCTGGCTACGGCGACACTGAGCTTCACCTCAACGAATGGCTCTGCGGCGACCGGAGCGGCTATTTCTGGCGGCGGGCGTCGCTGTCGAGCGTCATTGCGGCGTTCATTGCGGCATGCCAGCTTGAAAAGAATCTGGACATGGCGAACATCTACGACGCGAAGTGCGGGCTAAGCGCCTACGCCCCGCTCTTCGACCCCATCCTGAAGAAACCGGGCAAGGCATTCTACGCGCTGAAATACTTCAACGCGCTCTACCGCCTCGGACGCGCCGTCAAGTGCGAGGTCGAGGGCGGCCAAGGCGCTGGCGGCCTCTGGTGCGTGGCGGCTTCGCGGGCGGGCCGCCCGCGCCCCGACAGCGCCGGCTTCATCGTGAACGACTCGCCCAAGCCCCGTCAGATAGCCTTCGACTTCGGCGGACGGAAACCAGTCTCATGCCGCATCGTCGATGCAAAGCGCACGGATGCGGAAATCGACTTCACGGATACGCTCCCGCCACACTCGTTCATGCTTGTGGAGTTCGCGTAGCACCCATCGCGGCGCTGTTTCTGGCCACACGCACTTCTTCTGGGAGGAGCGCGCGACAACGAACGCAAGAACGCCCTGGCCGCCGCGCGGCTCCAAGGGGAGTTAGGATTCGCCTCATCCCCGCGAAACAATTTCGGCATGACGGCGCGCCATTGACAAACTGTCATTAGTTATGATAAACTGATGACGTTATGGAAAATTTTGAAAATAGACTTCCAAGACGGATGTTCTCGGTTGCCGAAGCGTCAAGGCTTGGAATTTCCCGCAGACACCTCAAGGCACTCGCGGATTCGGGGCAAATCGAGCGATTTTCGCGTGGCGTTTACGGCCCTCCAGAGGCTGGCTTCTCGCCGCATTTCGAAGCCGAAATTCTCGCGCTGCGCGGAGCGGACTTTATCGTGGCTCTGGAAAGCGCACTTCGGTTCCATAATCTGACAGAGGCTTTGCCACATGAACTTTGGATTGCAATGCGAACGGCTGCGCGAAAACCCGCAGTGGATTTCCCGATTCACGTTGTCCGTGTCGGGAGGCGATCATTTGAAGATGGAATTGAAGTGCATCGTGTTGGCGGCGCGAACATCCGCGTATATTCGGCTGCCAAGACAATTGCCGACCTCTTCAAATTCCGAAATGTCGTTGGCATGGAGCTTGCGGTTTCGGCGCTGAAGCAATGCCTGAAAGCCAACAGGTTCTCAGCCGATGAACTTATGCGGCATGCAAGGATTGACCGAGTTGCAAATGTCATTCTGCCATACGTGGAGGGCGTTTTTGCATGAAACGAAAGAATCTTATTGCCAGCATTCTCGACCGTCTCAAGAACATCGCAAAGACACGGGATGTCGTCTTTAACGAAATACTATTGAGATATGCCGTCGAACGCATACTCAAGCGGATTGAAGAAAGCGAATATGCAGCGCAATGCATTTTGAAAGGCGGCGCTCTTCTGCTTGTCTGGGGAGGAGGCTCCAGTTATCGGCCTACAATGGATGCCGACCTGGAATTGAGAGGCGATGGATCTCCAGACTCACTTGCCAATATGTTTGTAAAAATTTCGGAAATGCCCGGTGAGATGGAAGATGGAATTCGCATTGACAAGGGAAGTGTCAGAGCTGTGCCGATTCGCGATGACGATGAGTATGGCGGTGTCCGTGTGACGATGATGGTTTTTCTCGGAAAGGTGCGCATACCTGTTCAGTTCGACATTGGAATCGGCGATGCGATTACGCCTTCGCCGAAGAAAGCAGATTTTCCTGTGTTGTTGGATGGCTCCGTCCCAAGAATCAAGGTTTATCCTAAGGAAACTGTGATAGCTGAGAAATTCGAGACAATCGTCAAGAGAGGCTTTGCCAACAGCCGCATGAAGGATTACTATGACCTTTGGATGTTGAGTCGCGATTCGTCTGTTGATGTAGGCATAGTCTCAAGAGCCATTGAACGAACATTCAAAAGACGTAAAACAGAGGTGCCGAAACTTATCCCGGATGGTCTGCTTGATGATTTTGCACAAAATGATATTAAGGTCGCTCAATGGAATGCATTTGTCCGCAAGAATCGCATTTCATTGGCAAATGCAGATTTCCCGTCGATTGTTCGTGACATTCGCGAATACTTAATGGGGCTTGTTGGCAAATAAGCGTGCTTGATTACGCAATTTCCATTTCAAGTGTATGGTAAAAATTCTGGAGGAGTTTTCATGCCGTCATCAACAGTATTAGAGAAAGCCGGTTCGATGATATTTGACAATAACGCATCTGCCCCATCGCCGTTTGTGGTCAGGAGCATTGAAGTCCCCGTCGGCGCGGCGCGCCCATTTACGGCGCTGTTGCTGGCCGACACGCACCTCACGCTTTGCGACGCACGTGACAACGAGCGCAAGAACGCCCTCGCCGCCGCGCGGCTCCAGGGGGAGTTCCGCGATGCGGAGCGGTTTTTGCGCGAGGCGCTGGCGGCGGCGCGCGAAAGGCGTCCCGACCTGCTGCTCCATGCGGGCGATCTGATCGACTTCACCAGCGCGGCGAACTTCGACGCCGCTGCCGCCCTTTTCGCTAAACACGATTTCTTCATCTGCGCAGGAAATCACGAGTTCAGCCAATACGTGGGCGAGGCTGAGGAGGACGAGGCATACAAGGCGCAGTCCTTCGCCGCCGTGCAGGGCGTCTATCCAAACGACCTCGTGTTCGCGTCGCGCATTGTCCTCGGCGTCAATTTCGTAGCCGTAGATAACACCTATTACCGCTTCACCGAATCCCAGCTGGCGCGGATGGAGAGGGAGGTCGCCAAGGGGCTGCCCATCGTGCTCCTGTGCCACGTCCCGCTCTACACCCCCGGCCTCTACGACGCCATCATGGCCAGGACAAGCGGCGTCTGCTCCTACCAGAGCGGGGTGCCGGACGCCCTTGTCGATACGTGGCGCAAGGAGCGCGACTGGCCGGAGGCCGAGCGCTGGCGCGACCGACGCGTCCAGCAGCGGGCCGACGCGCCAACGCTGGCGTTCATCGACTACATCAAGGCGCAGCCGCTCCTGAAGGCCGTCCTTTGCGGCCACACGCACTTCTTCTGGGAGGAGCGCTTCTCGCCGACGGCAACGCAGATCGTCTGCCCCGGAACTTACGCCGGCGAGGCTCTGGGACTCCGGTTCCTTTGAGGGGGGGGGATAGCCAACTTCCCTGCAATAGCCATTCCATACGTCAATATGGAATAGTTCGGACCATTCCATATCAACGCATGGAATGGTTTTGACTTTTGCACGGCATTTTGGTAGCATGGTTGCTGTCATGAAGGATATTCCACGCCTATACACGGACATTGTCCGCCGTCATTTGAGCCGCGACAGGCAGATGATTTTCATCTCCGGCCCACGCCAGGTCGGCAAGACCACGCTTTGCGAAAGCATATCGACCCTCTACCTGAACTGGGACAACGCGGCCCATCGTGCGATTCTCCTTGGAGGAGAGGGAAAGATCGCCGACTTTGCCGGACTTGACCGCGCCCGCGCCGAGACCCCTGTTCTTGTTTTGGACGAACTTCACCACTTTGACGGTTGGAAGCGGCTCCTGAAAGGCTTTTTCGACGTTTACGGCAAACGAGTCCGAGTCATCGTGACTGGCTCGGCGCGGCTCGACGTTTTCAAGAAAGGCGGGGACAGCCTCATGGGGCGCTATTTCCCTTACCGGATGCACCCGCTCTCGGTTGGCGAACTGCTACGCCCAGTCCAGCCTGATTGCGAAGTCTCGCCGCCGTCAAGGCCTGGAAGCGACATCTGGGATGCCTTGCTGCATTTTGGCGGATTCCCGGAGCCGTTCGCGAAAGGCGATGCCGCTTTCCTCGCCCGTTGGCACAGGCTGCGCTTTGAGCAACTGGTCCGCGAGGACATCCGCAAGGACACGGCCATCCGCGAACTAGACCAGATGGAGTCCATGGCGCGTATACTTGCAGCCCGCTCCGGCGAGCAGCTCGTCTGGTCGTCGCTCGGCGCCGAAGTCCAAGTTGGCGAAATCACCGCCCGCAACTGGACGTCCGTGCTGGAATCGTTCTTCTTCGGCTTCCGCGTCAAGCCCTGGGCGCGCGACATCGCCGGCGCGCTCCGCAAGACGCCGAAATGGTATCTCCGCGACTGGTCGCGCATCCGCGATCCCGGAAAGCGGAACGAAACGATGCTGGCCTGCCATTTGCTCAAGGCCACACAGCTCTGGACTGATCTGGGACTCGGGGAATTCGACTTGTTCTACGTCCGCGACAAGCGCGGGAAGACAGAGGTCGATTTCCTCGTGTCAAAGGACGGCGAACCCTGGTTGCTGGCCGAATGCAAGAGCGGCGACGCGAAGGTATCCCAATCGCTCCGCGCCGTGCAAAGCGCCACGCGGGCACCGCATGCCTTCCAGGTCGTTTTCTCCCTGCCATACGAGGCCATCGACTGCTTTGCGCTCGATGGCCCATTCGCCGTGCCGGCACAAACGCTCCTTTCGCAATTGCCATAAATAGCGAGTGCCTTTTTTTTGTACGAACAGTAAACGGGAGACACCTTTCCATTTAAAAGGGCTTCGTGCATAAGTGTGGGTGGACAAGTGCGCAAAGCAATGCGCTACCGCGCCGAACCTTGGAAACTTCCGGGGAAGCGCGATGCGCATCTGCGCCGGGAATGCCGTCGCATTGAAGCAAGCCTCATGCGTCGCCATCCCTGCAGTACGGCCTGTGGCCGTCCCCGGTAGATTGGGAAGGCTGCTCTGCGGCATGGGAAAACCAGGAAAGTCAAAGGTCGAAAGTCGAAAGTCGGGAGGGACGTGCTTTGTCGCGTCCGCGCCGCAAGGCGCTGCGGCAGGAACGGAAGCCGCCCCTAGCCCCTAGTCCCTAGCCCCTAGCCCCCATTTTCACATTGGATGTTGGCTGTTTTCACACTTCCACATTTTCACATTTCCCAAGGCCGCTGGCTCGCACAGCGAGACGGCGCACCAGTTTCCCAACTTCGGCGCGGTAGCGCCTTGCCCAGCATGACAATCTTCTGCCACACCCGTTCTGATTTACGGCTTGCCCCCGCCACCGAAGATTGTGCTATACTAGTTGCATGGAAAAAATCGCGACAGACATCTACACGTTCACCGAGTTTCGCGGCAGGGGCTTCACGTATGTCGACAAGACGGACGCCCTCTACGCGATGGCGTCCGGCGAATCGGGCAAGCAGTTCTTCATCGCCCGTCCGCGCCGGTTCGGGAAGTCCCTCGCCGTCTCCACGTTGAAGGCGCTCTTCGAGGGGCGGCGCGAGTTTTTCCAGGGCCTCGCCATCGAACCGAAGTGGGACTGGTCGAAGAAGTGGCCCGTGCTGCACCTCGACATGGGCACGATGCAGTATGACACGGTCGAGGACTTGAAGAAGTCGCTGAATAGCTACTTTTGCGTGCAGGCTGCCGAACATGGAATCGAATTGGACAGCGGCAAATTGATGCCCGACATGTTCCGCGACCTTATTCGCGGCATTGCGGCAAAGTCACCCGACGGGCAGATGGTGTTGCTCATCGACGAGTACGACAAGCCGCTCCTCAAGGCGCTCAACACGCCGGATGTTCTCAAGTTCAGGGATTTTCTCAAGCCTTTCTACGGCGTTGTGAAATACGAGGAGTCGTGGCAGCGCTTCACCTTCATCACGGGCGTCTCGAAGTTCTCGAAGGTCTCAATCTTCTCAGACCTCAACAACCTCAACGACTGGACGATGCACCCGAAGGCGGCGACGCTTTTCGGCTACACGCACGACGATGTGCTGAAGTATTTCCCCGGACGCATCCACGCGCTTGCCGAATCGAACGGTCTCACGGACGAGGGGGCGTTTGCGAAAATCGTCGAATGGTACGACGGCTACAAGTTCGAGGAAAACGCGGAACCCGTTATCAACCCCGTCTCACTGGGCCTGTGCTTCAGCAATGGCAAATTTGCCAACTACTGGTCCCAGACGGCGATGCCGACATTCCTTGTCGACATCCTGCGGACACGTCCCCTCGACTTCTCGTCGATAGACATCCTGGAGGCGGACTTGGGCAACTACGAACCCGACAGGCCCAAAGGGGTCACGCTCCTCTTTCAGACAGGCTACTTGACGATTTCCGGCATCAGGGATTTCGGCGGGACCCGTTTCTACAGCCTCGACTTCCCGAACCGCGAGATACGCGAATCGTTCCTGCGCGACATCGCGCCCGTCTATTCCGGGATTGGCGACGATGCGGCGAACTCGG
>JAEEGG010017670.1_pt1 | contig 14634 bp, 15 predicted proteins | sample 9134161 | NCBI WGS metagenome assembly JAEEGG01 (sample SAMN16246543, study PRJNA631951) | gut metagenome | biome: gut microbiome; feature: rumen; material: CR-attached | host: Bos | place: Iran: Karaj | collected 2018-10
TGGTCCGCGATGCTGAAGCGCATGTACCTGCGCTGGGGCGAGCGCAACGGCTACTGGATGACGACGACCGAGCTTGACGAAGGCGACGAGGCCGGCATCAAGTCCACGACGATCGAATTCGAAGGCGAATTCGCCTACGGCTACCTCAAGGCCGAGTCCGGCGTCCACCGCCTCGTCCGCATCTCCCCCTTCAACGCCCAGGGCAAGCGCCAGACGACCTTCTCCTCCGTCTTCGTCTACCCCCTCGTCGACGACTCGATCAACATCGAGATCAAGGACGCCGACCTCGAGTGGGACACCTTCCGCTCCGGCGGCCACGGCGGCCAGAACGTCAACAAGGTTGAAACCGGCGTCCGCGTCCGCCACCTCCCGACCGGCATCGTCGTCGAGAACACCGAAGGCCGGACCCAGATCGGCAACAAGGAGAACGCCCTCCGCATCCTGAAATCCCGTCTCTACGACCTCGAGCTCAAGAAACGCCAGGAGAAGCAGGCCGAGCTCGAAGGCCAGAAGAAGAAGATCGAGTGGGGCAGCCAGATCCGCTCCTACGTCCTCCATCCCTACAAGATGGTCAAGGATCTGCGCACCGGCTATGAGACCGCCGACACCCAGGGCGTCCTCGACGGCGACCTGAACGCGTTCATGAAGAAGTTCTTAATGGAAAACTAGCTTTGACGGATCAGCCCTCATCGACGATCTCCCAGTGGATCTGTCCGGCGGCAGCGATGATCCCGTTCCGTACTTTTTCCGCTTCTTCCTCCGGAATGTCCCGCCACTGCCCCATCTCGGCATAGAGTACGGGATTGTTCTCTTTGAAGTTGGATACGACCCGGTCCGCCCAGGCATCCCGAGAAGGCAACGGTATGTACTCCAGCAGCCGCTGGGGAATCATGCTTTTTATGGTGTTCTTCTGATTCATTGTCACTTTTCCCAACCCATAAAGATACCTTCTCCCGACCCATACTTACAACAGAGCGAAAGCGCAGTCTTGCAGGTTTTGCAAATTCTGAAACTGGTTTTGTAAATTCCGAAGGCGGAGGAGGGAATGGGCGAAGTGCTGGCTCAGATAAGTGCGGTTCGTGCCGATGGCGTTGGCCAGCCGGGCCAGGGTGAGATCGTTCTGCAACTCTAAGAATGCTTGTTTGTTTGCATTGTTGTCCCATAGTTGTACCCAAAACTTGGAATTCTATGTAACAGGTTGGTTGACATTGTTTGGCTGAAACCCTTCGGGTGCTTCGCACCCTCGTCCCTATCCCTCGCTGTGCTCGGGCCTGTGCCCGCTCATGCGGCCGCGGGCGGCCACAGGTTTCATCCATAACAATGTCAACCAACCTGCAACGTGGGGAGAATGCGACCCCGCCGCCCCCATCCGTCTTTTTCCGGGCTTTCCCCTACGCATTTGCAGGGGAGGAGGCCCTGGAATGCACTGGGACGGGGGCGGGGGTGCAAATGTGTAGAGGGCACCCGCCTTCTGCGCATCTGTATGCGGTATTGCCTTTACGCATTTGCAGGGGAGGAGGCCCTGGAGGGCGCTGGGACGGGGGCAGGGATGCAAATGCGTATGGAACAACAGCAAAAGCGGCCACGTCGAGTGGCCGCTTTTGTGTATAGATTGCATATTTCCCTAATTCTGGACGGGGCGAATAGACAGCCCTCTCTCACGGGCTTTGAAATACGTCTCGAAGTACTCACCGTACCAGTTATCATAGGTGAGGCTGTAGGCGCATTCGGGCTGTTCGTAAGGAGTAGAGGACCAGCAGTAACCTTCTGTACCAACTTCATCGAGCGTACCTTTCCAGGAGCCTGCAGCCGCAAGGAACAACGAAATGCCGTTACTCTTGCTGGTGATGAGATAACCTCCGTTAGGGCTGCCAAGAGTAGTCCAACCGGTCTTCCATGATTTATTTGTACTGCTGATGAGGGCCTCGAACTGGGCTTTGGTTGGAATACGCCAGGCGCTGTTCGCCTTATAGGCTGCATCGTGGTCTGTAGAAAGGGGATTCTCCGTACCAGTGTATTTCGGATCCGTACTGTTATAGGGAGTAATATAACCGTACATAAAATACTCGCCCGCCTCAAGAGGATCCACAATAGTGTTGTTGGTCTTGTCCAGGTTACCCGTGGCCCAGCGGGGGCCGCCGTCGTAACCCAGGGAAACGAACTTACCGTTGTCTGTGAGGCTGGTGAGTTTTGCAGCAAAGCTGGTGCCCACGGTCTTGCCGGTCACTGTCTTGGACTTGGAGGAAATGGCATAACCCTTCGCAGCATTACGCTCCACCAGTTGGAAGGTAAAATCATACGTACCAGCACCTTCCAAAATGCCCCAGAAGTAGTATCCAGTTTCGCTGCCGATGGTGCCGCTGTATGCAGTCAGGGGAAAGCCATTGTAGCCAGTGCCGTAGTCGGCAACTCCGCCAGGAGCAATTCCGTTGAAGACAAAGGGGATGATGTGGGTGGCCGTCAGGACATGCTCATTACCTGAAGCAGGTGCGGAATATTCCGTATTGGGAATGAACACCTGAGAGATACCACTCGGAGCGGTGAGACTGAGGGTGGCGGAAAGCGTCGTGACCTCAGAAGTGCTGGTGACAGTGTAAGCTACACCGGCAGCCGTCTGGAAGTACCCGTTAACGCTTCCAAAGGTCCATTTGTCAGTGTTATATGTGGGATCTACTGAACAAACGAAGCCAGGCATATACACAGCGCTTACCTTCTTTCCGGAAGACACGAGGCTGAGACCGGAGAAGGTGGTGCCGCCATCTTTGTCCTTATAAGTCCATGTTGAACCGTTGTAGGTCATCTTGACATACTGTGTGGTGTTGTCTTCGAAGAAAGCGTAAACCACATCTCCGTTTTCCCAGGCGGTCTTGACAGCCTTGGTGGCATCGGCGTTTTCCACATTGATGGCAAATACAATCTTGGATGCGTCGATAGGGCCCTCCTCTTTCACGGCGTTCTCTTTGGAACAGGAAGCCAGCGCAAGGATAGTTGCAGCAAATAATAAATACTTTTTCATGGTTCTTTCCTCCTTCTTTACCAGTTCTGTTGATCGCCAAATGGATTGTTGTAATCCTGGGGGTCTCCACTTGCAGCAATTACGCCCTCCAGCCGCAATTCGAGGGTCTCGCACTCAGGCGAGGTATAGGTTTCTTTTTCTTTCATTGTTGTAACAGTTTTAATGAGTTTATATAATTTTATGAGTTGTTTGAATTATTGTTCATTCAGGCACGCGAAAAGCCGCGGAACTCCTTGCGGAGTCCGCGATAAAATACTGATATGTTATTGATTACAAGATGGTTATACCCCCCCCCGATTGTGAGGAGAGCATTAGAAGCGAAGAAATATGACACGATTTCCGGAGATACGGCTGCCATCTTCTCATTGAACCATTCCTGCCTGTTTCTCATTGCAAACGTGATGTCTTCTATACCTGATAGGTCTTTTTTTTAGTCAGACTATCAAAGATAGCGAAAATAGAGTTACCGCACAAGTTAATTGATTGCATGTCCACGGATTTTTGCGTGTGACCCAGAACTTTGGCAATATTGCCGATTGACTGGCCTTCGGATTTTGAGATATCCAGGTATCTCTGTTCGTAAGACTGGATGGCGCGCAGGCTTGTGCCGGAGAGTTGTGCGAGTTGTTACTGTGTAAGACCTGAGGCTTTCCTCAGCGTTTTCAGCCTGGTAGGGGACGCATCTCTGGCCTTTTGGATCCGCTGCTTTGCCACATCCAGAAATTTTTGAGTATCTGCTTCGTGAAGTGTCGGATACAGATTCATTACAGTGGATATGTCCATACCGTTCAGCTCTATATCTCGGAAGCGCATTCCTGTTTCCCACTGCAACAGGCACAGGATCCATCCTGTCCAGTATTCCCGTCCGAAATTGACTTTATAATCTGTTGAAGGGAGAACGTTTTTACCAAGGACCATCATTGCGAGTTCTGTCCCTGAATGTCCTGCAATAAAACTGGGATTACCTTTTTCAATCTCTTTATCTATTCCGCTTGCAAGGAACATCAGATGGAAAAGTTCAGGCGCAGTGTCAAAGCAATTAGCCGCGCAGTCCATCATTGCACCCATAGTATCCATTGCAGAGGCAAGGTACAGTTTATCGTAAGCGTGTATCATCGTTCTTCCAGTGCTGTTCCTCGAAGGATGACTCTGTCGATGAAGGGGGTGGTGTAGCGGTAGGCGAGGGTGCCGGGGGTCGTGAAGCCTGGCTTTGTAACGATGATGTTGGCGAGTTTGCCGACGGCGATGGAGCCGGCGAGGTCGGAGACGCCCATCGCGTAGGCTGAATTGACGGTCACTGCGTTGAAGGCCTGCTCGGGGGTGAGGCGCATACGGATGCAGCCTAGGGCCATAACGAAACGCATATCGCCGGAAGGAGAGGAGCCGGGGTTGTAGTCGGAGGCCAGGGCTACTCCGAGCCCGGCGTCGATGAAGCCGCGGGCGTCGCCAAAGGGTTCCCGCAGGAAGAATGAAGCTCCGGGAAGCATCGTGGGCATAGTGGCGCTGCCTTTGAGACAGTCGATCTCGGCCTGCGTCGTCCTTTCCAGATGGTCTACGGACAGGGCTCCGTGGGCCACTCCGACTTGGACTCCGCCGCTCACTGCAAGCTGGTTGGCGTGCAGTTTGGGACGCAGGCCATACTTGGCGGCCGATTCGAGGATTGCTGCTGTATCTTCAGTTGTGAAGAAGCCTTCTTCGCAGAATACGTCTGCGAAATCTGCCAGGCCCTCCGCAGCAACTGCCGGAATCATCTCGCTGCATACCAGCCGGACATAATCTTCCTGTGACATTCCGCGAGCGACGGCGTGGGCCCCGAGGAAAGTGGACTTGACGACGGCAGGGACGGATTGCCTGATGCGCCGGATCACCCTGAGCATCTTCAGTTCATCGGCAGTGCTGAGCCCGTAGCCGCTCTTGATCTCGATGGCTCCGCTGCCGGCCGCCATCATCTCGCGGACCCGCTCCAGGCTCTGCCCGAACAGTTCGTCTTCGCTTGTGTCGTGCAGCAGGTCGGCTGAATTCAGGATGCCGCCTCCGTTCGCTGCAATCTCGGCATAGCTCAGTCCGCGTATCTTGTCTTCGAACTCGCGCTCACGGCTGCCTGCCCATACAGCGTGGGTATGAGAATCGCAGAAAGCCGGGATGACCATCCGTCCAGCTGCATCTATGGTCTCATCCGCCCCGGCAGGCAAACCGTCGGCCATAGGGCCGTAGCCGGCTATTGACTCGCCGTCGATAAGCAGCCAGGCGTCCTTGAGGCAGCCGACGCAGCTCATTGCGGCGCCTTCCTTGCGCAGATCGCTGCCGATGCCGGCAAGCAGCCCTATGTTCCTGACAAGAGTTTTCATCCGCTAAAAATACTTTTCGCTCTTGATGAACTGCACGCTGCGGTGGATGAGAGGAGACAGGTAGGTGTCATTGTCCACGAAAGGCACTTCCTTGCGGTAATCGGCCAGCAGGGCCTCGAGCAGCTTGCTTGTCTTTGCAGGACGGCGGAAATCCATAGCCTGAGCCGCGTTCATCAGCTCGATGGCGAGCACAGTCTCGCAGTTGTCGACGACCCTCACGAGCTTCGTGGCCGAATTGGCGCCCATACTGACGTGGTCTTCCTGGCCTTGTGAAGAAGGGATGGAGTCCACGGATGCCGGCCAGCAGAGCATCTTGTTCTGGCTGACGATCGAAGCGGCGGTGTACTGCGGAATCATAAATCCCGAATTCAGGCCGGGGTTGGCCACGAGGAACTTGGGCAGCCCGCGCACGCCGGCTATGAGCTGGTATATGCGGCGCTCGGAGATATTTGACAGCTCTGCCACAGCGATTGCCAGCGCATCCATCGGAATGGCGATCGGCTCGCCGTGGAAATTGCCTGCCGAAACGATCATATCTTCGTCGGGGAAGATATTGGGATTGTCGGTGGTCGAATTGATCTCGTTCTCAATGACTGAACGCACATACTTTATGTTGTCTTTGACCGCGCCGTGGACCTGAGGGATACAACGGAAGGAATAAGGGTCCTGGACGTGCTCCTTGGGGCGGGAGATGAGCTCGCTTCCACCGAGGATGCGCATAAAGCGCTCCGCGGTATCCAGCTGGCCTTCGTGGGTACGAAGCCTGTGGGTGAGCGGCAGGAAGGCTTCGATACGGCCGTCGAAGGCATCCAGCGACAGAGCGCCGATTAGGTCGGCCCACTTGCTCAGACGGTAGCTCTTGAGGAGGCACCAGATGGCGTGGGCGCTCATAAACTGGGTGCCGTTGAGAAGGGCAAGACCTTCCTTGCTCTTCAGCGACACAGGTTCCCAGCCTTTCTCTTTCCAGACCTCTGCGGCCGGCCTTACTTTTCCGTTACAAAGCACTTCGCCCATCCCGGTGAGGGGCAGGCAGAGGTGGGCAAGCGGCACGAGGTCTCCGGAGGCGCCGAGGGAGCCCTGGGTATATACGACAGGGAGAATGTCCTCGTTGTACATATCGATGAGCCTCTGAACAGTCGCCAGCTGGGCGCCGGAATGGCCGTAGGAGAGGTTCTGCACTTTGAGCAGCAGCATCAGCCTTACTATCTCGGGGTTGACTGTCTCGCCTGTTCCGCAGGCGTGCGACATAACCAGGTTGTGCTGGAGCTGACCCAGTTCGGCTTCGGGGATCGTGACGTTGTACAGGCTGCCGAAGCCTGTCGTAATGCCGTAGATAGGCCGGTCTACCGACTTGATCTTTTCGTCGAGGTACTCCCGGCAACGTATTATCGCATAGGTACATTCGTCTGAAAGTTCAAGTTTCAGACGCTTGTCTGTTATCTCTTTTATCCTGTCCAGTGACAGGTGTTTGAAACTGATTTTATGTGTCATAGTGTCAAGGCTTCTTTTATTATGTTGTCGTCAGCAATGTTAGGCATAGTTATCTTAAGGCCGGGGGTGCGGGCCATTTCGCGCTCGGCGCTGTTCATAGCTCCCTTGTTGCGGGCCCAGCTGCGGCGTGCTATTCCGTTGTTGACATCCCAGAAGAGCATTTGAGTGATATGGCGGGCAGAGGATTCGCTGCCGTCAATCACCATACCGAAGCCTCCGTTGATGACTTCTCCCCAGCCGACTCCGCCGCCGTTGTGTACTGACACCCAGGTGGCGCCACGGAAGGCATCACCGATAACGTTCTGGACTGCCATATCGGCGGTGAACTGGCTGCCGTCGTAGATGTTGGAGGTTTCGCGGAAAGGAGAGTCGGTGCCCGACACGTCGTGGTGGTCACGGCCAAGCACCACCGGAGCTTTCAGCCTTCCGTCACGGATGGCTTCGTTGAAGGCGAGGGCTATCTTGGTGCGGCCTTCGCAGTCGGCGTAAAGGATGCGGGCCTGCGAGCCTACGACAAGATTGTTACGTCCGGCCTCGTCGATCCATTTTATGTTGTCGTGCATCTGGCCCTTGATCTCGTCCGGGGCGGTGCGGGCTTCCTCTTCCAGCACTTCCATAGCAAGAGCGTCGGTAAGCGCCAGGTCGTCAGGATCCTCGCTCATACATACCCAGCGGAAAGGTCCGAAGCCGTAGTCGAAATACATCGGGCCCATTATGTCCTGGACGTATGAGGGATAGCGGAAGCTGCCGTCTGCGTTCAGAACGTCGGCACCGGCTCTCGAGCACTCCAGCAGGAAGGCGTTGCCATAATCGAAGAAATACATCCCTTTGGCTGTCAGGCGGCCTATTGCAGCAGCCTGGCGACGCAGCGAGGCGTGGACGGCCTCCTTGAATGCCTCGGGGTCTGAAGCCATCAGAGCTTTGCTCTGCTCGAAACTGAGTCCTGCAGGATAGTAGCCTCCTGCGTATGGATTGTGGAGTGAGGTCTGGTCCGAACCCAGATCCACGGCTATGCCTTCGTCGGCAAGCCGTTCCCAAAGGTCCACGACATTGCCGACATAGGCCAGAGATACGACCTGCCTTTCGGACACGGCCTTGCGTATGCGCGGTATAAGTTCGTCCAGGTCGTAGTGAAGCTCGTCCACCCAGCCCTGGTCATAGCGCTTTTGAGCTGCAGCGGGGTTGATTTCGGCGGTGACACTGACCACTCCTGCGATATTGCCGGCTTTGGGCTGTGCGCCGGACATCCCGCCGAGCCCTGCAGTGACGAAGAGCATTCCGTGACGCTCTTCTTCAGTGCCTTTGAGGCCTCTTTTCCAGAGTTGCTTGCGGGCGGCGTTCATCACGGTGATGGTCGTGCCGTGGACTATGCCCTGCGGGCCGATGTACATCCAGGAGCCTGCGGTCATCTGTCCGTATTGTGACACTCCCAGGGCGTTGAAGCGTTCCCAGTTGTCCTGTGATGAATAGTTCGGAATCACCATTCCGTTGGTGATGACTACCCTCGGAGCGTCTTTGTGGCTCGGGAACAGGCCGAGGGGATGTCCGCTGTACATAACGAGGGTCTGCTCGTCTGTCATATTTGCCAGATACTGCATCACCAGCCTGTACTGGGCCCAGTTCTGGAAGGCGGCGCCGTTGCCGCCGTAGACTATGAGTTCGTGGGGATGCTGCGCCACGCGTTCGTCGAGGTTGTTCTGTATCATCGCCATCATAGCTGCAGCCTGACGGCTTTTTGCGGGATACTCGTCGACAGCGCGGGCGTAGATGCGGTAGGAGGGACGGTAGCGGTACATATAGATGCGGCCGTAGTCCTTCAGCTCACGGGCAAATTCCGGAGCCAGCTGTGCGTGAAGCTGCGGCGGGAAATAGCGCAGTGCGTTGCGCAGCGCAAGTTCCTTTTCAGCTTCGGTAAGTATGTCTTTTCGTTTTGGAGCGTGATTTACTGTATTGTCGTAAGGCTTCTGCTCGGGCAGGCTGTCCTGGGGGATGCCGGCAAGAATTTCTTCCTGGAAAGATGCCATATTACAGTTTTGTTAGTGATAGGATTTCAGATTCGAGTATCTCGGCTTTGGCAATCATCGCCTTTCCTTCTTCGATCAGCTGCTCTGCCGCTGCCTTGTCTTCAAGGCCCTGGGCGTTGATCTTGACATTCAGGAAGGCGCCACGCACGGCGGCACGGGCTGCAAGGGCGCCGACGCCTGCGTCGGACGCCGAATTGGGATTGCCGTCCCTGGCCATAGCTTCGGCGATGGGGAATACCTTCATTGCAGTCCTCATAGTCTCGAGGGGCACCTGGGCTGCACGGAGAGTCGCGGCCTCGATGGCCTTGCTGCGGGCTTCCTTTTCTTCAGGGGTTCCTTTGGGCAGGCCCATTGCAGCCATAATGCCGTCGAATGAGCGGGTGTCTTCGTCCACAAGTTCCAGCATCCTGGAGAGCACTTTCTGGCCTTTGTCCGCCCACTGCGAGAATTCTTCCCAGCGGTCGTCCCAGCCGCGCTTGCCGGCCGACAGGTTGGCCACCATAGTGCTCAGGGCGGCTGCAAAGGCTCCCATCACTGCGGCGACGCTGCCACCGCCGGGAGCCGGCGATTCAGATGCCGTCTCCTCGGCAAAGCCTTTGACGGTCATCCGCACAAGCCTTTCCCTGACAGCCTCTTCAGCAGGGTCGGCAATCAGATATTCTATGACTTTTTCGTGCGGCTCGAATGGCTTGAGGTCGGACAGGCCCATACTCCGCACGGCTATCTTGATGAGTTCGCTCTCGCTGACTCCTACGCTGCGGTGCTGCTTCTCAAGGAAGTAGCGGCCGGCGTCGATGAGCACCTGCTTGGGCACCAGGCCTACGATTTCGGTGCCTGTCACGCGCATTCCGCGGGCTTCGGCCTTGGCTGACACTTCGTCGAAGGCTTTGTGCAGGGGAGTGGCTTCGATGTCTGTGATGTTCATACTGACCTGAGCGACTCCGTATTCAGGGATGTACCAGCCGATGGCCTTGCAGCCTTTCAGCGTCCCTGGGATCCATACCTGTTCTCCGTTTTCATCCTTGATGAGCGCTCCGGTCAGGGAGCCTCCTTCGCGGGCCTTGCGTCCTTTCTCGCGCACGTCGAAGGCGACGCTCATCGCCTTGCGGACGGAAGTGGTGTTAAGGTTGAAATTGACTGCAATCAGGAAGTTGCGGGCGCCTACGTTGCTGGCACCGCTGCGGGCGGTCGTCTCGTCATAATGCTTCGGACCGAAATCCGGCCTGCGTTCGGGGTCGGCCATCTTGTCGGGCAGAGCCTCATATTCGCCGGCACGGCATACGGCCAGGTTGCGACGTTCAGGCTTGAAGGCGGCGGCCTCATAGCAGTAGCAGGGGATACCCAGCTCCTTGTACATACGCTCGGCCAGTTTGCGGGCCAGTGCCGCACACTCTTCGAGGGTTATGCCCTGAACGGGAACCAGGGGCAGCACGTCGGTCGCACCTGAACGGGGATGTTCGCCGTGATGGAGCCGCATATCTATCAGCTCCTGCGCTTTCCCTGCGCCCCGGAACGCCGCTTCGCAGACAGCGTCGGGCTCGCCGATGAAGGTGACTACCGTTCGGTTGGTGGCTTCGCCCGGGTCGACGTTCAGCACGCTGACTGAGCGTCCGTCAGGGGTCTTGGTGTCAGCGATGGCCTTTACTATCGCATCAATGACGTTTTTGTCGCGGCCTTCGCTGAAATTCGGAACACATTCTATCAGTTGTTTCATAGTGTCTGGTTGTTATTTCAATTCTTCAAATATAATAAATAAAACGCAGAGATGGAAGGAAATATCCCCTTCCATCTCATCTATTTCGTGATTTATAAAAGCGTATATATCCTGATAATCAGTCAGGGACAAATCACGCACTACAAAGATTTCGCTATGACCTCCTCGAAGTCGTTGCGGACAATATCGCCGTCGAAGCAGATGAACGAAGTCTCGTCGCCGTCCGTATTGAGCATTATGAAGCTCCTTATGATATCATCATCGCCGTTGGTAAACATCTGCATATGGTCGCCGCTGTCCTTGGCTTCCATAAGCAACTCATATCTGCCGCCGCGGATCAGTTTCGATACTTCACCGGCCAGTTGATTCGCAGGACCTGAATTGGGAATATTCAGAATATACATACCCTTGAGAGAACGTACGAGTCGGGCGATGTCCACATCTTCCTCGCCCATATCGAGGCTGAGTTTACCAATCATCTTGAACATAGCGGGACTGATGTAAACTGCTGTCACGCCGTCAATATCAGAATATTTCTCGTAGAGAGATTTGCCCGTCTGGGCGAAAGCGGTCATAGACAATACTGCTAGAATCGCTGTCAACAGAATTTTTTTCATCGTATGATATTTATTGTTTTTTCTATTTCATCTGTAATCATCTGGCTGCTCTCATCAACGGCAGCCTTGCCTTGCTGGACGCCTGAACCAATCTGGCGGAACACTTCCTGCACCTGGGCGTAGGCGAGAGCGGGATCGTCGAAAGTGTCTTTCAGTCCGCGGTTCCCAAGCGCGAAGCCGATGCCCAGCATTACTATGAAGGTTGCGGCTATGCCGGAAATCCAGCTGATGTATACCTTGCGGGGCGAGCGTCCTGAAGCCTCTTCGGCGATTTCAAGCTTGGCTATGACCTCATTCGCTCCTGCTTTCCCGGCAGGGATGCTTCGGTCGTCAGCAACAGCCTCAAGCTCTTCGGCCGTCATCTTTTCTATATCTTCAATACGTTTCATATCGCTTTCAATTGTCCAATAGTTTCCTGAGTGTCTTTCTCGCAGCGCTGAGCATTACGCGCAGGCTTCCTTCAGCCAGACCCGTCGCTGCAGCTATGTCTGCGTATTCCATATCTTCAAAGACCCGCATCTGCAGCACCTTGCGCTGGTTGTCAGGCAGACGCGCCATAGCGGCCTCCACGGCTTTAATCGTTTCTCGTGCCGCCAACGTCGAGTCTTCGCCGCCGGGACGGAATTCTGCAGACTTGAGCGATTCGCTTCTTGCAACATTTGCGTGACGCAGACGGTCGAGGCAGATATTCTTCAGCATCGTCAGGCCGTAGGCCTTCGGCTGACGTATTTCAGAGAGCTTGTCGCGAGAGATCCAAAGCCTGATATACAGATCCTGCACTGCATCGGCCGCATCAGCCGCATCCTCCAGAATGTAGAGGGCTACGCGGTAGAAAGCGTCTTCAAGCGGAAGCCAGGTGGCCTTGAACTCGGCAGAACCCATCGTCTTACTTTGTCGTAGATTCTACGAGATCAGCAAGGTCCTTGGAGTCTATGCTTCCGAAAAAGCATATCAGAGCTCCTTCATTAGGGACGAACATAATGATGTCGTTCACACGCTCTCCGTCATTGGTGGTATTGCCGTAGATCGACATTTTCTCCCCGTTGTCCTTGGCTTCCATCAGCAGCTCGCAGCCTCGCAGGGCATTCGACATCCTGGCGTTGAACTTGTCCTTGATGTGCACGGGGCAATCTTCATAACTTACAACCAGCATACTGCTGATGCCGCGTACTGCCGGCATTTCCCTGTTGAGCCCGCTGAAGCTCTTGCCAAGTTTCATAGCTATGCCGCCTATGGACACCATTTCCACGTTGGCTTCAGACACTACTCTTATCCCGGGAAGCGAGACTGACTCTTTGTCGGAACTGATTCCTGCAAGGCGGGCTTCAGCCCTCATATCGTTCACCATAGCCTGGATATCGCTCTTGCCCGGAGTCCTGCGGGCCTGGCACACTGCCGTTACAGACAGCAATACAAACAACGTCACCAAAAATCGTTTCATAAAAATCGTTTTGATAATAAGACGGGCTGCCTGGCGTTTTGTTAACGGCAATTCATCTTTTTTTGTCAATCCATACCCAGAGACGGTACATCAGGAAGCCCCAGCTGAGGAAGAGCACGACGTAGACCCAGTAGGGGAGCTGCGCCTCATAGGCGTCGTCGTGTATGACATTCCCGTAATCCGGAATGTCGGTGTAATAATATGCCCCGGCCCCGAAATCGTACTTGTCGCTGAGGCCGAGGCCGTTGATCATTATGTACAGGGCGCAGAGCACGGCCAGCGCCACCGCGAAGATGGTCACTACCTTCAACAACCTGCGCTTGTCCATCATTTGAATTCAGAGAGGACAGGGATGTCGAATACAGCGCCGGACAGCAGGAACCAGACTGCAAAGAGAGTGAGCGCTATGTTGAATAACTGGCCGATGATGTAGAGCCACAGCACCTTGCCTCCGTGCATCTGCCTGGCGATGGACTTGAAATTGGTGTCGAGGCCGATGGATGTGAAGGCGAGCACGAAAGCCCAGTTCTTATACTGGTCCAGCACGCCGTTGATGGCCTTGACCTGGTCGCCGCCGAAAGCGGGCTGGATGATGAACGAGGCGATGAGCGATGCCGCGAAGAATCCGATGATGAACTTGGGGAAGCGGGTCCAGATTTCGCTGGCGCCGACCTTGCGTTCCGAGCCTTTGTCAACCCTCGTGGCGAAGAATATGGCGACGAAGAAGGCTATGAAGCCGATAAGGATGTTCTGTATGGACTTGACAAGCACCGCCGCCTGCTCGGCTTCGGCGCCGAGGGCATTGCCTGCCAACACCACCGCTCCTGTGGAGTCGACGGTGCCGCCGATGAGCGCGCCTCCCATCAGCTGGCTCATTCCGGCGGCCTTGATGATCATAGGCTCGAACACCATCATCAGGATGGTGAAGATGATGGATATTGAAATGGCGATGGAAAGGTCATCCTTCTTCGCTTTGGCGGCCGCTCCGGTGGCAATGGCAGCGGATGTACCACAGACGCTCGTGGCGGCTGCAAGAGTTATCACCAGTGGCTTGTTGTCGATCTTGAACACCTTGGTGCCGAGCCACCACATAAAAATTATGACGATGGGGGTGACGATCCACGCAATGCCGAGGCCGTAGAGGCCGAACTTCGCGATGTTGGAGAACAGCACCGAGAAGCCCATTATCACCAGGCCGGTCTTGATGTAGTATTCGGTGCGGATGGCGGGTTTCAGCCAGTCGGGGACGCCTACCGTATTGGAAATGAGAAGACCGACAATCAACGCCCAGAACGCCCACTCGAGGTAGCGGTTGAGAGTGAATTCCGCGCTGATGAGGCGTACGAAGACAGCCAGCAGGAAGAGGCAGATGAAAGCCGGCAGGAACTTCTTGATGCTGCCGCCCTGCAGCTTGATTCCGGCAGCGAATAGCAGCCCGAGTACAGCCATAGTCAGCAGCAGCTTGCCCCAGAAAGCCCATTTGCCCAGCTGGGCCCATATCGTATGGTCACCGAAGTGCCAGGTTGAGAATTTGAGAGCCGCAAAGTCGAACCATCCCGTCAGGACAGCCACGCAGCCGATGAGGATGACAATGGCTCCGATCCACACGGCCAGCCAGTCCTCGCTGAAAAGTTTCTTGGTATTATCAGACATACGGTCAAACTGTTTCAAGTTATTCGGAACTAAGATAGCCATTCTTTTCCATAACGCGAAATGTGGCTGTCGATTGCAAAAAGAAACGGCCGGGAAAAGCACCCGGCCGTCACATTCTATTATAACGCGGATGTTAGAATACCAGCACGAAGAGGCCGGCAGCGAGGAGGGCGCCGACTATGGGGCCGCAAACCGGAATCCAACTGTATGCCCAGTCGCTTGAGCCTTTGCCCTTGATGGGGAGGATGGCGTGGGCGATGCGGGGACCGAGGTCACGGGCGGGGTTGATGGCGTAACCGGTGGTGCCGCCGAGCGACATACCGATGGCCA
>JAEEGG010017671.1_pt1 | contig 14634 bp, 10 predicted proteins | sample 9134161 | NCBI WGS metagenome assembly JAEEGG01 (sample SAMN16246543, study PRJNA631951) | gut metagenome | biome: gut microbiome; feature: rumen; material: CR-attached | host: Bos | place: Iran: Karaj | collected 2018-10
TGTTCACCATCGTTGTCTTTGGAATTGGAACCATCATTTTCAAACGCCTGAAAATCCATTTTGCGGACGTGCTGTAATGATAGAAAGACAAGTGAAGGAATAAACTCATATGGGTGAAGAGATGATCAAAAACGAGGACGAAATTGCGATTCGGGTCAAGGACGTCGTCAAGGTATATAAACTGTATGAAAAAATGCGAGATCGCGTCAAGGATGCCTTCGGTCTGGGACGAGGAGGCTATAAGCTTCATTATGCCTTAAATGGCGTCAACATGGACGTCAAGAGAGGGGAGACGGTCGGCATCATTGGAACGAACGGTTCCGGAAAATCCACGATTCTTAAGATCATTACAGGGGTTTTGCATCCGACGTCAGGCGAGGTTATCGTCAATGGAAGAATTTCCGCCCTGTTGGAGCTTGGCGCCGGATTTAATCCTGAGTACAGCGGTGTGGAGAACGTTTACCTGAATGGCACCATGATGGGTTTTTCCGAGAAAGAGATTGATGCGAAGCTCCCCGCCATTTTGGAGTTTGCAGATATCGGCGATTACGTGTATCAGCCGGTTAAGACCTATTCAAGTGGTATGTTTGTGCGTCTGGCCTTTGCCGTTGCCATAAATATTGAGCCGGAAATATTGATCGTGGATGAGGCGCTTTCCGTTGGTGACGTCTTCTTTCAGTCGAAATGCTATCACAAGTTTGAAGAATTTAAGCAGATGGGGAAGACGATTGTCTTTGTAAGTCATGATCTGAGCAGTATCTCGAAGTATTGCGATCGCGTCTTTCTCTTAAATCAGGGAAACCTTCTTGGCGTGGGTGGACCGAAGGAGATGATTGATGCCTATAAGCAGGTTTTAGTAGGGCAGTATAAGGGCGGAATGACCAAGACGGTATTGGATGAGGCCTTTGAGGATGCATCTGGAACCAACCCCAATGCACTGGAATACGGTGATGGGAAGGCCCGGATAGAGGAGTATTATCTGACGGATGAAAATGGAACCCGCACCACGACGCTTCTTAAGGGCTCACGGTTCACGCTGCACCTTAAGGTACGGTTTCACGAAAGCCTGCCGTCACCCATCTTTGCCTTTACCGTAAAGAACGTGCGCGGTACGGAGATCACCGGAACCAATACGATGCTGGAGAAGGCCTTTTTGGACGGCGTTTCGGCTGGGCAGGTTAAGGAGATTACGTTCACGCAAAGGGCAGATTTGCAGGGTGGGGAATATTTGCTGTCCCTTGGCGTCACGGGATATGAAGGTGATGTTTTCCAGGTGTACCATCGCCTTTATGACATCATTAATATGACAATCGTGTCAGATAAGAATACCGTAGGCTTTTATGACATGAACTCCAAAATTGTAGTGAAGGACGCTTAAAAGATGAGCGAGATGGAAAAGGAAAAGAAACCACTGGAAAATGAGACCATTGGAAAGGTCGTACTGGATCTGTCAAAGTATCCCGGGGAGGATCTTTACAGTGACGGCGCCATAGAGGAGGAGCTTTTAAAGATTGCGAGGGATCTTTCGCCCATAGAGTACGGCAGGGTGATCGACGAGCGTGCCAGCTGGCCGATTCTCTACCATTTTTCCAAGCAAAGGGAAAATATCGTGGAATGGATTCCCATAGGGAAGACGGACAAGGTTCTCGACGTGGGGAGCGGGTGCGGAGCCATTGCCGGAGCACTTGCGAAAAAAGCAGGGAGCGTTACCTGCGTGGATTTGTCCAGAATGCGGAGCAGAGTCAATGCCTATCGCCACAGTGAGTGCGAGAACTTGACGATCAAGCTAGGTAATTTTACGGACGTGGAACCGGACCTGGATCGAGATTATGATCTGATCTGTCTGATTGGCGTGTTTGAATATGGCATCAGCTATATTGGCGGCGAAACTCCGTTTGTGGATTTTCTAAAGATCATAAAGTCCCATCTTAAGCCCGGAGGACGGATTGTCATTGCCATCGAGAACAAGCTGGGCCTGAAGTACTTTGCGGGATGCCGCGAGGATCACATGGGAACCTATTTCTCGGGAATCACGAATTACGTGGACGGAGGACATGCGAGAACCTTCAGCAAAAATGGCCTGGAGAAGATTTTTCACGCAGCCGGGGTGGAGGAGTACCATTTCTATTATCCCTATCCCGATTATAAATTTATGACGATGCTCTTTAGTGACAAAAGGCTTCCTGCGAAGGGAGAGCTTTCGAATAATCTTCGAAATTTTGACAGGGACAGAATTCTCCTGTTTGATGAGAAGAACGCCTTTGACGGGATTTCTGAGGATGGGCTGTTCCCCGTATTTTCCAATTCCTTCTTGGTCGTAATCGGCCCCGATTATGAGACGGAGTATGTCAGATATTCCAATGACCGGGCACCGCAGTTCCAAATCTGCACGGAGATCCTCTCAAGGCCTGCGAATGAGGAGCAGGGCGAGGGAGAAGCTATTAAGAAAGCTGGGCAGGAAAACGAAGAGGGTACGGCAAAGCATGCCGGACAGGAAGACGAAGAGGGTACGGCAAAGAGTGCCGGGCAGGATGGAAGGGACGGCGGTACCCCCCGGCGATTTGTAAGGAAGCGCCCTTTATGCGAGGAGGCAGCGGAGCACGTCACCTCCATGGCGAGTGCCTGCGAGAGTCTGACGCAGCGCTTTGAGGGCGGCGAGCTTACCATCAATCAGTGCAAGCTGGCGCAGGCAGATGCGCTTCCTAGTGCGGAATTTGCCTTTGCGAAGGGCGTGACGTTGGCATCCCTTTTAGACAAGGCCCTGGACCAGGGAAAGGAAGAGGAGTTTCAGAGACTGTTTCGGGAGTATCTTCGCAGGATCGACTATCATTCCGACATGCCCGTAACGGACTTTGACTTAGTTTTTTCGAATATTTTGGTGGACGGTGATGCTTGGACGCTCATCGACTATGAGTGGACCTTTGGTAAGGCCATGGAGACGCGCGAGCTGGCCTTCCGTGCCATCTATTGTTATCTTCTTGAGGATGAAAAGCGTGAGCGCCTTCCCATGGACTGGGTGCTGGAGGAATTAAAGATTACGCCCGAGGAGGCAGATGCCTATCGCCTGCAGGAGCAGGAATTCCAAAAGTACGTGGAGGGGCAAAAGCTCTCCATGGCAAAGCTGCGGGAAAAGATCGGCAAAAAGATCATAAAGCCCTGGAAGCTGATCGAGAATTATCAGGACACGGCACAGATCTATCGCGTACAGGTATATGAGAACGTCGGTAATGGCTATCAGGAGGAGCAGTCCTACTTCGTTGAGGATGCTTTCATCAGCGACCGGCAGGCTGAGCTTACGCTGAAGGTAAGCGGTAACGTGAAAACGCTGCGGATCGATCCCATCATGGATTCCTGCGTGGTCAAGGTTCTGGAGATGACCTTCAACGGAGAGAGGGTTCCTCTGGAGAAAAAGAAGGTTCTTTTAGTTAATGGCAGGAGCAGCGGGGGTGAGCAGCCCAGCATCGTTTTCCCCACGGCAGATCCAAATCTTGGAATTCATCTGGAACTGCTTTCTCCAAAGGCAGAAAACATTCTCTATGTTTCTTTTGAGGTGACGAGGCTTCCACAAAATGCGGCGGAGGATCTCTGCAATGCATTGGCAAAGCATCTTCGCTTCTAGAGCGTGCGATCTTTTTCACAGACAGGAATCTGAGGCGGTCAGGAGATGAAGGTGGTCAGGAGCTTGAGACGGTAGGTATTGAGGCAGGAAAGGAAAGTATGGAGCAGGAGCACAAACGGCGTCCTCATTATTCGGGTACGCATCCCAAACGCTTTGAGGAAAAATATAAAGAGCACCAGCCGGAGAAATATGGTGAAACCGTTCAGAAGGTGATGAAAAAGGGCAGTACGCCTGCGGGAATGCATATTTCCATCATGGTGAACGAGATTTTGGATTTTCTGCAGATAAAACCGGGGCAGCGGGGCCTGGATGCAACGCTTGGCTATGGCGGGCATACCAGGGCGATGCTGGATCGGCTTCAAGGAAGCGGTCACGTGACGGCGCTGGACGTCGATCCCGTGGAATCGGCGAAAACCCTGGAGCGACTTCGCACAGCTGGCTATGGCGAGGAGCTTTTGACCGTTCAGCTGATCAATTTTGCCAACATTGATCAGGTGGCAGAGAAGGCAGGAACCTTTGATTTTGTGTTGGCGGATCTTGGCGTATCCTCCATGCAGATTGATGATCCGTCGCGGGGCTTTTCCTATAAGGTGAATGCACCGCTGGACCTTCGAATGAATCCGCTTCAGGGTGTCAGCGCGGCGGAGAGACTTGCAGAGCTTACGCAGGAGGAGCTGATTGGTCTTCTTGTGGAGAATTCGGACGAGCCCTATGCAGAAAGAATTGCAAGGCAGGTCTTTAAAAGGCGCGCGGCGGGAAAACCTGTGCAGACGACCTTTGATTATCGGGATGCCATTCGGGATGCGCTGGCTTTTCTTCCAGCGAAGGAACGAGAGGAGGAACAAAAGAAGGCTTGTCAGAGATGCTTTCAGGCGCTTCGCATTGACGTAAACAGCGAGTTCGAGGTCTTATATGCCTTCCTGGAAAAGCTTCCCATGGTATTAAACCCAGGCGGGCGCGCGGCGATCCTGACCTTCCATTCCGGCGAGGACAGGCTCGTGAAAAAATCCTTTCAGGAATTGGCCCGGGCAGGCATCTACTCCGAGATTTCCAAGGATGTCATTCGGCCCGGTCAGGAGGAGATTTTCCGCAATCCCAGAGCCAAATCAACGAAGATGCGATACTGTGTGAAAAGTGAGTGATAACATAGTTTACGAGGGGTATTTCATTGGGCGTAAAGGGTATGATCAAAAAGGTGGGTGAGATTCCCACGATCATCAGCTATGAGTCAGAGCTACAAGCCATGCGGGGACAGTATGGCGAATGGCTTTTTTGGCAGGAGCATAATCAGGAGCTGAAGGAGAACGCGGAGTATGCGAGCGCTGAGGGCATACCGGAGGGGTACTTTGGAAGTCACCCGCTCCATGCCATTCAGGCTTATTTTTCGCGCCATCCAAAGGTTTTGGTTCTGTACGGCAATGAGGACGTCAAGGGCAAGGATGGCAGCTTAGAGACCCCCTGGTTTCGACCGGATTGGTCTCCGGAGCTCTTGGAAAGCCGTTTTTATTTGGGGAGTCTAATCGCTTTTCGCAGGTCCTTCCTGCGGGAAAATATGGATCTAAAGGAAATATTAAGTCCCTATCGGATACGCGGACAGGAGGAAAGGACGGAGGATGGCACGACGGAGCGAGAGGATACGCTGGAGGGTATGGATAATGCCCTGGTGTTCCTCAATGAGACGCCGGATGAAGCCTATCGAAACGCCATCGTTACGCTCTGTGAACGGGCAGGAGGCTGGGAGAAGGGTCATGAAACCATCGCCCGATTGCCTGGCGTGATCTATCATTGTAGCAAAAAAGAAAACCTGCTGGGCTTCGCGAATCCCGCAACGGGCTTTACGAGAAACGAGGAAACGCCGAAGGGTCTTCTCTCCGTCATCATTCTCACGAAGGACCATCCTGAGCTGCTTCAGCATTGTCTGGAAGCGCTGAGCAAGGCATGTGGGGCATCTGCGGCGGATGAAGGTCATACGGAGGCAATCACATACGAAGTTGTTGTCGTGGACAACGGCAGCAGTCAGGAAAACCGAGAGCAGCTGGAACGGATTCCGGATATCACATATCTGTACGAGCCCATGGAATTTAATTTTTCTAAGCTTTGTAACATCGGGGCAAGGGCAGCGAAGGGAACGTTTTTCCTGTTTTTGAACGATGACGTCGAGCTGCTTCCAGAAAGTAAGCTGGGACAGATGCTACGGCTGGCTGCTCGCCCTGGCGTTGGCAGCGTTGGACTCAAGCTCTATTATCCAAACTCTACGATCATTCAGCACGCCGGAATCACGAATCTTCCCATGGGGCCCGTGCATAAGCTTCTATTTTTGGATGACAGGGAAGAATACTATTACGGCAGAAATCGCGGCTTGTCGAACGTGATTGCAGTATCGGCGGCCTGCGTCATGCTTCGAAGGGAAGTATTTGAGGAGGCGGGAGGCTTTGAGGAAAGCCTGCCGGTGGCCTATAATGACGTGGCGCTTGGCTTTCGCTTGTACGAGCTGGGGTATCGCAGCGTCGTAACCTGCAACGCCTATGCCTATCATCATGAATCCCTGACGAGGGGAAGTGATGTGGATGAGAAAAAGCGGGAGCGGTTGTTTACGGAGCAGGCAAGACTCTATCAGCTTTTCCCGAAGTTCCAAAATCGAGACCCCTATTTTTCTGAATATTTGAGCAAACAGGCCACGGATACGCGCATTCGTCCAGCCTATGAGACGATGCGAAATGTCTTACAGCTTGTGTCGCCCGTGCCCATGGAAGCCTTGGACGGCTTCCGCATGGATCCCTGCCTGAGCGTTGCCGTGGAGGAGGATCGGAATGGGGAGCTACTGGGCTATGCAGTGGTCTTAGGCGATGACAATGCCTGTTATGAACGCTTTTTGATCCTGGAAAAGGATTCGGGGGAGCGTTATCAGGTAAGGCTGAGCGCACAGTATCGACCCGATTTGGAGGAAAAGATGCCGGATCAGCTCCGCGTGGCGCTGTGCGGCTTTTGGATCTGCCTGACGAAGGGGACATTGCCGCCCGGCAGGTATCGCGTCGGTTGTCTTGCCAAGAGAAAAGTCGGCAATCTAAAGCTTTTTTATTGGAGTGAGCATCATTGGCGCGTGACGTCATAATGAGGAAAGGCAACGCCATGCTTGCATGAGTGACGCCTTGACAAGAAAACACATCGAGACTACGGCCGAAGGAAAAGAATAAGAGCACAAAAAAGGAAAGAATCATGGCGGATTTGGATTACAAAGAGCTATATGAAAAGGAAGCACTGAAATGCTCCGATCTTGCGGGGAAAATTTCAGAGCTGGAGATGAAAAATGAGGAGCTGGAGTGGAATCTTGGCAGGATCAAGGGGAATCCCCTGTGGAAAATGACGAGCCCCTTGAGAAAGTGCATGCATTGGGGCATTCGTCAGAGAGATCGGCTAAGAAACTGCGGCAGCGTAAGGGGCGTATTCCAAAAGATGGATCAAAAGAAGCTCGAGCACAAGGCCATGAGGCAGTTTGGTACGGACAGCTTCCCAACGCAGGAGGAGCGGGCCGCTGAGAGTGCCACGGTGTTTCCGAGAATGGTCAAAATCAGTATTTTGGTGCCGCTGTACAACACGCCTAAGGAGTTCCTCGTCGAGATGATCGAATCCGTTACGGGACAGACCTACGCCAATTGGGAGCTGTGTCTTGCGGACGGTTCTGATGCGGAGCATGCCTACGTCGGGGAGACCTGCCAGGAGTATGCTGCAAAGTACCAAGGGAAAATTGTCTATCAAAAGCTGGAAAAGAACATGGGCATTTCAGGCAACACCAATGCCTGTCTGACTCTGGCAACCGGGGAATTTATTGGCCTTTTTGATCATGATGACGTACTACATCCATCCGTTTTGTTTGAGTACGTGAAGGCCATCAATGAACAGGATGCAGATTATCTTTATTGCGATGAGATCACCTTTAAGAGCGGTGATCTCAATAAGATGCTGACGCTCCATTTTAAGCCGGATTATGCGCCGGACAACCTACGCGCAAACAATTATATTTGTCATTTCAGCGTGTTTTCCAGAGAGCTTTTGGACGGCACGGAGCTGTTCCGCACGCAGTTTGACGGCAGCCAGGACCATGACATGATCCTGCGCCTTACGGACAATGCGAAAAAGATTGTGCACGTGCCGAGAGTCATGTATTATTGGCGTTCCCACGCGGGAAGCGTTGCCTCTGGAATCGAGGCAAAGCCCTATGCCATTGCGGCAGCCAAGGGAGCGGTTGCAGAACATTTGAAAAAGCATGGCTTTACTCATTTTCAGATCACCAGCACGCGTGCCTTTGCAACGATTTTCCGCATTCAATATCAAATCCTGGGACATCCGATGATTAGCATCGTGATTCCGAATAAGGATCATCTGCAGGATCTGGAGCGCTGCGTGACCAGCGTTTTAGAGAAGTCCACCTATGACAATTTCGAGATCATCATCGTGGAAAATAACAGTGAGACGGCGGAGATCAAGGAGTATTATTCGAAGCTGTTGGGATATGACTATCAGGCCGCGATTTCAGCGGAAAAGGCGGGGGAGAATACGACGAGCCTTAAGACGGAAGATGGCGCGACGGGCAGAATGCTGCGTTCCGGTGAAAAGGGAATTGCGCCTGGAAGAATTAAGCTTGTCACCTATGAGGGAAGGTTTAATTATTCTGCCGTGAATAATCTTGGCGTTTCCTATGCGGAAGGGGAGTATGTTCTGCTCCTTAACAATGATACGCAGGTCATCACGGTAAACTGGATAGAGGAGCTTCTCATGTATGCACAGCGAGAGGACGTGGGCGCCGTGGGAGCAAAGCTCTATTATGGGGATCACACGATTCAGCATGCGGGCGTCATCCTGGGTCTCGGCGCGCACAGGACGGCGGGACATTGTCATTACAAGCAGGCAAGGCAGAACCTCGGATACATGGGGAGACTTTGCTATGCACAGAATTTCAGCGCCGTTACGGGGGCTTGCCTGATGGTGAAAAAGGCGCTTTATGATGAGGTGGGAGGACTGGATGAGAGCTTTGCCATCTCCTTAAATGACGTGGATTTTTGCCTAAAGCTGCGCCAGAAGGGCTTGCTCAACGTCTTTACGCCCTTCGCGGAGCTCTATCACTTTGAATCCATCTCCAGAGGCCTTGATGATCAAGGGGAAAAGGCTGAGCGCTATAACAGGGAATCTGAGCAATTCCGCACGAAGTGGAAGGCCGTTCTTGAAGCGGGGGATCCCTATTACAATCCGAATTTCTCATTGGATAAGAGCGATTTTTCACTGAAGGTAAAGAACTGACGGGAGAAAACATGGCATGACGAAAAATGCGTTTTTGACGGAATTGCATCAGCGCCTGTCAGGGCTTGAAAAGGAGGCCCTGGAGCAGCGCCTGGCATTTTATGATGAAATCATTGAAGAGTACGTGAAGGGCGGCGTGCCTGAGGAGGAAGCCGTGGCAAAGGTTGGCACGGTGGACGTGATCGTGGCACAGGTAATGTCGGAGATTCCGTTGACGAGGCTTGTTGCGAGGAAGATTCCCCAAAAGAAATCCTGGAACGCAGGCAAAATTGTTGCCCTGATTTTAACCTTCCCTTTTTGGCTGCCCTTTGTGATTGTGATTGTCACCCTGCTTTTGACGTTATATATCCTTCTCTGGGCACTTGTGCTTTCCATGTTTGCCGTGGATGCGGGGCTGTTTTGCATGTCTGCGCTCAGCTTTATCAGCATTTTTCCGCTGATGACACAAAATCCGGCGGTTGTCGGTTTGGTGGTTGGCGGAGGCTTCTTGTGTGCGGGTCTTTTCATGCTTTTGTTTTTTCTTAGCATTATGGCAGCGAAGGGCGTAGTCACGTTGGGGGGACAATTCCTTCTTTGGATGAAATCCAGCTTTGTCGGGAAGGAGGGAAGGAACCATGCGTAAATGGGTCGTGTGGAATCTCATTGGTCTTGCCCTTTGTGTGATTGGCATCGCAATTATGATGAAAACGCTGATTGGAGTAGGCTTTGACGTGGACGCATTCAGTAATGAAAGCTATGTCACAAATACCTACGATCTGGAAGATTCATTTTCGGATTTGGTGGTTTTGGGGAATGCTGAAAATGTCATTCTCATTCCTTCGAAGGATAGTGTATGTCATATCACCCTCTTGGAAGAGGAAAAAGCATTACATCAGGTCAGCGTGGAAAATGATACCCTGACCATTCGCTCAAGGAACGATAAGGAATGGTATGAACATGTCTGGTTTTTAACGCAAAGACCTAGCATTACGATTGCATTGCCGAAAAAGGTTTATGAAAAAATGATGATAGAGACCAATGTCGGTGACGTCGAGCTGACGGAGCTTTCCTGTAAGGAGCTTTTTGTGACAAAGAACACGGGTGACGTCACTTTGGAGCGAGTGATTGCAAGCGAAGGCCTCTACGTAAAGAATGATACGGGAGACATCGAGTTTGAGGAATGCGATGCCGCGATCATTTCCATGGAAACCGCTACGGGCGACATGGAAGGAACCTTGCTGACGGGAAAGCAGTTTGATGCGAAAACCTCGACTGGAAAAATTGACGTGCCTGAGTCATCTGACGGGGGAACGTGCAAGCTTCGTACCAATACTGGTTCCATTCAGGTTACAATTGTTCAAGAGAGAGGGACAGAAAATTGACGTTGATTTTTTATGGAAGTGTCTTTGTGTTATCACTTCTGTTTTCCGCAATTTACATTTTCATGTGGCATAAGCATTTCGATGCGAACATAACTTTGGTGTTTACGATCGTGCCGATTGCGTGTCTGGGATATCTACTGCTGGGATTATCCGATACGACCAAGGAAGTGATTGTAGCCGTAAAAATCACCTACCTTGGCGGATGCTTCCTACAGCTGTTTCTTCTGTTTACGATTCTGAACCTATGCTCGATTGACATCGGCAGGTGGAGCAGGATTCTTCTCTTTATGCTCAGCTGCGCGCTTTATGCATCCGTTCTGACGATTGGTTACTCGGACGTATTTTATAAGAATCTTTCACTTCAGATTGTTGGTACGACGCGAATTCTAAACAAGGAATATGGGTGGATGCACGGCGCCTTTTATGTCATCATCTTCCTGTTTTTCGCGGCGGAGCTGATGATTATCGGTTACTCCTGGCTGAAAAAAAGGCAGGTGCCGAGAACCATTATTCACTTGATGATCTTTCCGGGCATCATCGTTCTTTTCTTTTACGTTTTGGGGAGAAAGATTACAAATCAAGTCGATTTGATCCCGCTTGGCTATGTTCTTGCGCAGTTTATCTATCTTGTCATTGCTTATCGCGTCAACCTGTATAACGTAAGTGACACCGTAATTGATTCCATGGTGCGGGAGAGGGCCATCGGCTACGCCTCCTTCGATTTTAAGTATCGGTATTTGGGAAGCAATGAGATGGCGCGAAGCATTGTGCCGGAAATGTCCCTTATGGCAGTGGACGAGATCCTGGGCTATCAGCCTGCAGAAAGAAAGCTTCGTCATTTCATGGATGGCTTTAGCAAGGATCAGAAAAACAGCTTGTATGTGTATAACGTGAAGGATCATGGCGGAAAAGGGGAAGAGGAGCGATTCTATAACGTCAACGTAAGCTACTTAAATGATGGCATCAGAAGGCGCGGATATGTCATAACCTTCACGGATGACACCCAGAACAGAAAATATATTAACCTGTTGGATTCCTATAATGAGAACCTCAAGCGAGAGGTGGATGAGAAGACGCAGCACATTGTGGAGATGCATGACAACCTGATCATGAGTCTTGCAATGATGGTGGAAAGTCGTGATAACTCCACGGGCGGGCACATCAAGAGGACAAGCGAGGGCGTCAGAATCCTGATCGATGAGATCAAAAAGGAAGGCGAGCTTTCGCTGACCGAGGAATTCTGTAAGGACGTGATTAAGGCGGCGCCCATGCATGACCTTGGAAAGATTGCGGTCGATGATGCAGTGCTAAGGAAGCCTGGCAAGTTTACGCCCGAGGAATACGAGAAGATGAAGCACCATGCGGCGGAGGGAGCCCGCGTCATTCATGAGATTCTTGAGCATACGGAGGATGAGTCCTTTAAGACCATTGCGGAGAACGTGGCACATTATCATCACGAACGCTGGGACGGCTCAGGATATCCGAAGGGTCTTTCCGGGGAGGAAATTCCGATTGAGGCAAGGATCATGGCGATTGCGGACGTTTATGATGCACTCGTGAGCAAGCGCGTTTACAAGGAGGCCTTTGATTTTGCAAGAGCCGATGCCATCATCATGGAGGGCATGGGAACGCAGTTTGACCCCGGATTAAAGAAGGTCTACGAGAATGCAAGGCCGAGATTGGAGAAGTATTACAGTACTACGTAATGCAATGTCATCAAGCCAAGGATTTGGCGAAACTCGGGGCTAGGTTTGGATTGTCTTTCTGGTAGACTTTTGACCCAGAAAGATAATCCAAACCTTCCCCTCGAGGAAATGGAAAGATTAGCTTAATGACATTGCCACAGAATGCGGATTGTGGTAAAATAGGTTAAGAATTAGGAAATCATACTGAGAGTTTGAAGGAGGCGTGGTACGTGAAAAAGAAAAAACTTCTTTTGGCGATGGTCACTCTTCTTCTGCTCATGCTCTGTGCCTGCGGAGGTTCGTCTTCAAAGGAACCAGAGGTTCAGGCGGACTATGACAGCCCAAGGGATGCCATTTTGGCGAAAAAGTCGGGGACGGACATTGTCGGGAAGACGGTGAAAGTCAAGGCGTCGCAGGATAGTGCGGCGGGAATTATTTATTTCCTTCCGGACACGGAGATCAGCGGAAATGTCTATGTGACGATCCTGACGGATGATGAGAATCGCGCCGAGGTTTTGAACATTCATAAGGGTGACGTCGTAGTGGTGACGGTTGATAGCTTTGATGATCACCTAAAGTATAGTTACTACGTCTATGCGAAAGAATATAAAATATATAAGTAGGAGGTATGGGACTATGTACATGCAGGAATATGATCGGTGGTTGGCATTTAACCTGGAGGATCCGGATCTGCTTCCGGAGCTGCTTCGAGTAAAAGGAAATGAGGAAGAAATCAAGGATCGCTTTGCCGTGTCCTTGCAGTTCGGTACGGCCGGACTTCGCGGAACGCTGGGCGCAGGTACCAATCGAATGAATATCTGGGTGGTTCGTCAGGCAACGCAGGGACTTGCAAACTGGGTACTGACGCAGGGAGGAAACCAGACGGTTGCACTTTCCTATGACAGCCGCTTGAAGAGTGATATTTTTGCGAAGGAGGCAGCAGGCGTCCTCGCGGCAAACGGAATCAAGGTTCGCATTTATGATGCGCTGATGCCCGTTCCCGCGCTTTCCTTTGCAACGAGATATTATCACTGTAACGCAGGCGTTATGGTGACTGCTTCCCATAATCCCTCCAAGTATAATGGATATAAGGCCTATGGCCCTGACGGCTGCCAGATGACGGATGACGCGGCTGCCATTGTGTATGCAGAGATTCAAAAGACGGACGTGCTGACCGGTGCGAAGGTGATGTCCTTTGCAGAGGGCGTAGAGCAGGGCCTGATCCGTTTTGTGGGAGATGACTGTAAGAAGGCTTTTTATGAGGCGATTGAGGCGAGACAGGTTCGTCCCGGCCTGGCAAAGACCAGCGGCTTAAAGCTTGTTTATTCTCCTTTGAACGGTACTGGTTTAGTGCCTGTAACCCATATTTTGAACGACATGGGCATCACGGACGTGACCATCGTTCCCGAGCAGGAATATCCCAGCGGTTACTTTACGACCTGCCCTTATCCCAATCCTGAAATCTTCGAGGCCCTGAAGTATGGTCTTGAGCTTGCAAAGAAGGAAGGCGCAGACCTGATGCTGGCGACCGATCCGGATGCAGACCGCGTAGGCATTGCCATGAAGTGCCCGGATGGAAACTATGAGCTGGTTTCCGGTAATGAGATGGGCGTGCTTCTCCTGGATTATATCTGCGCTGGACGCATTGAGAAGGGAACCATGCCGAAGAACCCCGTTGCCGTGATGAGTCTTGTTTCCACGCCTTTGGCAGATGCCGTTGCAGCGCATTATGGCGTTGAGCTTCGCCACGTGCTGACCGGCTTTAAGTGGATCGGAGACCAGATCGCACAGCTTGAGGCGGCTGGTGAGGTAGATCGCTTTATCTTTGGATTTGAGGAGAGCTATGGATATCTGGCAGGCCCTTACGTTCGCGATAAGGATGCCGTGATCGCTTCCATGCTGATCTGCGAGATGGCGGCATATTACAGAAGCATCGGTTCCTCCATCAAGCAGCGTCTGGAGGAGATTTATGCACAGTACGGAAGATACCTGAACAAGGTTGATTCCTTCGAATTCCCTGGCCTTTCCGGCATGGACAAGATGGCTTCCATCATGAAGGGTCTTCGTGAGAATGCACCGAAGGATTTCGCTGGCATTGCAGTGACGAAGGTTACGGACTATGCGAAGCCTGAGGAGACGGGACTTCCCAAGGCAAACGTGCTGATTTATGGCCTTGAGGATGGCTCCACCGTCATCGTTCGCCCTTCTGGCACCGAGCCGAAGATCAAGATTTACTTTACGACAAAGGGCAAGGATCTTGCCGAGGCGCAGGCTAAGAAGGATACGCTGGCAGAGGCTGCCAAGGCGATTCTTGCATAAAATCGAAATCTGTGGTCAGGGCAATGATGTTGTAATATTACATTGACAACGATATATTTTTTCATGACGATGAACTGGCTGGGGTTGCAAAGGCAACCCCGGCTTGTATTATATTTGCTAAGTATTCTTTTGAGGAAAATGGGGAAGCGGGAACATGTGTGGAATTTATCATATTGGCAGAGAGTTGGATAACGGAATCGAGAGCCTGATGAAGATGGTAAACCGTGAGCGGAAGAACAGAAATGGGGCCCTGCGACAGGACGGCGAGAGCAGGGAGCATGCAGCTTGGACTTGGGGAAATACGGCCGCGGGCAGCAGCCCGAGGTTGCAGGATGGGGATGTAAGACCTACGGAG
>JAEEGG010017672.1_pt1 | contig 14633 bp, 17 predicted proteins | sample 9134161 | NCBI WGS metagenome assembly JAEEGG01 (sample SAMN16246543, study PRJNA631951) | gut metagenome | biome: gut microbiome; feature: rumen; material: CR-attached | host: Bos | place: Iran: Karaj | collected 2018-10
GACTATCCATGACGCAAAATCGTCAACTAAAGCCGTTTGTTTACGCATTGTTTACGCAGACATGAAAAAAGGAGTTGCGCGATTTGCGTAACTCCTTGATTTTTAGTGTGGACCAGCCAGGGCTTGAACCTGGGACCTCCAGATTATGAGTCTCTCCACTTTAGCCTTACAGAAGGGTGAAAATCAGCTTGTTAATGAACTCTTTTGCAAGCCAGAGGTCAACTATAGGTCAACTTTACTGCTTTGCGATTACAAAGATACTGCTTTTTACGGACATTTAGGCATCATTCTCGTTAAAAATGAAAAATAAGAGTGAAATAATCAAATATCATCGATTCCTTAATAATTGCGATTCCTTAAATTCCGAATTTGTGTGAAAAAGCAAAGTGGCACATCACAAAGAGTTTCCTCTTGTTATGATGTACCACTTATTATGCTTATGGTGTCCTCCACTACTATGAAGCGTCTGGTTCTGTCAAATCTAAGTTGGAATCTTTACTGAAATATCTAATGAAGTTTAGGTAGGGAGTATCGTTGTACTCTTTGACAATCCCTTTGTGAACGCTCTTATTCCTTTTTATGAGGTATTCTTCTAACGATTCTTTGAGCTTGACTTTGTAATGTTGCAGCCATATCCTTGCTATCTCTTTATTCCAGACACACCATTCACCATAATGATATAGCTCATTAGGAATCTTTGCATGAATATGGCTTTCTGTGATTTTATCTCCGTCCCGTATGTCAAGAATCTGAAAAGAAGGGTTGTTTGTCAAGTATGTCCTTAACCTCTCAAAAAGTGCCTTTCTATCTTTTGTATATCCTATTTTGCAGTAGTTACCGCTCTTTATGAAATATAGCATAGCTTATCATTTTCATTAGTTAAAGATAATCTTGGGTCTGTATATCTCAACAACCTTGACTACGGTTCCATCTATCCGTTTGCTTATCGGGTCAGAACAATCAAACCACTTGTGCAGCTCTTTTGCTTTCGCCTTGTGCCTTATGCCTAATTGTAGATAAGCCTCTTCTATTATGTTATTAGCTTTAGCCACGGTAATAGCCACAGTTGTTTCAATGCTGTTAGTAATCATCTTTGCTAAACGCTACTCTGTAGTCTTATCATTTTCCAGACTTGTTAAGGCATTTTCAATGGACTTTTTGACATATCGCAAACTCTTTACCTTATCCACTCCTAACTATTGATAAGCTTCTCTTACCAATGGTTGTTCCTGTTCTATTGCTAATAATTGTGGTGAAAACGGACTCTCAGATTTTATCTCAGCATATTGCAGGAATGCTTCTTTGAATGATTGTTTCTTGGTAGAAATGCTATCGTCAACCTTTACATAATCTGCTTGGGTAGTTTCTATTCCATTATCTTCATAGCCTTTAGCGACACTTATTCCATTCTTGTATATCTTTTCATTCACTTGGAAGTTATATAGCTCCAATTTTGGTAGCATATCGTTTAGAATGAACTTGTCGTTAATGCTGTCATAGCTTATGTACCATTTGTTTAGATTGTGTTTTAGATTCTCTCTTATGTGGTCTTTCACATCTATGTCTTCTACACGATTGAAGTAATCTACAGTTTTTTGAGCTTTTTCTAATGCTGCATCTGTCTTTGCTTTCATCTGCTCAAAGGTCATATCCAGATTTAGTTTCTTGTAAGTTTTATTGAAGATGTGAACCATAAATTTTCTAAATGGATTGGTCTTCGTCCTGATTCTCCCTGCTATTTGGGGAATGTCAGTATCTATGCTTGCCAACGTATGCGGATTAGATGCACTGCTGACAACGAAACATAGACCTGTCTCGCTATAATAGTCTGCGCCCTCAAAGGATTTGGAAGTTATGAAGGTGAACATTTTATTATCGCTCCTACTGTTACTTATGTCATATCCGATTAACTTTTCTCTGTTTTCGGGAGTGTCAGCACAGATAATCCTTACCTCGTCATTGCTAAGATGGCAATGTTTCAATATTGCTACAATATCGGTTACACTGTTGATGAAGAAAAAGGCTTCATAGCTTCTGATTCCCTCTTTTGAAGTTATGAAACCCTCTCGTTTATATGCATTGATAATATTGGCGGCTAAAGAATATGGTTTGTTTGTCTGCTAAAGTTCCACTCTCAACTTGTCAAATTCATTTTCCTCCCATTCTGCTTGTATTTCTTTCACATCAGCTAAACATGATGGCTTGAAGTCTGGAAGTATTGGAGTTGCTGACATAAAACAGAAAGACTTGAATCTTCTGAAATTATCTAAGACACCATCAATAGCTTTTTGCCGATAAGAGTAGGCTTTGAGTAGACAATGATATTCGTCTATCAATAATCTGTAGTCTTGGGGTTCAATGAAATCTAACAGTCTCGGAACTTTGTCGTATGTGCAAATAATCTTCTTCGTTCCACTTGATTCAATATAGCTAACTAATTCTTTTCTCACATCATTATCAAACTTTCCAAACAGTCCAAAAGCTGACTGTTCTGTGCCATCATGGAACTTTATAGTGGAAAATCCTGCATCTGTTCGTCCTGTCTTGTTAATGATTAGCTCCGTTGTTGGAACTGCAATAACGTAATCTTCTGAATTGCGCAACACGACTGTTGTGCCTCCGCATCCTGTCACTACTTTATTAAAGATGCAGTTGTGAGGTAAATCTTCCATGTGAAGAAAACCGTCATTTGTGATAATGGGTAATAATTCCATTTTCGATTATCATTTATAGATTAAAGGTGAATCTGGAAAGATGAAAATGAATCTATGTGCCGAAAACGGCTTGTAACTGTTTTTCAGTTCTCTATCTAAAAGGAATAATTTGCAAATAACGGTTACACTTAAAGCCAAAGAAAAAGTGCCATATAAGACACTCTCCCTTGCTTTAAAATATATAGATAACCGATATAGGTTGGAAATCTCTTGTTGAGGCTGAATCAGAGTTAAGATATGAAAGACAGAATTAAAGAATTACTCTGATTCTCAACCTCAACACACTATTATAATTATTACTAAAGAGAAGTCCAAGTTAAAAAACTTAAAATCAGAAAATTGAGAAAATGAGCCAAATTTATTCGGAATCCATTAAAGAGAAAAACAGCCACCGCAAATTAACGTGGTAGCTGCTTTGTAAATCTCATGCTGGCATAGCCTTTTGAATATTCGTTTTTAAAGCCAATTAGAGTGCTTAGGTAGGGTGCTTCCCCCTTGATAGTAGTGTTCTGTTCCATAATTCAAATTTTTAATGATTCACAAGTAACTTATCTGAAATTGGACTGATTCAGAGCAAATGTGAAGTGCGCACTCCATGAAGTCACTTTGAATCAATCTTAGACAAGTATATTTATTCCGAATCGGATTCCCAAGCCTAACTGCATTATTTTCCGACTTTACTAAAAACCATAGCAATTATGAGAAACGGTCAATATTGAGAGAGTGTCAAATTATCAATTCACAATTATATGCGCGTCATAGCAATCTAATATCGTCTCTATCTCTGACAAGTGGTCTATAAACCAACGTGGATGATTAGCAAAGACAGCAAGCACCATCGGGAACAAATCGGGTCTCTTTTGCTTCAACGGTATTACATCATTGACAAAGTGGTTTCCCCAGCCCTCTTCTATGTTGATTATCAACTTAACAAGTGTATCTACCATATCTGTTTAATATAAATGTAGTTGGGATAATGACCTAAGACAGTAAGGGTAACGGGACAAATCCATATCTCGCGGGTAAAGTCTGGAAGTCCATTTACTTTGTAAGTTGCTCCAGCAAACAGCCCAGAGTATTGCTTAACGCACTCAAAGTAACCATCAACATTAGTCAGTGGTTTCTTGCTCGGACGTATAAGCACACGCACACGATTCTCTTTTTTCTTGGTATCAAGGTATGTTAACAAGTGGTTTGAGCCAGCAACCATAGCGAGGTTATAACGGTCACCAGGCCAAGGCATATCAATGTACCACATGTTTTCATCATAGACAAATTGAAGGTAATACTCTTTGTGACGAAAGCTACAGATACCCTTGATGTACCGCCATGCAAGTTTGAGATAGGAAATGAAGTTTGTAAACATAAATTGATTTTAAGTTAATTGCCTCATGGGAGTTTCCCTTTCGGCGCTGCAAAATTACAACGAAAAATCCAAATCTCCAAATCTAATTAAATTGCTGATTATTAAATATTTGAAAAATTGGCACACTTTTTACTATCATTTAGCCATGAGTGGAAATATGCAGTAAAAGCATACAGAAAGCCCATCTATTATCTGGAAGGACATTTATAGGAAAGGGTATATAAGAGCAATTTTTGAGTTAATTTGTCACCTCTCTCTTTGATGGAGTTAAGATGGGTCGTAATAAGCCCACAACAATATAGGCTTCTTTGACTGGCCAATGTATTTAGAGATAGTATTAAATGCGCTATATGGTATAGAGAAACAGCCAAAACTATGCCAAGGAAGCAAAGGAGTGGGCATATTAGTCATTGTAGGGTCTGGGTGTAATAGTATTCCTCTGGAATGTGCGTTGCTATTGGTCTTTTCCAATCCGTGCATTTCATAGCAAGAAACCTTTAGCTTACTGATGTCTATAGCCCCATCTATGGTGTTCATTGTCCTTTTCTTACCTATTTTGTATTTACCAAGGCTTGATTTGTGACTGCCCTTTTCATTACTAAACGACTGTTCTGTAGCTTCCATTTTCTCAGAGCCATCATTTCCATGAGCACACTTGCAACTATAGATTACTTTATCCTCTTTGAAACTATAGAGCATGAATCTTTTGCTGCCAGAATAAGCAGAGAAATCTACGAAGATGCAGTAGTCTGGATTGAAGCCTTTTTCTTTTGCGAAGGTCTTAGCCTCATTGATTCTTTCAGAGCTTAAAGATGGAGTCTTGCCAAGAAACAAAGCAGCTCCCATCGCTATGGCTATTGCCGCAACGATGCAGAGTAATATAACAATTAGTTTCTTCTTCCACATAGTAAACTCTATTTAGTAGTCAATGCCTCTATCTTTTATGATAGGAATTTCTTTCTTACGTTAATATTACCAACAGTATTTACTCTTTATCTGCTTAAACACGGGAATGCCACAGACTGATTCAAATAACAAAATGCACGACCGTAATTACTAACGCTATTATTTCCAACCATATTTATTGATAACTTGTTTAAAAACTGGCTCATCAGAAAGTGAAGCAAATAATAACATGCATGAACGCACTTTGATAGCATCTCGACCGAATATCTCATAAACAGACTTCTCGTTATTGAGTACAGCTTCTGATATTTCAACTAACCTTTTCCTAAGAATCTCGTTTTTGATATATTCTTCAGCTTCCTCACGACCACATAGTCCGTAATATTTTGATGTTTCAGATTCTCCTAAACCATAAAGCTGTGGGAAGATGAACCATATCCAATGAGTTTCTTTCTTACCGTTCTTTACTTCTTGAAGAGCTTTTTCGTAAGTGTTTCGCCTATTTTGAGCATCAATGAATCGTTGTATTCCGAGATATGCAGCACGTAAGTTGGTTCTCCATGCTTCACAAACTAAGCCAGTTTCGTCATTAATTACTACAGGACCACAAGAGTCCATTGCAAACTTAGCAAATTTATTCTTTGGTTCTATCATGTGAGCTGATTTAGTTTGTCTAACAATTCCTTTGCCTTATCACTATAAGGAGAGAATAACTTACAATGTTCCTTTACAAGGAATAGAGAGTGTTCTTTGAACATATCCTTTGATAAAGGCAGATTCAATATACCCTCAATCTTTTTATTGTAATGATTCGCAGATGGTTCTGGAATTTGAGACAATTCACCTAATGCTTTAGCAACCTCTATAGTTATAGCATTACCATTAGCATATTTGGTGCTGTTTAAAACAGGTAATCCAGCTTGAATATCATCAGTGAATGGAGGTTCTCTAAAGAGGTCTCCCATGAAACACTCGTAATAGCACATGAATCCACGAACATTGAGTTTATCATGGAATTCTTTTAATTTCTGAAAATATTTATTCTTCATTGTTGTAGTACTATATGTTTTGCAAATTTAAAAGTTATCGTTGGGAGAACAAAATAATTTAGCATTATTTATATAAAATATGCGTCTGAGTGTATGAAATGAAGCTAATCATAATCAAAAAATGACTTCGGAACGTAAATCCATTAACATTTTGACCTCGTTTTCAAGATACGGTATTTCCAACACATAAGGTTTATCATAAGATGGATGGAATATGCCTAACCTTAACTTACCTATCTTCATATCATAGTTCCTTTCCAGAATAAACTTATAAAGGCTCAACTGCAAGGCATAATGATAATAAGCACAGTTTTCTAAGTGTTCCAATGGGTAAAGCCCTTTTTCTTGGTACTTGCTCACCTTTACAGGCATACCATTAGCTATAATCTTATCACTTCGTTTCCAATCATAGATAGTGTATTCACCATTCTGATAGTCCACAAAATCAATAGTTCCCGCTATGTTATGGTCTGTATCATACACCGTCCATTCAGTGCGATATGGTTCCAACTTCACTTTATCAGCGAACATCTTAAAGAGTCTGAAAGTATCATCTTCCCACGAATCTTGACCTTTATAATAGTTTTCTATCTTCTGGTGCATAGCCGTACCAAGTTCTCTGCTTTCTTTACCATGACGCTCCCACATATCTATTACCTCTTGGGGTGATATACCCATTTTGGCGGCTGTGTTCTCAGCGTGAAGTTCTGCATCAAATTTCGGGAAACAATTCTCTACAATATTGGTTACTGATTGCAGGGACTTACCACCTACTATATAAGTGTGGTTTGTTTCGTCAAAGGATATAAAACCATCACGGCTATGCCTGTGTATTGTGTTATATCTTCTTCGCCTGTCCTCTTCTCTACGCTTAATAGCCTCTATTCTTTCGACTTGTTCTTTTTCTTCTAATTTTTCCTGTTTCTTCCTGTTTACTTGACCTTGAACCTCTTTACGTAATTCGTCATTGCCTTTAAGTTCTATATGCCAAGTCTTGAATCCATAAGGAATTCCACGATTACTACAATCTATCTCTATTTCAATATTATCAGCACTTATGTCTGTATTCCAGCATCCAATTTGTCTTTCACCAAGGTCCAGCCAATTAAAATCCATAGACAAGCTAATCTCTTTGTACCAATTTCCCATTGAAGGAAGGCTATTTGACAACTTCTCATAGAAAGATTCATTCATCATTTTTCTTTCTTGAAAACGTCCACAACTCTCTTTAACGATTCTATTATTTAGGAATTGGCAATTATTCTTAATTCTGATTACACCTTGAATATTATTACCCAATTCATCTTCATTAGTTACATAACAATTTGCATTGGAATAAATCATGTAATCTTTTAAGAAATTACATTTATCTAAATTTAGTTGGTTTGGGCTTATTGAAGTCAGCTGTATATTATCATATTGGTCAATTCCGTATTCATCCCATATTAAATAATTTGCTGTCGCACTACATTTATAATATAGTAGATGGTATATATAGGTGTCAAAGTCTCTTTTATATGGTTGTTTTAAAGCAGAATCAAATATGTCATGGCTACAATATAATTCCACCCAATAAATTTGTAGTGCACAGGGTCTAAGGAAATAAAAGCGAATGGAATGTCCAATATCTTTGTGCCACCATTTCGGGGCGCTATAGTTTGCTCTGGGTACAAGTGTTAACTCATTGAAAGATTTTCTCCCAAAATTCTCAAAAGCACGTCTGTTAGCAAAAGACAATTCGTAGGTCTTTCCCATCCTCGAAATATTATGCTTCAGTTCCCAAGATGAAAGCGGATTATTGTTTAAAGAGTGTGGGACTATTGCATACCACAGTGTAAAGGTTCTGGACAACCTGTCTAAAAGTAATAAGACAATAGTGCCCACACCTTTAAGATATACCATTCCCATACGGGGACAATAATCCTAATAGATGCAAGCATATTGTCAACTATTCTTTTAGACGTAGTGTTAACACTAACGAGGTGTCCGAATTGTCCAGATTCTTACACTAAATAGCATCCAATCGCTCTTTTTAATAAGGTTGAGCCATTAAACGCACTTCAACGCTATGAAGCACTTGAAACTCGGTACAAAGATATAAAAAGAAATCCATATTTAGGCCAAAACTCTACAAATATTAGCACTTTATAAAGACTTATGAAAAATTTTTAGCCAAAAAGGGGAGAAAATAGGGTACTCCGTTACAGAATACCCTACTTTTAATCACAGATTAAAGTCTCTTTTTATTCTCTGGACTGTGCTCACACTTTTATTTGTGAGTTTTGCCACGTTTCGGATGGAATAACCACGTTTCAGATAACTAATAATGTCGTGGTATTCCTCTTTCTTCTGTTCAATGGTCTTAACGCTTCCTACCTTACGACCAAGTTTGCCACCTCTATCAATGTAGAGTTTACGACCACTATTTAAACGGAACTTAATGTTTTCACGCTCTAACTGTGCACAGGTGGAAAGTGTTGCAATCATTATAGGCGCAAACATTGTAGGCTTACCATCTGCATCAAGTAGCGTTAACTGTTCTTTCTGCATATAGAGGTTAATGCCATTATCAATGAGGTCTTTAACTGTTGCCAACACTTCAAAGGCATTTCTTCCAAGTCTGGAAAGTTCACTTACTAAGAGGATGGAAACTTTGTTTTGCTTGCAATAGTCTATAGCTTGCAATAACACTGGTCTTTCTACGTTCTTCTTTGCTCCAGAAATCTTTTCCTCAAATATCTTTGAAATCTGTAGTTTCTGAAATGCTGCATATTCCGTTAAATCAGAAATCTGTCTTTCTGTGTTCTGCCTGTCACCAACAGACGAAACACGGGCGTAAATAACTGCGTTCATTTTTATCTAAGTTTTAATTGAACACTATAATGGGTGCATCCAAAATAGTCATTAAAGATTTATTTGAATACACCCATTATTTCAGTACATTATCTCAGTGCAAACCACAATTCCAACTTGTCACCTACAACAAACCAACCTTTACCTTTGATATACCAAATCTCTTTTATGCCATACGGATTATCTTTAACCTCATACTTTGCAGAATTGTAGGCATACCAAGGAAATTTTGCCGTTTTGATGTACTCCCTATCATAATCTACTTCAAAGGCTCGGATTGTTACATTTATGGCTTTTGTGTAATACTCCATCTTTCTTGTTTCCCATCCATCCCATTTAGATTTAGGGTCTCTGTCTATCAAGTAAAGATAGGGATTCATAAAAGCACTAACGCCTTCAATAAAACCACCTTTTGAGACCCACTTAAAACTCATTGTTTGCATAATAATTCATATTTTAAGGGGAACACTCCATTTCTGAAATGCTCCCCAAGTTAATACTATTATCCTATAAACCACGCATATTTGGAATCACCATATAAAGCGTCATTTATACCCGTTGCCACCTCTGTAGCATTAACAGCCCGTGAAATGTAGCTATCAATATAACTACTTTTGTTTGACTGTGTAAGTAAATTATGGAAATCAAACATTGTTATTTGATTATGCTTTACTCCAAAGGTTTCATTATGGTAGAACTCACGACAAACACTGTTAATATGGCTGTCCGTTATCAATAACTTTGGTATGCCACGCTGCACATTGTTTGGAAGTGCCTGATACATTCTGAAACGACCTACTATTTGTGCAAATCGGGACTCACTTAAATAGGTGTTAGAAAGTGTCTGCATTAGGTGAATATCCCTTGCAGGAATGAAACTGTTAAACAAGTCCATTGCATTTTTATAGATGTCTCGTAAACTCATAACTTCAAAGGATAGCTTTACACCATTTCCCGAAAGAATCTGGTTTGAACATATTTTCATGCGCCATCCCACAAAGATTGAAAATTTCTCTGCACCTCTGGTTTGACGATAAAGGTTCAAATCAGAATAGTTCCTGCACCCACCTATGCACAATTCGAGTTTTTCTCCCTGTAAAGTCTCAAATATACTTGGGATAGTGAAAGCAAATGCCATTCTTTGATAAAATTGGGTCTTTTCACATTCCAACAGTTCTGAGGCTCTTTTTCCAAGTGCGCTCGGTATGCGACCACGCACAATGTGAGAAACGCGAAGTTCAGGAATACCAAAACTTTCACCGTGATAGTAGTCTTTCGCGGCATCATACACACAGGACACGAAATCCTGATGAGAGATAGTTAATTCCTGATTGCCCCAAGTAGGAACTACACAGGAATTAGTTAGTTCTTCCATTGTGACTGCATTTGTGTTAGCATCCAAGAAACTAACATTTTGGGCAATCTTTGGAACTTCCACAATAGGCTCAATTATCTCAGCGTCTGAGAAATCAAACCTTTTTCTTGCCATTGTAGGCATTAAAACTAAATCGTTCATAATGAATTGAATTTAGAAAGTTAATAAAAAAGTGAATTAACACGAAATTTCTTTTTCTGATAGAAAGAAAGCTATATATAAAAGCATTCTTTTCTATTCAATAATGAGCGGGGGACTTTAGGGGTTGTCTGCCAGCTCTCTGATTACTTTTCTATAATTCAATTCATTGCTATATCAATAAGGGGAGGGGGCTTTATATAATCAAGTACCCGTACCCCTTTGCTTGACTTTCTCTGATTTTTCGGAAAGCCCTCTCTGTAAGCAGTAATTAAAATAAGTGTATTTTAGAGGTTTATATGGTTGAGGCTTTTAAAAAAGTGGTTACTATATATAGTCATATTTAGGTGGCTAATAAATGAGAAATCGGAAACATAGATATGACATGGCAGGGGGCATACAGAGCCTATAGAACGGTCGGAATGACATTTTAACATATTTTCATACATGTGTATATATAATACAGAAATTTCCGTTTTTGTCATTCGTACTACACAATAGCCATAATTAGCTTATATCCTCTATTCTTTCCATTTCTCCATTCCTCAACTTGGAAATAATCTTTAATCATGCTGCCTTTGATAGTCCTCTCTGGATGGATTTCAAGCACATCAAATATACGGGTCAATTCTTCCTTTATATAGTCATTGGTGTATGACTTCCCAACCTTGAATGAGTTTTTTATAAGCCTGATAGTCCTATTACCCTTACGCTGTCTCAATATCAATTCCTCTTTAACTTTCTGCTGATTATAATTCAGTTCTTCTATATGTTCTTTTCCCAATACTTCAAAGGCTTCGACAATGAACGGGTCAATCTTGCGTATCTTATTGACAAAATCAAAAGCGTTTTCGGAAAGAGGCTGTTCAAACATATTCAGTATTTCCACAATCTTTTTCCTTTTGTCTCTAACGGTGCGAGCTGACATTATTATTTCCATTTTCTCGTCATTCTCATCACTATTACAAATCTCAAAAGTCGGTGTGAAGTAGTGACATTCATTATACCATTCTATCATTGTCTGCTCAGACTTATACCTACTAATTACTAGAGCGTCATTAACATCACAGTCTATTCTAAACCAATTTTTAGTAAGGTCTGGGTAAAGGTATTTACGGAAGGGGTGAATATCTATCACTTCTCCGAAAGCCATGCGGTCATTTCTGCTGTCAGCATTGTTGTAATATCTAACAAGGGTTCTGTAACGGATTTCCATATCATATATATCTTGTTCTACCTGTTCCTTGCTCCTGACATTGTTTTCTGGATTTACCCTATAGATATGGGTAGCAGAATTTAAGCCCTTACGGAAACGACCACAAATTTGTATGCAGTCCGTATCGACATCGAGCATGGTGTATGGTGAAATGTATGGGTCTGTAATCATTAGCAAGTCTGGCTTATATGTCAACTCCAAATCAAACGCGGAAAAGAAACGGCCAGTGAAGAAGTTGTATCGCTTCATGGTCTCAGCATTCCACTCCTTATAGGCATTAGTAAAGTCGTAGCCCTCTCTCAGCTTGGTTACGCTCTTAGGCGCACAATATACGGTTGAATCTTCCAATAACTTGAAATGCTTCATTATTGAGTATATTTGAGTAACTGAGTTGACAAAGAAACAAATTATTCCATTCTGGTGGTTCTCCAGATATTCACCTATAGCCTTTGTAGTATTATAGGTATTGATTACCGTAATGTCCTGTTGGTAGCCATAATCGGCACAAACTTCAACGGTCTCGAATTTCTTCAAACGTGGGTCACTGAATCCAAGTGGGGTAGCTGACACCATCGCCTTATTCTCAAATTTATAAAATTCACGCATTGGTAACACGATGAGGTTTCTGTAATCCACATCTTTAACAAGTTGGTGGCACTCATCCATTAACAAGAAAAACTCGGACTTGATGTTAATATTACATTTCTTGCAGGCTTCTTCAATTTTACCAAAACTTTCGGGGGTAGACATTATCTTGTATCGCCTATTCTCCTTTAGGTAGGCGACTACATCACTTATAGTTACATCTTCATAAACTCCCAATAGATTAGGGAACTTCTTAACCTTACTCAGAATAACAGGAACATTTGGAACGATAATAATGGAATTTCTATTAGATGTAAGTTCCAATGTTGTAGCACCACAGCCAGGTATTCTTTTTGACAGGATGCAGTCGGTTGGAATCTCGTTTAAAACGTCTGACAGGTATTGTCCTTTTTTCAGTGTAATCATAATCCCTTCTCAATTAAATAGTTCATAAAATCATCGTTTCTCCTTATGCTGAAATACAGCTTACCATAGCGGTAAAAAGCACATATCTCTATATATGTCTCTGATGGTACGCGGGCGATATTTTTACCACCTCGTTCTATTAACTCCTTAATTCGGCTCTCACAGTCAATGTCTGCAACCTTTAGCGGGTCAACTCCGTAATCCTCATAGCACGCTGTTTCCAGATAGTTAAGAATCCATTGCCAGCCGTTATCATTTAGCTTGTACTTAAGCCGTGTTATACCAAAACTGCTTATCATTATTTCCTCTTTCTTGACATAAATATCAAGATGGTTACGCTGTCTCATCAACTCTAATACTTGACAGTGTGCGACTACATTATGGGGTACATTATTTTCTGGCTCATCATCTTCTTCATCCTCTAGTTCTTCATTGTTAATATACTCCTGCTGTTTAACTTTTAGAACTGTTATAATAGGCTCGTTAAATTGCTGCTGATCCTCAGAATCTATTTGAGCTTCTTCATCGGCCTGATCCAACAAAGATTGCTCCATAAGTTGTTGCTCTATGTAAACATCAATCATGGCCTGTTCTTCTGACTGTTCAAGTAGAGCCTGTTCTTCCATCATGTCGATCATTTGTTGCTCCTGCTCCAAAGCAAGCAATTCATCTTCATCTACATAATCGTCGAAATCGTTTTGTAAATCAAGGACATCTGCAATGTTCTCGTTAACATCTTCTTTAAAAACTACTTTTCCCATAATCTTATTATTTTAAATAATATGTCCCATTCTTGACAGGCGGTGACTTTACCTCGGCTATTACTTTAGCTGCGGCAAATATAGTTCGAATATATGAGATAAAGGAAGATAATAATGTTTATCGTGGAGAGATATAAAACACAAAAAAAGTATCTCCAAATCAGGAAATACTTTTTGTAAATACTTGATATTCAGTTCTTTAAACTTAGAAATGCCAGTATCTCGGATGCCTGTACTTACTTAATATGCCTTTGAGATAATTCTTCTTGCCATTCTCAGTATATTCCTCCCATAAATTTTCCTTATTCATTTTTTGCTTCTTATTCTCATTGCCTTGATTCCCTTCTTCATTCTCACCATCCTGATTATATATTCCAAGAACATAGAGCATTCGTGAAACAAGCAGGCTCTTATCTTTACAAGCGTGGATCTTCCTATCTGCTTTTAGCGGAGCAATAAACCATGTCAAATACTTATTAAATAGATACATCTTGGTGGCAATAGATAGATCCACCTTTTGTGAATCATGTAGGAGGTAACCCTTTGTAGGAGTAGTTAGCAGATAGCCATTAATGATATTGTTCAGAATGGCTAACGTATCTTTATCATTAATGGTATATGCCTTGCTACCTTTTACCTTGAAAGTCAATTCAGCTGTTTTTGATGTAACATATTTGCCACGAACCTTTGTAAAATCTATCTTCTCAAATTCCGCTTGGAGGTCTTTTAACTTCTCCAACGGCTCTTTTGGAAAAACTCTTGCACTTTCAACCTCCCAATCTACCTTCCATTTGATAAACAGGCATAGATACCAAAACTTAGAGCTATCAAGTCCGAAAGCTCTTAGTGTATCTTGAATGTCTGGGCTTTCGTATAAGTCCATTCTTATGCTCTGGGTATCTATCTTCCCATTGAGATAGTCACTCGCAAAACGGAACGGTTGTAGATGTGGTGTGCTATTATAGCTTCCATCTGGGTTAATATCGGTCACAGTCTCACCCATCATGTCCGATATTCTGGTGACATACTCAAATAGAGACTCACTCTCGTAATAAGCCCATTCATCTTCATGTTTAGGTAGCGGTTCTATCATCTTATCACAGATTTTTGCGGCTAAGGTATTAAAAATCTCCCACCTACACAAATGTAAATGGGAGAAATTATCATTAGAGTAGGTTTTTCATGGCAGAATCGACCTGTTCGTTGTCAAATTCGCTCAAATATATCTGAGTAGTTTTAATATC
>JAEEGG010017675.1_pt1 | contig 14633 bp, 11 predicted proteins | sample 9134161 | NCBI WGS metagenome assembly JAEEGG01 (sample SAMN16246543, study PRJNA631951) | gut metagenome | biome: gut microbiome; feature: rumen; material: CR-attached | host: Bos | place: Iran: Karaj | collected 2018-10
TTAAACCAGTCAGGAATGTGGTTAAACTTTGCCTCGACGTTATCGCCCTTTAAGAAGCCGTATTCGTCGAGGGTATAGGAAGCGTTGCAGGCATCGCACTTTATGTGGATTCCCTTTCCCACCATTTGGCCTTCTTTGTTACAATGAGGGCATTTGTAAAGCACGCGGTTAAGCCCGTCCGCTCTGAAGGGCTCGTCTATCTTTATGTGATTTTCCTGCTGCCATTTGAACTGGTCGAAAGAAAAGCAGTCTTTAATGAGGCTGTTTATCTCCTCCACGCTCTTTTCTTCGATCTCTTCGGGACTTAAGAGATATCTGGTCTTACAACTTATGTCAACCTTTCTTATCTGGAGCATATTGTACAGAGGATCTCTTGTGAAGGCACCGTAGGTATTTATCATGACCACGGGAACTTTAAGTTTTTTGATGCATTTACCGAGACTTTCCGGAAGGGTTGTAGCGGTTCCGTCAAAAGAGTAACCGGCTTCGGGATACATCAAAACGGAAGTTTTAAGCTTCCTTAACGCGTAAGCCATGTCTTTTAAAAGATTAAGATCTATAACGAACTTTTGAGTGGGTATGCAGCCCAAATGGCGCATGAGCATTTCTTTTCCGATAAAACCGTCGGTGGTGCACACGATCTGATAAGGACGGGGATAGAGCACCTTTGACGCTATCTCAAGGTCTATAAAACTTGAGTGGTTCATAAGGATAAGGCAGGGTTCGTTTTTGGGAAGCCTGTCCATATCTATTCGCTCTTCCTTAAAATGCGCTTTGTTAAGCTCGGATGTGGCAAGGAGATTAACTACCTTTTGAAGCGCAACATTTGGCTTTCTGGGGCGTCTGTGGGCCGGCCTTTTAAGTTTGATAAGTTCGTCATAGGAGATGTCTTTTATTTTGATCTTCATGGCTGCTCCGAGTGTTTTCTTTCTATCATACTACCTTAAGGTAAAAAGAAAAAGCAACTTAGGCCCAATGTTGCAAAACGGAGCAAAATTGTTATGGCAAGATTGTGCACTTAGGCGTAAAATTTTAATGATTCAAAAAGGAGAATGATACAGTGAATATTTCAATCAACAGAAACCAACTTAAATATCTGGCGATAATCGCCATGGTAATCGATCACATCGGGTGGACTTTTGTTTCCATTGCTTCCATCCAGGGGCAGGTAATGCACTTTTTCGGAAGGCTCACGGGGCCGATCATGGCATTTATGCTTTACGAAGGCTATCTTCACACCAAGGACATTAAAAAGTATGCATTAAGACTTGGTATTTTTGCACTTATCTCATGGCCGGCATACAGTTTCTACGAAACAAGAAACTTCTTTGCCCTTCAGTTCGGCGTTATTTACACGCTGTTTTTAGCGCTTTTGATCCTTTGGATGTGGGACAAAGCAAATATCAAAAAATGGCTTAAGATAGTTCTTGTTGTGGTGGCTTGCCTTTTGTCATTGTTCGGTGACTGGCCCATATTCGATATTTTGTGGCCGTTGTTTTTATTTATCTATAAGGACGATCCGAAAAAGCAGTGGACATCATTTGCGATCGTAACGGCTGTAGAAGTCATTCTGGTAAATCTGACATCGTTCTCATCAGCCATTCCTTACAGGCAGGTTTTCCAGATCGGTGCATTTATGGTTATTCCGATATTGGCATGTTGGTATAACGGTAAACCCGGCAAAAAGAACGCGTTCAACAAGTGGTTCTTCTACGTATTCTATCCGGTACATCTTTTGATATTGGCTTTAATAGTAACGTTGATCAATAAATAGTCTGTTTTAAACGGATATGAAGGTATTAAATGGACAAGCACGAAGAAAAAGCAAAAGAAAGATCCAATCAGGAAAAAAAGACAGAAGAGAAGATAAAAGGAAGGCTCTTAAAGGCTTTTAAGGCGGTGAACTCCATATCGGGCAAATCCCTTACGGAGGCGGACATAAAGCGCCAGAGAGCAGCACTTGAGAGAGCCGGAAAGCTTGCGGCACCCACTTCGGACATTTTGGCGCGCCCCTTTATATTGGGCAATCTTCATTGTCAGGAGTTTGCCCCCGAGTTTGCCCACAATCCCAAGTATGTGGTGATGTATGCACACGGAGGCGGATATATTTGCGGGGGACTTGATTACGCAAGGATACTTTCTGCCAAACTGGCCATAGCGACGGGCTTTACGACTTATTCCTTCGCTTACAGGCTGGCTCCCGAGCATCCTTATCCGGAGGCTCTTGACGATGCCATGAGCATGTGGGATTATCTTACAGGGACGGTGACGGACGCCGATCATATTTTGCTTGCGGGTGATTCGGCAGGCGGAAATCTGGTGCTTTGCCTTACACAAAAGCTTAAAGAAGAAAATCGACCTTTACCTAAGGCGATACTTCTTTTCAGCCCCTGGACGGATATGACCGGAACAGCACCTTCGTACGATGAAAACTGTGAGGTTGATCCGACTCTTACAAAAGAATATGTGATCGGCGCTGCCAAGGTTTACATAAGTTCGAAAGGCAATCCTTGGGATCCGCGGTTCAGCCCGTTATACGGAGATTTTTCTTCGTTCCCTCCTACCTATATCATGGCGGGGCGAAACGAGATATTGCTGGATGACAGCATAAGACTTAAAGAGAAGATCACAGAAGCCGGCGGTAAAGCGGTTTTGGACATAGAAGAGGACGGATGGCATGTATATCAGCAACTTCCGATCCCTTTGGCAAAACGTGCGATGAAACGCCTTTCATCCTATGTGACTTCATTAATATACGATGAGACGTAGAGGTTTCTTTGTACCCGATAAACTATTGAAACGAGGCGCTTATGGGAAGCGATAATTGGTATAAAGTTGATAATGTGGCCAAAGTGTTTTTAGCTACCGTGACAAAGCGTGATCCCAGATCTTTGAGAGTCAGCTGTACGCTTAAAGAGGCTGTGGACCCGGATATATTGCAAAACGCGGTGCTTTCCGCAATTCAGGACAGACCGCAGATGCAGGTAAGGTTCAGAAGAGGCATTTTCTGGCACTATATGGAGGATACGGACATTCTTCCGAAGGTGAGCGAGGAGAGCGACCGTATGTGTTTAAATCTTTACGCTCCTGCCAAGGCAATGCTCCATTACAAGGTCACATATTTTAAAAACAGGATAAATCTCGATATGTTCCATGCTCTTTCCGACGGTACGGGAGCATTGGAGTTTTTGAATATCATTGTACTCGACTATCTTAAACTTAAGTATCCAAAAGAGTTTGACGATGTGACCGTTCATTCGGGAGCATGCGCTGATGATCTCAATCAGGACAGTTTCAGACAGTTTTTCGAGAATATGACACTGTCGGGAGGCACCTACAAAAAGAAGGCTTATCAGCCCGGAACGCTTAAACTTCCCTACAATCAGCTTCAGTTTTTTGAAATACATATGCCTGTGGACGTTATGTTAAAGCAGGCTAAGGAACTTAAGGTATCTCTTACCAGTTTCTTCGGTGCCGCATGGATGATGGCCATTCACAACGGTATGCCGCCCATGAAGAGAAAAGTTCCGGTGACCATCACTTTGCCGGTCAATTTAAGAAACTATTATCCCTCGCAGACTTCGAGAAATTTCTTTAATAACGTTTATGTAACGCACATATTTGATAAGGAGATCTCCTTTGAAGAGTTGGCCCGGGAATTTGACGTGACGCTTAAAAGCCAGCTTACCGAAGACAAGATCAAAAAGCAGATGGAGCGCTTTGAAACGATGGAATATGTGGCACCGGTCCGCGCGGTTCCGCTGTTTATAAAACAGCTGGTAGTAAGGTCCGGCTCGAGACTAAGCGATCGCAAAGCATCCATGGTATTTTCAAATCTGGGTGTACTTAATCCCCCTGAGAAAGTCGGCGACAAGATAGACAACTACAGCACTTTCTGCAGTTCGATGAATCTTTTCTCCACCGTATCAAGCTACAGGAATGAGCTTACTTTCGGAGTTTCTTCTCCTTACATAAGCACTTCTGCGGTAAAGAATTTTGTCAGATTCTTTTCCGAAAAAGGTGTGGATATCACTGTATACGCTACGGAGGTGGTGGGAGCATGAAAACCTGTCCTTATTGTAAGATCAAGGTCGGAGGCGACCTTAAAAAATGCCCTCTGTGCCAGAGCAAGATTGTGGGAGAGGGTGAAAGATACTATCCCAGTCCCTCAATTCTTAAACTGAGATCACCTTTATACAGAATACAGCTTTTTATCGTGTGGGTCGTGATCATAGCGGCACTTGGTATCGATTTTCTGTTCAACCTTCGCATACCGGGGTTTGAGAACGTTCACTACAGCCTTATCATTGCCATGTGGCTCATGGTATTTGAGTTCGTGATAATGAAGCAGTTCCAAAGGGGAACGGGTTCGTCAAGAAATATGACGCTTCTTGTATTCCTGCTTCTGGGAATGCTTTTGATAACATCGTATTTCTTTGAATTTTTCGATTTTACGGTTGACTGGATAGTGCCTATAGCACTTTCGACAGCCATGGTCGCAAACTTTGTGCTTGCGATGATAGACAAACAGGGTAACGCCATGGCGTATCTGCTTACCAACATTTTCGTAGGCGCGGTTCCTTATGCCGTAATGTATTTCAGTCATCGTGAGACTCCCGTCACATGGATACTTTGTCTCATGATCAGTGTGGTCTTGTTCGCTGGAGCGGTGGTGTTCAAAGGACGTGCGGTGGCAGCGGAGTTCAGAAGAAGGCTTAATCTTTAGTTTTAATCGGTATGTTGACAGATGCTTTTGTTTCTGATAGACTTCGTTTCGTAATTGATTTTGTAGAAAGAGAGGTAATCATAAATGCGGATCAGGATTTTAGAAAACGAAAAACAGAATAATATGATGACCTCGGTTTGCACTTTTTAGTATTGTTTTTATATATGTGTATCAGACCGTGGCATTTTTTGTCACGGTTTTTTTGTGCGATAAACCACCGGTAACGCATGTGAGCGATCGCACAAATTACAGTGCTCGAGGTCTTTATACATCGCATTTATAAAGGAGGAGAACTGTATGAGAGAATATAATGAAGAATTTGCCCCGGTGGTAATGGTGGGGCTTAGAATAAGCGAATCGGACGAAGAGTTCGATCATTCCATGGAAGAACTTGAGAGCCTTTGCGAGGCATGTGAGCTGGCGGTGGTGGACACCGTAACACAGACACTTGCCCATCCGGACAACGCAACATGGATAGGTTCGGGTAAAGCGGAAGAACTGGCGAGAGCCGTTGAGATAGACGGTGCGGAATACGCTATATGTCTTGGAAACCTTTCCCCCGCTCAGATGAAGAATCTTCAGAAGATAATAAAGGTCCCCGTCTGGGACAGAACAAATCTTATTTTGGAGATCTTTTCAAGACGTGCCAAAACAAGAGAAGCAAGGCTGCAGGTGGAATCGGCGTATCTTCAGTTCATGATGCCCAGACTTACCGGTATGTGGCAGCATCTCGGACGTCAGAGCGGCGGTGGCGGAAGCCGTGCCAACAAAGGTGTCGGCGAAAAGCAGATAGAACTCGACCGCAGACAGATATCGCACAGAATATCGGAGCTTAGGAAAGAACTTGCGCAGATCGACAAGACCCGTGACGTACAAAGAAGAGGCCGGGAAAGGGACGGATTCCCCAATGTGGCTTTGGTAGGTTACACCAACGCCGGCAAATCATCTTTGATGAACCGCCTGCTTTCGATGGGAGAGAAGAGCGAAGAAAAACTGGGCGAGAAGACTGTGTTTGAAAAGGACATGCTTTTTGCAACCCTTGACACATCGATCCGTAAGATTGAGGTCAACGGAAGAAAGCCTTTCCTTTTATCGGATACCGTAGGATTTATAGAAAATATCCCCCACGATCTTATCAAAGCTTTTCGCTCCACACTGGCGGAGGTTAAGTATGCGGACGTGTTGCTTATCGTAATGGATGCATCGGACCCTCATCACAGGATGCATAAGAAGATTACGGAAGACACCCTTAAAGATCTTGATGTGGAGGGAATACCGAGACTGTACGTTTACAACAAGTGTGATCTTTTACCAGGGGAATGTGTTCCCGCAAACGATATCTATCGCGACTCGATTTATATTTCCACCAGAACGGGACAGGGTATCGACGATCTTCTTGATACGCTTTTCAGGGTATTTACCGAGAACAACAGAGAAGTTGATGTGGTGATACCTTACAATATGGGCGACATATTAAATCGCATTCACAATGAAGCGCAGATAACAAAAGAAAGCTACGAAGAGAACGGAGTTCATGTAGCTGCATCCTGCCCGGCACCTTTGGCGGATTATATCGCAAAGGTTGTGGGATAGCGACAGAAACGTTCATTAATTGACTGAATTGAGCCTTAAGGTTATACTTACTTAAGGCTCATTTTATTTGAGTAACTTACATGTGAGGTTATTATGGATAACGAAATTATATATTGGCATCTGCCCGGAATATGTTATTTCGGAATGATAAACCATCTTTTGTTCGATACGATCAGAAAGTACCCCAAGATGTTCAGAGACAACTGCAGGATCGGTTCTGTCTACGGAACTTTCCCGGGAGCTATCTGGAACGGCGGCCGTAACATACTTGAAGGTTTTTCGAGTAAGAAAGAGATCGAGAGGATAATAGCATCCTACAATCAGTATAAGATACCCGTAAGATTTACCTGGACAAACGTACTGCTGGAAGAAAAGCATACTTACGATACCTATTGCAATCTTATAATGGACATCGGCAACAACGGCCTTAACCAGGTGCTTGTGAACAGTCCCGTATTGGAAGATTACATTCGTAAAAACTATCCCGATTACAAGATCCTTTCCTCGACCACGAAGAGAATCCTTTCTTTGGACAAACTTAAAGAGGAGATGGAAAAAGATTATTTCCTCGTAGTGTTGGATTACGATCTTAATCACGATGAAAAAGCTATAGAGATGCTTCTTCCTTATGCCGGAAGAATAGAGATACTTGTAAACGAGACTTGTCGTGCTCATTGCCCTCAAAGAGTGAGTCACTACAGAGAAATATCCAAGTATCAGCTGGAGTTTGATACGAGCATAAGATTTCCATGTAACGATACGGCACCGGACAAAAGATCTTTCTCGGGCTGTATGAAGCGTCCTTCCTTCATGTCCAATTCGGACATTGACGAGTACGTAAAGAAGGGCTACAGAAACTTTAAGATAGTAGGCAGAGGCGAAGGAAAAGCATTTTATATCGATTCCCTCATTTATTACCTCGTTAAGCCCGAAAGCAGAGATTTCATCCGCAAATACTTTAACGACACTCTTGCAAAGATGGGTGTCAACATTCAAGGCGAAAAAGAAGCGCAGCGTCGAAACATACGATAAATAAAAAGGCTCGATATTCGAGCCTCTTTTGCATATTATACAAAAACTATAATACAGTTTACTTTAGCCTTTTTGACAAGAACAATAGCAGATCGTCATCGTTTACGCAGGGCGCATACTGATCCAGATTTTTGTTTTGATACCAGACACCGCTTCCGTCGGGAATGTATCCGCGCTTTACGTAGATACGCTGTGCGGCGCCGTAGCCCGAATGAAGACCGACGGCAAGAAATACCATATCGGATATCTTTGCGGCTTCGGACTCTGCTACGTCTAGCAGCTTATTACCTATGCCTTTGCCGTGAATATCAAAGAATACGGTCAGATCGACGATTTCAGGATAGCCCTGTCCTCCCCAGGGGCCTTCCGAAGGGTGAAGTACAAGAGTGCATTGTCCTTTGACTTCACCGTTGTACTCGGCTATGAAAACTAGACGTTCGCCCGCTTCCTGTTCTTTGTAATAATCTTCATATATCTTAATTTGAGGATGCCATCCGTAAGATAAATACGTATCATATAAGACCTTTGCATCCTCCGGCACCATACTGCGTACAGTGATCGTGCCATCATCATAATACTTTTTCATAAATACCTCTCCTTATAACACTTTGTAATCTGCAAGGACTATTTCTTTGACTGACGCTTCCGGAGTCTTATCCGAATTATCGTAAATGTGTCCTTGGTTTTCAGGCATTGCATCAAGTTTTCTTTTCAAAAACAGGGCACGTTCAATAAGATCCAAGTCCCCGCGTTCCCTGACACGTCTTTCAATCTCGCTTTCGGAAGCGGTCAGTACGATGTAGTAAAGGTCAGCATTGTACAAAGAAGCCAGTTCTTTTACCTTTGGCAACTCGTCTTCGATGACATAATCGATTAGAACATCAATACCGTCGCTTAAAGCCCTTCCTGCAGTAAATATAATGCAATCCCAATTGAAACGTAGAATATCTTCCCACAATACCTGATCGGAAGCCACGCCATTTACAAAGAAATCACCCTTGTTCTCAGGCTCGACAAATCCTTCATGAAAATCGTCGCCGTGTATGGTAAAAACTGTCTTTCCCGTTTCTGACACAAGATGTCTTGCATATGCATCTGTAAAAGTTGATTTCCCGGCACCGCAAGGTCCGGATATAAAAATGATCTTTGCCATAGTTTGGTAATCTCCAACAGTGAAAGTACATTATTATTCTACCATAGTTTTAATCCATCTTCCGCAGGAATAAAAAAAAACTAAGCCGTATGGCTTAGCTCTTTTTTATTCCTGCGGAAGATGGGACTTGAACCCACACGTCGTAACCGACACAAGATCCTTAGTCTTGCCTGTCTGCCAATTCCAGCACTTCCGCATGCGTAACACGCAAATATGATACTATCATCCGAAGTGACAAATGTCAACCGAAAAATTTGTATTTTTTAAGATAAATTTTTGCTTCAAAATACTTGCGCACAATGCGCATATACTAAGGTGGCAATCTATCTTGCGGGACGGTTTTGAGCACGCCTTGCTTCGTTTTCGCCTTCGATGGGCAGTCCGAGCTTTGCAAACATTTCCATCCAATACTTACGTATAAAATCCCGGCTTTCGGGCTTTACAAGATAGTAAATGAGCGAATCGATATAAAATGCCTTGCCTTCTCCGCGGCCTACGATCTTGAAATTCTTAAAGCCTTTCTTCACATATTCGTCAATGTCTGAATTGGACATAAACGAAGGACGCTTCATACAGCCTGAGAACAGTCTCTTGTCCGGTGCGGGATCGGTACAGGGAAAGCGAATGCTTGTGTCAAACTCAAGCTGATACTTGGATATTTCTCTGTAATGACTGACTCTTTGAGGACAGTGCGCGCGACAGGTCTCATTTACGAGTATCTCGACTCTGTCGGCATAAGGCCCCAGCATATTAATGGCATTTTCGTCGTGATTTAAGTCATAATCAAGCACTACAAGGAAATAGTCTTTTTCCATCTCCTCTTTAAGCTTGTCAAGACTGAGTATCCTCTTTGTGGTCGAAGAAAGTATCTTGTAATCGGGATAGTTGGCCCTTATGTAATCTTCCAGGACTGGGCTGTTGACAAGCACCTGATTTAAGCCGTTATTGCCGACATTCATGATCATGTTGCAATAAGTATCGTAAGTATGCTTTTCTTCAAGCAAAACATTCGTCCACGTAAATCTTACCGGAATCTTTCTGGCATTGTAGGATTTAATGATCCTCTCCACTTCCTTTTTGCTCGAAAATCCTTCCAGAATGTTACGTCCGCCGTTCCAGATAGCTCCCGGGAAAGTACCGTAAACCGATCCTATCCGACTGTCTTCGCGAAACATCCCGGGATATTTTTGTATAGTATCGAACAATACATGATTTATCATTCCGAAATAACATATTCCGGGCAAATGCCAATATATGATGTCCTTTTCCATAAAACCCTCGCAATAATCAGATGAGGCACAAAGAAACCGTGCCGTAAATGCGCCTTTTCACGCCAAAAACAAGTATACCTTTCCTTAAAACAATAGTCAAATCGAAGGGTGCGAAAAAGGGCTTGCAAAAGCAAGCCCTCAAGCATCAAACGGCAGTTTCCGTTATCCTTTTGTTGACATACTCCGCAAGCGCTTTCCTGCACGACGCCTTTATCCGAACGCCGTTTTCTTCATATTTTTCGAGGAATACTTCCGCTTCGTTGTGAATGCGGTTAAGTATATCTCCCTTGCTGTAAGGAACTACGACATCGATCTCCCTGTTGTCTTCCGTAAATATCCTTTTAAGCTCATTTAGCAGGTCTTCCATTCCGTATCCGGTTTTTGTGGAAATATAAACACTTCCGCTTCCGGGCACGTTAGCGGGAACGCATTCTTTGTCGCAAAGATCGACCTTATTGTATACATAGAGCCTGGGAATGCCGTCAACGTCCAGATCTTTAAGCGTATCTTCCGTTATCTTTTTGTGCATGCGATGATGCGGATCCGATGCATCCATGACGATCAGCATTACATCGGCAAACTTAACTTCCGAAAGTGTCGAGCGAAACGCCTTAATAAGATCGTGAGGAATGTTTTCGATAAATCCTACCGTATCGGAAAGCAAAAACGGTTTTCTTCCCGGAATATCGATCTTTCTTATCGACGTATCGAGCGTTGCAAAGAGCATGTTCTCTTCAAACACTTTCTTTTCGCTTATCTTCTCTGTCTCAGGACCCGACATCTCAAGAAGCGCATTCATCAACGACGATTTTCCGGCATTTGTGTATCCCACCAATGAAACATTGAAAAGACCGTCTCTGGAGCGTCCTCTTCTTTGAACGTCGCGTGTCTTGTCGATCTGCTCAAGCTCTTTTCTAAGCTCCGATATTCTGTGCGATATCTGTCTGCGGTCGAGTTCTATCTGCTTTTCGCCGACACCTTTGTTGGCGCGGCTTCCGCCACCGCCGCTCTGACGTCCCAAATGCTGCCACATGCCGGTAAGTCTGGGCATCATGAACTGAAGATACGCCGACTCTACCTGAAGTCTTGCTTCTCTTGTCTTTGCACGTCTCGAAAATATCTCAAGTATGAGATTTGTTCTATCCCAAACGGCGATCCCTATCACCTTCTGAAGATTCTTCATCTGAGCGGGCGAAAGATTTCCGAGGCAGACCGCTATCTCAGCTCCCGTCATCTCAACCATGAGTTTTAACTCTTCCGCCTTTCCTGAGCCTATCCATGTAGCGTTGTCGGGGTGCAGCAGTGTCTGCGTCACCTCATTTACGACTTCAAGTTCGCACGCCTCGCAAAGGCTTCTTAACTCATCCATCGAATGATCGAATTCTTCATCCGATTCGCTTATTCTAAGACCCACCATCACTACCGGGGTCAGTTCTTCAGTATATTCTTTCATACAGTTCTCCTCCTTTATGTCAAAGATTTCATAAAGACCTCGAACGCTGGTAATTCACCTGAAATAGGGTAAAAAGAAACCGCAGCCAAAAAGCCGCGGTTAACGATCACAATATCAGATAAAACTTCTTACGCCAAAAGACAGCGATAAATCTGTCATAAACCGGCGAAACTAAAATACGCGAACCGAGGTCATCACATTATTAAGTTTATGGTTTTCTAAAATCCTAATCCGCACTTTATGATTACCTCTCTTTCTGCGAAATCAATTACAAAGCGAAGTCTATCAAAAGAAGAAGTTGTTGTCAACTGATTTTTCTTTCTACATATTCAGCCTTCTTCGAAACTCAGCCGCCACTGCCCGTCCTCTGAATACAAGTGCACCCGCGAACAGTATAACGCTTACCATAAGGCAAATGATCCATGTGGCGGGAGTTTTGCGGTGGCTTAGATACATGACCGCATAAGGGATCGCTCCGACCAGAAGGTTTGTTAAAAGATATGCCATGGCATTGCCCTGTTTGTCTATCATCACCAGAACAAAATTGGCGATCATGGTAGCCGTTAATGTTATGGGAACTATCCAGTCTACGGTAAGTGTCCAAAACCGCATAAAATACGATGTTATGATGAGCATGATCAGTATCAGAAACACAAGGACGGTCACGTTTCTGGCCGAGCCCGTTCCGCGCTCAAACTGGCGCATGATGATAAATTCAAAGACCATAAGCCACATGGCCAGTATAAGGCTGTAGTGTACGCCCGGGAATGCGGGAATTTCAAGTTTAAAAAGAAAATCTATCCCCAACGCGGCTATTATAACGACCCATACGATAAACAGCTGTATCCTGTAAAAGAGCGATTTCAGTTTAAGTATCGAAGGAGTCGGAAAGTATGCCTCTTCACCTTCACCCGAAAGTTTGCTCTGACAAAGAGGGCATTTTTTTAGGTTTCCTCCGACTTTTACTTTGCAATATGGACAATTTCTCATGATCCCACTACCTCCGTAGCGTATACCGTAATATCAATGCCCTCGTAGGAGAAGCCTCTTACAAAGTTTTTAACGGCGCCGGTACTTATATAAGGCGAAGATACTCCGAAAGTGAGCACTCCGTTATAGCACGATACGGTCGAAAACAGACTCTGCGAACTGCAGAATGTGCTGTAATTTTCTATCTTGTCGGCTATCTTGGCGGGCGGCTTTAATATCCCGAGATTTGAAAATACCATAGAAGCTTTTTTATCGGACATCTTCGAACCCGAACGAACGACGAACTGCTTTATAAAGAGCGGGACGGCACGAACGGGAGCAACATATTCCATCGTCTCAAAGCGCTCCATCTGCTGCTTTATGTTTTCTTCGGTGAGCTGACTTTTTAAACTTGCATCAAATTCTTTTGCAAGCTCATCAAGTGACATCTCTTTATCAAAAATGTGCGTAACGTAAACGTTATTGAAAAAGTTTCTTGCGGTGTGCGAAGGATAATAGTTCCTTAAATTGACAGGCAGCGTTATCGTGATCGGCTGTGCATGCTTTCTCGGAGGCATGCCGCGATGTATCGCGAGCATCCACGATGCGCTCAAATAGCTTGTGAGCGATACGCCAAGCGCTTTGGCTCTGTTAAGCACCTCTTCGACCGGCATCCGGATCTCAAAAAATTGAAGCTGATTGTGAGGAAGCTTGATGGCTCCCGGTTCGTAAGCTTTCTTTTTGTACGTTCCGCCGCTTAAAGTCTTATTTTCAAAAAACTGCCTGAAACTGTCCTGATTAAGATCGTCGGCGCTTGCTCCTGAGTGAACCGTGATATCGTCAAATTGTCCGGGATATTTCAGTTTTAAATAATCCAGCACGATTATGTTCAGAAACTCCAATGCACCCGTTCCGTCCGAAAGGGCATGAAAAAGTTCCAGATTTATCCTGTTTGCGAAGTAAGTCACCTTATAATGCAGCATCGCTTTCGCGGGAGCGTAAAGATTCGGGCACAGGCGGTCGTTTTCTTCGGTCACCTTGGGAAGGATGTCCGTATCCTCCATATAGTGCCAGAAAAGCCCTCTTCTGAATCGCACCTGCATTTGAGGTCTGTCCTGAATGGCCGACAATACGGCGCGTTCAAGCACCTCGGGGTCAACTTTCTCCTTTAAAGTACAGCTCACCCTGAGTGTTCTCGTATCGCGCTTTCCGACCGTAGCCAGAAAAACCTTGGCCACATTATCAACTTTATACCAATTATCGCTTCCCATAAGCGCCTCGTTTCAATAGTTTATTATGGCACAAAGAAACCTTACGCCTCATCATATATAAATGATGTCACATACGACGAAAGCCTCTTCATGGCTCGCTTTGCAAGCGGGATCGGAAGCTGCTGATAAACATGCCATCCGTCCTCTTCTATATCCAAAACCGCCTTGCCGCCGGCTTCAATTATCTTATCTTTAAGCTTCACGCTGTCATCCAGCAGTATCTCGTTTCGCCCCGCCATTATATAGGTAGGCGGGAACGAAGAAAAATCTCCGTATAACGGGCTGAAACGTGGATCCCACGGATTGCCCGCTGAATTTATGTAAACCTTTGCCGCACCGACCACGTACTCTTTCGTAAGGGTCGGATCGACTTCACTGTTCTCATCGTACGAATGAGCCGTCCCGGTCATATCCGTCCAGGGACTGAAAAGAAGTATTCCCTTGGGTAACGGACGCTTCTCTTCTTTCAGTTTTTGGGTAAGACACAGCACAAGATTTCCGCCCGCCGAATCGCCTGCGAGCAATATGTGACTTGCATCCGTTACCGAGCCGGTCAGGTATTCCCACATACTCATTGCGTCTTCAAGTGCTTCGGGATAAGGGTGCTCGGGAGCGAGCCTGTAAGCAAACGAATATGTCGAAAAGCCTGTCGCTATGGACAGTTTTGCGGATAGGATCCTTGCGTAATCAAGGCCTCCGCAAATATATCCTCCGCCGTGAGCGTACATTATTATGTACTTTGGATTGTGGGCAAACTCGGGCGTAAACTCCTGACAATGAAGATCACCCAGCGAAAAGAAGCGTGCGGAAATGTCCGAAGTGGGTGCAGCCAACTTTCCGGCCCTTTCCAAAGCCGCTCTCTGACGCTTTATATCCGCTTCGGTAAGCGATTTGCCCGAAATGGAATTTACCGCTTTAAAGGCTTTCATAAGCCTTCCTTTGATCTTTTCCTCGGTCTTTTTATTCTGCGCTGATCTTTCCTTTGCTTTTTCTTCGTTCTTAGCCATTTTTTACCCTTTTGTCCGCCTTATGCGTCAAAACCGATATCACTTATTGATAAACGTTACTATAAGAGCCAATATCAAAAGATGTACCGGATAGAATACGTAGAAGAACCACTTGTTGAACGCGTTCTTTTTGCCGGGTTCACCGTTATAGAAAAGTG
>JAEEGG010017676.1_pt1 | contig 14632 bp, 9 predicted proteins | sample 9134161 | NCBI WGS metagenome assembly JAEEGG01 (sample SAMN16246543, study PRJNA631951) | gut metagenome | biome: gut microbiome; feature: rumen; material: CR-attached | host: Bos | place: Iran: Karaj | collected 2018-10
CTTCACGGTTCATCATGATGAATATGCAGCAGATGCAGGCTGCAGGAATTGATGTTGATTTCGAGACTTCAATAGGTACGATAAAGGGTTCGTTAACGGATGCCGATAAGTGGATACTTTCCAAGATGAATGACGTAACAAAGGAAGTTACCGATGACCTTGAGAAGTTCGAACTCGGTATCGCTGCACAGAAGGTTTATGACTTTATCTGGGAAGAACTTTGCGACTGGTACATCGAGATGGTTAAGCCCAGACTCTATGGTGATGATACAGAGACCAAGAAAGCAGCTATCTGGACACTGAACAGCGTACTTACGGATGCGTTAAAGCTCTTACATCCTTTTATGCCTTTCGTAACAGAGGAGATTTTCTGCAATCTTAAAGCTGAGCAGGGCTTGGCAGACAAGTATGAGTCAATCATGATCTCAGACTGGCCTGTATTTAAGGCAGATTACTGCTTCGCAGCAGAGGAAAAAGCGGTAGAGCTTATCAAGGAAGCAGTAAAGGGTATCAGAAATGTACGTACGGAGCTTGGAGTAGCACCTTCCCGCAAGGCTGCTGTATATGTAGTATCCGAGTCAGAGGAGGTTAAGAATATCTTCTCTAACAGCCGCGTATTCTTCGAGGCACTCGGCGGAGCATCTTCAGTTACCATCCAGTCGGATAAGACCGGTATCGGTGATGATGCTGTATCCGCAGTTATCCATGGCGCCGTAATCTACATACCTTTTGCGGAGCTTGTAGATATAGCCAAGGAAATCGAGAGACTTGAGAAGGAAAAGACAAGGCTCGAAGGTGAGTTAAAGCGTGTAAACGGTATGCTGGCTAATCCCAATTTTGTAAACAAGGCTCCCGAGGCTAAGCTTAATGAGGAAAAGGAAAAGCTGGCTAAGTATACAAGCATGTACGAACAGGTTAAGGAAAGACTTTCGGCTTTAAAATAATTCACAATTGCCATTTTTCTGACACAAATGTTAAAGTTTGTAAAATCTTTGAAAATTTAAGCGTTTAGGCATTGAATTTAAAATCAAAATACACTATAATGTATCATGTCGTCGGATATAAGTTTTCTATCCGGCAAACCATGAAAAAGTTATAGTGTATTTTTTTGGAGGAAAAATTGCAGCGTAGATATAAGATTTTAGGTTTAATGCTGACAGCGGTTATGCTGCTGACCGTTCTGTCAGGAAACGTACCTGTCTTTGCAAAAAGCAAAAAGCCGGGTCAGAATAAAACCGTTACCCTTAAAGAGACGGTAAAGGTCCTTTTTCTCGGAGAATGCAAGGGACTTACAAAGGACGGTGTTCCTGCCGACTATCTGAGCGAACTGAATGTAAGAACGGCCATTGAGGGTTTTAATAAAAAAGATTACAGTATTACCTTAAAGACAAAGAATGCCGATGTTGCAACTGTCAGCAGTAAGAAAGACAGGATATACGCAAACGGTATCGGACAGACTAAAGTGGTCATTAAGGTAAAGTCCAAAAAGGACAAGACCGTAGTCCTCAAAAAAAGCATCAGCATTGTGGTAAAAAAGAGTGCTGACAATGCGGGCTTCGTGGTTACCGGCATAACGGACGGGCAGACCGTATATGAGGGCGACGAGCTTACGGTGAGCATGCCGGGGGATTATACGGATGTGCGGACAGTCATCTGTGAAGATGAAGGTATCACGATACTCCCTCAGCCTGACGGAAAAAGCTTCAGGCTCATCTTTGAAGAAGCAGGTGATTATTATCTTATCGCCGGAGCATACTTAAGTCCGGAGTATGACGGCTTCACCGCATACCGGGAGTTTGACATAACCGTTAAGAACAAAAAGGCAACGGTTAGGCAGACAGAGTCTGACAAACTTGTATTTGAAGGCGGACCGGTCGATGAGGAGCTTGAAGCCGGAGACATAATGATAGAGTCTGACGAAAACGGCATCAAAATGTTTTACTGCTACGCCGCGAAGGCTGAAGTAAATGATGATTGTGCTCAGATCACTCTCTTCAAATGTCTTGAAAGCAGAAAGACATACTACCTTGAGTATGATGGCCTTACTTTTGAGTTCGTATCGGGAGGCAGCGGGAAGGAAGAAGTGGCTTCCTTTGAGATAACGGAAACTTCGGTCCGTGCCGGTGAGGATAAGCAGCTTACCTTCAGATATTATAATTCCGAAGGTATGGATATCACCGCTTCTGTAGAGGAAGAGCTGGACAGCTGTATAGAGCTTGAGATTGTTGATCCGGAGCAACAGTACGATGCATACATAACCGTACATAAGCTGTATGTTCTTGAAGAAGGAAAAAAGATAGAGATCAAGGCAAAGCTTGACCTCGGGATCATCGGGGACGATACTGAGAACAGGATATTGTATTCAACGCAGACGATCACCTCACTTCCGAAAAAGGGAGAAACGTTTACAGGCAAAACCTGGTATTCTCTTAAGAAAGAAGACGGGAAATACCTGAAATGGGGTGAAAAAAGCGTAAACAGCGTACCCCTTGGCGACTCAGTTGTTTTTCAGGCTCTGTTCGAGATGGATGACGGAAGATACAGAACCTTGAGCGAGATCGGGATAACGGAGATAATAGTCGGAGATATGCGCGTGGCCATGATAGGCTCGGAAGCGGCATCAGGCGGCTACAATATCGTCCTTAACAGTGAAGGAAGCTCTTCCATCATATGCTTCATGGGTGAAAAATCCGTTGCTACCTTTGAGATAAATGTAGTACCGAAAAGAAAGGCTTCCGAACTGAGGACCGAGCTTAGCAAGCAGTATCTGAATACCGACGATTATGCCGATGATCAGATAATCCTGAAAGCGGATGTTTACGATCAGTACGGAGACTTGTTTAAGGTTGACAGCATCAGTGTAGAACAGCCGGAAAGCTGTATAAAACAGGTAGGAGCCGTGAAGTTTAATGAGGCAGCGCCGGGACGTTTTATAATATACGGATGGGAATGTCCCAAAAGCACGGAACAGAAGGCTGTCAGGGCTACGGTTTCGGCGGAAGGCTTCTCGGAGGAGATACTCTTCTATATATGTGACATAGCTTACGATGACCGGTGCACCGATTATGAATACAAGCTTGAGATTGACGGCAATATCGTGATCGATACTGCAACCGGATTGACGGGGGAAGAACCCCAAAGCACATTTGTTACCGTAAAGATATCCCAAAACGGATACTATGTGAGTGAAGGAACGGGACTTTTCTTTTCCGGGCTTCCGTCAGTCAGGAACGGTGCTGAGTATTACGGGGTTGAACCCGGAGAGTGCCTTTACGGGATAACCGTGGGATACAGGGAGGAAAGAACTGACAATCCGGTATTCTGTGAAGAAGGCAACTGTATCGTCCCGGCATACACGGAACTGGAGTTTGTTCCATATGTCTGGGGAGAGAAGCTGCTTCCGGGGTTTTATGAAATAACCGTCTATATGATAAAGACAAAGGAAGAAATGTCTGATATCAGGGAATGTGACAGGGTAACCCTGATCGTGGTGGATTCCGATCCCGAGATCGAGGTAACCCAGATAAAACAAAGCTGTACAGTCAGGGAAACAGACTGGAAAAGCGCAGTAACAAAGTACTTTGATTTCCGTTACGGCGGAGAGGATATATCAAAGTACGTAACCAAGGTTGACTGTGTCGAGGCGTCCAACGGAAACGTTTTTATCCGAAGTGTTGATTTTATGATTCCGGATCCGTATTTCGGGCTATTTACAAAGACCGCTTTGGTTGAACGGCTTGTCACTAAGCAATAAAAAAACTATCAAACGGAGGGAAAACATGAAAAAAGTAATGAAGCTGTTGGCAGTTGTGCTTTGCCTGGTACTTGTTATCGGTGCAATACCTGTACAGGCTGCAAGTTCAAAAGACCTTTCTCTTAAGAAGACCAAAAAGGTATTATACCTTGACGGATGTAAGGGAAAAAAGGCTAACGGAAAGAAAGCAAAGTATTACAGCTATCTTACCGTATCAAAAAACATCAAGAACTTTGACTCAAAGAAGATGGATATCAAGCTTGTATCCGATGATGAGTCAGTATGTACCGTCAGCAATACGAAAGGAAAGATTACTGCTGCCGGAAGAGGAACCGCAAAGGTTACCATCACCGTAAGGGATAAGCAGGAAAAGGCACTCCTTGTTAAGACCATGACCATCACCGTTAAGAAGAATTCCGATAAGAATTTCGAAGTTAGCGGCGTTAAGGACGGCGACAAGGTTAAGGTTGGAGATTCCATCACCGTTAAGATGCCCAGAGATAAGGATGATGACTACAGAAGGCTTACCTGTGATTCTAATGATGTTAAGATCAAGAAATCAGGTTCTTATGGTTCAAAGTATAAGGTTACCTTCAAGAAGGCCGGCGAGTATACTCTCGTAGCTGAGACCTACCAGACAACCACTTATAAGGGAACCATCGCTCAGAAGAAGTTTAAGGTAACTGTAGAAGGTAAGGCTGAGCCTACACCTACACCTACTGCAACACCTACACCTACCGCAACACCTACTCCCGAGCCTGCAAAGCTTGAAGTAAAGCAGACTAAGCTTGATACAATCGTTGTTTCGGGTGTTGCCGATGCTGAAAATATCAAAGCAGCTGATATTGAGATATATACCGAGTATGTACCGGGTGTAAAGAGTCCTCTGAACAGTATTTATGATGTAACTGTAGACGAGAGTAATGTAACAGTTAAGATGTTATCGGCATTTGCTGCCAATACAGAATACTTTGTATCATATAAGGGTTATGAAGGAACACCTGCAAGTTTTAAGGGCGCTTCATGCAATGCAATGGATATTGCAGACATTGATATTGAAAACAAACGTGTTCTAGTTAATCAGGATGTAGATCTTGGAATCAGATATTATAATATAAAGGGTTGTGATATCACAGATGGTGTTATAGGAGTATTTCCTAACACTAGTATGATATCAACTAACTTTGACGCATATTGTAGCGGAGGAACTTCAGTATATTTCATTAATGCAAACAAATCGGCAGTTTTTGAGATTGAAGTAAATAAGGGCGTAGATGACTTAGGAAATCCTGTTACACTTAAGAAACAGTTTACGGTTTCGTCATATGAGCTTCAGGCCAGCGGCATGATTTATACCGTAAAGGCAGCTAACGGAGTTTATTTTAAGAAGGATGATGCTCAGAATACTCGCTTCACAATTGATGAGATCAATCCTGTCATAGAGGCACTCTTTGTATATAGAGATCTTAATGGTAATCTTACCTATAAAACTTTGGATGAGGAAGGCGTAGATAAAATTAAGGTAGCTAATGATCTAATCCTCTTTGTAGGTTCAAAGGATATAGCCGGTGGTTATACTCTTATGCCTAATCAGACAGGTACGACTTATGTTTTCTTCTACAAAGGCGAAACGCCTGTAGGAACAGCTGAGGTTACAGTCCTCGATGCTAAAAAGGTAGCTGGGATTACAGTAGTTCCTTCAAAGACGACTCTTAACGTTAGTTCTGTAGCATCAGACAGCATTGTTCTTACCGCAACGGTTAAAGATCAGTACGGAAATGCGCTTACGGGTCAGCCTATAACTATTGAACAGACAGAACAGTCAAAGAGTACAGGATTAGCAACATTCGGATCATTTGATTCAGAAGGAAAGCTCGTTATTGACAAAACTTCAATAACACTTAACAGCGGAGTAAAGAACGGTACAATTTCGGCAATTGTTAAGTGCGGAACTGTTACGCAAACCGTTTCTTTCAAAGTAGCTGACTTATCAGAGGCCAATACTTGGAAGCTTGTATCAAATCTATCAAATCCCGATCAGCAGCTTATTCAGATGGATGCATCAATTAAGCCCGGTGACGTTCAGCCTCAGTGCATAATATTTAGCGTACAGGGCAAGGCCGGAGAATATACAGTTAATACAGAGACTATCCAGCCTTATTACGGGAAAATGCCTACAGTTGCACTTAAGGCTACCGATTTAGGAGTTACTCCGGGAACGACAGTTTATCTCTATACTGTTCAGAAGGATGGTAAGTATCTTACAACATTCCCTTCTCCGGTAATAAGCAATACTTCGACTGAGCTTCAGTTTTTAGCATATTACTCCGGAGCAAAGCTTGAAGCAGGCACCTATACTGTTACAGCATACACTGTAAAGGCCGGTGACAGCAATTCTCAGATTGCTACTATAGGACAGAAGACGATCAACGTTATAGCTAGCAATCCTGAAGTAATATTTAAGCAGGTTAAATCTTCCACTACTTTCACTTTAAAGGAAGATATCGTTAGGGATTGCTTTGAATTCTATGTAAACGGAACGAAACTTGATGCAAGCGCTGTTATCAGTGCGGAAGTGAATATTGTTCCAGACAAAAAGAAAGCTTTAAAAGCAACGGTAACAATTACAAATTCATTTTACGGAAGCTATACCGTTGATGTAGATCTTACGAAATCCAGCGTTATATCTTAATGGACAGTCAGATTAAATGAAAAAAGGGACATGCTCACTCGGGCATGTCCTTTTTGTGCGATAAGCGAATGCCCTCTGTGCAAGCTCGCTTGCAAACTGAGGGCTGAGTGAACGGTCACTGAGAGAGCTTGCTCTCGAAGTGGCCAATCGCATCGAGTAGGAGTCATCCTATTCGATTTATAAAGCTTTTTCTTCAAGAAGCTTTCTCGCTTTCATCAGAGCCTTTCCTCTGTGGCTTATCTTGTTCTTTTCCTCAGGAAGCAGCTCTCCGGAGTTACAGCCTTTTTCGGGAACATACATGATAGGATCGTATCCGAATCCGTAAATGCCCTTGGCTTCATGAGCAACCCGGCCCTCAAAGGTATCGCGGACAACTTCACAGGTTCCGTCGGGAAATACGCAGGCTATCGCGGCAACGAAGCGTGCGGTACGATCTTCTTCCGGAACACCTTCCATTTCATCGAGGATTTTCTGATTTTTTATGGAATACGGAGTATCCGTTCCCATGAAACGTGCACTGTAGATCCCGGGTTTGCCGCCGAGATGGTCAACCTCAAAGCCGGAATCATCGGCCATGACTATTGCATCGCCGTACACACCTGCTTCACGTGCTTTCTTAGCTATTGCCGTAGCCTTTAAAATTGCGTTTTCTTCGAAGGTTTCACCTGTTTCGTCAACTTCGGTTTCAAGTCCGGCCTCCTTCATGGAAATGATATTGTAGGGAAGTCCTTCCATTATCTGCTTTATTTCCCGGAGCTTTCCCATGTTCCCTGTGGCAAATATTATGTCTCTCATTTTAGGTCCTTTCTGCATTAGCAATGAAATTTATATCAAGTTTACTTTATTCTGCTTGCATTTTCAAGTAAAATTATTATAATTATATAATGAGAGATTATGATTGAAAGGATCCGCGCCTGCGGTAGAGATAAAAATGGAAACCCAAAGGATAACGCTTCACCAGGAAGATAAGACCACAACCATTGTATATGCAAGCCTTTCGGATATATCGACGCCAATCGGGAGTGTACTGCTTCTGCATGATATGGCCGAACATCACGGAAGATTTGATGATTTTGTGAAAAAACTTAACGCAAAAGGATATGACACCTACACTTACGACCAAAGAGGGCACGGTGCCGAGATACGTTATGAAGACCTCGGATTTATAGCCGAGGAAAACGGTTATGAACTCCTTATCTCGGATGCCCTTCATGTATTAAAGTATGTAAAACGTGTCAACAGAGGGAAAAAAATCATACTTTTCGGTGCAGGTATGGGCGCTCTTGTAGCAAGATGCCTCCTTCCGATATTTGATTCACTTAGTGCCTGTATCTTATGTTCATCTCCGAATCCTTCTCATAAAAAGATCAATTCCATGATGACATCGGCAAGACTTGCGAAGTTTTCCAAGAAACCGAGGGATAAGTCTGCAAGACTCGGAAAGAAGTTTATGGAGTATGAGGATTTTACGGATATTTCCAACAGAACCTCATTTGACTGGGTTTCAAGGGATAATCAGCTTGTAGGTGCATATATGAGCGATCCTCTTTGCGGATTCCTTTGTACGATATCCTTCTATATGGATATGTTAAGACTTGCGGAAGAGGCAATCTCAAGGATAAACCTTAAGCAGATAAGAAACGATCTGCCCATCCTCCTTCTTGCGGGAAGCCATGATCCCGTATGCTATTACGGTCATGATGTGGCTGAGCTGTTTGACACTTTCCAAAGATATCATTTAAGTGAGGTTGACTGTACCATTTATGAGGAGTGCCGTCATGACCTGCTCCATGAGATCAACAATCTCGAGATAGTAAAGGATATTCTTGAGTGGCTGAACCGTGCCCTTGACAACAGGAGATTAAAGGCCTCCGCAGCTATGAAGGATAAAAAGAAGAAAAAGGGACGCAACCGGACGGCCGCTGAAGCGGCAAGGTCCGCACTGGGATACGGTACAGATGAAGGCCAAGAGGCTGATCCAAGTAACGCGGATGATGACGATGACGATGATTTTCTTGAGGATATGGGTTATTTCGGAAGACCGGAAATGCCGAAGAATCCGGAAAAAGAAGCTGTTGAGGAAGACGAGGATTTCATAACAGCGGACGACGAGGAAGATGAGGATCTTAAGCTGCTCGCAGAGTCAGATGCGGAGGACGCTAAAGCCTTAGTACAGTCCCGGAAGGAAATAAAGGATGACGGTGAGAACAAAAGCCTGAAGGCTGATAAAAAAGAAGGAAAAGATACAGCCGCAGCTGAGATGAAGCCTGAAGTTACCGTTGCAGAAACAAAAACAGAAGAGGAAAAAACCGTTGAAAACGGAAAGACGGAAACCAAGAACAGACGTAAAAAATAATCGGCCATGACAGAAAAAAGGATTGATATATGCAATATGAATTTATAGCTCCATGCCATTTCGGGATGGAATCGGTTCTGAAGAGGGAAATACTTTCTTTAGGTCTGGAAATAATAAAGACGGAAGACGGGAAGGTAACCTTTACCGGTGACGAAACAGCATTTGCCCGTGCAAACCTGTTCTTAAGGACAACGGAAAGGGTATTGCTTAAAGTCGGAAGCTTTAAAGCCACTACCTTTGACGAGCTTTTTGAAGGAACAAAAGCACTGCCCTGGGAGAATTATATCCCCAAGGACGGAAGGTTCTGGGTTACAAAGGCGAACTCCGTAAGAAGCGCGCTGTTCAGCCCTTCGGATATCCAGTCCATCATGAAAAAAGCCATGGTTGAAAGGCTTAAGGCAAGATACGGCGTCACATGGTTCGACGAGACCGGAGAGGACTATGCGGTAAGGGTTTCGATACTAAAAGACGAGGTAACCGTCGGTATAGACACATCGGGAGAATCACTTCATAAGAGAGGATACAGAAAGCTTACAAGCAAGGCTCCCATAACGGAAACACTGGCAGCGGCACTTATCATGCATACTCCGTGGAAAGCCGACAGGATACTGGTGGATCCGTTCTGCGGATGCGGAACTTTCCCGATAGAGGCAGCTCTGATCGGTATGAATATCGCTCCGGGACTAAAGAGAATCTTTGCTGCAGAAAAGTTTTCATTTCTAAAGAAATCCATATGGGACGAGGCTCGTACCGAGGCTTCGGATATGATAAATCGAGATGTTGAGCTTCATATACAGGGTTACGACATAGACGCGGACATCATAGCGGCAGCCCGCCAGAATGCTAAGCTTGCCGGCGTTGAAGACAAGATACATTTTCAGGCAAAGGATGTAAGAGAGCTTTCAAGCCCGAAAAAGTACGGATTTATCATTACGAATCCGCCTTACGGCGAAAGACTTGAAGAAAAGAAGGACCTTCCGGCACTGTATAAGCTTATGGGCGATACCTTCAGCAAGCTTGATTCATGGTCGTACTTTATCATTACCGGATTTGAAGATGCGGAAAAGTACATAGGCAGAAAGGCTGATAAGAACAGAAAAATCTATAACGGAATGCTGAAAAGCTACTTTTATGAGTTTATGGGCGCGAAGCCTCCAAAAAAATAAAAAAAACAGTTGACAAGTACAAAAAGACGCGTTATAATATCTTTTGCGTTGTGAGAAAGGGAGACGCATTTGAGTGTGATTCTCTTAAATCCTGCTTACACGAAGCGGGGTGTGGCTCAGTTTGGCTAGAGTGCTAGATTTGGGATCTAGAGGTCGCAGGTTCAAGTCCTGTCACCCCGACGTAAAAAGAATATGTTGTGATATGCGGGTGTAGTTCAATGGTAGAACACCAGCCTTCCAAGCTGGACACGTGGGTTCGATTCCCATCACCCGCTTTTAGTGTGAGATATGTATTACACTAGGTGAGTGCCAGTAGCTCAGTTGGATAGAGCAACGGCCTTCTAAGCCGTGTGTCGGGGGTTCGAATCCCTTCTGGCACGTTAAGCGCAAGGATGCACTTATTGGTGACGTTTCCTTGAGCGACAGTAACATTTCGGATTATTCCGTGTTTATGGTGGGTATGGCGCAGTTGGTTAGCGCGCCAGATTGTGGCTCTGGAGGCCCTGGGTTCGAGTCCCAGTACCCACCCGCTTAGGGCTATCGCCAAGCGGTAAGGCACAGGACTTTGACTCCTGCATTCGCTGGTTCGAATCCAGCTAGCCCTGCTTGGTAGTATGACCAAATACATCTTGCAGTTAATTGATTACAGTATTTAACACAGGTATCACTGTTGTAAGGTATCATTCTTACAGCTGATATATGAAAGGGCCACTAGCTCAGGCGGTAGAGCACTTGACTTTTAATCAAGTTGTCTCGGGTTCGAGTCCCGAGTGGCTCAGATGTGACAATGGGGACGGTTCTCATTGTCACTTTTTTATTTGCATGATGAGCGAAAGCCCACAATGGAAGCTTGCTTTCAAATTGTGGGCTGAGTGCACAATTAAGGTACGGGAGGGACATGGAGACAAATCTCCATGCCCCTCCCTGTCGATACCGAACAAAATATCCGGGTAGACAAGATAAATGATTTTCGAAAATTCGAAGAAAAAAGCTTGTATGATTGATAATTTTTTGATATACTTTCTATTATCAAAAAATAAGGAGGTCTTCTATGAGTGAGAGAGTTCGTAAAACAATTTCAACATTTCTGATGCTTGCTCTTATGATATCGGTTACAGCAGGTTTGGTGATCGTCGAAGAGCCTGTAATTACAGAAGCTGCGAAAAAAACTTATACCTTTACAGACCGAAACGGTAAAGAGGTTACCGTACCCGTAGATGCGTTTGCCTCATCTGTGGTTTCGTTCCGGCACGGAGATCCTTGGATGAATGATGAACTCCATATGGATCCCTCTATAGCTTTGGGACTGCCTGATTACGAGGAAATTGGAAGCAACAGTAAGGGTGACCTCTGCATGGGTGCAAATGGTGTTCTGGTCCTCAGCTTTGACAGATACATCACCGATGGAGAAGGTGATGACGTATATGTATTTGAAGTAGGCGGTTATGTCGAAGAGACAAAGGTTGAAGTAAGCAATGACCTAAAAGAGTGGTATGAGATCGGCTGTGTAAAAGGTAATGCAGCAGGTCTTGATTTAAACGGAAAAGTACCGGCCGGCAGTAAGTTCAAATATGTAAAGCTTACCGATACCGGAGAGAATCCTAACGGTGGATGGCCGGGAGCTGATATTGATGCAGTATGCGGACTGAATACTGCGGCTATCCCTAAGAAAGATCTTGAGGAGACAGAGTATTCCTTTACGGACAGACAGGATCAGGAGTATAAAGTAACCAGTAAGTCATTTGCATCTTATGTTGTTGATTTCACACCGGGTAATCCTTGGATGAATGACAGCTGGCATACCGATCCTTCATTGGCTGTCGGGATACCGGATTATGAAGAGATAGGCAGCAACAGTAAGGGTGACCTTTGCATGGGAAAGGGCGGAGTCCTGACCCTTGGTTTTGACATCTACATTAACGACGGTGACGGAAATGATATCTATGTATTCGAAGTAGGCGGTTACGTAGAGGAAACAAAGGTGGAAGTAAGTGCCGACCTTAAAAAATGGTATGAGATCGGAGTTGTAAAAGGATATGAAGCAGGACTCGATCTTAACGGAAAGGTACCGGAAGGAAGCAGTTTCAAGTATGTAAGGCTGACCGACACCGGAAACAATCCAAACGGTGACTGGCCGGGAGCCGATATAGATGCAGTATGCGGATTGCACACTTCCAAAAAGGCGGTTTCGGTAAAAGGACCCGCCAAGACCAAGATCAGTACGCTTAAAAGTTCAGATGGGAAGCTTACAGTAAAATACAAGAAGGTTTCAAAGAATTGTAAGGGATATCAGATTCAGATATCTACCTCGAAATCTTTCGATAATCCTACTTCGAAAAATACCAACAAGACAAAACTTACCTTCAAAAACCTGACTAAAGGCAAGACATATTATGTGCGTGTCCGTGCATATAACAAATCGGGCAGCAGCAAGGTATACGGTAAATGGAGTGCAGTTAAATCAGTAACGATCAAGTGATACCGGATAGACACGGTATTTATACAAATTTCTTGACATTTTTTGAAAGTGTGTTGTATAATGACCTTAGTAAGACAGCCGACAGGTAGATTCGGCCTACCCGTCCCTGTTTTCAGTAACGTCCTTAACAGGACAGCCGGTAAGGTAGGTCGCGTCTACCCTATCCCGGCATCAGTATTAACCATTAGTTACACTAATAGCCGCTACCTGGCCAAAGGAGAGGCGGCTATTTTTTATTGTCTTTCGATACAAGTTTGATAATCTCAACTACGAGAATTGCTATAGTAAGTATCACCATAAAAATTTCATAAGTACTCATATCATAACAATACCTCCCTTCCCTGATTGCTCCGGGATAGAGGTAGCCGACATCCGGCTGCCCTGTTAAGGGCACTATTCGATTTTATCATCTATTTTTTTAGACACGTTCCACCACTTTCCTGCACTTTCATACCTTTGGGCAGTTGCTTCCGTGATGTTAAGCTTTTTTGCAATGTCCTTCAAGGTCAATCCTTTTTTGAATCTTAATATATTAATTCTATCGTTATAAGTAGCCATATGTTTCTCCTGAATGAAATATTTGAATTTACTATACTATAAAAATGGCAATAACGCAATGCGTTTTTTGATTGCTGCAATAACTTACGCATAATGCAAGTTACTATTGTGATATTTAAATGAATGTGACAAGAAGTTAAGTGACAATGGGGACGGTTCTCATTGTCACTTTTTTATGTCATAATCATATGCGGAAAAAGGACAATATAACGGTAGATGATTTGCATGAAACGTGACTAAAGTAACATCACTTCATGCCTTTTTTCACTATGAAATATCCCGTCCATATGACTGGGACGATGAGGATGAGGAAGATTCATGGGAAGACTCTGAAGACGATGACTGGGATGACGAGTCAGATGATTATTAAGTGTTGATTTTTTAAAGATTGTTATTTTATACTACGAGTATAATTGACAAGTTAAGAAATCGGTGTTATCATACGATATGTAAAATGAGATAAGCGGAGCGGAGTTGTGCTCCCGGAAAGGAAAGAAACGACATGGCAACAATGAATCGTATATATAGTCTGTATAGTGATAGCTATGAATCATCGCTCAATAAGCTCTTTGAGCGGGGATTGGTTTTTATGCCTTCATACAGATGTAAAGCTATGCGAAACATTGTTAAGTGTGCAAAGATTCACCGGGAACAGGTGGGTTGAAGCCTATAGAAATTAAAAATGTTTAGCTAACCGCTTGTCTTGTATAAGGCAGGCGGTTTTATTTTATGCACGAGTGGCGAAACGGTATACGCACCTGACTTAGGATCAGACGCAGTAATGCATGTGGGTTCGAATCCCACCTCGTGTACTGTCCGATGTATGTTCAGAAAGGAAAAGACAATGGAAACAATGGATGTTTTAGAGATAAAAGGAAAAGTTAATACAGCTATCTGCTACGCCAGAGTCGTAGAAGATGAAGCAATCGAGCAGATCAGGCGTATGTGTGATTATACAATGACCGAAGGATCGAAGATCCGTATCATGCCTGACGTTCACGCCGGTAAAGGCTGCACCATAGGGACCACAATGACAATAAGAGATAAAGCAGTTCCTAATGTGGTTGGCGTCGATATCGGATGCGGGATGTATACAATGAGCCTTGGAAAGTCAGCTGTTGACTTTGAAAAGGTTGATGAGGCTGCACACTATATTCCTTCAGGGATGAATGTGTGGGAAGGCAGACAGGAGCGTTTTGATCTGACCGGACTTGCATGCTATAGAGAACTTAAGGATTCAAAAAGACTGGAAAGATCGCTGGGTACCCTTGGCGGCGGCAATCACTTTATAGAGATTGATGAAGCAGCTGATGGTACGAAATATCTCGTTATCCACTCCGGTTCGCGTAATCTGGGAAAACAGGTGGCAGAGTACTATCAGAGGCTTGCTGTAAATCTTAACCGTGGTTACGGAGATTATCTGGAGAAGCGTGATGAGATCATCAGAACCTACAAGGAGCAGGGACGTAAGAGTGAGATACAGGATGCGTTAAAGCAGCTTCATTGGCAGGTATATGAGAGTGAGACCAGTATGCCCGAGGAGCTTTGTTATCTGGCAGGAAAGTACCTTGAGGATTATCTGCACGATGTTGAAATCTGCCAGGCTTTTGCAAGACGAAGCCGCGAA